>Ga0335079_10009685_pt1 | contig 10969 bp, 8 predicted proteins | sample Lox_Sample_33_FD_206719 | JGI IMG/M metagenome (GOLD analysis project Ga0335079, IMG submission 206719) | Soil microbial communities from Loxahatchee National Wildlife Refuge, Florida, United States - Lox_Sample_3.3 | ecosystem: Environmental > Terrestrial > Soil > Wetlands | place: USA: Florida... | reverse complement strand
GCTCGCATCGCCTCCTCGGCCTGGACGGCGCGCGCCGCCTCGGCCCGTTCCCGGGACCGGGCGGCCTCCAGGAAGGCGGCGGAGTCCCGAGCCGCGATCTCCGCTCCGGCGGCGCGGGACTGTGCGGCCCGGAGAGCCTCCTCGGCCACCTCGCCTCGCTCCCGCACCGCGCGCAGCCCGGCCTCAGCGGCCACCGAGCGGTCCTCCGCGCTTCTCCTGCGGAGCTCGAGCTCCTGTGTCCGCGCGAGCGCTCCCTCGACGTCCGCCGCGAGGCGCGTGCGCTCCGCCTCGGCGTCCGCCGTCCGCCGCCTTGCGCTGGCGAGATCCCCCTCCAGCGCGGCGACCCGCGCGCGGGTCTCCTCCAGCCGTGCCGCCTGCCGCTGGCCCATCAGCGCGGCCAGTGCCCAGCCCGCGACCGCGCCAATCAGCCCGGCGGCCAGCAGGCACAAGAACATCTGAGAGGCGATCTGCCACATTCGCGTGGCCTCCTCGGGGTGAAGGGTGGCTGTCTCCTCAGCGCACCCGGAACTCGATCCTCCGGTTCAGCTGCCGACCCGCCGCGGTGGCGTTGTCCCCCGCCGGGTTCTCCTCGCCCTCGCCGCGGGCGGTGAGCCGCTCGGCGGCCACCCCGTGCTCGACGAGGTACGCCTTCACGGCCGCGGCCCGCGCCTCGCTCAGCACCTGGTTCGCCTCGGCCGTCCCCACGTCGTCGGTGTGGCCGACGATCTCCACCCCTGCGCCGGGGCTCTGCTGGAGGAGCGTGACCAGCCGGTCCAGGACCTCCCGGCCCCCGGTCCCCAGCACTGCCCTGCCGGTGTCGAACTCGATGACTCCCTGGCTCAGCTCGGCGTCCACCGCGCGCTGGAGCGCGGGCACCGGGGCGGGTGGCTCGACCACCGGCGCTGGAGGGGGCGCCGCCACGGGAGGCGCGGGGTGTGCGACGTGGGCGACGGTCATCGTCCGCGCGTGGCCGGTGATGCAGAACATGCAGAGCAGCAGAAAGGCCACCCCGCATCCGGCGAGTACCGCTCTCGGGTGTCGCATGTGGCGCCCCTCCCCGGGCGCCGGGTTTTCCCGCCACGCCCGCCCCCGGGTCAACCACGACCGCGGACCCTGCGAAGGGACGCCGGAAGCGCGCGAAACTAGGGCTTCCGGAGCAGCAACCCCTCGGCGAAGAAGGCCATCGCCGCGGTGACCACCAGCCACGTCCAGATCGGCACCCGGCGATCCGCCGTCCCCCCGGGGCCGCGCACCGCCTCCTCCCCGAAGTAGGCCTGGAGCTGGCCCTCGTCGAGACGGGTGAGATCGCTGTCGGCCGGATCCAGCGTCACCGCGAACTGCGAGCCCGGGACCAGCTGCCCCCCGGAGTCGAACGTCTGGTACAGCCCGGGCTCGGGGAGCGGGCCGACCCTGAGGCCGTGGTCGGTCTCCAGCCGCGCCTGGACCACCACCCCCGAGGGCGCCCTGACCGAGGTCACCTGCGCCTGCGGATCGGGTCGGAGCGTCAGCGTCTGCCCCACCCGGCCCTCGAGCGCCTCCCGCTCGTCCAGCGCGCCGGCGAGCCACGCCGCGGCCCGCTGCACCAGCGGCAGGTAGCTGGTGCGGATGGCGAAGTCGCCCCAGTCACGGTCCAGGGTGCTGGTGAAGAGCAGCACCCGCCCCCGGCCCCGCCGCGTGGTGATGAACGCCGGCGCGCCGTCGTCGTAGGCGGCCAGCACCTCGGAGCCGTCCGACCTCGCTCCGCCCTCCACCAGCATGTAGCGCTGGAAGCGCGCGCCCATCAGCCCCTCCCGCCCGCGACCCGAGAAGGGGGCGAAGAGTGGATCGCCCCACCGCACCTCGCCGAGCTTGGCCTGCCGTCCGTCGCCCGCGCCCGATTCGGCCCCGGCTGCCTTCACCAGCCGCATCGGACGGGGGAGCAGCTCGCCCATGCGCGCATTCCACGGCTCGGGCTCGACCTTGTCGCCCACCGAGACGAGCAGGCCCCCTCCGCGCTCGACGAAGGCCTTCAGCCGCGCCGCCTCCTCCGGCACCGGAGCCGGGACGTTGGCCAGCACCACCACGTCGTACCCGTCCAGTGGCTCGCGCAGCCCGGCCGAGGCGTCCTTCACCACCGGCCGGATGGGCGAGCTGGGAGCGCTGAGCGCCGCCTCGAGGAAGAAGACCTCGTCGCGGTAGCGCACCGGGCTGGGGGACCCGTTCACCACCAGGGCCCGCAGTTCCCGGGGGACCTGGACGACGAAGTCGCGCCGGTCGTCCTCCGCCAGCCCATCGGGCGAGAGGATCACCGCGCCGGCCACCGGCCCGCCCACCTCGGCGCGGACGGTGAGCGTCTTCTGCGCCGTGCCGCCAGGGGTCAGCTCGAGGAACGTCTTCCCCACCACCCGGCCCCCGAGCTCCACCGTGGCCTGGATCTCCTTCGCCGGCGCATCGGACACGTTCCGAACGGTGAAGGCGACCTGCACCGCTCGGGCTCCGGCCTGGGGAGCGGGCTCGGCCTTGACCGCGGAGAGGAAGTGGTTGGGCAACACCTTGCGGCCGCGCGCCACGTCACGGAGCACCATCTCCGGACGGACCCGCTTGTCGTTCGGCCCGCGCACGGTGGGAAGGGGGGTCTCCAGCCGCAGCGAGCCGGCGGTGAACGCCGAGACGACGACGATGCGCTTGCCGGCGGTGGGGCTCTCTTCCAGCGTGCGCGCCGCGACCTCGAAGCACCGTGCGAGATCGGCCGTCGACCATGCGGGGCGCATCCGGTCCAGCGTCTGGCGCGCCTCGCTCCGGTCGAGCCCGGGGGCGGTGGGCGGCACCACCTCGGGTCCGCAGGGGAGCACCGTCACCGGGTCCTCCGGGCCGAGGGTGGCCAGCGCGCTCCGGGCCTCGCTCCGGGCCTTCTCGAACAGGCTCTCCCCGTCCACGAAGCGCATCGCCAGGCCGCGGTCCACGACCACCACCGTCGCCGCCGGACCCACCGCCTTCGAGACCGCCGCTCCGGGACGGCGCAGCTCGGGCCGCGCCAGCGCGATGGGGATGGCGAGGAGGATGAGGGTCCGCAGCGTGTAGAGGATGATCCGCTTCAGCTTCAGGCGCGACGCCGTCCGTCGCTGGCTCCGGAGCACGAAGGCGATGGCGGCGAACGGATGCGGTCGCGGCTTCCGCCGGTCGAAGAGGTGGATGGCCAGCGGGATGAGCGCCGCCAGCGCGCCGAGGAGGAGCCAGGGCTGGGCGAAGGTCATGCGGCCCTCCGCAGCCGGCGCCCGAGGAACCGGAGCAGCACGGCGTCCAGGGGCTCGTCGGTCCGGACCACGGTGTAGTCCACGTCGGCCTCGGCGCACGCGGCGCGGGTCCGGTCGAGGAAGGCCTGGAGCTCCTCGAGGTAGCTCTCGCGGATCTCGCGGGCGTTCACCTCGATCCGCCGCTCGTCCTCGAGGGAGAGGAACAGCGTCGGGTCGTCGAAGGGAAACTCCAGCTCCGCCGGGTCCAGCACGTGGAAGAGCCCGAGGTCGTTGCGGCGGGCGCGGAGGGCGAGGAGGCGGGCCAGCGCCTCGTCCCGATCGTCGAAGAGGTCGGAGAACACCAGCACCAGTTGCCCGCGCCGCACCCGCTCGGCCAGGTGGTCGGCCGCCGCGAAGAGGTCGGTCCCTCCCGAGGGTTGGAGGGTGTCCAGCGCGTCGAGCACCGTGTGGAGGTGCCCGGCGGCCGCCCGGGGCGGGATGTCCGCGGCCCCCGCCCGGGTGACCACGCTGACCCCCACCGCGTCCTGCTGGCGCACCAGGAGGTAGGCCAGGGTGCCGGCGAGCGTGGTCGCCACCTCGAGCTTGCTGAGCGGGCCGCTGCGGTAGCCCATCGAGCCGCTCGCGTCGACGACCAGGGTCGCCTTGAGGTTGGTCTCGTGCTCGTACCGCTTGACGTAGTACCGGTCGAGCTTCCCGAAGGCCTTCCAGTCCAGGTGGCGGAGCTCGTCGCCGGGCGCGTACTCCTTGTGCTCGGAGAACTCCACGCTCTGGCCCTGGTGGGGGCTCTTGTGGAGGCCGGAGAGCACGCCCTCCATCACCGCCCGGGCCCGGAGCTTCACCCCGGCGAGCTTGGCCAGCATTGCCGCGTCGAGCGAGACCACGAGAGGACGCGCCCGCTCCCTACGTCCGCACCAGCTCGAGCAGCTGCTCGACGATGCGCGTGCTGGTGATGCCCTCGCTCTCGGCGGCGAAGTTGGGCAGGACCCGGTGGCGGAGGACGGGGAGGGCCAGGCTGCGCACGTCCTCCACGGTGGCTGCGAAGCGGCCCTGGAGCACCGCCCGCGCCTTGGCCGCCACCACGAGGTACTGGCTCGCCCTCGGGCCGGCGCCCCAGTTCACGTGCTTGCGGACCACCTCCGGCGCGCCGGGCTCCTTCGGCCGGGTCTGCCGGACCAGCTCCACGGCGTAGCGGACCACGTGGTCGGGCACCGGGACGCGGCGGACGAGCTCCTGGAGCGCGAGGATCTGCTCCGGGGAGAGAACCTTGGTCAGCCGGGGCACCGCCCCCGAGGTGGTGCTCTTGACGATCTGCACCTCCTCCTCGGCGCTGGGGTAGCCCACGTCGACCAGGAACATGAAGCGGTCGAGCTGCGCCTCGGGGAGCGGGTAGGTGCCCTCCTGCTCGATGGGGTTCTGGGTGGCGAAGACCAGGAACGGCAGGTCGAGGGGGTAGGTCTCGCCGCTGGCGGTCACCCGGTACTCCTGCATCGCCTGGAGGAGGGCCGCCTGGGTCTTGGGCGGGGTGCGATTCACCTCGTCGGCGAGGATGATGTTGGCGAACAGCGGCCCGCGGACGAAGCGAAACTCGCGATGCCCGGTGGCGCGGTCCTCCTCGAGGATGTCGGTCCCGGTGATGTCCGAGGGCATCAGGTCCGGAGTGAACTGGATCCGGTTGAAGGTCAGGTTCAGCACCTCGGCCAGGGTGGAGATGAGCAGCGTCTTGGCCAGCCCGGGCACGCCCACGAACAGGCAGTGCCCGCGGGAGAAGAGGGCGATGAGGAGGTGCTCCACCACCTCGCGCTGGCCCACCACCCGCTTCTCGATCTGCTCGACGATGGCCGTGCGTGCCCGGGCGAGGGCCTCCACCGCGCGCAGGTCGGCGCCGGGCTCCACGGCTGTCAGGGGGGTCGAGGACATGGGAGAGGTCATAGCCGTTCGGTGGCCGTCGGTTCGTTGGCCCGGGGCTTCTTGGGCGCCGGTCGGGGTGGGTGGGGAGGCTCGGCCGGGCCGCGGGGGAGCGCGACGTCGGAGGGGTCGGACTCCGGTCCGGGCAGCCGGGCCAGCAGCTCGGGGAGCCGCTCGGCGGGGACGCCGGTCAGGATGGAGGAGGCGCTCCGGGCCCGGTCGGCCAGCGGGCCGTCGCCCAGCGACTGGGCCGACTTGAGCAGCGCGAGGTGAATCTCGGGATCGAAAGGGTCCTGGGCCAGGGCGGACCGGTAGGCGGCGCGGGCGTCGGCCCATTGCCCCCGGCTCAGGTAGATGCGCCCCAGGTGGACCTGGGTGGCGGCGAAGCCCGGGTGCGCCTCCAGCGACGAGAGGAGCACCCGCTCGGCCTCGTCCAGCCGCTTCACCGCCATCAGCGCGAGGGCGTACTTGTTGGAGATGGTCTCGTACGCGTTCCCCACCAGGGCGTGGGCCTTGCCGTACTCCTCGGCGGCGGCCACGAAGCGCCCTCGCTCGCGGAACAGCTCCCCGAGGTGGGCCCAGCGCCGCGCGGCCGGGTTCTCCACCTCGTCGAAGTCGCCGAAGGAGATCTCCCGGCCCTTCTTGCCCTCCTCGGGAGGGGTGTTCTTCCCCTTGAGGATCGGCCGCTCGGCGGTGGCCGGGGCCCGGGTCGTGGGCGGTGGCTGGGCCCGGAGGTAGGCCATCCAGCCCTTCTCGAAGGAGGCGAAGGGCTTTCCGGTGGCCCTCTCCACCGCCTGCTGGTCGCTGGCGCCGGCGCCCATCGCCTCGACGATGGTCCGCAGCGACCGCATCCCGTGCTCCTTGTGGAGGTACTCGGCGGCGAGGAACACCTCGGCGAACGCGGTGGCCGCATCCTTCCAGGTGGGCAGCTTGGCCATCGAGGGGTGCATCCGGGCGAAGGGGATGAGGTCGTTCTTCTGCACCCGCTCGGCGAGCAGGGTGCGCGAGGAGGGAGGGAGCGCCTTGCCCGCGGGGCCGCGCCAGCGGGACTCGAGGTACTTGGCCAGCGCCTCCTGGAGCCAGATGGGCACCGAGTTGTGACCGGTCTGGGTGACGACGAGATGGGTGTACTCGTGCGCCAGGGTGTCCAGCCAGTCGTATCCGCGCAGGACCGCCTTGGGCGAGGTCACCATCAGCTTGTTGAACTTGCAGATGGCGATGGTGCCGGTCTGGTCGATCTCCTTCTGGGAGAGGGTGGAGACCCGCGCCAGCTCCGAGGCGTCGTTGACCACCTCCACCCGCACCTTCCCGGGAGGGGCGTGTCCGAGGTCCTTCTCCAGGGCCGCCCGCTGGGCCTCCAGCGCCTCCAGGGCGTAGGGGGCGAGGACCGCGTCCTTCCCCTTCGGGTAGAGGAGGATGAAGTGCTCGCTCTCCGCGCGGTCGTGGTCGCGGGTGATGGCCAGCGTGTCGCGGGCCAGCCGGAGATAGCTGCCCGGGCGGTCCTCCACGCCGGCCAGCTCGAGCGCCGAGACCGCGTCGGCGTAGTGCCCCTCGCCGAACGCCACGCGGCCGGCGAAGAACTCGAAGGACTCGGTCTCCTCCTGGCCCTGGCGGAGCCGTTCCAGCTCGGCCCGCGCTCCGGCGTAGTCCTCCTCGTCGAGCAGCTCCTCCAGCGCCTTGACCCGTGCGCGGACGTCCGCCGGCGGCCCGGCCCAGGCCGCGGTGGCGAGGAGGACGAGGGCGAGCGGGAGCGCACGCCTCACTTCACCAGCTCCTCGTAGTACTGCTTCACCTGGTCGCGGTACCGCTCGGGCGTACCCTGCTTCATCGCGTCCAGCAGGTCTTTCCGGAACTCGCGCGGCGCCCCGTTGGGGTCGGCGTCGGGCACCTCGACCTTCTGGCGGCTGAGCTCGTTCCCGCCCTCCTGCTCCCCGCCGGCGAGCAGCGGCAGCGGCAGCCCGCCCTTGCCGCCTCCCCGCTGGCTTTGCTGCATCGCCTGCTGCAGCTGCTCGAGCGAGTCCAGCGCCGACTTCTGCTCTCCGTAGCCGCGCTGCGGGTCCTTGCCCTCCAGCCGCTCGGTGGCGCCAGCCATCCGGTCCGAGATCTGCTGCATCGCCTCCTCGCCCTGCTCGCCGAAGAGTGGGGCCATTTGCTCGAGCTGTCGCATCTTCTGCTGGAGGTCCTGGGCCTTCTGGCCGAGCTTGCGCTGCCCCTGCGCCAGTTCCTGGAGCTTCTGACGGTCCGTCTGTCCGAGCTGCGAGGAGAGGGGAGGGAAGAGCTGGTCGAGCTTCCGGCGGATGTCGCGCACGGTCTCGGCGTCCTTCTCCAGCCGCTGGGCGAGCTTTCGCGACTTCTCCCGGACGTCGGACGGGTTCTGGTAGGCCTCGTCGAGCGCCCGCTGCTGCTCGCCGGCACGCGAGAGCTCCTCTGCCTGCCGCACTGCCCGCTGCGCGGCCTCGGCGGCGAGATCGAAGTCCTCGGACTTCAGCGCCGACTTGAGGTTGTCCAGCTCGGAGCGGGCCTGCTCCAGCGGCGCGTCCGCGCGCGGGCTCAGGTCGTTGGGGCCCACCCGCTGGTAGTCCTGGGCGACCTGGTCTGCCTTCTTCTGCAGCTGCTCCTTGAGCCCCTGAGCGGCCTGCTTCATCCGCTGACGCATCTGCTCGCGGTAGCGGTCCCGCACCGCGCGGGTCTGCTCGGCAAGGTTCTTCTGGTCCTCGGTGGTGGACTTCAGGGCGTCGCTGAACTCGCGGTATCGCTTCACCAGCTCGGGGTTGGCCCGGCCGCCCATGTTCCCCGCCGCGTCGTCCAGGTCCTTCTGCAGCTCGCTCATCTGGGCCTGGAGCTGCTGGAGCCTGGCCAGCGCCTCCTCGGTCTTTCCCTCCTTGAGAAGCTTCTCGATCTCGTCCAGCCCGCCCTGCATGTCCTGCTGCTTGGCCAGCTCCCGCATGGCCTCGACGTTGAAGTGCTCGTCGCGGATGCTCTTCTGCAGCTCGCCCATCCGCCGGGCCAGCTCGTCCATCCGCTTCCGGAGCGCGGAGACCTGCCGGAGGATCCTTTCTTGAAGGCCAGGGTCCCGGGTGTTCTGGAACTGCTCGATGAGCTTCGCCAGCTCACGCTGATCCCGGGCCAGCTGCCCGGCGAGATCGCGGAGCTCCTCCAGCCGCTGCTGGTCGAGGAGCGACTCGAGATAGAGCGCGTCCTTCTCCAGCGCGGTGATCTCCTCCTGGGCGATGCGGGTGAGCCGGCCGTCCATCTCCAGCTCGGTCCGCCGGCTCGCCAGCCGGAGCCAGAGCTTCCGGGAGTCGGAGGTGGCGCGGACCCGGCTGGCCACGTCCTGCCCCACGTGCTCCAGCGCCGCGACCAGCGCCTCGTTCCGGTCGCGCTCGCGGGCGAGGGTCCGTGCGGTCGCGACCAGATCGCCGGCCAGGACGAGGCCCGAGGTGTCCACCGGCTCCTGGGCCCGGACCTTGTCCTCCGACTTCCGGGCGTCGCGGTCGGGTCCCTCCATGCGCGTGGCCAGATGCGCCAGCAGGCGCTCCCACAGCTCCGCTGCCCGCCGCAGGGCCTCGCGCCGGTGCTCGGCGGCGCTGTAGACCACCAACGTCTGCTGCCGGCTCGAGCCCTTCTGCGGCCCGTCCACGGCGTCGTTGTCCAGCGCCTCGACCGCGTAGCTGACCCGGTCGCCGGGGGCGAGCTTCAGCGCCCCGAGGGGCCAGCGGTACTGCCCGGAGCTCTTCCGGCCGTCGTCGTGGGCCAGCTTCTGCCGCTGCGTCTGTCCGTCCGGTCCGGTCCAGATCAGGGCCACGTCGGAGAGGCCGTAGTCGTCCGAGGCCTCCCAGCGGAGGAGAACCTCCTGCTCGGGGTCCACCTCGAGCTCGGAGCCTGGGAGGAGGATGGCGACCTGGGGTGGTGCGTCGGGCTCGACGGTGAGGGGTGACTCCGGGCCTCGCGCCACCTCCCGGCCGGAGCGTCCGGTGAAGACCACTGCGTAGGTGCCGCTCGCCTGGAGCACGAGGCTTCCGCTCAGGTCCCGACCCTGGTCGACCCGGAGCGGCATCACCGCGCCGGTGTTCAGCACCAGCTGGGCTCCGCTCACGGTGCGGTCGGCGCGAGTGCGGAGCTGCACCACGGTGCCCCTCGGCCCGGCCAGGTCGCCGGTGCTGCTGACCGTGCGCGGCGCGAGCCCGGTGTAGGCCGGGTACTGGTAGAGCACCTCCAGCTCTCCGGTGATGGGCTCGCGAGCGCCCTGGGGCCCGGAGGTGGCCGCAGGCCGAAGGGAGACGAGCAGCGCGCGCATCCGGTCCGGCCAGAGCCCGGCCAGCAGCGCCAGCGCCCCGAGCGCGGCGAGGGCGACGAGTCCGGCCCGCCGCACCGCGGTCCGGTCGACGATCGCCTCCGCATCGAGCCCGGCGGTCCGGGCGTCCACCGAGCGGAGGTGGGCGAGCACCAGCTCGGTGGAGAAGGAGCGGTCGTGCGGCATCGCCTGACGGAGCTCGAGCACGGCGAGCAGGTCGAGCGAGACGCCGGGCGCCCGCGCCGCGACCAGCCGCGCGGTGCGAAACGGATTCCCCGCCGCGCGCGTCCAGTGCCGCCAGATGCGCTCGGCCACCACGACGAGGGCGGCGAGGGCGCCCGCGGCCACCACCCAGCGCGCTCCCCGTGGCCAGGCCCGGGCGAGGAACCCGGCGAGCGCCACCCCGAATCCGAGGCAGGCCGCTCCGAGCAGCCCGGCCTCCAGGGACACGGCCCGTGCCTGGCGCCTGCGCACCGCGCGAAGGAAGCGGTCGACGGTGGTGCCCGCCGCTGCGTCCGGCAACGGGGTGGGAGCGGAGTCGGTCTCCGGGGCGGAGCGCAGCAGATTCACGGCTGAATTCGGGAAGGCGTCGGGACGAGGTCCGGGGCTGCAAACCCCGGACTCGACCCCGCCCTTCCTGGGGCAGGCCCAGGGTGAAGCATGGCCTGTGCCGGGGCCTTCTGGGAAGTGGTGCAGGCGGACGACGTGGCAACCGCAGAACGGGGGGCGCCGCCGGATGGATCTCCGTCGGTGGAGGGAGCGGCCTCCCTCGGACATGGGGAGGCTCTCCCACCCCGCCCCCGCTCAGGGCCGGCCAGGAGCCGGGCGCTGGCGGGCGCTCGCCTTCTTGCCGGGCGCTGGGCGCGCCGAGGGCACGAAGGTGGTGGGCCCGGTCACCGTGAGGTGCTCCCGCAGCCGCTCGAAGCGGCGGCGGCTGAGGCCCTGGACACGCATCACGTCCTCCCGCCGGCCGAAGGGGTGCACGGTCCGCTCGGCCACCACCGCCGAGGCGACCTTCGCGCTGATCCCCGGAAGCGCGTCGATCTGGTCGAGGGTGGCCGTGTTGAGGTTGACCACCCCGGTCCCGGTGGACCGCTTCGCCTTTCCGGTCGTGGCCGAGCCGGGCGGCACCGGCTCCGCCCGTGCCCCGCTGGCGACGAGCACCACGAGGAGCACCAGCCCCCGCGCGCTCACTGGGCACCTCCCACCGCGGCGAGCTTCGGCTCCGCGGCCGCCTCGGTGGCCTCGCGCCGGTCACCGGCCTCGCGCACGTGCAGCTTCCCATCGAGCGGTAGCACGTCGAGGAGGACGTTGAGCGAACCGTCGCGGTTCACGAACGCCGACCCGGCCCGTACCCAGACCGTCCCGCCCTTCCCCTCGCGGATGGAGAACACCGCCAGCCGCTTTCCTGTCGTGAGCACCTTCCACCTCCACGCCCTTCGAACCGGACCGGGATGGCCCGGGCGTCGGCCCGGCGACGCGGACCGCACGGGGCGGGACCCGGAGCAGCACGCGTGCCAGGAGCGCTCCCCCGGCG
>Ga0335079_10009684_pt1 | contig 10969 bp, 7 predicted proteins | sample Lox_Sample_33_FD_206719 | JGI IMG/M metagenome (GOLD analysis project Ga0335079, IMG submission 206719) | Soil microbial communities from Loxahatchee National Wildlife Refuge, Florida, United States - Lox_Sample_3.3 | ecosystem: Environmental > Terrestrial > Soil > Wetlands | place: USA: Florida... | reverse complement strand
AAATGAAATGTCCGCGCTGGCGCAGGGAGCGCTGCGCGTGTTGCGGGGAGAAGAGCAGGCGCTGGAGTATTGACTGTCATGATCCGGGCTCTTGATGAACTGCTTCGAGCGGCGGCCGGCGTCAAGGCGCGGCGGGCGCTGGTTGTTTCTCCCGCAAACCACGAGACGCTCGCCGCCATCCGCGAAGCGCGCGAGAAACTCGGCCTGCAATTTGTTCTCGTGGGTGACCGCAGGATTATCGAGCCGGCTCTACCGGGTGATGCGGGATTTGAAATTGTGGATCGTTCCAATTTGGACGATTCACTCGCCGCATCGGCGGAACTGCTGGGAAGCGGTGAGGTAGACATTCTGATGAAGGGAAGCCTCGACACCCCGACCCTGATCAAGGCGGCGCTGCGGCCGGAGAGCGGACTGCGCACGGGCCGGCTGCTGAGCGATGTCTTTGTCTTCGAATACGCCTCGCGCCGGGAAAACAAACTCGTCATGATTACCGACGGCGGACTGAACATCGCGCCGGATCTCGAGGCCAAGGTGCAACTGATCCAGAACGCGGTCGAAGTGGCGCATGCGCTGGGCAATGCGAATCCCAAGGTGGCGGTACTCGCCGCTACCGAGCTGGTTCAGCCCAATATGCTGTCCACCACGGATGCGGCGGCGCTGGCCCAGATGAACGCGCGGGGCCAGATTCCGGGATGCGTGGTGTATGGCCCGTTAGCGCTGGATAATGCGTTGGACGAGCAGGCCGCGCATGAGAAGCGTATCGAATCCGCAGTAGCGGGCGCCGCGGAAATCCTCATTTGCCCGAATATCGAATGCGCCAACGCATTGGCCAAATCCACAACCTACATCGGGCACGCGCGGCTGGCGCATGTCATCATAGGCGCCCGCATCCCCATCCTGATTCCATCGCGCGCGGACACGAGTGACGCGAAACTGCTATCGCTCGCTTTGGGGATGATCATGAGTGCATACCCGGTCTCCCCTGCAATCACGCAATAATCTATCCATGATGAAAAAGACTCTCGCTCTAATTCCTTTGGCGCTTGGGCTTCTTCCCGCGGCCGATTTTCCGCACGCCGAGATCGCGAACGGCCAGATCCAGGTCAAGATATATCTGCCCGATGCGAAAGATGGATACTATCGCGCTACCCGGTTCGATTGGGCGGGAGTGGTCTACAGCCTGCAGTACAAAAGACACGACTACTACGGGCCGTGGTTTCAGAGGACGGATCCCAAGGTGCACGATTTTGTGTACCAGGGCGCGGACATCGTCGCCAGTCCGTGCACGGCGATCACCGGTCCGGTGGATGAGTTCGCGCCGCTCGGATGGGACGAGGCCAAGCCCGGCGGGAGCTTCATCAAGGTTGGTGTAGGCGTTCTTCGCAGGCCGGACGGCGGCAAGTATGACAACTACAGACTATACGAAATCGTCGACTCGGGGAAGCGGACGATCAAGCAAGATAGTGAGTCCATCGTGTTCACTCAGGCGCTGGCCGATGCATCCTCGGGCTATGCGTACGCCTATCGAAAGACCTTGCGGCTCACGGAAAGGAAGCCGGAGATGGTGATGGAACATAGGTTGAAGAACACCGGAAGCCGCGCGATCCGAACCAGCGTCTACAATCACAACTTCCTCGTACTGGACGGACAGCCGCCCGGCCCGGGTTTTGTGATCACCGTTCCCTTCCAAATCCAATCGCGGCGCCCGCCTGCCAAAGAACTGGCCGAAATTCGCGGGAATCAGATCGTTTACCTGAAGACGCTCCAAGGCCGCGATATTGTGACGACGCCTCTTGGAGGGTTCAGCCAGAGTTCAGAAGACAACGACAGTCGCATCGAGAACAGCCGGCTGGGCGTGGGCATGAGAATCACCGGGGATCGTCCACTATCCAGCGAATCCCTATGGTCCATCCGGGCCGTGCTTGCGATGGAGCCGTTCGTCTCTGTGGCGATCGAACCTGGAAACGAGTTCACCTGGAAAAGCACGTACAACTACTACACTCTTCCCGCGGGCACGAAATGATGGAGCGAAGACAGTTTCTGAGGACGGCTGCCATGGCAGCGGCTGTCGCTCGCAGCGCTCCGGTCCAGGGCGGCGTGCTGAGCCGGCTGAAACATCCGCTCGCGATCACGATGTGGGACTTCTCCTGGCTGGAGCGGCGCTGGCCCGGCGCTGGGTATGAAGACTGGGATTTGATTCTGGATGAGCTGAAACAGCGGGGATACGATGCTGTCCGCATCGACGCATATCCGCACCTGGTCGCCGCCGCGGCCGGCCGTACGTGGGAGTTGCTTCCTCGATGGAATCAGCAGGACTGGGGCAGTCCGGCCAAGAATCGTGTGCGGGTGCAGCCTGAGTTGAATCAATTTATCCGCAAGTGCGGGGATCGCGGGCTTCGCGTCGCGCTGTCCACCTGGTTTCGCCAGGATGCTGACGATACGCGGATGAAGATTCGCGGGCCCGAGGATCATGGCCGGGTCTGGAAGACGACGCTCGACAGCATCGCGGCGGATGGGTTGCTGAAGCATATCCTATATGTCGACCTGTGCAACGAGTTTCCACTTCCCGACTGGGCGCCGTTCCTTCCGGCCGACACGGAACGCGCCAACCAACGAGGCCAGCAATGGATGCGCGATGCCATCGCGGTCGTGCGCCGGGCATATCCCGACGTGGATTTCACTTTTTCGATTACCAGCGAGTACGGCACATGGAAACGGCAAGACGTCTCCATGCTCGATTTTCTGGAGGCGCACATCTGGATGACACAGTGGACCACCTTCTACGACGACATCGGCTATAACTATGAGCGCTTCGACACCAAGGGCTTCGAAAATCTGGTTGAACGGGGGAAAAAGGTCTACCTCTCAAATCCGGATCACTGGAAGGCGGGACTGACGACCGGAATCCAAACCATTGCCGAGTGGTCGCGCGCCGCCAAGAAAGCACTCGTCACCACGGAATGCTGGTCGGTGGTCGACTACAAGGACTGGCCATTGCTTGAGTGGGACTGGATCAAGGAGCTCTGTGAGCTGGGAACGCGCACGGCGTCCGCGACCGGCCGCTGGGTGGCCATAGCCACGAGCAATTTCTGTGGACCACAGTTCGTAGGGATGTGGCGCGATGTCTCATGGCACCAGCGCCTGACGGATATCATTCACCAGGGCCCTGTGAACATCGATCAACCCAAAGCATGAAGGTGGGGATTTCGTTGAAGATGCCGCGGGTGTAAAACAGGGATGGAGGCTGCCATGAGCCAACATGCATTCGAACTCATCGCCGCGGTGGTCTTTTTGCTGACCGCCATCGGTCATGTTTTCCGGGTCATCTTCGGTGTGTCGTTCGTCGTTTACAGCATTCCAGTCCCGATGTGGGCCAGCGGGATCGCCGTCGTCATCATGGGCTATCTGGCCTTTGAAGGGTTTCGGCTGGCGCGGAAGACGTAGCTGCTCATGCGAGATCAAATGCCACCACTTCGTGGAGACCGATAGACGGCACTTGAACGTCTAATACACCGGCTTTTTCTGAAAAATCGGGTTGCGTTCCGCTTACCAGCAGCTGGACACCGGCCAGCTTCCTCGCGGACGGAAGCCGCAGGCGGACCTTCTGCGCTCCAATCGGGATGATCTCGCGAACCGGTCCTTTCATCATCATCGGATTTGACAGATTCACCAAGTGCACCGTCAGGGACTGCTTCTGTGCCCAGACCGTGATCTCGAGAAGGCCCGCCCCTTCTACTCTCACCACCGGCTGTTCGTCTGTCGCCCACATCACTGCGTTGCGCAACAGCTTCCCGTGATCAGGGCTGAGGACTTCCCAATAGGTTCGATCGATGTCCCACGGAAAGAAGACAACGCGGCCCTTGCCGATCTGCCTGGCCGTAACTTCCGGGAGATCCGTTTTGGGCACGCGCGGGAATACCTTTTCCATGGGCAGGTCAGGGTAGGGCGGGATGAGCGTCAGCGGCGCATACAGGCCACTTTCGTGCGGCTGAGCTGGTACACGGTGAACGCCGTTGATGATGCGTCCCGCATCCTCCAGACCCGCCAGCACCGGATGATATTCACCGGTTCGTTGGTTCTTTTCAATACTCAGATACGAGTTTCTTAGTGGGCCTTCCGCCGGGCCAGTAGCGGATAGCCCAAACAGATCGGCAAGCCCAAAGTCGCTGCGCCGGACGCCCCATTCGTCGTACAGCGAAGTTTCGTAGGTGGCTACCAGGCTGCCGCCGCGCGCGACGAATTGCCGTAGCTGCGCGCACTGCTCGCCGGAAAGCGCCGCGATATTTGGGAGAATCAGCGTGCGGAACTGGTCGGTGTGGGCGGCATCCAACAAACGGTCATGCACCATTTCGAAAGGAATGCGGGCTTCGATCAACGCCTGGTAGAAGCCCAGGGTATGATCCTCGACTTTTGCCTTCGCCTGATCGCCGCCGTAAAACGTGGCCGTCTGCTGCGAGTAGACCATGGCCACGCGCGCGAGCGGTCGCTCGTTTCGCAAATAGCGTTCATTGCGATAATGCCAGCCATAGAGTTCTTCGACGGGTTTGAGCCAGCGGCCGTCGTACAATACGCCGGAGAACTTGGTAAACCAGGGCCGCAAACCGTTTGCGATTCCGTCCACCACCCAAAGCCGAATCTCATCCGGACTCTGCACGGAATCTTTCCAGCGGTACGGCTCCTCAACACCGACGCTGAAAATCCCCACAATGGCTTTGCGTCCGAGCGTGGCGCGATACTCTTTGCCGTTCTTGCCATTGGTCCAGGGCGGCGATATGCCGCTGCGCGCCTGGCGATCGGCGAATAAAGTGGGCGCCAGCTCACCGATGGTTTTCATATCGAGCGAACTCAAAGCGCCTCCGCCGGCATTCGCGATGAAGGCGGCATTGGGATTAGCCTTGCGAATGGTCGCATCCCAAAGACGCCAGAGTTCGAATAAGCGCTGTTGCTTCCACACAATGAAGGCGCGCCGCGCCGGTTCCTGGGGATTGGAAGTGCGTGGAAGGTCAAATCCGGTGGCCTGGTGGAAGTTCGCCTGGCAGTGCTCGCAGTAGCACATGCCAGAGCCCTCCCAGCGGTTGCTGAAAATCCCGTCGACTTGATAACGCTCGACAATTTCACGCGTCACTGCCGTCATGAATTCGAAATTGTAAGGGCCCAAAGCGCAGGTGACCCAAAGCTCCGGCGAGGCCCAGTGGCGGCGCTTGTTTCCCGACGCGTCGACGGCGATCCAAGCGGGATGAGCATCGTGAACGTCCTGGTAGGTAGCGTGCGGATCCGTGCGGGCAATGACATTCATACCCAACTTGCGGCAGCCCGCAACGAGATCACCGAAGGGGTCAGAATCGCCCAGCCACTGGCTGCGATGATGTAGCGGAATTTTCGTCGGGTAATAGGCAACGCAGCCTCCGGCACTGAGACAGGCGGCATCCGAGTGCGTGCGACGAAAATAGTCCAGCCAGAACGTCGGGTCGTAAGTACCCGGATCGTTCTCGGCCAGCGTGAGTTGGGCCCAGCGCATGGGCTTGTCGAACCACGGCTGAGAAGCAGGCTGCGCTAACAAAGGACCGGCGGCGACGGCGGCAGTGCACTGTAGAAAATCACGACGATTCATCGGCGGGGCGAGTATATCAAAGGAGCACCCGGCGCGGTTAAGGCCCCACGCTTTGCGGCGGCCGTTAACGAAAAGTTAACGCGAATTCCTGCGTTTTCGCAAGAAAAATAAGTGGAGATTATGATGAATGGTGTATCATAAGAGATACGCCTGTTTCTAAATAGCTGGATAATTTCGCGGCGACCACGCGCCTCGACCGCGTTCATTTTCCCGGTCAGACAAAAACAAGAATTGCTGAATGTGTCGGCGCGAATGCGGACCAATCGGTGCGCCCGGGACGCAAATAGCGTGTGTACCGACCCACTCGTGACTGCTAAAGATGGCCAAGATCTTAATCGTCGATGATCAAGCCCTGATTCGCCAATTTCTCACGGATCTTCTCCGGCTCAACGGGCACGATCCGCTCCAAGCCTCAGAAGGAAGTGAGGCTCTCGCCATTGTCCGCACGGAGCGGCCCGACCTGATCATCACGGATGTGCTCATGCCGAACATAGACGGCTACGAGTTTGTCCGGCAGCTCCGCAGCGATCCCGCCATCGGGAAAACCCCGGTGATTTTTCACACGGCAACCTATGATGAGAGGGAAGCCCACGCTTTGGCGGAAGCGGGCGGCGTAGTACAGACTCTGTGCAAGCCGATCGATCCAGCGGCGCTGTTGCAAACGATAAACGCCGCCTTGAATTCGGTACAGGCGCCGTCTGCACAACTGGGTCAGGAATTTGATCGTGAACATCTCCGTCTTCTCACCGACAAACTCCATCAGAAGGTAGAAGAACTGGAGATCGCCAACCTCCAGTTGCGGCTTTCCGAAGAACAATACAGGCTTCTGTTCGAGCATAACCCCGTGCCCATGTGGGTTGTCGACGACGAAGGACTCAAGTTCATCGCCGTGAATGAGGCTGCCGTGGTTCACTACGGCTACTCGCGTGAGGAATTTCTGCGTCTGACCATTCAAGATATTCGGCCGGCCCAAGAGACGGGTGCGGTTGGTCAGAACCCTTCTTCACCGACGGGGGACGGCATTCAGGAATCCGGAACTTGGACCCATCGCAAGAAGGACGGGACCATGATTCTGGTCGAGGCCGTAACGAGCCCGATCACCTTCCGAAACAGGACTGCGCGGCTCGTTTTGGCCAAAGATGTTACCGATGAGCGGCGCATCACCGAACAAGTGCGGGAATCCGCGCAGCAATTACACGAGCTGACGGGCCGGTTAAATAACATCCGCGAGGAAGAAAGAACCCGAATCGCACGCGAACTTCACGATCAACTGGGGCAATCCTTGACTGCGATTAAGATGGAGATCGCCTGGGCGATTGAGAGACTCCCGCACGCCGAACCGGACGTGATACAAAAGATGCGATCGGCGGTAGGCATGGTCGATGCCACGGTGAACATCGTCCGAAGACTGGCTACGGAGCTGAGGCCGGCGGTCTTGGATCTCGGTCTGCTCGCAGCGATTGAATGGCAGTCCGAAGAGTTCGAAGAGCGAACAGGAATGGAATGCCAATTGGCGTTGCCCGCGCACGATGTTGTATTGGACCAGGATAAGTTGATCGCTGTGTTTCGAATTCTCCAAGAGGCTCTGACCAACGTAGCTCGGCATTCCAAGGCCACCCAGGCAAGAATCATCCTGACCGAACAGACTCGGGATCTGGTCCTTGAAGTTCATGATAACGGCCGCGGGATGGATGCCGACGAAGCCAGGCGCGGTTCTCTGGGACTGCTCGGCATGCGCGAGCGCGCGGTGTTTGTTGGCGGCGAACTCACCTTAACGAGTGCGCCGGGCCAAGGCACGGTGGTCACGGCCCGAATTCCGTTGCAGCCGGCCGCCACGTCCGCAGCGGCAAATTAAGGTTGCACTGAAGAAACCACATCTGAAATGGGTTGGCGGAGCAGTCTGCGCCGAGGCGGGAATTAACCAAAGACATATACCCGACTGCCGAACGGAACCTTAGACTAGAGGTAGGTCAAGGGCAGCTAGCGACTCTAGGATCTGGCTGACGGATTCCCTTCTTGAGACCATGAGATGCATCTTCGTCCAAGTGATGCTTTCCAAGGCAATGGCGCACGGCACAAGATTGGCTGCCGCATCTTCATAGCTGTTGTCCTTTTGCTGCCTGGTCTCGCCTCCGCACAGCGTTTTGCCTTTAAGTACTACTCACAAGACCAAGGCTTGATCAGCTTGGATGTGCACAGCCTTTTGCAGGATCGAACTGGGTATGTCTGGGTTGGTACATCGGATGGGGTATTTCGCTACGACGGTGCGCTCTTCACGGGTTTCCACAGTGCTCAGGGTCTGCCCTCCAGCCGGATTGAATCGCTCCACCAGGCGGGCGACGGGACCATCTGGGCGGGGACTCGCGAGGGGCTTGCTCGTTTCGACGGAGACCACTTTACCCGCGTGAGTCTGCCCGAGCCGGTGGCATTCCTCAGCCAGTCCGGGATCACTTCCGATATTCACGGCTCTCTCTATGCGGGCACGAACCGTGGTCTCTGGGTAATGGACAAGTCCCACCGGCCCGCGGTCAAGGTGTATCCGCAAACGTCCTCGGTGACGCGCCCGGAGGTATACGGAGTTCACATCGATCGGGAAGGCGCGGTCTGGTTTGGGTGCGGGGTGGATCTGTGCAGATATGCCCACGGCAAAGTTTCCCAGCTTGGAAAGGAGCTGGGTGTTCCTCAGGACACATGGAATGCCATCCTGACCGATCAGAGCGGCGGTCTCTGGATCCGGAGCGCCACGCGGCTGTTGACCAAGAGCAAGACCAGCAAGCGGTTTGTGCCGGTGGAGAACATCCCGGAAGCCAGCACGCCGGGCAGCCTGTATCTGCTGCGCAACGGCACTCTGCTGGTGCCAAGCCGTTACGGGCTGATGCGACAGACGGCAAGCGGCTGGGAACGTATCGGCACCGAGCGGGGATTGCTGGTCAGTATGGTGGCCTGCGCGCTGGAGGACCGCGAAGGGTCGATATGGATTGGGTTGGACGGATCGGGTCTGGCTCGCTGGCTCGGCACTAATCAGTGGGAAAGCTGGACCCCCAGTGAGGGTTTGGCTGGAAGCGCCAAGACGATCTTTCGAAGTTCTACGGGAACATTGTGGGTCGGTACCAGTTACGCCCTGCAGCAGTTCACGCGCGAGGACCGGCCGGGACGGATTTGGGACGCGCGCCATGGCTTAGACGGTCATCCCGTGCGTGCCATCACGGAGGCTCCCGATCACTCGATCTGGCTGGGCACCAATCCAGGAACAGTGTACCGGCTGGACCCGCGCACGGGCGCGATTCGCAGCATCGGTCGCGAGGCCGGATTATTGGGAAACGGCGTATCTGGATTCTGCTGGGACTCTGACCAGCGGCTCTGGGTGGTCACAGAAGGGCCGATTTTCCGAGGTGTGGGTTCAGGGTCTTCGGCTCGCTTCGAACGCGTGGCGCCGGCGGGCAGTCAGGGGGACGAATCCTTCAGGCGTTGCGTGGCGGACAGAGACGGCGGGCTTTGGTTTACGAGCGAGCGCCGCGGCTTGTTCCGGCTCAAGAATGGGAACTGGAAGACGTTTACCGAAGCCGACGGACTGAGATCCAATCGACTGGACGAGGTGATCCTGGCGCCGGATGGCTCGTTATGGATCTCGTATGACGAGATGGTAGGACTCACGCATGCCACCGTCGCAGGCGATAACATTCAGTTGGAGAGCTTCACCAAGGAAAATGGCCTTCATTCGGACAACGTAAGCGCCATGGCATTCGATGTCCATGGGAAGCTCTGGTTCAGCTCTGACGATGGTGTTCAGGTTAAAGATGGTGCGACTTTCCCCCACTACGGCCAGGCACAAGGGCTTCTCTGGAACGATTGTTCCAGCCATGCCGTGTTTGGCGACCGCGACGGCACCATCTGGATCGGCCACAACCTGGGGCTCAGCCACTTCCGCCCGGACGCGGAGCCGAAGTCCGGCGAGTCAATTCCCGTCGTGTTCAGCTGGCTCAAGCTGGGCTCTGCATTTGTCAGTCCCGAAAGCCAGCCCGCGGTTTCCTACAAACACGGAGCCTTCCAGGCAAACTTCGCGGCGTTAACGTTTCTCAATGAGGCGGACGTCCGTTTCCGCTATCGGCTAACAGGATTTCATGACGATTGGGTAGACACACGCGAACGAATCGCCAGCTATCGCGGTGTGCCCCATGGGAAATACAGGTTCGAGGTACAAGCGGTCTTACCCGGCCGGCCGGCGAGCTCGACGGCTGCCTTCTCATTCGAAGTATTGCCGGCCTGGTGGCAAACCTGGTGGTTTCGCGGGCTGTTGGCCACCTTGGGATTGGCTTCTGTCGGCCTCTTTTGGCGCTGGAGGCTGCGCCGCATGCAGGAGATGCACAAGCAGTTAGAACTGGCCGTGGAGAAGAGGACCATCCAGCTGCGCGAGGAAAAGAAGACGGTAGAGGCGCAGCGATACGACATCGAACGTCTGCTCGCCAAGACACAGGAAGCCAGCCGGTTCAAGGACGAGTTCCTGGCCAACATGAGTCACGAGATTCGCACACCGATGAACGGCATTTTGGGAATGACCGACTTAGTTCTGGATAGCGATCTCACCCCCGAGCAGCGCGAATTCCTCAACGACGCGAAGACCTCGGCGGAGCACCTGCGGGCGCTCCTCAACGACATCCTCGATCTCTCCAAGATTGAAGCCGGCCGCCTGGAGCTGGATCCTATTGCCTTATCCGTGCGTGAGTGCGTCCGGGAGGCCGCGGTTACCTTGGCCGTGAATGCCGAACAGAGAGGGCTGGCGTTAGCCTTCGAAGTCGCAGCGGATGTGCCCGACGAGTTGGTTGGCGATCCCTTCCGTCTCCGCCAGGTGTTGCTGAATCTTCTCAGCAATGCGATCAAATTCACCCACTCGGGCGGACATGTTGAGCTGAAATCCACCTTATTTGAACGGCGTGACTCGACCGTTACGTTGCACTTCTCGGTGCGCGATACCGGTGTCGGAATACCAGCCGAAAAGGTCGATTTGGTTTTTGAAGCGTTCCGTCAGGCAGACTCTTCCACCTCCCGGAAGTTCGGTGGCACCGGCCTGGGATTGACCATCTCATCGCGGCTCGTAGGCTTGATGGGCGGACATCTCTGGGTGGAGAGCGAACTGGGCAAAGGCAGCGTTTTCCACTTCACCGCGGTATTCAGTTGCCCATCCGCATCCAGAGCGCCGTTTACATCGAACGACCTGGAAACGGACGTCGGGACCATCGATTCTCATTTGTCTCGCCAAACCTAAGAGAGACTGCGAACCCGAAGCGGCGCTTCCTTGCGAGCTACACTGTAGCCAGATGGCCGCGGCGGAGCACTTCCAGGATGAGAGTTACCGCGCGC
>Ga0335079_10009683_pt1 | contig 10969 bp, 8 predicted proteins | sample Lox_Sample_33_FD_206719 | JGI IMG/M metagenome (GOLD analysis project Ga0335079, IMG submission 206719) | Soil microbial communities from Loxahatchee National Wildlife Refuge, Florida, United States - Lox_Sample_3.3 | ecosystem: Environmental > Terrestrial > Soil > Wetlands | place: USA: Florida... | reverse complement strand
GATCTTCACGATCCGGTCGAAGAGGATCTTGTCGATCGTGTCCGTCGGCCGGTGATAGTCGGCGTGCACCCCGGTGAAAAAGAACGCGATGGGAACGCCGTGCCGCGCGAAGTTGTAATGATCGCTCCTCTTGTAGAACTGGTTGGGGTCGCGGTCGTTGTCGAAGCCATAGTCGAGCGCGACGTTGTTTGACTCAGCGTCGGCTGCGCGCACGATGCTGTCCAGCTCCGTGCTGATCTTATCGGACCCGATCAGGTATGTGTAGGGGCCGCTGCCGGCGGCCTGGTGGATGGAGTCCATCCTGCCGATCATGTCGGTGTTGAAATCGGCGACGGTGCGCGACAGGGGAATGGCAGGGTGCTCGGTGTAGTAACTGGAGCCGAGGAGGCCCTTCTCTTCTCCCGAGACGGCCAGGAAGAGGAGGCTGCAGCGGGGCTTCGTCGGGTTCACCGCGAACGCATGGGCCAGCTCCATCACCATGGATGTGCCGGACCCGTTGTCGTCGGCGCCATGGTAGATGGCCCCGCCGGGCGTGACGCCGAGGTGATCGAAATGGGCGGAGAAGACAACGACATCGTTCTTCAGCACGGGATCGCTCCCCTCGATCATCCCCACGACGTTCTCCGCGTGCCGCTCTTCGCGGATCGCCTTCTCATCGATACTGACGGTCACCGGGTCGAGATTCATCGGGGGGAATGCGGAATCCTGCGCGGCCATCCTCCGCACTTCGCGGAGCGTCAGGCCTGAGGATTTCAGGATCGCTTCGCCGACTGCGGGCGAGACGAAAAACGCGACGCCGTTGAACCTGCCGGGGCGAACCGGCTCGCCCTTCAGGACCATGCGCCCCCTGCCGACGCCGAGGGAATACATCGTCGACATGACCTGGGGGAACGAGGCGGCCCCGGTGTCGTCCGCCACGATCAAAGTCGCCAGTGCCCCCGAATCGCGTCGCGCGATGCCGAAGAGGCGCCTGGGGACAGCGGCCCCGGACACCGACCCGGGGCGCGTCCCGGCAAACGCAAGCACGATTCTCCCCGCCAGGGCAGCCCGCCCCTCGGGCGTCGTCCTCGTGTCCATGTAGCCGACGCACTCGACGTGACCGGTGATCGCGGTATCCCGGGCACCGAACGCGATCAATCCTTTCCCCCAGGTGAATTTCGATTGCTCGACGCCGTTGGACACCGTCACGGCGGACGAGTCGTCGACCCGCAGCACATCCACGTCGTAATGCTGAAGGTATGACCCGTTATCCCCCATCGGGCGAAGGCCGAACGACCGGAACCTGTCCGCGATATACTCTGCGGCAAGCCTCTCCCCCGGGTACGACGTTTCTCTCCCCTGCAGCGCGTCCGACGCCAGGTAGGAGAGATACGTCTTCACATCCGAGGCGTTTATTGATTCGAAGCCGGTCCTCGCCTCCGGGTCGACGCCCGCCACCTGCGCGGCGGCGAACGCGATGGGGAGAACAAACAGTACTGGCCACTTCATGGAATTCCCTCCCTGAGATTGCCACGCCCAAAAGCGGCGCCTGCGGCGCCGGGACGCAAAGAACGCGCCACGCCAAGGAGCGGCGTGGTCCAAAGAGCGGACTTCGGAAAGAACGCTCGCAATGACTCAACATATCGAAAGGGGGGAATGGTTTCAACACATTTTTACGCAAGCCGGGCGAAGCGCCGGTTGGATTCGGGGAAATCGACCCCCATGGAAAACCAGCTTGCCGCGCCGAACAGGAGCCCGGTGCCAAATGTCAGCCACTGGGCACTCGGCGCCCCGGGCGCGGGAGCGGACGGGATACACGTGACGACCGCCCCGCCCGCAATCGTGGCGACTGCGATCCACTGGTACAACCGGAGCCCGGCGATGAGCTTCGTCTGGGGCTCCCCTCTGTATGCCTCCTCCACGAACCGGCCGAGACCGGTCAGGACGAGGTAGAGCGCCCCTATCATCGTGAGGGGCGCGTGTGCAAACCAGAGGCGGGTCAGCACCGCGGCGATCACGACGTTCCAGAGGATTGAGTAGAGCGGCGTCGGATGCACGGGTGTACCCCCGAGCCCGGAGAGGCGCGTGACGCGGCTTCGCGGGTGGCGGTAGACGATGCCGATCCACGGGGGAGCGGGACTGCCGTGACAGCACCCCTGCACGAGGCACCTGAGACGGCCGAATGACTGAACCCACGGCCCCCCGACGCTGTACGCCGCAAGAAGCAACCAGGGGTCTGTCCCGAAGAGCGGGAGAGCGAGGACCGAGCCGATGATCACGCCGAGAACGCCGCCGTAGAAACCGTACGGACGGAGGAGGCTCGGCGACCCCTCGACCACCTGGGCCCAGAGTCCGGAAACGACAAGCGCCGAACAGGCCACGAAGAAGAAAGCGCCCGCGTGCTCCGCTCCCACAAGCAGGCCGACGATCGTCACGGCGAGCATCGAACCGATCCCCGCGTATATGCCGTGATTGATCACGCGGACCGGGCCCAGGCGCCATTCCTTCCACGAATTGGCGATGCGCTCGGCGGTGCGTCGCAGGAAGTCCCAGAAAGAGGAGAGCCTGTTGATCGCCATCCAGAGGAGAACGCCTCCGGCGATATCGACAAGCGAGTGCATTCCCGTGGTCAGACAGCTCACCGTGATGAGCGCCGCCATTCCCCACCAGGCGTATTTCCAGCGGGGCGCGCCGGCCGTCAGCAGACGCGCGGAGAGGAGCGCCCAGAAGACGTGGTATGAGGGGAACGAGTTCGCGGGAGTGTCCAGCCCCCTCTCCAGGAGGAGGAACCCCCCCGCGAAGCCGGAGGGGACGAACTCCCGGGGAGGGGCAATCAGCGGTATGCACGAGAAGAAGAGAGGCATCAGGAGCGTCGCGAGGGCTCCCTGGATTGCATAACCACGAAGCGATTTTCTCTCCGGCGCCGCAAGGGGTGCAAGGAGCACGAAGAGATACGTGGCCGCGTAGATCAACTCCGTCCACTCGAGCACGGGGAGCCTTTCCTCGAACGGGAGATAGGACCGGACTGCGTCAGGAGGGACTCCCAGGAGGGCCGTCGCCTTATAAAGGAGTACCCAGGGCGCCAGGACGAGGACGTAAACAGAGAGCCTGTCGCGCAACGAGGGGGGACCATCGTCGCCCGGAGGGAGCCGGAGATACGTCGCGGCATCGATATCGCCGAATCTCTCGCGAAGATCGATTCTCTCGTACCCCAGCACCAGCGCCACGCAGCCGAGCGCGACCAGCGGGGTCACGAGCCAGAGTCCCGCCGGTGCGCCGGCAATAAGTGAGAACCCGGCGCAGGCCGAGACGAACCCGCAGTAGATAGGGTGGGGAAGTATTCGGTAGGCCCCCCGCGTAACGAAATTCTCCGGGGGGTACGGGTTCATCGGGAGACCGTCGCCGTAGCGGAGGAGCGAGAACATCCCCCATGCCATGAAGATGATCCCCGCCCCCGCCAGGAGCAGGCCGGCGGGGAACGAGTTAACGGACGGGAGCGCAACGTTCGGCGCCGCGGCCGTACCCCAGGCAATGAGCGCCACGGGAAGCAGGATGACGAACAGGGCTCCGTACAGGAGCGGACCGATATGCGATCGGGGAAGTGGCATGGGAGTTTCCACTGTGTGTGGATGGGCCTCCCCCTACAGGCGGACGCATTCGTCGATCATCGCCAGCCCGGGAACGCTCCTCTCTTCACCGGGGAGGAGGAGCGAAACATGCGCGCGGGCAAGGTACTTTGTCCCGCGCGGATCGCGCGTGAGGAGACGCATGAGCCCCCGGAGAGTCTGCGGGACATCTTGCTGATCGACAAAGCTTGATTCCTGTACGGGGCGTTCGTGGTGCACGCGTGCGCTCAGGCGGCATTCGCCGGCCGTCCCCGCAATCACGTAGCCACCCGGGGACGACCCCGCCCCACCCCCATCGGGCGCAAAGGAGAGCGGGCCGCCGAGCGCGGTGTTGCCGGTGCGGACATATAGTCGCGAGCAGACGCTCTCGCCCCGGGGGGTCAATGCGTGGACGTATGTCATATCAAACGACGCGTGATGGGCACGACCCCAGTAGAGCGTCCGCGCCGGAACCAGGGGAGGGAGGCAGGTTGACTGGAGGACGTCTGCGTACCCGGACGCGCCACGGGGCTCAAGGCGCGTCCCCCCGAGAGTGATCTCTCCGTTCACATCGTACCTGAGCGCGACCGGCCTCCAGACGATCCGGCTCTTCCTCCCCGTCACGATCTGGACGGGCGCGTCCGGCTCACCGTTGCCGTTCGAGAACGCGAGGTTCGCTGCGCAGTCGTCGCTGGCAAGGAAGAGCGAGCAATCGCGCGCCCCGACGCGGATATCGCCGCAGGGGAGCCCGATCGCGCATGCGGCGATGTCCGCCCCGGCTTCACTGTGGCTCCGGATCAGAAAGGATCGGGACACCGGGATTGCACCCGGAGCCGCCACATGAAGCGTCAGCGAGCGGATCGTCCTGCCGGCGAGCGCCATGTATGCAAAGCAGACGTACGCGTACTCCCCTTTCCGGGTGAGGCAGTCGAAGTACCATTTTTTGAGGAGGTACATCACGATTCCTCCAGGTGTGCGTGGATCGCCCGCGAAAGAGCCTCGTCCCCGGAGAGGCCCGCATCCATCCCCGGGGGACTCATGTGATCGGCAAGGCAGACGGGTGCCAGGCGGCCGTCGCGCACAGTTGCATCGGGGCAGTGATAGCAGATTTCCACGCACCCGCGCTCCGCATTGAAGTCGGGCACCGACTGTACGATAAGCGAATGAAAGCGGATGGCGCGCAGAGATCCGGAGAGGAGCCCGGCGAACCCAGGGATGCGGGAAGGCCTGAGGAGGCACTCAACGATCGCCGTCGCCAGGAACAACGCGCCCGAAAGGGACCGCCGGGCAGGCGCCGCGAACATGTTCCTTCCCTCGATCCGCCGGTAGACACTGCGCATGAGCCGCACAAACGCCGGCGAGAGAGGGACGGTCGCCCCCGTGCGGGCGTTGATGTAGTAAAGGTACATGAGCCACCGGATTTCTTCGTCGTCAAGGCTTGAGGGAATATAGGATGAAGCCTCGACACGAAGCCCCGCGCGGATCGCGCCGTCGACATCGGCCATATCAGGACGCCCGAATGCAGGGGCCGCATGCTGGGCCATCTCGCTCCCCGGCCGGGCAAGCGTCGCGAGCATCCCGTCAAAATGCGGATACTGCGCACATCGGCGCAACAGGGCCGGGATCCCGCCGACGTTTTCGCGGTAGAGCGTCGACGAGATGGCAAAGAACACCCCGCGACGCTCGAACTTGCCGAAGAGCGTGGACGTCATGAGGTCCATTTCTTCCGCGGTGATTCCCTGCCCGCAATCCACGTGCAACACGATCCTGTCGATCCCCGCTGCCACGAGCGCATCGAGAAGCGCGTCCGAACCGTCGCGGAAAAGGACGATCCCGTTGGTCAGCACCTGGCAGTAGACGCCGCGCCCTTTGACCATCCGGACGATGGCGGGGAGGTCAGGGTGCAGCGTCGGCTCGCCGCCGAGGATCGAAACCGTCTCGAGACGGCGGAGACGGCAGAGGCTGTCAAGCTCAGAGCGAAGCTGGTCCAGCGGCTTGACGATTTCCCGCGTGAGGTTGTAGCAGAGCGTGCATCGCCGGTTGCAGGTGTAGTTCGACTCCAGCACGGCATGCGGGACGTCCGCGGAGGGCGTCTTCAGTGGCCGCAACCGGGGACCGATCGTGAGCTGCATCCGTTTCATCCGTGCTCCTTTATTCCCAACCGTGCGCAATCTCGGTGGAAAGTTGGAGCGAATTGTCATAAAATTGTTAAAACCGTCTCATCCTGGAGTCGGCGCCCATGACCGGAATTCAACAGGCCCGCGTATTCAGCGAGCACGTCACGATCGACGTGCAGTTGCCGTACCTGATCTATCTCCCTGCGGAGTACGGGAAGAGCGACAGGACGTGGCCGCTCATGCTCTTTCTCCACGGTGCAGGGGAGCGGGGATCGGATCTCGACCTGGTCAGCCAGCACGGCCCCCCGAAGCTCGCGGCGGCGGGCCGGCAATTTCCCTTCATCCTCGTCTCGCCGCAATGCCAGACGGACGAGTACTGGTCGGTCCATATCCTGAAGGCCCTGCTGGACAGGATACTCGCGACGCACAGGGTCGACCGCTCGCGTATTTACCTGACTGGCCTCAGCATGGGAGGCAACGGGACGTGGAGACTGGCGACCGCACATCCCGGGCTCTTCGCGGCGCTGGTTCCGATCTGCGGGTGGGGCGATGCGAGCCGTGTCGGAATACTGAAGGAGGTGCCCGTCTGGGCGTTCCACGGGAAGAAAGACCCGGTCGTCGTCTTCGAGCGGGGCGAACGCATGGTCAGAGCTCTGACTGCGGCGGGCGGGAACGTGAAGTTCACCGTGTATCCCAATGCGGGGCACGATTCATGGACGCAGGCGTACGACGATCCGGCGCTTTACACGTGGATGATGGAGCAGAGGAAAAAGTAGCGCGGGATTGCCACGCCAGAGAGCGGCGTGGTCCGAAAAACGGACTTCGCGGCGCCAGAACAGCGGCTCGCAATGACGGGTTAGCGCACGACCCCGAGGTAGTTGCCGTAGCCCACGACGAGCGTGGAGAAGACCAGCGTCGCCAGTCCGAATGCGAGCTTCCCCTTCGTGGGCCGGCTGCTCCCCTTCCACTCTTTGAGCGCGATCCCCCAGAGTGAGCTGAAGATGATGATGCTCGCCATGTGGATCGTCCAGCTGGAGAACTTGTAGTTCCCCATCTGCGTCTCCCCCATGGTGTAGAAGAAGAACTGCATGTACCAGACTGTCCCGGCCAGGGCGCTGAAGAAGTGTTGAGCATCGGGGCCCGTTCCGCCTGGGGCGCCGCTGCCGTGTCGCCCCCGGAGGAGGGGCGGATCTCCCGGCGGAAGTACTGGTACCCGGTCCTGTTCCGCACGTTCAGTATGACGCACCAGGCGAAGTTGGTCGTGAACCCGCCGAGCAGGACGACGCAGAGCTTCGGCAGCCCGGTCCAGAGCGTCGTCGTGCCGTGCTGGGCCGACAGGACGGCGATCGGCGATGCGGCGTCAAGCCCGAAGGCGAACGACGCGCTCATGATCCCCGAAAAGGTCGCAACCAGGATCCCCTTGGTGAAGTTGAACTCCCTGATCGTCTCCCTCTTCTGTTCGTCGGTCATCTCCCGCTCCTTGCTCCTTCCGGCAAGGCCCGCGATCGCGATCCCCGCCAGGCAGACGAAGACGCCGAGGAGGATGACCTGTCCCGACGTCGTCCCGAGAACTTTCGACGCGAACTCGCCGTGGAATATCGGGGGGATGAGCGTCCCGAACGCGGCGCAATACCCGAGCGCGACGCCCATGCCGAGCGACATCCCCAGGTAGCGCATCGTGAGCCCGAACGTAAGGCCGCCGAAGCCCCACATCGCCCCCCAGAAATACGCCCAGAGGATGCTGTCCATCGGCGCCTCGTGCAGCACGGCGAGAAGGTCGTTCGTGTTGATCGAAGCCAGGACCCACGGCGCGATGATCCAGCTGAAGAACCCGCCGACGAGCCAGTACACCTCCCACGCCCACTTCCTCACGCCGCGGTACGGGACGTAGAAGCTCCCGGAAGCGAGTCCGCCCAGCCAGTGAAACACAACGCCTAAGAATGGATTTGAGGTCATCGTCAGATCCCCTGGAAAAGGACGCAGTGAATATACTCAAACATGTTTGATTTTCGCACGCCCCTTCCATATTTTTCCGCCCGACAGCGCAGGATCGTCATGACTCCGTCGGAGGCACGCACCCGCATCGGGCTCTTCGGCATCGGGCTCGACACGTACTGGCACCAGTTCCCCGGCCTGAGAGAACGGCTGGAGGGATATCTCGGCCGCATCGAGCACGGGATCGACGGCGCGGACGTCGTCTCCGCCGGGCTCGTCGACTCCGTCGACAAATCCGAGTCCGCCGCCGAGCTGTTCAGGACGCGCGACGTGCGCCTGGTGTTTCTCGCCGTTTCGACGTACGCCCTCTCCTCAACCGTGCTCCCGGCGGTGCGACGCCTGCCTGTAGTCGTCCTGAACCTGCAGCCCGCGCCCGCGATCGACTACGACCGCTTCAACGCGCTGGGGGACCGGGGCGCCATGACGGGAGAATGGCTGGCCTTCTGCCAGGCATGCGCGGTGCCGGAAATCGCGAGCGTCTTTCGCCGCTCGCGCATCCCCTTCCGCCAGGTCACCGGGACGCTCGACGACCCGGAGGCGTGGGAGGAGATCCGTGGCTGGGTCGACGCCGCGCGCGTCGCGGACGTCCTCTCCTCGACGACGCTGGGTATCCTCGGCCATTACTACAACGGCATGCTCGACGTCTACTCCGATCCCACGCAGCACGCCTCGGCGTTCGGCGTCCATATCCAGCACCTGGAGATCGGCGAGCTGAGCGCAGCCCGAAAATCGGTCACGGATCGCCAGGTGGCTCTCAAGGAGGAAGAGTTCCGGCAGGCCTTTGACATCACGGCCGACTGCCCGGAAGCGGAGATCGCGCGCGCGGCGCGGACCGCCTGCGCACTGGACACCCTTGTGCGCGAACGGAGACTCGGCGCGCTCGCGTACTATTATGAGGGAACGCCCGGGAGCGAGGAGGAGGACATCGTCACATCCGTGATCGCCGGGAACTCGCTCCTCACCGCGCGCCACGTCCCCGTCGCCGGGGAGTGCGAGGTGAAAAACGCGATGGCGATGAAGATCATAGATGCGTTCGGCGCCGGCGGGTCGTTCAGCGAGTTCTACGCGATGGATTTCAACGAGCAGGTGATCCTGCTGGGGCACGACGGCCCCGGCCACCTGGCGATCGCGCAGGGGAAGCCCAAACTCAGGCCCCTCGGCGTCTATCACGGGAAACCGGGGAAGGGGCTCTCCGTTGAGATGGATGTCAGGCACGGCCCCGTGACGCTCCTGGCCGTCGTCCAGAGAGCGGAGGGAACGCTCGCGCTCCTCGCCGCCGAGGGGGAATCCGTCGCCGGACCGATCCTCGAAATCGGCAACACCAACAGCCGCTACCGCTTCCCCCTCAGCGTGAAAGAGTTCGTGAACGCCTGGAGCAGCCAGGGACCGGCGCACCACTGCGCAATCGGGACCGGGCACATTGCCACGCGGATCCGCAAGCTGGCGTCGCTTCTGGACCTGGAGTTCGTGCAGGTGTGTTAGATTGCTTCGGGACGCCTACGGCGTCCCTCGCAATGACGGCGGGGGGGCGCCGCCTCGCGATGACGGCGGGTCTCAGGCAGTCCTGCGTCTCCCCCGCCAGGCGGCAAGGAGCCAGACGAGAACGCTGGCGAGCCACCCGTAGAAGAGCACCCGCCGCACGAAGTATGTGTGCGCCCCCTCGGTCGGATAGAGTGAGTAGGCGAGCTGGGGCTTGAAGAGATACCGCTCGAGGTTCCCCTTCAGAAACGTCCTGTCCCTCAGGAACCCCGTGTAGATATCACGCACGTCCTCGACGTCCGGGGGACGCCGGTACTTGAGAATCGAATTGACGGGAAACTCCTCCCGGACCGCATTGTCGCAGACCGGGAAGGGAACGGTCTCCACGGTGTCCTTCCCCGCGATCCCGGGGCGGCCTTCCCAGAGCCAGTCGACGTAGATGCGGGCAAACGCGCTGTCGAACGCGTTGTGCTGATTGAGCTGGAAGAGCTCCGCGGTGTTCAACACCTGCCCGGACCTGTCGGTGATGTAGACCTGGCTCTGCGAGAGATCGACGTACGCCCACCTCCCCTGCTCGCGAATGAACGACTCGGCGAAGGCGTGACCGGAGTAGCCGATCGTGTTGTCCTGCGTGCGCGCGTTGAAGACGAAGCGGGTGGGGATGCCGGCGCGGTTCGCCCAGAACACCCACACCCTGGCGTGTTCCGTGCACCACCCCTTCCCCGTGCCGCTCACCAGCTCGTTGTAGAGGATCCACGGGTTTTCCCACCGCTCGTCGTCCTTCGGCACACCGCCGCAGCTCTTCAGCTTCGGTCGGAGGTAGCGCGTGAGTTTCTCCATCCTCACGAACGTCGGATCGGTCTCATGGATCCCCACCTCCTGGTGCACGATCCGGTCGGCTTCCGCGAGCGCTTCCGGGCCGACGTAGCTGTAGTCGTCCGTCCAGTCGGCGACCGCATACTGGTCAAACTCGCCGCACGGCACGGTGGAGCGGACCACGTACACGTCCGGCCGCGCAAGCCCGGAGGCGGCGTAGAATTCGCGCCCGTAGAACCGGATCGTGATCTCCACCGGGAGGCACTCTCCTTCCGGGACAGGGATGAGCCGGTAGGTGTGGAGCTCACTGAACGTTGTGTCAATCCGGAACTCCGGGGTCATCCCCGTCGCCTGCTGCTCGTTTCCCCCGTCGGTCAGCACGCGCCACTCCCTGACGTCTTTCGTGCAGGCAAGCACGAGACGGATCCTGTTCCTGTCCCCGACCTCCCACCTGCGGATCGTGGGGACGTCGAGCGAATAGTAGAGCGTGGCGTAGGACGCGGGACTGTACGACGATTCCCACTCCCGCGTGAAGAAAACGTAGAGATTGACCGCAAAGAGGAGCAACACCAGCGCTGCCCCCGCGTAGAATCCGAGCTTCCTGCGTTTCATGACGGCGCCTTTCACCGGGAGAGATAGCGCTCCTTGAACGTCGGGTCCTTCCCCGCCATCGCCAGGAACACATCGAGCGGCACGACTTCGAACTCCGGCCCGAGCTTATCCAGGATCCCCTTCACCCGCTTCACGTCGCTCGACTCGCGGATGTGGAGCAGCTCGAAATACGGGCGCTTCGGGTTGACCCGTGCAAGCTCCTGGAGATCGGCCACCGCGTCCGCCTCCGGCCGCTCGGGCGAGAGATAATAGTCGTACGACATGAACGGGCGCCCGTCCTTCACCGCGAACGTGTACGAAGGCGCGTACCCGTTGACGAAACCGATCGCCTCCGGCATCCCTTCGTAGTACATGTCGACGATATCC
>Ga0335079_10009681_pt1 | contig 10971 bp, 11 predicted proteins | sample Lox_Sample_33_FD_206719 | JGI IMG/M metagenome (GOLD analysis project Ga0335079, IMG submission 206719) | Soil microbial communities from Loxahatchee National Wildlife Refuge, Florida, United States - Lox_Sample_3.3 | ecosystem: Environmental > Terrestrial > Soil > Wetlands | place: USA... | reverse complement strand
GAACCATGATCCGGGATTGTTCAATGGCTTCGATGATGCACTCGCCCCATTCCATGCCGGGAGTGACGTCACGGGGGGCGATCCAGCAGCGAACCCCATTTGCCTCGAGGATGGCGCAGACAGCATCCGCAGTGACCTTATTTTTCGTCGAGTGGCTGATGAAAACGTCATGCGCCATACGGGACCGGGCTCCTGATCCTCAAAACTGGAAAAGCGGAGGAATTCTATCACCAGGAGGCAAGGAATCGGCTCAAGAATTGTCGGCAAGAATGCTCTTGGGATTCTCGCGTTCTTGGTGCGGGCCGTCGGGCGTTTCGGGACGCACAATCCGGTGGGATTAAAAGGTCAGATTTGAACGCCGAAGCGAACGAGCAATTCGCGCCGCCCAAGATTGGTGACGGCTAAGGCTCTGCTGTCCAGGTCCTGAATCACCCACTTCCTTTTCAGCGCGGTTTGCATCAGGGCTGCCCCGAGTCCGCCGCCGACGTGAGGACGGCGCTCGCTCCAATCCAGGCATGCATAGGCGAATCGCCGGCGCAATTCTCGAATTGCGCCAACATTTATGCCGAGAGCCTGAATCGCCTTCGCTCCGTCTGGAGTGAGATCGTAGGAATCGCTGCGATTCCCCGAGCCAGCTACCAACCAATGCAATGCCTTGAAGCGATCGTGAAGCTGCACGCCCAAAGTGCCCGCTATGTGATCGTAGCAAGTTCGAGCGGCGCGCAGTGGCCCTGGAGTGCTTGGGACGAATTTTTCGCGAGAGGCGCCAGCGAGAACGCTCAGACCTTCCAGCGCATTAGCTACATTTGGGCCCTCGAGACTATAGAAACGATGCTTTCCTTGGACAAGCACATTAATCAGGCGCTCAGTCTTCAAACGGTTCAGGTGAACGCTCGCGGTTGAGGGACTGACCTCCGCCACAACGGCAAGTTCGGTGCTGGTTCGTGCGTGGCCATCCATCAGGCAGAAGAGGATTCGGGCTCTTGCCGGTTCGCCGATGGCTGCGGCGATTCGGGCGACGGCAGCGTCGGCATGATTATCTACATTCACATTGTGATGATAGACGAAGTGTGTTTGTCGGTCAACCTACATACTCCCGAGCGTGCATCCGAATGGGCCATCAACTACACAATAGGAGGACATTCATGAAGTTGACCTGCGTGATTCGCTACCAGATCGATCCGTTTCAGAGAGATGCGTTTAAGAAATACGCTGAGAGTTGGGGGCGCATTATTCCGCGTTGCGGCGGCCACCTCGTCGGATATTTTCTTCCTCATGAAGGGACGAACGATGTGGCGTGGGGCTTGGTATCATTCGACAGCCTCGCATCCTACGAGATTTACAAGACTCGCTTGAAGTCAAACCCGGAAGCGTTGGAGAATTTCGCCATGGCACAGAGCAAGCGGCTTATACTCCGCGAAGAGAGGAATTTCGTGGAGACAGTCGAAGGAACATTTGGAATCCCTTCGAAACTTGCGGGACAAGTGTAATCGCCCAATGTCGACGCAGGCTGACAAAGGACGAGTTTTTCGCGCACTACACGAACGCGACAGGGCGTTCATCATTCCCAATCCGTGGGACGCCGGTTCGGCGCGACTGCTGGCACACGCTGGTTTTGAGGCGCTGGCCACCACGAGCGCCGGGTATGCATTCTCTCGCGGGCGGCAGGACAATATGATCGAGCGCGACGACATGATCGCGCATGCGGCCGCAATCGTTGCCGCAACGGAGCTTTCCGTAAGCGCGGATCTGGAGAATGGTTTCGGAGACGCGCCCGAAGAAGTTGCGGAGACTATTCGTCTTGCGGCTGCGGCGGGGCTTGCCGGCTGCTCCATTGAGGATGCATCGCAGAATCCTGACAATCCTATCTATGAGCACGAGCACGCAGTCGAGCGAATCCGCGCCGCGGTACAGGTTGCGCGCGGCCTGCCATTTGCGTTCACGCTGACTGCGCGCGCGGAAAATTACTTGCACGGCCGGCAGGACGTTCGAGACACAATTCGGCGGCTGCAGGCATTTCAGGAAGCGGGGGCGAATGTTCTTTATGCGCCGGGCCTGCCGAGCAAAGAGGACATCACAGCTGTAGTCAATTCCGTGGATCGCCCGGTGAACGTTCTCGCGGGGCAGGAAGGCTTGGAACTGGATCTGGAAGGACTTTCGGCGATCGGAGTTAAGCGCATTAGTGTTGGCAGCCTGCTTTCTCGCGTTGCCTATGGCGCGTTGCATCGCGCAGCCAAAGAGATGAAGGAGCGCGGCACCTTCACATTTGCGGATGAGGCTGTGAGTTTTAGTGACATCAGCACGATTTTCAAAATGTGACGCGCGCGCTTCCTGTTGATCAATTCCGAAAATGATTGATTGCGGGAAAATGTCATTCGCGGCGAGTTATACTTCGCCGGTGGCCGCGCTGGGTCATCCGCAGCTTTGCCGCAAGGAGAGACGAGCAAATGGAAGAATGGGCCTACGCACAGGCAAAAAAAGCGCAAAAGCTTACCCGACTCCACTTCTTTTCCGTGAACAAGCAACAGGATGGGAAGGACATCGAGTTTATTGTTACAGTGAAGGAGTTTGCGACTCCTCCCGATGGCAGGCTGAAGTTTTTTGCGCAGGCGGACAAACAAACGAACCAAGGAACGGTTCCTTATACGCCTTCCGGTTGGGGGGAAACTCTTCTGACGGCGCTTGCCGACTGCATTGTTGAAGTCAACCGCTTCCCTTATGAGGGGCCGGCTGGCGGAGGAGTTGAAACGAAAACTGGCCCGCCATCAAATGAAGCGTAGCAGGCCAGATTTTTGAATAGGAATTTGCGGTGAATTTTCCGCCGCGGCTAGCTTATTTCACCGGAAATCCATCGGCATTTTTCAAGGTTCGAATTCCCTGCTATGCCGTCCTTTGGGTGAGTTTTGCCGTGCTGAGATTCCGCTCCCTGCTCAGAAGCGCATCCAGAGACCATGGGCCCGGCCCGTTAATCAGCAGATAAGTGACCGTGAGAATCTGCGCGTAGTCGGATCTGACTTCATGCAGTACCGCCCATATCCCGACTTGAGGCGGTGAGGGCGGCAGCGGCAACGGATATGTCCCGAGATACAAAGAAATTTTCGTCGAAAGAATTGCCACGATCATTTCGATGATGAACGGGATTGCAATCAGCCGCGTCATCAAACCTGAGAGCAACAAGAGGCCGCCCACAATTTCCAGCCAGCCGACGAATCCGGCTGTGAAATGCGGAAACGGAATCCCAAGTTTTGTAAAACGCCCGACCCCTTGATTTACGTAGACAAACTTCAATATCCCTTCCCAGAAGAAAACTCCCCCGGCCATCAATCTCAGCAGGAGTGTTGATTTGGGGCCATCCACAAGCGGATTTGCCAGCCACTTCAAGACGTTCTTCATGGTTGCGATTCTCCTTGATTAAAATTTCCGAACATTGACGTTAACTGGCGGCATCGTGATTTATTCCCTAAGAATTGAAAAAAGCGTCGGCGGACCTGGGAATAAATATCGGTGGCCCCAGTTATACTTATGGAGCCGTGTCAGATGAAAACCTCCGGGGCGGTTCATTTGAAGAGCTGGCCATGCCGCTCTTTGACTCGCTCTACAATTTCGCTCAGTGGCTGACTCATGACCGCGAGGAGGCAGAGGACCTTGTCCAGGAGACCTACGGCAAAGCGCTGAGGGGATTCCCATCGTTTGCGCCGGGCACGAATTTTCGCGCCTGGATGTTCCGGATTTTGCGGAACACTTTTCTTACGTCGCGAACCGGGCTAAAAAGCGGCATGACCATATCGCTCGATTCCGAGGAGGGCGAATCCGTACAGCCGGCGACAATGGAAACGCCGGAGTCGCTTTTCATTGCGCGCGCCAATCAGCGGATGGTTCAGGAAGCAATCGAAGAATTGCCGGTAATCTTCCGCGAAGTGATTCTGTTGTGCGACGTGGAAGGAATGTCCTACCAGGAGATTGCGGAAACGATTTCAATTCCAATTGGAACAGTGATGTCCCGGCTTGCGAGAGCCAGGAATGCGTTGCGGCTCGGCCTCGCGAAGAAAATGCAGGGAGATTGAAGAATGCCCTCCGATTCATGGCAGAATAAAATCGAAGCATACGCTGATGCGGAGCTATCCGCCGATGAGATGCGCGCGATGCGCGAGCATCTCATCGGTTGCGCCTCCTGCACTTCGGATTTGCTTGGCGTCGTGCAATTGAAGCTCGCTACCAAGATTGCGGGGAAGCGATATTCGTCAAGCGCAGTTTTAAGGCAACGCATCCAACAAGGCCTCCCGGCGCGCAGAAATAGTGTATCGATATGGAGGTGGGCGCCCGCGCTGTCTGCGACCGCCGCACTCGCAGTTGTTGCATTTCTGTTTCTCTATGGATGGCCGGCATACCAACAGCGACAAACATTCGCGGAGTTGGCGGATCTTCACGTAGCAACGCTGGCAAGCGCCTCACCAGTGGACGTCATTTCCACGGATCGGCACACCGTCAAGCCGTGGTTTCAGGGCAGGATTCCATTTACGTTCAACATTCCCGAACTCAGCAACACTCCGTTCACGCTCGAAGGCGGACGTGTCACCTATCTTGATCAAGCGCCGGGCGCTCAACTGATTTTCAAGATTGCGAATCACCGGATCTCCGTTTTCATTTTCCAGAATCGCCCGGGCACTCGTTTTGCATCAGGGGACAGCCGTTCCAAGCGGCTGACGTTCAATGTAGAGACATGGACGGAAGACGATTTGAGCTACTTCGTGATCGGCGACGCCAACATAGACGACATCCACCAGCTAAGCGAATTGCTCAGGATTGCAGCGCGGACTTGAGATTGGAAAAGTCCGGCGAAATTCGGCTAAAGAACCCAACTCCTTTTGGACTTGGAAGGCCACAGCGCAATGCCCGCCGCGACGGGTTATACTTCGCCGATGGCCGCGCCAAAACCGCTTAAGAAACTCTTCCTGATTGATGCGATGGGCTTCATCTTTCGCGCATTTTTTGCGCCGATGGAGAGGTTGCGCAGCCCCTCAGGCATGCCGACGAAAGTCCCCTACCTCTTCACTCAGATGGTGCGGCGGCTCGTGCGCGACTATCAGCCTGACTACATGGGCGTGGCATTTGATCTGGCCGGGCCAACATTTCGCGACAAACTCTTTGCCGAATACAAAGCGCAACGCCCTCCCATGCCCGAAGAGCTCGCGCAGCAATTGCCTTATGTACGCAAGCTTTGCGAAGCGCTTCGGCTGCCGATTCTTGCGGAGCAGGGCTATGAGGCGGACGACATCATCGGCACGCTGGCGGCACAGGCGGCGAAGCGCAAGCTCGACATCCTTGTAATCACAAGCGACAAGGACATGCTTCAACTTGTTGGCGGGCCGGTGCGCGTGTTGATTCCCACGAAGCAGGATTTGATGGTGGATGCAGCGAAAGTGGAGGAACTGCTGGGCGTGCCGCCAAACAAGGTGGTTGACGTGATGGCATTGATGGGCGATTCGATTGACAACATCCCGGGCGCAAAAGGAATCGGCGAAAAAGGCGCGCGCGAGCTGATCCAGCGATTTGGCTCCGTCGAAAAGGCCCTTGATAACGCGGACAAAGTCGAAGGCAAGCGGTATCGCGAGGCGCTGCAAACGCAACGCGAGCAGGTGATGATGTCTAAGCAGCTTGCAAAGATTGCAACGGATGCGCCGATAAAACTGGACCTCGATCTCCTAACATTCCGTGTGCCGAATGCGGAAGCGCTTCGAGCGTTATATAGCGAACTGGGATTCACTTCACTGCTGAAAGAACTTGGCCCCAGCGCTGCTGCCAGCGCAGAGGCCGCATCCGGCGACAGGGACTACGGTGAATTGAAATCGGCAGATGAAATCCAAGCATTTCTCAAGAAGGCGCCGCGCGAACAGGAGATTGCCGTCTTCCTGACGGTTGCGCCGGATGAGCAGCATGAAGACGCGGGGTTCGGAAGCCGTGTCGCGTCAATTGAGCTCTCTCCAAGGGCGGGAGTTGCGCGAGGATTCATTCTGAATGAAAAAGAGACATTGCTTGAAAAAGGGAGCGAGGACGCAAAACTGATTGGCGCGCTTCAATCCTGGCTCGGCGATGCGAAGCGGCCAAAAATCGTGCACGATCCGAAATTGGTCCCACTTCTCCTGGGAGACACGGCGGGAATACGGCACGCAACGATTCTTTATTCGTACCTCTTGCGCCCCACGACTGCCAAACATGATTTTGCTGACGCTGTGCTTCGCTATCTGAACATCAATCTTGGGAATCAGCCGGGCGAGCGCGCTGACGCGCTGCAACAGCTTGGTCTCGAGTTGCGGCGCCAAGTGGATGAGCAAGGGCTGACAAAGGTCTACGAGATGATTGACCTGCCGCTCGCGCCAGTGCTCGCGGAAATGGAGCGAACCGGTGTGCGCGTGGACCCCACGGCTCTTGCAGTAATGTCTGCCGCACTACAAATGGAAATCCGAGTCCTCGAATCGCGTATCTGGGGCGTGGCTGGCACGGAGTTCAATATCAATTCTCCGAAACAACTTGGCGAAATTCTTTTCGACAAATTGAATCTGCAGCCGCCACCACGAATGGGCAAGGCGCGCTCGACCGCCGCGGAGGTGCTGGAGGCGTTGGCTCCGATGCACGAGTTGCCGCGAAAAGTTCTCGAGTACCGTGAAGTGACAAAATTGAAGTCCACATACGTCGATGCGCTGCCTCGGCTGATCAATACGGAGACCGGACGCTTGCACACGCGATTCAGCCAGACAGGAACGGCGACAGGTCGACTGAGCTCCTCGGAGCCGAACCTGCAGAACATTCCGGTGCGGACGGAGGCGGGCCGGCGCATCCGCGCGGCCTTCGCAGCGGAAAATGGGATGACGCTCCTTTCGGCCGACTACTCCCAAATCGAGCTGCGGATTCTGGCGCATCTTTCCGAGGACCCGGTGTTGGTAGAGGCGTTTCGCAAGAGCGAAGACATCCACTCGCGCACGGCCCAGGAGGTCTTCGGCGTGGGCCCGATGGGCCAAACCGCAGAGCACCGGCGTGCCGCCAAAGTAATCAATTTCGGCATTATTTACGGGCTTTCGGCGTTTGGGCTGGCCCAACAGCTAGGAATCGACACCAAAGAAGCGTCGCAGTTTATTTCTGCTTATTTTGCGCGTTATAGCGGTGTGAAAGCCTTTTTAGACGGTATCCTGGAAGAGGTGCGCAAAAGCGGCTTCACCCGAACGATGTTTGGGCGGGTGCGCCCCATCCCGGAAATCAACTCAACGATGGTGGGATTGCGGAATTTTGCCGAGCGGACGGCCATGAACACCCCGCTCCAGGGCGCGGCCGCCGATTTGATCAAGCTTGCGATGATCGAGATCTCGCGGCGTCTTAAGGTGGAGGGATTCCGGGGCCGAATGATCCTTCAAGTGCATGACGAGTTGCTTTTTGAGGCACCGAAAGAGGAGCTTGCTCGACTCAGCGTGCTTGTGCGCGAATGCATGGAGCAAGCCCACGAATTAAAGGTCCCGCTCAAGGTGGATTTGAAGGCGGGACCGAACTGGCGGGATATGGACCCAGTCGAGGGTTAGGGTGCGTGCGTTCAATTGTGCTAAGTTCTTCCGCAGCACATGGTTTATTGAGGCAATCATATGAAACATTCCGAGGGGTTTCTCCGGCTGGTTAACGAAGCCCGTTCCCGCATTCGCGAGACCAACGTGGCGGACGTAAAGAAACGGATGGATGCGGGAGAGAAGTTCGTGCTCGTGGATGTCCGTGAAGAAAGCGAATGGGCGCGCGGCCATCTTCCCAATGCAGCACACATCGGCAGGGGCATACTCGAACGCGATGTCGAGATGCGATTCCCTGATAAGGGCGCCGAAATCGTGCTTTATTGCGGCGGCGGCTTCCGGTCCGCGCTTTCCGCCGACAATCTTCAGAAAATGGGCTACTCGAATGTCAGCTCGATGGACGGAGGCTGGCGCGGGTGGGTCGAAGCAGGCCTACCGACAGTTAAGGACTGACGGGCTCATCCAAACAACAGGAATGCGCACCGAAGATCAATCGCCGGTCCAGCGCACTACTCAGGTGTGCATAAAGTTGCACAATAAGAGCCGAATTCAAGGAATTAGTTTGCACAACCAAAACTTCCAAGACTCCTAGTACTTATGGAACCGCTTCGAAACAATGGACTTAACCAATTGTGAATAAATTTCTGATTTGGGCCCTGAAATGCCCGAGCTTAACTAGGGGAGTGTGCGAATTCCCGCTGAAAGTGACGGGGTTCGTTACTTACCCACTGGGGGATATCAATGACAAAATCCATTTTAATGCGTTCGACGAGATGGGCTCTTGTTCTGGCTGCGGCTTTGTTAGGGATCGGCCTGACGACCGTGAGAGCAGATACATTTGGTGTCAGCGGTTTGTTCAGCAATGGCCCTACTGATTCTTCAATTCTGGGCGGTTCAACGATAACTATCAGCGGTGGGGCCGTAACATCTGTGGACATCATGGTCGGAATAGGAACTGGAGTGCCTTCTGTAATTCCGTTTACTTCATTTTCTTTTATCGGTATCAACACTTCTGCGCTCCCTAATGAATATGCGCTGGAGCTTACCTCTGGCGGTAACACTATGTTTTTCCTTTTCTCATTGGGTTCGTCAACATCTCTTACGGGTTACACTGGTGGAAGCATTTGTAGCGATGATTCCAATTGCAATGGCGGCGATGCCTCGATTCTGATTACGGCTGCCGGTGGTGCGTACGATCTTACTTCAGGTTCCGTGACCGCTCCGGAGCCGGGCACCTTTTTACTGTTGGGCAGCGGATTGGCTGGGCTCGGATTTCTTTACCGCAAGCGGCTTCTGGCAAACAGCTAAACCAAATCCTGCGCCTTCCCCCGGCGCACGCGATTATAGGCAGGGACATGATTGCGTCCCTGCCTTTTTCTTTTCCGATGTTGCGCTTGCGGTCAAAGCCGATTTACCGAAAAAAACCAAGGAAGGCCTTTGCCCTTACGTGCGCTGATGCGAGGCCAAATGAAAGTACTAGAACTAATTTCTCATTAGGGAATAAACTTTCACGAATCGGCACATCATTTGGAAACGTCGGCCGATCGCCCATCTTTCATAGTACTTCTATAACCTCTCGTAACCATAACGAAATAAAAGACTTAGAAATGCACAAGTGAAGTTTCAATTTGGTATTCGAGGTGCTTTTTGGTGAGGTGGAAGTGAATGGGGCTCCGCATGAGGGGCGGCTTCTCCAACTTGTCCTTGGGAGGGAAGCATGAAGAAGCCTGAAATTCTACGATTGGCCAGACTTTGTCTAATACTCGTCGTAACATTCCTCGGAGCTGGCTTGACGACGGCGCGCGCCGATTCCGTGTTTGATGTAGCCACTTCATTCGACAGCGGCGCTACTCTGACCGGAACGTTGACCATTAACACGGTCACGGGCGTGATTACTGATGCCTCGCTCACGGTGTCCGCTTTCCCAGGTTTCGCGGCAACGACTTTTACGTTACCTGAATTGATAGCCCAGGGGTTGGACGCCGAAACCATCAACGGGTACGCGACACTTTTCACTTCGGGTACTTCTTCTTTGCTATTGGTCTTTGAGACGGCATCAGCGGATGGCTCGCTGGTGGGATTTCAGGGGGGCAGTATCTGCGATCAAAACTCGGGTTGCGGCGATCCCACTGAATTGTATTATCTCGACAACGGTACCGACCCACAGACATACAGCAACTCACAAGGCTCTGTTACCGCCCCGGAGCCAGCCACGCTCCTGCTGTTGGGCAGTGGACTCGCTGGGCTCGGTTTGATTGGCCGCAAGCGGCGGAAATTGGCAGACGTCTAGACCGAACCCAACGTCATAATCCGGCAAACAATTTTCTGGGCAGGGACGCGGAAACGTCCCTGCCTTCCTCATTTTCCCTGAGACGTATTCGAATTTTGAATCTGTTGCACCAAAGAGATCTTTGAGACCACCTAATCATTACGGATCAGCGGCAAGAATGATTGATCATGCTCACGCATTGCGGCGATAGACTCAATGAGGTTATCTGCATATGGATTTAAACCGCTTTGAGAACGGGTTCATGAAACGAAGAGACTGGCCCCGCGTTTTCGCGATCATCGCGTTAAGTCTCCTTGTGTTCGCCGGTTGCTCCAGCGACCCAAACGTGCGCAAGCAGAAGTATCTTGAAAGCGGCAACAAGTATTTTGAAGCTGGGAACTTTGCCGCAGCGTCCATCGAATTTGAAAACGCCGTTCAGATTGATCCGAACTTTGCCGAAGCGCACTACAGGTTGGCTCAGACCTATCTGAAGCGCGGAAACTGGGCGGGCGCCCACCAGGAGCTGGTGCGCACAGTCGCAATCCAACCGCAAAACGTCAAAGCACAGATCGATCTGGGCAACCTGCTTTTGGCGGCCCGCCAATTCAAAGACGCGCAGGACCGGGCGCAAACCGTGCTCATGCAGGATCCGAACAATGTGGATGCACACATCCTCATGGCCAATTCTTATGCCGCATTACAGGATATGCAAAGTTCTCTCCAGGAAATGCAGACAGCGATCCAGCTCGCTCCGGAGCTGCCGGGATCGTATTTGAATATGGCCATTCTCCAAGTGGACGCAAAGCAGGCGGAGGCTGCGGAATCGAACTTTCTTAAAGCTATCGCGCTGGATTCCAAGTCTCTGTCCGCCAGACTCGCGCTGGGGAATTTCTACGCAAGGCAGAAACGGTTCAGCGATGCCGAGCAACAGCTCCAAGCTGCCTTGCAAATTTCTCCGCATACTCCGGCTCCTTATGCCGCTCTTGCCGCTTTTTATCTAAGCCAGAAACAGAAACCCCAGGCGGAGCAAATCCTGCAGCAAGCCAAGCAGGCCATGCCGGATAATCCGGATGGTTATCGCATGCTGGGTGATTTCTACTTTGCGACCGGCGATCTTCCGGATGCCTTGAAGGAATATGCATCCCTCAACACCCA
>Ga0335079_10009676_pt1 | contig 10975 bp, 8 predicted proteins | sample Lox_Sample_33_FD_206719 | JGI IMG/M metagenome (GOLD analysis project Ga0335079, IMG submission 206719) | Soil microbial communities from Loxahatchee National Wildlife Refuge, Florida, United States - Lox_Sample_3.3 | ecosystem: Environmental > Terrestrial > Soil > Wetlands | place: USA: Florida... | reverse complement strand
GCCGCCGCGCCGAGCGCTGGTTCCGCGCCTTATCGATGAAGGACGCGCTCACCGGGCTCGGCAACTACCGGCAGCTCGAGGAGGCGCTGGAACGTGAGCTGACGCGCTCGCAGCGCACCGGGCGGCCGTTCGCCGTGCTGCTGTTCGACCTCGATGGCCTGAAGCAGATCAACGATCGCCATGGCCACCTGACCGGCAGCCGCGCCCTGGTGCGCGTCGCCGAGGTGCTCAAGGGCACCGCGCGCGCCATGGACACCGCGGCGCGCTACGGCGGCGACGAATTCGCCGTGATCCTCCCCGAGACCGACGAGGCGGCGGGGCGGAGCGTGGCGCGGCGTGTGGCCGCCGCGGTCGCCGCCTCGAGTGAGTTGCCGCCGATCTCCGTAAGCGCGGGGATCGCGATCTATCCGCGAGACGGGCTCGTCATCGACACACTGCTGGAACAGGCGGACAAGGCGTTGTATGGAGACAAGGTCAGGCACGTAGCGCGGTAGGTAGTAGCTTAATCCCACATGCCGGCGTCACCCAGATCCCTGTTCGATCGCCTCTCCCAGGCCCTGGGAGCTCGCTATCAGATCGAGCGCGAGCTCGGCGCCGGCGGGATGGCCAGCGTCTATCTCGCGCGCGATCTGAAGCACGATCGGCTGGTCGCGATCAAGGTACTGCGCCCGGAGTTGGCCGCGGCGCTCGGCGCCGAGCGATTTCTGCGGGAGATTCACCTCGCCGCACAGCTCTCGCATCCGCACATCGTCACCTTGATCGATTCGGGTGAGGCCGACGGTCTCCTCTATTACGTCATGCCGTACGTCGAAGGCGAGTCGTTGCGGAGCAAGCTGGCGCGCTCCGGCAAGCTGCCGGTGGACGACGCCGTGCGCACGCTGCGCGACATCGCGGACGCGCTGGCCTACGCCCACGCGCGCGGCGTGGTGCATCGCGACATCAAGCCGGAGAACGTGATGCTCTCTGGCCGGCACGCGCTGGTGCTCGACTTCGGAGTCTCCAAAGCACTGAGTGAAGCGACGGCAGCCTCGACGCTCACGGGGGTCGGGTTCGCGCTCGGCACGCCGGCGTACATGTCGCCCGAGCAGGCGGCGGCCGACCCCTCGGTCGATCAGCGCACCGACATCTACGGCATGGGGGTCGTGGGATACGAAATGCTCACGGGTGGATTGCCGTGGAAGCACGGCCATGCGAAGCGGCCCGAGCCGCTCTCGGCGCTGCGCCCCGATGTCCCACCCGAACTGGCGCACGTCATCATGCGCTCGATCGAGCAAGACCCGGCGGATCGCTGGCCCAATGCAGGCGCGGTGCTCGAGCAGCTTGAAGCCTCACCGCCTGACCCCAGGGGCGGGGGACGCGCGCGGCGCGCCGCGTGGGCGTCGAGTCTCGTCGTGCTGCTGCTCGCTGGTCTGGCGCTGTTCGCGAGCCGCACGACGGCGCCGCGCGTCCGGCGGGGAACGAATTTCATCTTTGCCCAGGTCACATCGCGCGCCGGCGTGCAGCAATCCCCCGTGTGGTCGCCCGACGCGGTGCGGTTCGCCTACACGGCCGACGCGGGTGCCGTGCGCAAGATCTTCGTGAAACGGCTCGACACTGGAAACGACGACCCGATCACGAGCGGACCGTTTGACGACATTCAGCCATCCTGGTCGCCCGACGGCAAGACGATTCTATTCGTGCGCGCTCAGCGCCCCAACGTCAGGCTCGAGCCGGGCGACGTATTCGGCCAGTACGACGGCGGAGATATCTGGTCCGTCGACGTCGCGACGGGCAAAACATCCCGCCTGGTCGAGAACGGGTTCAATCCGTCGTACTCGCCCGACGGCAAGCGCATCGCACTCGATGCCTCGTGGGCGGGACCGCGGCGCATCTGGGTGGTCGACGCACTCGGCAACAATCCGAATCAGGTCACCGCGGACACCTCCGAGGCGCTGGTGCATGTGCGGCCGCGCTGGTCGCCCGACGGGAAGCGCATTGTGTACCAGAACATCGAGCGAACCAACTTCTTCGCTCGAGTGGTCGATGTCGGTTCGCGACGCTCGACAATGCTTACGTCCGGGCTGTTCCAGGATGTGGATCCGGTGTGGTCGCCCGACGGGAGAGAGATCTATTTCTCGTCGACTCGGGGCGGCGGCTGGAATCTCTGGAGCGCGCCGGTGCGGCGGGACGGGACGCTATCCGATGCGCCGCAGCAGCTCACCACGGGCGGCGGGCAGGACGTGGACCCGGCGATTTCGGCCGACGGCACGCGGCTCGCGTTTACGATTCTGCATCAGAACGCGGATATCTGGCGGTTGCCCGTTTCGCCCCAAACGGGACAGCCCACGGGCGCTCCGCAAGCGGTGATCAGTACGACGCGAGAGGACAGCCGAGGGGCGTGGTCGCCCGACGGGCGGCAGATCGCGTTCAACTCCGACCGCGGCGGCCAGATGAACATCTGGCTGTACAGCGTGTCGGGCGATTCGGCGCGTCAGCTCACACGCGGGCCCGGGGGCGATTATCAGCCCAACTGGTCGCCGGACGGCAAACGGATCGCGTTCTTTTCATCGCGGTCCGGCTGTCCCGACATCTGGACCGTCGATCTCGCCACCGGCGTACTCACCCGCTTGACGCGCTCGCTCGGGATCGAGGTGAATCCATTTTTCTCGCCCGACGGCAAGCAGATCGCCTATCAGTCGGATTCCACCGGCCGGCTCGAGGTGTGGGTGATGAACGCGGACGGCGCGAACCCGCGCCAGCTCACCCGCACCGGTGTGGGGGGACACTTTGCGCGGTGGACACCCGATGGACGGTTCGTCGTGTACGAGTGTCCCTGCAGTGGCAAGAAGCGCTTCTATCGAGTGCCGGTTGGTGGCGGTGAGCCCCAGGAACTCCCCGACATTTCAGGTGGAGCGCACATGTCGTTCAGTCCCGATCATTCGCGAATCATGGACGTGGTCGGGCATAAAGTGCTGTGGGTGTCCCCGCTTCATGGCGGTACGCCGGCGCAGGTGTTCGCGTTCGACGACCCCGAGGTCCGGATCGATTACCCCGTGTGGTCGCCTGATGGAAAGTGGGTGTTGTTCGACCGGTTCAGGCCGGAGGGAGGGGATATTTGGGTGATTTATGGGCTGAGATAATGCCCGACTATTTCACCGCTCCAATGATTCCCTCCGGGACCAGCTCCTCCCTGAACTTCCGCCAGACCCCGTATTGGTTGTAGTTGCCTGCCGTAAAAACAATGACCATGTCGAGTTCGGGCACGACCATGAGCAATTGGCCGCCGTTGCCGTTCGCCTCGTACTCCTTGTAATCGCGCGTGCCCGTGTGCAGCATGTAGCGGTGCCAGGCATATCCATCTGAGCCACCGTTCGACGTGGCGATCTGGCGATCAGTCGATTGCTCGACCCATCGCTTGGGCACGATGCGCCGTCCGTTCCATACGCCGAGGTCCAGGTACAGCTGCCCGATCTTGAGCAAATCGCGCGGCCGGAGGTACATGCCGCCGCCGGCGTAGCCATGCCCCGTCGGCATCAGGTTCATGTACCAGTGCGTGATGCCCAGCGGTTCGGCGATTTCGCGGCGAAACAATTCGGGAAGCCAGGTTCTGCTGGCCGCTTCGAGCACCCCACCCGCGAGATTCAGCGTCGCCGAGCAATAGGCGTACAGGCTGCCGGGATCGTGGATGACCGGCAGGTCGAGCGTGTACTTGTACCAGTCGGGCTCTTTGGTCTGGCTCTGCATCGTGTTCTCGTTGCCGGGCGACGCTGCGTCGTTGTCGTCACACGCGAGACCGGTGCTATGCGTGAACAGCTGTCCGAGCGTGATCCGGGACTTGCGCGGGTCGGGATTCGCGAAGGCACCGTAGCTCCGGAATACCGGATACACAGGCATTTCCGGACGGAGCGACAACTCGCCCGCGAGAATCGACGCGAAGGTCTTGGACGCCGAGCGGAGCGCGTGGGGGCGGTCGGCGGTGAAGCCGTAGAAATATTCTTCGAGCACAAGCTTCCCGCGGCGGGCCACGAGAATCGAGTGGATCAGCGGCGCGGCGTGCGCCGCCGGGTTGGTGTCGATCACCCGCTGGATGAGGTGTGCGAGACGCTGCTCGTCCATCCCCACGTCGCGCGCGGCCGCGGTGCGCCAGCCGTCGTCGCCGGGAGGCGGGGGCCGGTAGGTGTACGGATTGCCGCTCGCGCGCGGCACGAATCCCACGGCGGTTGCCCGGTCGCGCGCGGTCAGGGTGATGGTATCGGGGAGCGGTGGATAGTTCAGCGTGATGGTGCGCTGCACGGCGTCGAGGCGCCCGATAAACGTGACGCTGCCGCTCGTGGGATTGCGAAACGAGAGGTCGTTGCCCGAGCGCCGTACGGCGAACTCCGGAGCGCCGCCCGGGCGCAGGTTCGCCTCCGGATTGCGGAACACGGCCCGCAGCTGGGCGGAGTCGCTCGTGATGTCCAGAAAGAGCGTGAGCTGGTCCTCGAGCGGCACGACATTGCCGCGCCATTGCGCGGCGCCGGTTCTTTCGAGTACGAGCGGTGATGCGTAGGGTGCGTCGGTCATCAGGCCTGGGGCCTGAATCCAGAAGCCTTGCAGCGCGCCGTCGCTCCTGATGCGCCCGATGAATCCCCCTCGAGTCCTCTCCCCCACCCACACCGAGTCCTGGGATCCCTCGGTGCCGAGCTCGTGGCCCGCGATGGTGGCGGACCATGCGGTCCCATCCCGCGTGACCGTCAACTCGCCGCTCAGGTGCGGAGCAACGATCTCGGCGCCCCACAGGCCGACGGGCTCCTGAGCAAGCGCTGCAATTGGGGTAAGGGCGACGAGGGCGACCAGGCGGAGCGGCATCGGACACAATATGCGTAGCGCATAGAGACTTAGCTCCGCGCTAACGAGGCGTACGCGCTCACCGGAACGCCTTGCCCGGACAAATGCTCGACACTGAGCGCGTCCGGTATGATCTTCCCGGCTCCTGTACGCTCGGAGCCCAGCCATGCTCAGCGCCGTTCTGCTCGTCGTTGGCCAGACGTTGCCCGCACCGGACTCGACGCACTTCAGCGCGAACATTCGATTTGTCTCGGCGGCCGGGAATGCGACCTCGAGCACGTTTTCGCTGGGCGACACGTACGACAAGTTCCTCGGCCCGTGGGCGTTCGGCCAGGAATTTCAGATGATCTACGGCACGGACGGCACGTCGACGCTCGCGAATTTCTATCTGTTCAATCTCTCCGCCAAATACGCCCTCAACAAGCGCACCCAGGTCATGGGCTACGGTGGCTGGCAGCGCAACACGCCGGCCGGATTGAACCAGCGGTTCGAGGAGGGCATCGGCGTGACGTACGTCGCCATGGACAAGCCCAGGGACAAGATCAATGTCGAGGGCGGCCCGACGCTGGTGCAGGAAAGCCGGCCCGACGGCGATCGCCACTTTACCGCCGCGCGCCTCGCGGCCGACTACAATCACACGTTTAGAGAGAAGACCACGTTCGAGCAGAAGTTCGAGTACATGCCGGACCTTGGGGTGTTCGCGAATTATCAGTTCAACAGTCACACGGCGCTCGCCGTGCCGGTCTCGGGGATCGTGGGAGTCGCGTTATCATACGATGTGCGGTATACGAACCAGCCACCCCCGGGGTTCAAGAAGGCGGACCGGTTCTTGACGGCGGGATTGCAATTAACGCGATAGCGCGTCCCCGGCAACGCTCCTATCGGCAACGCCGTATCGTCTGGATGCCCCGATGCTCCCTGCTGCTGTGCTTTGTCGCAGCGGCCCAACCTGCCGCGGCCCAGCTCGAGTTCACACCGTATGTCGGCGTGTACATTCCCACCGCTCACCTGATCGACGAGCCGAACAACAGCCAATACAGTTACGTGAAGCATGACGCCGAGCGCGCGGGTGGTATCAAGCTGACGGCATGGATTCGCCCGCGCATCGCGCTCGAGGGCGATGCGTTGTACAGCCCGAGCGGCACCACCGGGCCGACGTTCGGAGATCAGTCCGGTAAAGTGGGCATCGCGTCATTTCGCCTGCTGTATGCGGCCTCGTCGTGGGAGCACAGCTCGTTGTACGCATTTGCGGGACCGGCGGCCGCGTTCCATCGGGGGGCGGCGTGGGACTCGGTCACGACCATCCGGGCGGCGAACGGCATGTCGACGAGCTCGAGCTCCTGGGGCGGCGTGTTCGGCATCGGCGTGCGCGGCAATCGGAAGGGTCCCGTGACGTGGCACGTCGAGGTTCTGGACAACTACTACGAGTTCCCGGGAATCTTCACGCCGCAGAAACAGAACGACGTCGTCATTTCCGCGGGGCTGCGGCTCGTGTTCTCGGGGCCAAGTCATTGAGCCTCATCCAGTATATGTTCTCTCATCCCCAATGGAGTCTTTGATGCATACCGAGCAAACCACGCCGCCCGCCCCATCCTACGTCGATCCGATTGCCGAACGGCTGCTGCGCGCGCGGACGATTTTGATTTCGGGCGAGATCAACCAGCGCGTCGCGGCGGACGTGATCGGGCAGCTGATCGCGCTCAGCGCCGAATCGGACGAGCCCATCACGGTGTTCGTCAATTCCCAGGGCGGGCACGTCGAAGCCGGCGATACGATTCACGACATGATCCGGTTCGTCCAGCCGGTCGTCCGGATGGTCGGGACGGGCTGGGTCGCCTCGATCGCGGCACTGATCTACGTGTCGGTCCCCAAGGACCAGCGCTATTGCCTGCCCAACACCCGGTTTCTGCTGCACCAGCCGGCAGGCGGCGCGGGTGGCACGGCCGCGGACATCGACATCGAGGCCAAGGAGATCATCAAGATGCGCGAGCGGTTGAACCGCATGTTCGCGCGCGCCACGGGCCAGTCGATCGAGCGGATCGTGGAGGACACCCATCGCAATTTCTGGCTCGATGCCGACGCAGCGGTGAAGTACGGGATCGTGGGGCACGTGATCAATTCGGCGGCGGAGCTCGGAACCGGGAAGAGCTAACGAGCCAGACCCCTGTCACGATAACCGTCTACGGCGGTTGCGGCGGTCCGGACGCCGCGACCGGCGAAATCGGTGGCAACAAGATTCTCGTCGAGACCGGCGAGCGGACCTTCTTTCTCGATTTCGGGATGGGGTTTGGCGCGGCGGGCAAATACTTCGACGAATTCCTGCAACCCCGCTCGGCCGTAGGTCTGCGCGATTATCTCCGCATGGGGCTCATCCCGCCGCTCGAGGGGATTTATCGCGACGACCTGTGCGCGCACGAGCCGGACCTCTGGGCGCGGTGTCGCACACAGCCGCATTACCGCCGCATCGAACAGCTCGACGGCATTCTGCTTTCCCATGCGCACCAGGACCACAACGGCTATCTGGGATTCCTGAAGCCCGAGGTTCCGATCTACACGGGACTGATGACCGCGCTGATCGGGAAGGGCATGCAGGATTTGGGAGGCTCGGGGGAGTTCAGCTACATCGCCCCGAAGGAGGTCACCGATCAGGGAGTCTTGAAGGGCATCACGGGAGTGCGCATCGGGCGTCCGCACTACATCTGCGAAACCGAGGATCAGATCACCGCCGCGCTCGAAAAGCTGCGCGCCTTCTTTCATTTTCACCCGGGATCGAAAACGACATTCCACCCGGCGCCGTGTGAAACCGCCGCGCTCGGGTCTCTCGGCATCCGGTTCTTTCGGGTCGATCATTCGATTCCCGGCTCAGGCGCGTTCGCGGTCGAGACCCCGCTGGGGTGGATCGGGTACTCGGGCGACCTGCGGCGCCATGGGCACCGGCGCGATCGCACCGAGAAGTTCGCGCGCGAGCTGGCGCAGCTCGAGCCCGCAATCCTGATCGTCGAGGGCACGCGGCTCGACGACCAAGCGCCGGTCGAGGAACCCGCGGTCCACGAAGCCGCGCGCGACGTGGTGCGGAAAGAGTCCGGACTCGTGGTCGCCGACTTCTCCGCCCGGAACATCGAGCGGCTGCGGACCTTCCGGGACATCGCTCACGAGCTGGGCCGCCGCCTGGTCGTGACACCCAAGGACGCGTATCTGCTGGAGCAGATGCACGTCATCGATCCCAAAATCCCGGCGCCCGACGAGGCCGGGCTCTCCATTCTTCGGGCGCCGCGATCGTCACCGGGGATCTGGGAACGGCAGCTGGTGGAGCGCTTCGACGGTCACACCACCGACGCCGCCGCGATCCGCCGGTCGCCGGGCTCCCATATCCTGTGCATGTCGTACTGGGACATTGCGAACCTGATCGATATCGAGCCCTCAGGCGGGACCTACATCTACTCGGCGTCTGAAGCCTACGATGAGGAGCAGCACTTCGATCATCTGCGGCTGGCGAACTGGCTCGACTTTTTCCATTTGAAAAAGGTCGGCGGCCTCCCCGGAGCGGAGAAAGGCCCATTCCACGCTTCCGGGCATATCGATGGAAAGGGAATGGAATGGATCATCGAGACGGTGAAGCCGAAGAAAATTCTGCCGGTGCATACGCAGAAGTTGGGTTGGTTCGAGCAGCGCTGGCCGGAGAAGGTGATCAAGGCGCGGTACGGTGAGCCAGTGAGATTCGACTGAAGGGCGTTACAGAATCGGGCGCGAGGTGATTCGAAACGCCTCACCCGACAACGCGCTCGTAGACCTGCACGATCTTCTGTGCCACCACCGGCCAGGCAAACTCTCCCGCTTTTTGCACGCCTGCCTTCCCCATCGCTTCCCGGCGCGCCGCGTCGCCGAGTAGCTCGACCACGGCGTCGCCCCACGCTTCGGGCTTGTCGTGCGGCAGCCTGATACCCGCCTTGCCGCCGTCGAGCACGTAGCGGAATCCCGGATTATCGGCCACGACGATGGGCGTGCCGCAGGCCATCGCTTCGAGCAGCGTGATCCCGAAACCCGCGCGCATAGTGGGACAGAGATAGAGATCCGCCGCGCGGTAGCATTCGGCGGGGTCGGAAACGGTGCCGAGGAAGCGGACCCGGTCGCCGAACGAACGCGCTTGCCGCTCGTAATACGAGCGCCACGGGCCGTCGCCCGCCACGACCAACTCCGCGTTGGGGTAGGCCGCGAGAATGCGCGGCATCGCGGCGATCAGCGTGCCAAGGTTGTTGCGAGGCTCGAGCCGGTGGAGATAGAGGAGCCGGGGCCCCGAGGCTCGGAGATCGCGCCGACCGTCTCTGCCGTTGGGATGATACCACCCCGTATTCACACCGTTGGGAATGATCTGCCAATCCGCGCGGAAATAACGGGCATGGGCCAGCGCAACCGGCTCGCTCACCGCGATGACGGCGCGGTGCAGGTCGAGCCGCCGCTGCAGCCCGCGCCGGAACAGTCGATACCCGCGAGAGCGGGGGAACCAGGAATGGAACGTGCCGACGAGCGGAATGCCGGCGCGCCGGGCCGCGACCGGGGTGATCACGCCGAACGTGAGCGCCAGCGGGCCGTGCACATGCACAACATCGAATTGTCCCCGCGACAAGAGCGCGACCAGCTGGCGGCGCAACCGCATGCCGACGGTGATGCGCGAGATTCCACCGTTCGCGTAGATCACCACACTGCGCCCGATGCGGTGCACCGCGTAGGGCCGGGTGCGGTCCTGTGCCGCATCCCCGGCCATGTGCGATCCGATCACCGTGGCGGTGTGCCCCATGCGCTCGAGCTCGAGCGCGAGGTGGTGCACGTGCTCGGCGATGCCGCCAACCTGCGGGTAGTAGTCCTCGGCGATCAGCGCGATGCGCATATCAGGGCATTCCCGAGCAAGTTGCTGAGCCGGAAATGTCCGGGGACCCCCGACGCGAGGCAACTGTCAGTAACAAGCGGGAACGAGTAAAAATGGGTGGCAGGTGCGTACCGCCACCCACCACCCATCCCCCCAACTACCGCCTGCGACCGTGCCTTAGGTCCCGAACAACCGTTCCTGCGCCGCAAGCTTGCGTTCGCGAGATCCCGGGCCGCGGGTGCGTCCGCTGATGCACCGACGCAGGTACCACATCTCAATGCCTTTCACGGACTTGGCGCTGAAGACTCGGTCCTGCGTGCCCGGAAATAGCGCCGGTTCTTCGATCAGCCCGCGGCCGATCCAATGCCGCACGCTCGACAGGGTTACGCCCAGGCGGCATGCGAGTTGGGGAATGGTGAAGAAAGGCTGATCGCTCATGGTGCGCTCGTCTCGGTCGCTACACAGTACGGATGGCTGGAGCAGGAGTTTCGTTGCAGGTAAAGATCGACCGGACGCACAGCACGCATTGTTCGATGCGCTGGCTAAGGCTCCAATCCGTGCTGCACATCCGGCCGAACACGTTAGAACAGGAAGTGCCACTGGAACGACCACGACCAGCCATTCCGGTAGTTCTGGTCGAGGACCAACGCCTGCGCGTTGCCGACCGCGAACTCGAACGCCGCGTTCATGGCGATCCGATACGACACCAGGAAGTTGTAGCTCCCATCGATCGGAATGTCGTGCACCACGCCGAACCGGTCGGTGAAGTTGTACGTCGAGCTCCACCCATAGGTCGGGGTCCCGCAGATGGTACGCTCCCAGCAGTAGCGGACTGAAATCCCCCCACCCCGATTGACCGCTTCGGATCCATCACTGTACCGCTCACGTTCCCCGAACCAGGGGACAAACGACATGGAGAGGCTGTGCGGGCCGTGATCGACGCCGCCCATGCGGAGCTCGGGCTCGAGCCGGTAGAAGTCACCGGTATTCGACGAGTTGTACGAGTTGCCGCCGTTCAGTGCAGAGATGCCCTGCACCGCATCGCGGGTCACAAAGGAGTTCGTGGACCAGTTGTAGACGTTCTGGCTGATCATCGGAACGATGTCGTTCCCAGCCGCCCACCACAGGAGGAGCCAGCCCTGCTTGTAATCGGTGTTGCCGAAGGCATAGCCGAAGCCGCCTTCGTAATCGAGCCGGCGATAGTCGGTGTTGTCTTCACCCGTCTGTACGCCGACGTTGTACAGGAAGCGGTTGCCGATGAAGCCGTACTGCGCCAGCCGGTTCTGGGGCTGAATCCGCCCGACC
>Ga0335079_10009675_pt1 | contig 10975 bp, 8 predicted proteins | sample Lox_Sample_33_FD_206719 | JGI IMG/M metagenome (GOLD analysis project Ga0335079, IMG submission 206719) | Soil microbial communities from Loxahatchee National Wildlife Refuge, Florida, United States - Lox_Sample_3.3 | ecosystem: Environmental > Terrestrial > Soil > Wetlands | place: USA: Florida... | reverse complement strand
ACCGTGAGCGTCGCGAAGAGGATTGAATTCCAGGGTTTTCCTGGACGTGAGAGCTCTTGGTCGCCTGTCAGACCCGGGTTCGGGACATCCAGGATCGGCTCACTCCGACTTCGAGATTCGGGCTGAAGCTTCGGAAGCTGCGAGTGCTTCTTGGATGCTCGTCCCCTCAAGGACCCGAAGCCTGAATGACGAAGCGTAGTTGCGCGCGTCGGCTGCCAGGCCGGGAACAGCCAGGATGATGGAATCGCAGTAGAGGTCGCTCAGCTTGCCGTACACGCGAGCGACTTCGTCCACTTCTATGGGTTTGTCCGACAGCAGTATCTCAACCACCACCGCCGCCTGAGGATCCCGACCTGGAGTGCTGCCCTGTGCACGGCCAATCAAGAGGTCGAAGGTGTGCCTGGCTCCAGACTTGCCAGCGACCAAGGCAGGCGCTTCGACGGCATGGCCAAGCGATTTGAAGAACGCAGTGCACTCTTCGACAGGCTTGATCTGCGCGAACGCCAGCGCCTGGTTCAGTTCGTTCAAATGGTAGGCGCAGAGGGTGACCTCGTCCTCCTTGTCGACCTCTGCCTCGGTGCCACAGATGCCGCAGACCATGGTCTCGAGAAGCTCCCTGTTGAGCCCGTTGCAGTCCTGACAGGCGTACATGTACGACAGGTTCCTGTAGTCGGAGTCAAGGAGTTCGAGCTTCGCGGAACACTTCGGGCAGACGAGGGACCCGTTATTCATGAATGCCTCCTCCTTGTCGACCATTCCACAGGTGAAGTGCTCCAGGATGGAATTTTTGCTCAGGTTTATCGATTTGCAGACGGGGCAGAGCCTCCTCAGCCTCAAGTTTGGAGATCTGCAGTCCTTACAGAGGAGGATCCGATCCGAGACCTCAGCCGTCAGCAGGGCCTTCATCTGAAGTGATTCAAGGGCTCTCCTTACTCTGGCTGTGCTCCATCCAAGCTCGGGAACCCCCTCGAAGGCGTACCCCTCGGAAGCGCCTGCCTTGTAACGGCCCGCAATTCTCTTAGTCTTGCCGAATGCGAAGAGCTCCAGTATCGTCCGCTCGTCTGCGTTCAGCTTGCTCGCCAAAATTCATCATCACGTGGTGTGTTTCGTCGCGGGCGGTGCAGGAGTATAAGCCGCAGGGTCATGAGGCACCAGCGTTTCGTGCGAAGAGCGTAATGAAATCACATGGCCGCGGCTAGCGCGCAATAGTATCGACAAGCTGAGAATTTCAGATGCGGGCGCTCGGGGCTATATCCATTGAGAATCGCAAACATGGATTACTGGGTCTAGATTCTTGCTACCTGCCCTTGGTTCCAAAGAGCTCCTTCCGCAATGAGCGATGGTAGTTTCTGGCAACCGTGCAAAGCACCGTATGCCTTCCTGAGCTCCTGCTGCGCCTTCTGATACTGCTCGTAGCTCTTGATGAACTCCCTCCCCTTCACGGTTGTCGAATATGCCTTCGAATCCGACTGGTACGCGATGTATCCGAGTGACGTGAGTCGCCCCAGGTACTGCATGAGCATCGTATAGTTGAGCGCACTTGCGTACATCAGCCTCGTCTGGCTCCGAGGCTCGAGGGTGCTGACAACAATGTCGTACTCGATGTCCAGTGGCTTTCTCCTCATGGTATCGCCCCTATCGTCCTCTCGAACCAGGACCTACTGTCACGACCGCGTCGAACGGACACATTGGGGCAAGTGCTCACAACGGATCCTCGCTCAATCGAAACTCACCACGTCAAACAGGGCGTCGATGTCTCCTTCGCTCCACACGGAGATATTCCGCATCGACACTTCCCCTGGCGGCAGTACCGTTTCCAGTTGCACGTTCATTCCAGCTGGAATTTCTGTCGAACGTATTTAGGCACGCGGGACACGATGTATGAACGCAATGTCCATACTCTCTAAATACCGCTTTTCGCTGTTCTTTGCCATTCAGCGATTCTATCTTGGCAGGATGGCAAAGGTGCCCCTCTGAGATTAGGTACCCGCAGTGTTTTCTAGGAGGCCCGACCGTATCTCATGGCACGACAGACATCTCGTCCACTGTGAGGAAGGGTGGCCCCGGCTGAGAGTCTCGGCCACAGGCGATTCGGGGCAAGGGCGCCATCTGCAGGGTTTGATTCTGCTTGTCTTTTTGGCGCTGCCGGTACTAGTCTTTCAGATAGCCATCCCTCCCCTGACGGCGGCGGCTGGACAACAGCCGACGATGACCGCTGGGCCGCAGCCGATCGCACAAAACGTCAGCATCGGATATCCAATAGCACTGAACGACCAGAAGAAGCTGTTCTTCGATACAGCCTCCAACCTCTGGTGGGCCTTCTACTCGAACGGCTCATCCATGCTTTGCACCACCTCTCCTGATGGTGCGGCCTGGGCCCCCGCCGTAGTCATGAATTCGAGCGTGGTCGCTGGAAGCAAGTTCAGCCTGTGGCACGACGACGCCTTGAGTCTGCTGTACTACGTGTCGACGAGCGGAGGGAACACCTTCCACTATCGGTACGGCAACATCGGCACCTCGGGGGGGTGCGGTGGAATCTCCTGGTCCATCACCAACACCGAAGTTCCGGGGGCCATGGGGAACTTGAACACTCCCACGATATCAGCCGTCGACCCTTCTACGATTTGGATCTCAGTCACAGAGAACTCAAAGACCAACTACTTCATCCAGGTATTCCTCTGCGACGCAGCCCGCTGCACGAGCAGCCACAATGTGACTCTTCCCAATACCACCTACGAATCAATCATCCTCGGCACGGGTTCTGTCTCCACGGGCTCTTCGGAGGCGGTCCTGCTGTACGCCGCCGATTCAGGTTCTGGGGGGAGTCCCATTGCCTTCGACTGCACAACTGACGGCGGAACCCACTGGATGAATTCCTCGTCCGCAACAGTCAACGGCTACGGGGGAAACAGGATGTCTGCCTATATGACAGGCTCTACTGTGTATGTGGCAGCGATAGAGGCACCTCCTCCAAACAACGTATTCTACTTCACCTACACGCTCGGGGGCACCCTATCGGCGGAGACGCAGCTGGTCCCTGCCGGCGGTGGGATCAGGAACGTCGACATAGCGTCCGACGGCAGCTCTGGCCTGCTAGTCGGGTACACCGACTCCGTCAACGTCGGCTATCTCTATTCGCAGAATCTCGGAAGGAACTGGGGAGGGATAAAGTATCTCGTCCTGAACGGGCCCATAGTCTACCAGTCTGTCCTGAACCTGGAGAAGGGTCCTGACTCGACCTACGGCATGATGTGGTCGCAAGGAAACTTCACACATGACATCGAGTTTGTCCAATTCGTCCCCTCAACTCCCGACCCGACTGCCACCCTGGTCAAGTGCTCGCCGACGTCATTTGTGGTCGGGGTTTCAACAACGTGCACGGCCTCGGTCAGCGATCCTGGCAACTCGGCCAACGTTCCGACCGGGAATGTCAGCTTCTCCGCGGATGTCAGCGGGTCAGGCTCCTTCGCCTCCAGCACCTGCGATCTCCTGGTCTCGGGCTCCACCGCGTCGTGCGCAGTCTTTCTTACGGCGGGTTCGGGTGGCGAGGGTGCCATAACTGTGGTCGGCACCTACAGCGGGGACTCCACCCATGGGGGGAGCAACGGGGTGGCGACAGTGACGGCGACCAAGAGGACAACATCAATCAGCGTCTCCTGCACTCCGCTGAGTGTCCCGGTGACCGGCCGGACAACGTGCACCGCGACGGTGAAGGATACCTCTCCAGGCGACAAGATTGCCCTCTCCGGAGGGAATGTGACCTTCGGCGCCTCGCCGTCGGGTTCTGGGGCATTCTCTCCAGCCTCAGCTCACTGTACCCCCAGTTTCGGAACGTGCAGCGTGACGTTCACCCCGGGGACAGGTAGCATGGGGACCATAACGATGACAGGCTCCTACGCGGGTGACGCAGATCACTCATCTAGCTCAACTGCCTCCGGGTTCGATCTCACTGCCACGGGAGTCTCGACAGTGACTGGAATCACCTGCTTCCCGAGCCCGGACCAAATCAACCAGGGGTCGGTGTGCACCGCGACCGTGTCCGACTCCGGTGGGGCAACCGAAACTCCGACAGGGACTGTAACCTTCGGCACGAATTCGTCAGCCGGCGGGAGCTTCTCTCCCTCCTCGAGCTGCAGTCTCTCAGGCGGGCTATGTTCGGCGACCTACACTCCTACCATGACCGGTGTCATCACCATACACGGGTCCTATGGGGGCGACCGTGATCACACGGGCAGCGTCGGGAATTTCACTTTCGCAGTGACCAGCCGGAACTCATCTGTCAGTGTGTCGTGCGCCTCGTCCACTCTCCATGTGACAGGCAGCACGACGTGCACTGCGACTGTGACGGACTTCTCGATCGGGGTCGGGATCACTCCAACAGGGGGAACGATTACTTTCACCGCCTCCCCTGGCGGGTCGGGAACATTCACGCCCGCCTCGGGTCAGTGCACGCTGAATTCCGGAACGTGCACCGTGACATTCTCGCCGATCGAGACCGGGAATATCTCTATCGCGGCTTCCTACGCGGGTGATGCGAACCACTTGCCGAGTTCAACTTCTGCAGGGTTCGGTCTCAACGCTACACCACTGGTCGCGACAAGGACATTGGTCACCTGCTCTCCCAGCTTTGTTCAGGTCAACCAGGGGTCGGTGTGCACCGCGACCGTGTCCGACTCCGGTGGGGCAACCGAAACTCCGACAGGGACTGTAACCTTCGGCACGAATTCGTCAGCCGGCGGGAGCTTCTCTCCCTCCTCGAGCTGCAGTCTCTCAGGCGGGTCCTGCTCGGTGATTTACACTCCATCCGTGACAGGCCCTGTCGCCATCCAAGGTGTCTACGTAGGCGACCCCGATCACACGGGCAGCAATGGGACTTCATCGATCGCGGCTACAACCCGGTACTCTGCGGTCAGCGTGTCGTGCACATCCTCCAGTCTCCTTGTGACTGGGAGCGCCACGTGCACTGCGAATGTGACAGATGCGTCTCTGGGGGCCAAGGTCGTTCCGTCCGGTGGGAATGTGACCTTCGCTGTTTCGCCCCCAGACTCGGGGACATTCACTCCGGCCTCCGCTCAGTGCACCCTCGATTTCGGCACTTGCAGTGTGACGTTCTCCCCAAGCAAGATCGGGAATATCACAATCTCAGCTTCCTACGCAGGAGACGAGAATCACTCCCTCAGCAGCTCTGTGGCAAGCTTTGCCATTTCGGCTACAGAATCCACGCCGTCGTACGTGTTGTTGCTCCTTGCCCTCGACATTATTAGCGCAGCCGTGGCATTTCCCATCAGCTACTTCTCCTTCAAGTTCAACAGGCTTGTAGGAAGCCCGGCCTTAAAGGCGATAAGTATCGGGTTCGCCCTTCTAGGAACGGGGCTCCTGGTCGAGGGGCTGACGACCTTCATCACGGACGCAACCGTCGTCAATGGTCTGCTGGCCAAGAGCCTGGTCGCTGACGCCGGCCTGCTCTTTCTTGCTCTCCAATTGCTAGCCTACTTCATCTTCGCCTGGGGGTATGCGATCGAGATATTCGGCTCCTCGAAGGCGCCGTTCGACAAGCTTACGGAGCCTGGGACCCTGCTGCCTGTGGGAATCCTGGCTTCGACGTTCGGGGCCTACTACGATATCACGTTGCTAGCGTATCTTCTGATGGTCGCGCTCCTTGCTTTCATAGTGTTTGAGGCCGTCCTCGTGTTCAGCAGGAGCAGGAGAAAATCGGCGCTCCTGGTGCTGCTAGGCTTCGGGGTGATTTTCGGAAGCCACGTCCTGATGCTCGATTCGGTGGCCGCGCTAACGCAGGTCACATTCTACGAAGGCACCTTCGGCCAGTTCATCGGATTCGCGATGTTGCTCTGGTTCCTCGTCAGGAGCGGCAGATTTGGTTCATCCTGAGAAGCAGCGCAGCACGCTCCGGATCTACATCGACATCGTGACCACAGTGAAAGACCTCGAGACAGCCAAGCCGACCCACATCTTGAACAAAGCCAACCTATCTCACGACAGGCTTGTCAAGTTCCTCGATCAGCTTCTGTCTCATGGACTGATTGAGGAGAAGACAGAGGGAGAGAGCAGGTATTACACGGTGACCACGAAAGGGGTCCAGTTTCTAATCGAGATGCAGCGAGCTGACGAGTTCGTGGCGGGTTTTGGGATGGCTCTGTAGATAGAAGCCTGCCCCGCTGGCGGAGGACCGAACGAGTTCCAATCTGCTAGCCTTTCGGCCCCTCGCGATGATAAGTTCCTCAGCTTTCGTGCAGGAACGCGCCTGTCCTCCTGTGTCAATGTGCCTTGATCCTCCACTCATGCTTCGTGATTAAGTGCTCGCATCAGGGCAGAGAATTGACCGCCTGGACTATCTGGTCGAACAGATTGGTGTCTGATCCCGTCGGGTCTGTGTCCGCGATGGAGTCGTAACCGTACCCAGGATCTCCCGCGAGCACCGGCCACTCGAAGTAGTATCCTTTCGCTTGCATATCGGAAGCGAAGAACCTGACGTACTGCGCCCGCTGGTCAAAGTCGAGGCAAGGCGATGACAGTGTGCTCCCGTACTGCTGCACGGCGGCGAACTTGCCCATGGTCTTCGGATAGTCCAGGTGCAGCGTCAGAGGCGTCTGAGGGGAGGGGAGGTCACCCAGGGCCAGAGCGGAATCCTCAACGGCCGCCCAGTCCACGCTCTCGGCGAGATCGCAGACGTCCAACTTCCCAACATTGTTCTCCACCGAGTCCATCATTCCTTTCAGGGTTGAAGACGTGTTCGTGCTCACCCAGAACGAGTCGCCCGTCGCTTCATGGATGCCAGAGTACACCTTGTCCCAGTTCGAGGCGCTCTGGTGAAGCAGAAGCTTGGTATTGTCATACCATATCCCGTCCACGCCGAGGTTGTCGTAGTACCTTATCCCCCAGTCTACAAGCCAAGAGATGCACCCGGGCGCCTGGCGCATGTCGTATGGGCTCGGGGTCGATGGGAACCCCTGAAACGGGGTCTGGAGGTCTGGATCTGAAGGGTCGAGCCCCCGCCCGCTCTGGTACCCAAGCATCCCGCACGATATCCTGCCGATGACCTTCGTCCCCGGGAACGAGTCCCTCAGGGCCTTGATCCATGGCTTCACCGTATTTGCGAGTGATGACACCGTGAAGTACTGCGGAACCTGGGTGTCCGTCCCCGGCAAGGTCACGTAGGCGTACTTCGCGAAGCCCTGGTCGACGGCTCGGTGGAGCACATCTATCCTCGAGAACTGGCCGAGTCGCTCGACCATTTCAGACTGGGAGTACCGTGGATACATCCAGTCCCCGCGGATAGGTTGGCACCAGACCCACCTCGGTCCGAGCGCAGGAGTCTGGGCGTGCTTCGACTTCTTCCTGCCGGTCGCCGCCGCCACCGGTCCCATGATAGGGAGCTGGCCCAGCGCAAGCAGCAGGAACCCGGCGGCGAGCGTACCTTTCAGGAAGTCCCGTCTGCTCATCCTCCTCATGGGCAACTATCACCAGGGTGTGCAGTCCAGGCCCCATAAGCCTTAGAGCTGTGCACCATCATATCCGCAGCCAGGAGCGTCTGATGAGGAATGCTCCCACCCCCACGCAGGCAGCAGCATAGATTGCGAGAACGAGAAGAGACAGGGGCAGGCCAGTTGGGTCGGGGTAGAACAGTGCCTGCCGGAGGGCGTCGATGGAGTACCTCGTAGGGACGAATGCGCTCGCGCTGCGGAGCCAGCCAGGAACGAACTCTATGACTGTGAAACCCCCTCCTAGGAAGAAGAGGTACGTCGCGGTGACGGAAGACAGGAAAGCGACATATCTCGTCCCCCTCACCAGGGTGCCGATCACCGCTCCCGTTCCAGCGGCGCACAGAGCAGTTCCCAGGAATATGCCGGCGAGAGCGGGGAGCTGGTCCACGGGGACGCTGACAAACCCGATCGCGACGGACAAGGCAATCGCCGGTATCACGATTGCAAAGCACATCAGCACCGCTCCCAGTATCCGGCCCAGGACGATCTTCGAAGCGCGCTGCGGGGAAAGGATCAGCATGCGGGCCGTCTTGCTTTCCTCGTCCATGGCGCACAAAATCGCTGTCCCGACAAGGCCTACGTTCAACACCAGGAGGACGAAAGTGGGGACGAGCTGGTAGTGGAACCAGTCGACGTTGGTCTCCCGAAGCGACTGTTCAGCGAGGGCGACGTGGAAAGCGTTGGGTGTCGTCGTATTCACCAGGTCGTCCGATATCAGGGTTGGGGCCTGCAATTCGACGATGGAGCGGTCGATGCTCCTGCGAATGTCATCCGCAAGGTCATAGTCCACGTTGTTGACCGTGACGAGGACCTTCCCCGTCCCGTTGCCGACAGCAGAATCGAAGTTCGAAGGGATGGTAATCACCGCTGCCACCTGCTGGCTCGCAAGCATCGAGCTGGCGGCGGTCGCGTTGGTCAGGGTGAGGTAGTAGGCATCCGTGTCGTTCTCCAGTATCTGAGCCATCCGCGTCGAGGAGGGCCCGCTCCCCTGCACGACGAGGGCCACAGGCTGCTGCGTGACCGCCAGGCTCAGCGTCGCGAGTATGAGCATCATGGCTATCGGAGGGACGAGGGCCGTGGCGGCCGTGAGGGGCATCTTCCTCCACCTGGAGAGATCGTGGAGAGCGATAGCCACCACGGAGTTCTTCATCTTCAAAGGAATCCCCTACCGGAGAAGAACCTTGCCAGTGCCAGTGCCCCAGCTCCGAATCCGACCAGGGTCAGAGCGAGTATCATAAGAGGCTCAGGGGTCACCGTCAGATTGAACACAGCGTGCTCCATGAGCCCGACGGCGTAGTACTCAGGAGAGAAGTGAGAAGCGAGCCAGATCAGGTTCCCGTCGAAACGCTGAGGCTCGTAAGACCCGCTGAACAGGAAGAGAGGAAGGGCGATTCCAAGCACGAGCATTGCGACAGGAAGCGACTTCTTCATGATCGCACCGAGCGCGGCGCCCACGCAGCTGAATATGACCACACAGAAGACAAGAATCGACAGCATCTCGAGAGGAAAGTCCGGCATGATGCCGTAGCTGAACAGGGCGATGAAGACGGTGGCGGCGATCGCCCCCGCCGACACGGCGGCGGTCGCCATTATCCTCCCCACCAGAGGAACCAGTGGGTGGACTGGGGACACCGCGAGCATCTTCGCTGTCTTGGACTCGAATTCTTCAGCGACCGAGAGGGCGCTGAGCGTACCTGCGATGATCAGGGTGTCCAAGACAAGCGCGCTTGCCACCATATAGTCGATGAAGCTCGTGTCGTGGGGGTACAGGTCGGTCTCGGCGACGGTTGTACTTATCCCACCGAAGCCGTTAACTTCGCCAAAGGACAGGATGGCCGAGGGAACGGCTCTCTCGATGTCGGATGTCATGTCGGTGTTGATGTTGTCTATGAAGACGCTGACCGGAACGGTATTCCCCGCAGCTATCCCCTGGGAGAACCCCGCTGGGATGACAATCAGGGCGACGTAGTCTCCCTTGACGACGAGCTGTTTCGCCATGGTCGCGTTGTCCATGAACGTCAACGAGAACGAGTGGTGGTCGTTTTGGAGCGCGTTGATGAGAATCTGAGCCTGGGGACCGTGGTCGTTGTTCACCACGATGGTCGGAGCGAAAGCACCTGTGAGGCCGAAGAGCGTCACCAGAAGAATGAATGTCACGGCCTGGACCAGGACAAGCGCCAAGAGAAGGCGAGACCTGCGGAGCCTCCTGAGCTCAGCCTTCATCCCCGCGACAAGTGCCCGAGGCGTTTGGCTCATGGTCTCTGTCCGAAAGACTTGAAGACTTCTGAAAGATCGGGAGCGCGAAGGCGGAAGCCCTCTATGCTGCCGTACCTCGAGAACTGGCCCATGACTTCGTCTGGCCTTGCGCCCCTGGCCAGGAAGAGCGACACGCCGCTCAACGTCACCTCGGCACGAATCACCTGCTTTACCTCGATCAATCCCGATGCTATCTTCTGTGCGGTGGGCTCGTCGCATTCGACGTCGATGCAGCTGCCTGTCCGCCTGACCAGTTCCCGGGGCTCTTCCACGGCAAGTATTCTCCCGGTTTCAAGCACAGCGACTCTGTCGCAGAGGGCGAGCGCTTCGTCGAGATAGTTGGTCGCCACCACGACCGTCTTCTTTCTGGATTTTAGGAGGCGCAGGTAGGCCCACACCGCATGCCGGGCGTCTGCGTCGACCCCCAGGGTCGGCTCGTCTATGATGAAAAGGTCCGGGTCGTGGAGGAACGCCCTGGCGATGGCCGTTCGCCGTTTGAGACCTCCGGACAATGTGCTTACAACCTGGTTCTCCCTGTCTGACAACCCAAGGACGTCGAGAACCTCCAGGATCCTTTCCCTGGCCTGCTGAACCTCGTAGAGGCTGGCCGAGAATTCGAGGTTCTCAAGAACGGTGAGCTCCTGATACAGCGCGTCCTCCTGCAGAACGAAACCCATTCTCCTTCTGAACTCGGCCTCGTGCGAAGGCAGGCTTGCACCAAGTACAGTTATCGTACCAGAACCCTGGCTCCTCAGGCCAGAAATCAGAGAGAGCAAAGTGGTCTTGCCTGCCCCGTTCCTGCCGAGTATCCCCATTATCTCCCCTCTCATGACTCTCAGCGTGATTCCCTTCAGTATCTCCCTTCCCGAAATGCTGCAGTGCACGTCAGAGAACTGGATGGGGTCGGCGCCGACTTCAAGCATCGATCTATCGCTCACCGGCATGCCCCCATGTCATGTCCAGTATGGTTTGCAGGTCCTGCCGGTGGTCCTGCTTCATGTTCCAAGAAACGAACTGGCCCTCAGTGCTTATTTAACCGGAATGTTGGGAACAGCACATCCTCAGCTCGCTTGACCTGGGCATTGGCAAAAGAGTGCCCCCGAAAAGATAGAACAACTGGTCGCGCTAGTCTATACATCCGAAGGAAAAGTTCCATTGTTTTGGCAAGAGAGGCACCACGTGGGGCAGGCTCGTCCGAGGGGTTTTTAGGCCGCCCG
>Ga0335079_10009673_pt1 | contig 10975 bp, 8 predicted proteins | sample Lox_Sample_33_FD_206719 | JGI IMG/M metagenome (GOLD analysis project Ga0335079, IMG submission 206719) | Soil microbial communities from Loxahatchee National Wildlife Refuge, Florida, United States - Lox_Sample_3.3 | ecosystem: Environmental > Terrestrial > Soil > Wetlands | place: USA: Florida... | reverse complement strand
GGCCGTCTTCGAGCTTCAGGACTTCCGCCCGGCCACCGCCGTCCAGATCCTTGCGGCGCGCGGTCAGCCGTACCCGCGCCGGATCGATGCGCGCGCCCTTGTCGTCCTCGATCCGGAACTCGGTCTCGCGCCAGGTCGTGACCTGCACCTGCAAGCCGTCGATATCGTTATCCACGCTTATTTCCCGGTAAGCTCCGAGCCTTCCGCGGCCGGGCGCGTCGCCGTTCGCGTCAGCGATCAGTTCGTAATTGCCCGGCGCGACCTGTTCAAACGTGAACGTTGCGGCGGTCCTGGTCTGGACGCGGCCCGTATCCGAGATCAAGGACAGGGTCACCGGGACCGGCGGCACAACTCTGCCGCTCACACGCACCAGCCTGCCGGGCAATGGGCGTATGTCGATATCCTCCGCCTGCCGGTCCAGATCGACATCGACGGGAAGGGCTTGATCCACGGCGGCGGTTTCTTTGTGAAACGTCGGCAGCAGGCCCGAACCATCCTCGAGTTGTTTGGCTGCCGTACGCACGAAGTAACTGCCCGGTTCCAGGCCGTGGATGCGGTAAATTCCACGCTCGTCGGTCAAGGCGGAGGCGGCCACGGCGAGCGGCTGTTTGGAGGGATACGCAATCACCTTCTGGTCCGGGATGCCGATCTCATTCTCGTCCAGCGCGGTCCCAGAAATGGCGGCGAACCGGTGCAACCGGATGTTCAGGAACAACTTGCCATCCTGCTCGACCGTCACCGGCTTGCCCGCGGATTTCCATTCCCTTTGGCCATACTGAAAGGGCGCGAATCCGGCACGCGAAGCGCGCAGCAGGTAGATACCGGCGCTGACGGTGAACATGAACTGGCCCCAACGGTTGGCGCGGGCCGAAGAGGCCTTGCTGCCGGCGCCTTCCACGGGCCGCAACGCCACAAGAGCCCGCGCCAGGGGACGCCCCGTGGCACTGTCGAGCACCACGCCGCTAATCACCGCGGCATGCGCGGCAACGCTGCACAACGCTGCGATCAGGAGTCCGGCCACGCCCATCGCGGGACGGCGTTTGATCGTGTTGGAGGTTGCCGGCACGGCGGCGGCCGCGCCGATCCCGAGGTAGTCAAGGGGCCGCGAGCGCAGGCAAGCGCGCACACGCTCCAAAGCGGCTGACACGCGCTTCAAGACTTCGGCCGCAAGGGCGATCGCAAGAGGGTGCCCGAATCTCCACGCTCCGTCCGCGGGCACGGCCTTGCGTGGTATGCGAAGCCAGTCCGGCATGGCTTCAGTTTCTCGCATTCGCCGCCTCCGAGCCAGGACCAATTCCATGGCCCGCCGCCTATGGATCGCGTTTCCAGCGGCTCGTGCCCTGCTCCGCGGGGCGGGGAAGAAGGAGCCCGCACCGCGAACGCCGGAGTAACTCGAGGCAGCCAGCCTTTGTGCCGGTAACGGCGCTGCCCTGGCGCGAGGTGACGGAGCCTGTGGCCACGCGAGCGCCGCCCCCGGATCGGCGCGACGAACCGCGGACGTGGCCGTGAAGACGCTCCCTCCCCGTCACGGCTCCGATGCCCGTCAGGAGCCCCGCGCGTAGCCTTGCGTGGCCATCCGCTGGCCTCCTTGCCGGTGCGCCTCATCCGACAGCGCGTGCACGCCGCTGGCATCGATCCAGCGATTATAAAAATTGAACAGCGCGCACACCGTAATCGCGAAGTAGATGGCTTCGTCATCCCAGCCGGCGGCATATAGCGGCTGCATATCCTCCGTTGTGATGCGCGGGGAGTCGCGATTCACCTTCGCGACAAACCGGAACAGAGCCTTGTGCTTTTCGTCGAGGTCCGAATGCTCCAGGTCCCGGAGCACGCCCCAGACCAGCTCCTCGCTGTCCAGCAGCACCGCCGCGACCGCGGCGTGGGACTTGATTCAAAACGGGCAATCGTTGCGATAGGAAGTGAACGCGGCGATCAGCTCGCGCATGCCCGGACTGAGAGGCGCCGGCCCGCGCAGAATCTCCTGCGTGAATCGGGCCAAGTGTTCCGTGGCTTTCGGCAAGTAGGCGAACATATGCCAGATCTGGGGATACTCCGCGCCGCTGGCCTGCATCATGCGGATGAGGTCGCGATAGGGTCCGGGCTGCGGGTTGCCTTCGACGCCGGGGAGAAACATCGGTTCCATCTTTGGTATCCTGACTTTCGGGCTAAAACGCGTAGGTAAACACTAAGTAAGAGATGTTATACGGACTGCCCTTAGTGGCGTTCTTAATGAACCGGCCCGGGAAAAGGTGTCCGAAACCGATGCCCGCGCTTAGGTACTTGGTCAAGGAGTAGGCGCCGGTTTCCTCGAGCTCCTGCCCGATGTGACTGCCGTCGCCGCCGGCGGCTTCCCGCACGACGAGGTTACCCACGCCGTTATAGAGTCCGTCGTGAGAGTTGGCAAGGTACAGATTGTGAAGCACCGTGGAGCAGCGCAGCTTCCTGGCGGGATTCAAATCCAGACCGCCTTTCAAGTCCTGCAGGTTGCGCCATCCGAACAGATCCACGATGCCGTACAACCCGTGGTTCGACGGATAGATCTGGTCGAAGGTATTGATCCGGCCATCGTGGGCGTTCCCGTCGCCGCTGGCATAGGCAAAGTCGGCGAAGACACGCGGCTGCAGAAAGGCGTCGGGCCATTTGTAACCCAGATCGAAGTTCATGGCATAAGCGCTGATGGTATCGGCGCCGAGGTTGCCGAACTGGCGTAGAAGGTGGACGACATAGTCCACATGTTTGCCGGGCTTACCCGCGATGCGCAGGGCAATGGTCTTCGAGCTGCGGCGCGCGGGGGCGCCCTCTTCGTCCTTGAATCCCCCGCCGAGATGCCACAGGAAATACGGCTCGATCGAGGCGCCCGGCAGAACGTGCGTGATGGCTCCGTAGAGGCCATGCAAGTCTTCGCCTTCCTTGTGATGGTCGAACGCGCCGTCGACCGGATTGACCACCGATGCGCTGAAGGCGTCCACCCGCACGTTGCCGTAGCTGACGCCGGCGCGGACCGCATCAAAGGTACGCGGCGTGTTCAACCAGTTAGCCGAACCGAGGATGCGCTGCTCGCCGAAGTTGAGCTCCTGGCGGCCGGCGCGCACGGCAAAATGACTCTTTTCCATGTTGCCCAACTCGACGAAGGCCTGTCGCAGATCGAAGGTATCCTGGTAAGGGAATGCGTCGGGTATCGCGTCATTGCCCAGCACGCGAGCGTCTTCCATCTGTGCAAACACGCGGAACCAGGAATACCGCACATCCATATTGAGCTGGAAGCGGCTGAGCAGGTAGCCTTGGTCGTTTCCGGGAGTGTAGGCGGCGCCGGTATACCCTTCCGAACGGCTCCGGTACTCTCCGGAAAACCGCAGCCAGTCAGGCAACTGGTTGTTCACTGGAGTCAGAATACTTCCGTCCCACGATTGGGCGTGCACAATGGAAGGTAAGAACAAAAGTACGGACAGACAGCATTTCAAAACAGCTTTCCCCCTTCGTAATAACAGAGCGCGAAACGCCGCTCGCCGTCAATAATGTTGATATGTTAGTTGAGGCAAGCGCGGGCGGCCGGCCAAGCAGGCGGCGGCGCCCGTTGACGCCGTGATTGCCGCGTGCAAGACTGGTCTGGATTCCGAAGGGCGTCAAGGAGCATGATCGATGAGCAGAGTTTTGATATGGGTTATGGGGCTGGCATGCGGCGGACTGCTGCCGGCCCAGACCGCGGAAGAGCTGGTCGCCAAGAATATACAGGCCAAGGGAGGCTTGGAAAAACTCCGGGCCATCCAGGCGCTGCGCATGAGCGGCCGCCTGCAGCAGGGTAGTTTCACCGCCCAACTGGGCCAGGACGCCAAGGCGCCCGACCTGCTGCGGCAGGAGATCACCCTGCAAGGCATGACTATGATTCAGGCTTACGACGGCGCGTCGGGCTGGCAGATTTCTCCGTTCTCCGGGCGTAAGGACGCGGAATTGGTGGGGGAAGAAGAGCTTCGCAGCCTGCAGGAGGAAGCCGATTTTTACGGCCCGCTGGTGGAGTATCAGGCCAAGGGCAACACCGTCGAATACCTCGGGCACGACACGGTGGATGGCGACGACGCTTTCCGCCTGAAGGTCACGCTGAAGAACGGCGACATCATTTATTATTACCTCGATCCCGAAACCTTTCTCGAAATCCGGGTGGAACGGCAGCAATTCATTCACGGCGCGGTGCACGAATCGTACACCGAGATGGGCTCGTATAAGCTGGTTGCGGGAGTTTACTTTCCGTTCTCGCTGGTCAGCGGCAACCCGCGGAATCCGGGAGGAGGCGCCAAGATCACGATCGACAAGATCGAGGCCAATATTCCGATGGACGCCGCGGAATTCAAGATGCCGAAGGAGAAGCGGCCATGACCGGGACATTCTTACCGCGGACCGCACTCGCCATGCTCCTGCTGGCGCCGGCCTTGCCTGCGCAAGCTCCCGTGCGATACGACTCGGGCACGGTTTCCGGATTGCCGGTGCGCAACATCGGCTCTGCCGAGATGAGCGGCCGCATCGCCGCCGTAACCGCAGTCAACGATAACGGACGGCTCACCGTATTGGCCGGCGCCGCCAGCGGCGGCGTTTGGAAGTCGATCAATGGCGGCACGACTTTTAAATCCGTTTTCGACCTGCCGGACGTGCAGTCGATCGGCGCGGTTGCAATCGATCCATCCGACCATAAGATCGCCTGGGCGGGAACCGGCGAAAGCTGGGTGCGCAACAGCGTCTCGGTCGGCGACGGCATTTACAAATCCGTCGACGGAGGCGAGAACTGGAAGAACGTAGGGCTGAAGGATTCCGAACACATTGCCAAGATTCTGATCGATCCGAAGGACGGCAATATCGTGTACGTCTGCGCCACGGGGCACCTGTGGGACGACAACGAAGAGCGCGGCGTTTACAAGACGACCGATGGCGGCCAGACCTGGCGGAAGGTCCTGGCGGGGGCAAATGCCTCTACCGGATGCGGCATGATGGCCATGAGCGGCAACGAACCGAAGACCCTCTACGCCAGCATGTGGGATTTCCGCCGGCAGGCCTGGACGTTCCGCTCCGGCGGTCCCGGGAGCGGCCTGTTCAAATCGACCGATGGGGGCGAGCACTGGTCCGAGCTGACCAGCGCCAGCGCGAAGGGTCTTCCCGAAAAGCCATACGGCCGCATCGCGCTGGCGGTGGCCCCATCGAAGCCGCAGGTCGTCTACGCCACCATCGAATATAAGAGCAGCGCGCTGTTCCGCTCCGCCGATGGCGGGCAGAACTGGACGCGTCTGGACGCCAGCCAGTTCCAGGTGTGGCGTCCCTTTTACTTTTCGAACCTGATTGTGGATCCCAAGGACGAGAACAAAGTGTTCAAGGTCGATGGACCCTTGTTGCTCAGCACCAACGGCGGCCGCAGCTTCAGCAACGTGGCCAATGCGCACGGCGATTTCCACGACGTGTGGATCGATCCGAACGATACCAACACGATGTTTACCGGCGACGACGGCGGCCTGTGGCGCAGCCTGGATGGCGGCACGCGCTGGGAGCACCTGATGAATCTGCCGGTCTCGCAGTTCTATCACGTCAGTGCCGATAACGCCGAGCCTTACCACGTGTACGGCGGCTTGCAAGACAACAGTTGCTGGGTGGGCGATTCGTCATACCCCGGCGGCGTCACGAATTCGCGCTGGGAGAACATGTGCGGCGGCGACGGCTTTTGGATGTGGGAAGACCCCGCCGATGCCACCTACATCTACACGGAGACGCAGGGCGGCGAAATCGACCGGGTGAACCGGGAGACCCACGAGTCGCGCTCCATCAAGCCCTACGCGCAGTACGGCGAAAAGAAATTGCGCTTCAACTGGAACGCGCCTTTCCAGATCAGCCCGAATGAGAAGGGCGCCATCTATGTGGGCGCGCAATATCTGTTCCGGTCGCGCGATCACGGGCAGTCCTGGGAGCGCATTTCCCCCGACCTGACCACAAACGATCCCGAGAAACAGAAGCAGGAGGAATCCGGCGGTGTCACGGTGGATAACTCCGTGGCCGAAATGCACACGACGCTTTACTCCATTTCCGAATCGCCGAAGAACGGCCAACTGATCTGGGTGGGGACCGATGACGGCAACGTGCAGATCACTCGCGATGGAGGCGCGCACTGGAGCAATGTGACCGGCAATGTGCCGGGGATCGGGAAGGCCTCCTGGGTCTCCTGGGTGGAAGCCAGCCGCTTTTCCGAGGGAACCGCGTATCTGACCTTCGACCGGCACTGGTATGGAGACATGCGGCCGTACCTTTACCGGACCACCGATTACGGCCAAAGTTGGACCGCGCTGCCCGTGCAGCAGAGCGGCATTCGCGGCTACGCGCACGTGATCAAGGAAGACAACGTCAATCCGAACCTGCTTTTTCTGGGGACCGAGTTCGGCTTGTGGATCAGCGTGGACGGCGGCCAGCGCTGGGCGCAGTACAAAGGCGGCAATTTCCCGGCGGTGGCGGTGCGCGATCTGGTGGTGCACCCCCGCACCTCGGATCTGATTCTGGGCACGCATGGACGCGGCATCTGGATTGTCGACGATATTTCCCCGCTGCGCGCGCTCACGCCCGCGATGATGTCCGAATATGCGGCGTTCCCACCCCTTCCGCCCGCGGTGCAGTGGATGGAAACGAACGGCGGCTGGGTCGAGGGCGACGGGATGTTCAACGGCCCCAACCGTCCCAGCGGCGCGTTCATTCCTTACTATCAGAGAAGCCGGCATATCTACGGCGACCTGAAGATCGAGATCTTCGATCAGCAGGGGAAGTTGGTGGATACGGTTCCGAGCAGCACGCACCGCGGCGTGAACCGGGCGCTTTGGTCGATGCACCTGAAGCCCCCGAGAGTTCCCCAAGCAGCCACGGCGGCTTTTGGCGCGGCCATCGGACCGCGTGTGCCGCCCGGCGTCTACACGGTCAAAATGACCAAGGGCGACAAAGTCTACACCGCGCCCCTCAACGTGGTCCTGGACCCGCGCGCCAAATTCACGGTCGCGGACCGCCAGGCGCAATTCGACCTGGTTACAAAACTGGGCGCTACTTTGAACCACATGACTTGGGCCGTGGATGCCATCGTGGGCGTGCGCGACGGCGCGATGGCGCGCGCCGGCAAGCTGCCGGAAACCGACGCCCTGAAGCCGAAGCTGGTGCAGTTGTCCGAAGCCGCCGATACGATCCGCTCGAAGATCGTCGCCACCAAGGAGGGGGGGATGATCACGGGCGAAGAGCGGCTGCGGGAGTTTCTGGCGGGGTCCTCCGATTCCGGAGGTTTGTACGGCGATGTAAGCTCCTACGAAGGGCGGCCCACGGATTCGCAGGTGGCTCGCGCCGAAGCGCTGGCTCACGAACTGGAGGATGTGATTCGTGAGTTCACCGAGCTCGTCCACCGGCAGTTGCCGGATCTCAACCGTGGACTGGAGGCGAAGAAGCTGCAACCCATCGTCATGATTTCCGAGGAAGAGTGGCGTAAGACCAACGAGTAGGGTGTGACGGTGGCGCCGGCGCTAAGACGCGGCGGGCGCTTCGGACAAGACCTGGGCAAGGCCTGAATCCGGCCGGCGAGGAAGCTATTTCTCAACCAGCTCGGACACCGGGCCGTCCACATCCTCGATGCGGATCGTGAGGTTCTTGCGGCCTTCCAATTGCGTGACGGGGATTTCGAAGCGGGCCGCGACCATGCGGTCTTCGGAATGCTGCGGAGGAATTTTGTCGCGCGTGAGGAGCGAATTGTTGAACTTTTGTCCCAGCACGGGATAATACTCGAAAATGCGTTTGGCATCCACCTCGGAAACCAGCGTGCTTGAGTAACTCTGGCCGGAGGGTCCGGCCGCAGAAACATCGACACTGCGCACGACAAAGGGGTAACTGGAGGAGTTCGCGAAACGGAAGTCGACGACTGCCAGGGAGCTGTTGTCGGCGAGCGCGAGGGTGCGGACTTTGAGGATGGCGCCCTTGAGTTCGACATGCGCGCCGCGCTGGAGATAAAAGACGACGCCGACGGCGATCAGCACGGCCACCAGTCCGACGCTGAAGGTGACCAGGAACTGGCGGCTAAGGATGGTGGGGCGGTCGCCCGGCTCGTACGCCATATATGAGAATGATAGCAACAGGGGCGCTTGATGCAGTGGACGGCGGTTACCGGGAAGACGCTGAAACTGATGGTGGGCGACATCACGCTGGAGCCCGCGGATGCCATCGTAAACGCGGCGAATGCGGCGCTGATGGGCGGAGGCGGCGTGGACGGGGCCATCCATCGCGCCGGCGGGCCGGCGATCATGGCGGAGCTGAGCGGAATCCGGGAGCGCATCGGGGAATGTTCCACGGGTAGCGCGGTGGCGACGGGAGCGGGAAGGCTGCCGGCACGCTACGTGTTTCACGCGGTGGGCCCGATTTACCGGGATGGCAAGTCGGGCGAGCCGGAGTTGCTGGCCTCATGCTACCGGAGGTGCTTCGAGCTTGCCGCGGAACGGAAGGTGTGCGCGATGAGCTTTCCCGCGATCAGCACCGGAGCGTACGGGTACCCGATGGCGGAGGCGGCGGGCATCGCCGTCGACGAAGTGGCGCGCCAACTGGAAAGGGCCGAGGGTTGTGTCCGGGAGGCGATTTTCGTGCTGTTCGACCGCGCAGCGTACCAGGTCTACGCGCGGGAAGTAGAGAGGCTGGAGCGTCGCCGGCCGGAGTCGCGACTATAGCGCGGGAGCCGCTCACGGGGAGGTTGGCAGGCGCCGGCGCGGGACTGAAGTGCGCCGAGCTGAAGCTTGCGCCACAAAGCGCCTGCCGCAGTTACGGCTTCGCCTTGTGCTGCGCGCAGTTGGCGCACAATCCGTAAACGCGGAGCAAAGGCAGGTATTGAGGACTCGTCCCATGGGGCGAGCTCGAAGTGGGCACGTACACCTTTCCGTTTGCAATCGTGGGAATCGTGAACTTGGTCGCAAACCAGTAGTCGGTGCTAGTCCACAACGGCGTGCCCACGTTGGTGGCGTCAAAAGCGTACAGGGCGCCTTGCGCCGGGGTGGTAGCGCTGGAGGGTACGAGCGCCCACACAATGCCGCCGGTGTTTCCGTTCGCGGAAAGGGCCAGCCCGCCTCCAGGGTAATTCTGCGCGGTGATCGTACCCTGGTTGGCGTCGAGTTGGAACTGGTTGGCCGTATCGTTGAAGTCCCACACGCGCAGGACATCGCCGTATGCCCAGATATAAAGCATGGAGCCAACGCCGGGGCGGCTCCACATAGCCGGACTGTGGATCTCATAACAACCGGATTGCCCCGGCCCGGTCCCGCAACCCTTCGAGGCGGCGGTGAACTTCTGGAGCAAGCCGGCGTTGTTGGACGTGAATCCGCCGAGGCTCGCACGGTTCATGACATAGACCGTCCCGGTCTTGCCGGCCGCCAGCGCGAGACTCGGAACGGTGGCGTTGGCGCTAGTAAACAGGATCGCGCCGGCGTCGCCCAAGTCCAGGTCGTCCGCGTTCAGCGTGGCGTAATTAGCTGGTGTGAAGGAATCCGCTACCGCGCCCGCGCTGTTCAACCGCAAGGCCGATTCGCCCCAATTCCCGGAGCCCGCGCCGCCGAATCCGCCGTTACCGGTTACCAGGTAGATTCCAGTGGAATCCAATGCGGGTCCGCGGCCCGACATCCAGATTCCCCCGCCATGACCGCACTGGTTGGAAGGAGGATTGCCGCCGGAGCAGGGCGGGCCTTTCTGCGTGGACGATGCGGTGCTGTTGAAGAGGAACGTCTGGGTGAACGCGCCGGCGCCGTACTGGTAACCGAACAGCCAGCCGTGGTACGGGAAGCTGGATTCGGCTCCGCTGAGGGTGCCGAAAGCCAGATAGACGGTCGCGCCGGCATCCTCCAACAGGGCGGGACGCTGTAACTGTTCGACGGCCTTAAAGGGTATGCACGGCGGCGGCACGGCGCCGCCGTTCCCTGAAGCGCAGGGCGTAAGCTGGGAGTCACTGCCCGTGCCCGCCACGGCTCCCTGCACCACGATGTTCGCAACTTCGGTCCCGGTAAGGAGATTGAGCGCGTGCAGGCGGTAGACCAATGTCCCGCCTTCGCCGGTGAGGGTCACGACGAAAATCACTTCGGAGTTGAGGTCGATGACCGGTGTACTCAAGATCCCCACTCTGGCCCCAGCCGATTGCGGCACCGTGGCGGGAGATCCCAACGAGGTGCGCCACAACGCGGGCTGGGCGGAGTCCGCGTCGAAGGCGAAGACCGAGTTGTTCAGGGTGGCGACAAATACGACGTTATGCACCGCGTTCTTGATCGTCAGGGCGGGGACGTAAAGCGGCTGCGCGAAGATGTTTGAGTCCACGGCCTGAGTGAACAGTAACCCAAACGTGCCTGCCGCGACGTTGGAGGGTGTCAGAGTGGCCTCGGACAGATTGGCACCGTCGCGAGAATTATCATATTGGCCGGTGAGCACCGCCACGGCGCTCTGAGCGGGCGCCGCGCGGGGTAAAAGGACCAACAGAAAAAATGCAAGACTGCCGCAGGCACGGTTCGCGAGTCTTCGCTTCATCCCGAGTCTCCCGATAGCCGGCATGCGCCGGCGAAATGAAATTTCACCCGGGATATCAACGTGGCGCCCGAGAATTTTAACTATTGTACCCGAGGCGGGAGTTTCGCCGCCATTTGTTCCGGCGGCTATCTCGACGGGTTGGTACTAAAACTCTTACGGTGGTCATGAAGCGCGGAGTCAGTACCGGCGCGTCTCGGAGGCCCGCCGCCGGCCGGACCGGCTCGAAGAGAGGGCGCCGGCGAACGGTTGCTAAACTGTTTGGGTAATGATGCCACAACTTCCCCCGTTGCGCCCGCCGGCCAGGCTGCTGTTGGGACCGGGTCCGAGCATGGTTGCGCCGCGAGTTTACGAGGCGCTGCGGCAGCCAATAACCGGGCATCTGGATCCATACTTCTTCGAGGTGGTGGAGGATGTCCGCAGGCTGCTGGGCTAT
>Ga0335079_10009672_pt1 | contig 10976 bp, 9 predicted proteins | sample Lox_Sample_33_FD_206719 | JGI IMG/M metagenome (GOLD analysis project Ga0335079, IMG submission 206719) | Soil microbial communities from Loxahatchee National Wildlife Refuge, Florida, United States - Lox_Sample_3.3 | ecosystem: Environmental > Terrestrial > Soil > Wetlands | place: USA: Florida... | reverse complement strand
GTTCAGAATGCTATTGCCTACGATTCGATTGTGCTCCCCCCAATTCTCGATGAACTGGTTACCGGTCGATCCGGTCAGCTTTGCAATCGTTACATAACTGAGGCCATAAAAATAGGGGGACCATTCCAGCGGATAAATCACTCCGCTGAATGACGTGCCTGAGCAATTCAAAATCGGGGTCTCTCCTGGATAGCCAACGATGGCCTTCTGATGCGAGGGGCTTCCGATCGGCGCTGTATTGTCGACTCCGATGAACGGCGAATAGGCACCTGCATTCGGATCTTTCGTAGTGTAGTTCCCTCCCCGCACATACATGATGTATTGCGCGTCGCCGAGAGAATTACAGTTCGGCGATTGATGGTAGGGAGCCCCTGACATGCACGGAGTCCATTTCCAGAGGTCTTTCCATGCTGTTGCTGTTGTTCGGCCGTCGTTGGTATTTTTGCCGCTGTTCACATCGGCAAAGAATATGGTCGCGGGTGCTACCTCAAACGGCAACTGGTTCGAAGTGGCTCCGTTCGCGGTGACTGTGATGTTTCCCGCGCCACTGGCGGCTGTTGATGGAATCCAAAACGTGATGCGTTCAAGGCCACGGGCTGGCCCGATCGCATCCCACTCTGCGTAGCTTGAGTCCGAGGTGAGTTGCGCGCCGTTAATAGTGATGTAGCTCGAGCCGCGACTCGTGCCGAAGTTCTTACCCCAGACTGTAACGGCCGCCCCCTGCGTCGACGATCCGTTCCAACCACTGTTCGGGCCCCAGGTCAAGTCGGAGAAGAAAAGCACTGGCTGATTTTGCGCGAATGCTGACGGGGAAATGCAGATGCAGATGAGAAAAGCCAAGCGCAATTTGGTCATATCTTAGCCCTGTTTTGCTGTCCGGGTTATTTCCCGGAGCAGAGCTCTTGCGAGCCGTAATCGTCAATCGATTGTTACTCGTGTAATTTGACATCGCAAGTCTCAAAGGTGCATGTCCACATTACAAACGAAGGAATTGTGAGATCTTTATTCTGGGACTGGTGTTGCAAGGCTACACTTCCGGGGTGAACTTCACGTCGGTGCCCTGTTTTGGGATACTTCCGCGCCAAGAATGTATGTCCGCTGTTACAACCCCCTTCTGCGCCAATAAACTGCCGTAGAGAACCGCCAGACGGTGAACCATATGATGAACTGTGAATTTCGTCTCAATAACCCGGCGAGCCGCCTGTCCCATGTTGCGGGCCCGCGCGCGATCACACAGTAGGGTTAGGAGTCGGTCTGCCAGTGCGGTGGGGTTCTCGCTGGGGGCCAGAAACCCGGTCTGACCGTCTGAAACGGCTTCGGCGTTCCCCCCCACATCTGTAGCCACACAGGGTAAACCGCATGCCATGGCTTCCAGCAATGCATTCGACATCCCCTCGCTGCGTGAAGGCAAGCAAAACGCATGACACCTCTTCAACAGTGAAAAAACGTCGCTACGGGTTCCCAGGAAATGCACGCGATCTTCAATCCCTAGTTTTCGTACAGTCGCGTGAACCGCACTTGAATAGTGCGGCTCCTGTATTTCTCCTCCGATCACCACAAATCGTGCATGAGAAATTTGCTCTAGAACCAAGCCCGCAGCCTTCACGAGGATATCAATTCCCTTGATAAACCGGATATTGGCAACAGTCGCTATCACGGGATCTTCTCCATCGCAAGTCGGCCAAGGAGTCGGGTCGCAAGGCCGTGCGCCGTCAATTGCCTCCAGATCAATACCGTTGTGGACTGTAACCACCTTGTCTGCAGAAAGATGATCGTCAGCAATACTGAATTCGCGGACTCTCTCAGATACTGCGTGTACTTGATCAAACAGATGATTTGCCAGCCGGTAGATGAGTGTGTGCTTGTGCGACCGCAGGATGCCCATGTCGCGACGGCTCGAGACCAGAACGGGGCAACCACTCAGCTTTGCAACCAGCCCGCCCCATAGATCGGAGGCGGAGAAGAAAGTGTGCACGATGTCAAACTTTTCTGACCGCAAGAATCGATGGAAAGCCAGTGCCTGCTGGAGAGCGTTCCAATCATAAATTCGTGATAGCGGAAATATGCGCACCGCGCAAGGAAAGCGTTGTTCGACTGCTTCTCCTGTCCAAAACGTAGCGACAGAGCATCGGAATCCACGATCCGGCAGGAAGCGGCACAACTTCTGGACCGCTCCCTCGGCTCCTGCCTCGGTGCTGTGTAGTCGGTCTATGAGAAACAGCACCCGGGGCATATCTGAATTCACGCCCACTCCATTTGCCATTGTGACTCCGAATAACTTATATCCGAAACGAATCCGATTTAGTCCCCGTGAGAACAACCGCGAGCGCGGCATCGGCAGATTCGCGATGTGGGGATGATGGATCAGGTGGAGCGTCACTCAATGAAGCCCCGAGAATCTCCACATGTTCGGCAGCATCTCGTTCGATTTCGCTGGCGCGCCAAACCAAACCCGCAATGACCCACATATAGCCGTTAACTTGAAGAAAGCTCCATCGATCTCCGAAGAGATTGGCCACTACTGCGCAGACCACCCAGCCGATAAGGCCCAAGCCGAGCGCTTTGAAGAATGTATCGTGGGCGCTGTGGAACAGCATGAATCCATCCCGTAGCAGCCGTCCCAATAGCCACAGGAACAACAAGAATCCAAGGACACCGGTTTCGACGAACACTTTCACAAAATAATTGTGCGTATCCGCGTAATAGCCCGAGGCTCCGTCGGTACGTTTGTTCAGGTGCATGTATTCGTATGTATCAAAACCGCTGCCGAGCATGGCATTATCATGAAAAACCTGCATGGCGTTGGACCAGAGAGACAAGCGCGTCGCTGTGGAGTTGTCGAACTCGCCGCTTTGTTTGTCATAGGTCATATCTACCCGCTGCTGGACTGCCGACGGCACCATCGACGTCCAAGTAAAGAGGAAGACTACAAGCAAAATGAGAAGCTTACGCTGTTTCAGCACTCCTACGAGAGCACAACCAACGAGGAATGCCACATAGCCGCCACGCGACAGACTGTACATCAAACAGAGAGCAGAGAACGCTGCGACACCGTAGTATCCAGCGCGCAATGATTTCTTCTTTTCGAATGCGGCAAGTGAAGCGAGAAATGTCGTAACTTGGGCGGCGAATGCTGCCAATCCATTCGCTCCAGCGTAACCCATACCGCCACCTTCCCCATGCAACTCTTCGGTATAGCTGGAGAAGTCTCTTCCCGATATCTCGTTCCAGAAACTCTTGTCGAGTGCCAGCGTCGCTACACAAATGACTAGAACTATCGCGAGCATTTCCCGTTTGGTCTGCACTACTGCTGCCGTCACCAGTAGCAGCGCTGGCATTATCATGTATTCCTGCCAGTTCCCGAAGCGTTGATCGCCCGGCAGAGGCATCGTCCTGTCCAAATAAAGCGAGCCCTGGCAGAGCGATCCGAACGTGAACAAGGCGAATACCGTCAGGAATTTTGTCCAACTCGTTCGTGGAAAGACTGGACGTCCGCTGCGCAGCAGTCCGACGGCAATTCCAATCAGCATTACGCCGAACAAGCTGGATCCCAACGGAAAGTCGTTCAGACGATAGCGTAAGGTCTGCAGCGGGATGAGGGGTAACAGATAAAATATGCCGGCAATTGGACGCCAAAAAATCGAGAGCAACACCGCGACGATTGCGCTGCAATACAAAACGTAAGGAACGTAGCTTTCTAAGCCCAGATTCATATCACAGTATGTGTGGCGTTGGGTTGTGGAGGGCCGGGTTCGGAATCGCGAGTTGCGGACTGACCGTTGAGAGTGTTGAGGATCACAGCCTTGCATTCGTGAAGAGAACGTTTCAGGAACTGCTCCGCCTGAGCAACTCGGCTTGCCGCGCGTTGGTCAAAGCAATTCATCGTCGTTAGCTGCCGTGCCCCAGTCGCCCACAGCTGCTTGTAGGATTCGTCCCCTCGCAAAAAGTCAAACTCGCTATGGCCGTCTTCGATGACATCTTGCATCACGAAACTGATCAGAACACTACCCGCACTGGACCGGCTATATGCTGGGTCGGCCCCCGATTGATAGTAGGAGAATGTCCGACGGTTGGAAAACCCATAGAGAGCTGCAATTCGTCTCCCGTCCAACTCGAGGAAATACACACGAACCCAACCTCTGGCGGCCAACGACAACGCCGCTTCGCGCTGAAATGTTCTAACCCGCGGCGCAACAAACACGCTGACTCGGTTGGAGGCGGCAGAACGAGCCTCGTGCAGATGGATTAAGTCGTCAAAGGCACGTTCAATCTGGTTCGGACTCTCTACCTTCACTAAGGCGAGTTTTCCTTGCCGCTGCAACGTACGTGCGTAGTATCGGAGATTTTTGCGAAACCTTGGCCGTAAGGCGGCCCAGTACCCGTCAATCGAGCCAGGGAGCCTTGTATACGGGCACGAAGACGAACACACAGTGTTGATTGTCACGCCGCGGACATTCATGACTTCCCGAAGTTCAGATGCTGCATTCGACTCCACTGCAAGGTCAGCCAGCTGGATATAATCCCAGTCGCTTCTCAATTCAGCGATGCACTTGCCCAGGCATTGCAGAACCTCGGCTTTGTAGCTGGTATCTACGAGGAAGTCCAAATGATCGGAGCCAACAAGTGTGTCACCTAGGAATCCGAGCCTCCGCAGTTTCAAAGCACCTTGCCGGGAGATGCACAATGGCGCTATGCCGACGAGAATGCCGCGATTGCGCACAGTAATTACCGCAAGCCGACGATGCTGACTGAAATGCGCCCACCAGTGCGATAGCCAGTCAAACGTCAAAAACACGCTGTTGCAAGTGTTGCGCCGATGTAATTCATTCCACTCGGATTCAATTGCATAGAGTTCCGCCGTAGTGCCCAGCACTTCTGCAGAAAGCTGCAGACGGTCGCGCGGGCCAATGTTCGGTTGATGGGCAATAGCAATTTTCATTAGCGGCTTATGGCGTCTGGGAGGATTTGTTGGTAGACGTCATACGTATCTTGAGCAATTTCGCGCCAGTCTGGCGTCGCCAGATTCTCCGCCAGCCCCTGCTGCAGACGGGCTCTCAGCGCCACATCAGAAGCCATTCGGCAAAGAGCGGTTGCCCACGCACCAACCTCTGCTACAGGAACGAGCAATGCGTTCTCTTCGTTTCTCAAGACCTGTCCGAACGCCGGCAGATCGGACGCGATCACTGCTTTCTTGTAACCAATCCCCGTCATCAGAGCACCACTCGTTGTTGCCTGGGTGTAAGGGTAAACCAGGATGTCCGCTTCCAAGTAATAATCGGCGAGTTGCTCGACGGACACGAAACGGAAGTCAAGGCGAACAGAGGATGCGATGCCTAAGAACCTGACGTCTTCCACGATTTGCTTGAGAATGCGCCGCTCGCCGGTCCCAACGATCCGGAGCGTAGCGTTCAGCCCTCTGTCGCAAGCTGCTTTCCAAGCCTGCAGGAGGAACCGCACTCCCTTGTAGGGCCGAATGATTCCTTGGCACAAGACAATGCAGGCCAGCGAGCGCCTCTTTGGGTCCGTAGATGTGTCAGTCAAATGCTCATTAACAGTGCGTGGGAAGAGAGGTCCGTGGGGGATCACCGCAATTCGCGCAGGGTCGATAGCGAACTCTTTTGCAAGACGCATTCTGGCGTGCTCGTCGTGACAGATGAATTGGTCGATAAGTCCATAAAGCGTTCGATAAACCTCAACCTGATCACCGGAACTGTCATGCGGCAGTACGTTGTGAACCGTGTACACGACTTTCACGCCGTGTGCTCGTGCACGCCGGAGAAACCATAACTCGAATGGAAGTTTTCGCTCCGCTAACGGAGTGAACTGCACGTGAATGACATCTGGTGTGGATTTCAAGAACCGCAGGCTGAGGGCCAACATGTTCAGAATGCATTCGCAAACCTTTAAGGGCCGCCGCAGCGCAGTCAGTTGAACCCGGTGGGCGAAATCGAATAGGCCAGGACCGTTATGCACACCGATCCTCTTGAAGAACGTGCGATCGTGCGTGTAAGTGGCACATCCTACGGTCACATCGAGATCCTTGATGTCGCTCAAAGCGGCAGAGAGATGACCGGTGTAGTAGGGAACTGTCGGCAACAGATCAAACAGCAATACACGTAAGGGGCGTCGCGGGCGAACCGGATTACCGCGAGTTGACGCACGCAGCACTTCGGCCAAATTCCAAGTGTTGATAGCCATTGAACGCTCTAAGGCAGCCACCTAATGAGTTCGATTAACAAGAGCTGCGGGCAATACATCTTGTGTTAGGAAATAGAGGAACCAGTCTTAGCTACGGACGCGACGAGTTGCCGATCTTTGATCCCATGGCACGCATGACCGGGATCGAAAGGAGCAAGATCTTCGATCACTTCCAAGAACTGCTGGCTGTGCTGCGGAAGCACAGGGAGAATGTCTTGATACCACTCGTTAATCCGGTCTTCATCGAGACCGTTTGATGGCACTCGCGACCTGAACGCGCGGTTCATCGGCGGAGAATATAGAAAATAGGTCGGCACACCGCGGGCTCTCAGTCCTGCGATGATGACCTCGCACTTCGGCGAGGTGAATGGCACCGCTAAATGAATTACCTCGGTGGCTAACTTGCTACCCTTGAATCGCAACGGGCAGCGAGCTATAAGGTTGTCGGCCGTGAACTTTCGTTCGCGGATATTCGCCGACCAGTGATGAACATTAGCTCTCATGTGTAGAAGAGTCGCCGTGGTTGGTAACGTTCGGATGAAAGCTGCTTGAGTTACCGAGTTGGATGCTTTCGGAGTCTCTTGATTCTCTTTCAAACTCTGACTGAACCTCAAGTTTCGGTATAGCCCGGAAACTTTGAGTGCGAAGTCTGGTCCCGTCGCATTCGCGAGCTGGAGTTGAGAATACCGTAGGATCTCTTCTTGGCCGTTCGGTCGAATTGACTCGGACGCAATGCAAAGTTCCAGTTTGGCGGCAGCTGCAGTTTCGCGTACGCAGACCACCCCTCCAGGCAAGTCGAAGTGCTTCTTGAAGCTAAAAATAGAAACATCACCAAAGCTTCCGATCTCCTTCGCCCCCACTCGCGTATGCAACACGTGAGCACAGTCTTCGATCAGCAAGAGGTTACTAGACCGAGCCATCCGGCTGAGATCTTCGACGGCATCGGGGTTGCCGTAGAGATTTGTGGTTACGATGGCACGCGCTTGACCGAGTTCGTTTCTCGACAGTCGCCCAACATCGATATTGCCGCTTGCCAAGTCGATATTGGCAAACATGGGGACTACGCCAGCTCGCAAGAGCGCATCGATAACGGTATGGCAAGTTATCGGCGATATGAGCACCCGGTCTCCCGGAGAAAGGAGTGCTTTTGCAGTTGCATAGACTCCGAACCGAGCGCTGGGCGCCATCATCGCATGTGGCAGATAGGTGCTGCCATAGTGGGCAAGAATGGTGTGAAGGGCTTTTTGCCTTTCCCGTTCTATATGTCGCCGCAACATACTTTTATAAAGAGAAAGAGTTGGTGAGAGAACCGCCGATTTCCACTATCAGCACTCAAAAGTCCCGCAGTCCTGGGCGGTGCGATTCGTTTTGTTCACCGAAGTCTGCAGTCACATTTCTAGACAGATCGAACTGCGCCCAAACAAGAAAGCGGAGCCACCGCAGGCAGCAAGACTGAACCGCCGACTTTCATTACTCTAAGTGCTTCCTGAAATGCGCAGACAGTATCGGGCCGCCGGAAACCAGGAATGACAACTCATTAACTCCCAGGTCAGCGCCCCATCTGGGAACTTCATAGGGGCCGCAAGAGGAAGGTCTCGTCGATCCGGGTTCCGCCGTCACTGCCAATTTAAACCCGGAACGCCGCACGACCTCACGAGTTACGGGAGTGTAATCGGATCGTTTCCCGTACGGATAGGCGAAAATCGCGCATTCTTCGCCGAGTTCTTCTTCGATGCGCGATTTCGATTGCAAAATTTCGAACGTCTGTGTTTCCTCACTGCAGCGAGACAGCACGGGATGCGACAAAGTGTGGGCGCCGAAAGAAATGAGACCGCTGCCGTGCATCGTCCGGACCTGCTCCCAAGTGAGGGGCCGAAGCGGGTTAGGGATCCGCTCCCAGTTGTATTCCAACTCGAGATGCCCTTCCAGAGCGTGGAGAAAATCGTGAATCTCTTCTATCGAAAGAAGGCGCAGCGTTTGCGACGCTGTTGCAATTAACTGTATGCGGTTTATAGAGTCTGAAAATGACAATTCGGTCCGGGCACCATTCCACTCAAACACAGTATCCCGTGCCGGCGCTTGCATCACCAGATACTCCAGCCAATTGCCCCACAGCGGCGTTGACTGGTCCAGAAAACCTGTAGTTAGGAAAATCGTGGCCGGGAATCCGTATTTCTGCAAGATCGGAAAAGCAAGTTCGTAATTGTTCGCGTAGCCATCATCAAACGTAATTACCACTCCACTCACGCTCTTCTCGAACACCTGCTTCAAAGACAATGGACGTAGAAAGCGAGAGCATATCCGAATGTGCTCCTCGAAGAGGTCGATGGGCATGAGTCTCGGGAACGACGGGTCGGGTTCTTGCCCCGGGCAAAACCCATGGTACAAGAAGATTTCTGCTCGATCTCGTGCCGTGATCGCGCTCAGCAGGTCAAGTGCGCCAAGATTCCGTAAAAGGCCCTTAAACGAAGAATGCGAGTCGCGACGCTTACTGCCACTCGTCTTTTTGCGCCCACGTTGCAAGTCGGCCAGATCAGATGGTTGCACAGTTGGTTCGCTCGTCCCGGATACTAGCTCGTTTATATGGTGTTCCCTAACTCGCATCTGGTTACGAATATGTTTCGATATTTTGAGGCCTCGATAGCTGAGGCTTTTGCTCGCAAAGCTTCCTTACCAGCTTCGAGATATCAACCACGAGTGGATTTCGAGTGTCTTCGTTCCACCGGGCAGGCGACGAGGCCGCTGGCCCTAGGATTGCGACCGATGCTCCAGCGGGTAACGTCGGGATGACCAGCCATCCTCCCGCGCCCACCATAGAGATCTTCCCGGTCGAATCCAGGCATGTCGCGTACGGCATGGCCTGCAGCGTCACGGATTGAATCGCAGAGTTGTTGTGGTTTGTGATCAGAGTGCTGTCCTCCAACCTGAGAACGGTCACGTGTTGAAAAGTCATCAAGCGGTCGAGCATGGCGCTGACCGGCGCATACCATCCGTCAGCATGACCCGCAATCGCCCGCAGCCGCTGCCTAGTCTCGGCATTCAATTGAAAGGTGCCATCCTGTGCTTCGACGAATCCTTTGCCGAAGTGGGTGTACAAAACGCAGCAGCCATTTTCATTACGCAGCTTATTGATGTTGCGGTCACTCAGTATGGAATTGAAGTGGTGCACGTCCTGTCCGTTGGAGCTGTCGAACCAGTAGTTGACATATGGTGTTTCAGTCAACTGGTAAGGCATTCCCGGACTAAACTTCAGCGTGTTGAGTTCCGGGAAGAACACATTCGTGCGCACATACTTAAAGCTGGATCTGCACACGTCTCCCCAGAAGTACTCACTGCGCGGATCTTCGCCAGAACAACCGTGATCTGAAACAGCAGTTTGCCTTGCCGAACGTCCGAGCAGTCGATGCATCATCCTAAATAGGGTGGTCCGAAATGGGCCCGGCAGATGGCGACCGCTTTGGGCGAATTGAAAATACATGTTCTCTAGGTTCTTTTCGTGATGAACGTTGATCTTGGGACTGTGGCCTAGGATCCTGGCGAACGCAGCGATGCCCGAAACGATGTCTGCCCTCTTGTTACTCCCGCTCGAAACATTGTGTAGGGCGATTTCGAATCCGCGCTCCCGGAGCAGCTGTATATAGCTCACATACTCCTCGTTTTCGAGGGTGTCTCCAGTATCAGCTTGTTTTTGCGGCGCCCGTTTGGGGTTCCTGACCCACACTGTCTTAGTCGTCTTCAAGCCTAGGGAGAAGATGAAGTCATAAATGATGCGGACTGTGTCCAGGGTCGAGCCGTCCGTATCGTCGACAATGGTGAATGCGAATGCCTTGCCATCAGGGTATGGGAGGACACGAACGCGGTCTTTTCGCAGTAGAGATTTCATTATCGTGAAGCGTGTTTCAACTTGGGAGCAAAAGGCGTCCAGGTGTAGCGCTTTAGTCGCCGCTGCAGGCGGCCCAACAAATTGCGGGATAGCTCAGCAGTAGCGCGGATCGTGGGGCCGGGATCGGCTACGTCGAGAATGTCTACGGCGTGCCGGCGGCAGCACATCATCGCCACCAGGTCATCCTTCAGAATGGCCGCTTTTTCCCTGAATGTTAATCGGGAGTTGTTGAGAGCTTCAATGGGGTCGCTCCAGCGGTAGAAGATTTTTGCGTACAAAGTTCCATGCCGCATCGTCTGAGGCTCTGGAGTTAGACCCAACGCTAACTTGTAATACTGAAGAGCCAGCGACACTCCGCTCTTGAAGCTCCAGCGAATGTTCCCGCTGGGCCTGGGATTGAAATCGTAGAGGAACGCATCATACTCCCCCCCGCAGTGCTCAGACCATTCGGTTTCGACGATACCGTCAAAACGAATGTGCCTGAAAAGACGGGTGTTCAACTCGTGGATGTGTTTATTGTAGGCCGTTTTCCCGAATAGTAGTATGCTGCCTAAGCGGCCGTCTGGATACAGATCGGAACGAATCCTCTGTCCCATGGAAAAGGACACGATCTCACCGGCTTTCACACAAGCACTGAAGTTCCATAGCTTCGCCCCAGCCTGTGAGATCCAACGCTGAACCATCAACTGGGCCGAACGATGCCTGTGATCCTCTGAAGCGATGGTCTCGCTCATCTCTCGAAACGCCGCATCAACTGACACGGTGCTTTCAATCAGACGGTAGACACCACCAGCAAGGTTTGTAGCTTTTAGGATTACAGGCACGCCGAACTCTTCGACCTTTTCTCTCGCCTCATGCACGGAGGAGACGAAGGCGCATTGTGGCACGGAAATTC
>Ga0335079_10009671_pt1 | contig 10977 bp, 7 predicted proteins | sample Lox_Sample_33_FD_206719 | JGI IMG/M metagenome (GOLD analysis project Ga0335079, IMG submission 206719) | Soil microbial communities from Loxahatchee National Wildlife Refuge, Florida, United States - Lox_Sample_3.3 | ecosystem: Environmental > Terrestrial > Soil > Wetlands | place: USA: Florida... | reverse complement strand
CGGAAAAGAATCGATACCCTGGATTGATTTACTGAAGCCTTCCCTCCCCCTCCGCCCAGCGTCTTGTAGAGGGTCACGAGGTTGGTGAGCCTGGTAAGCCGCACCGAGATCAGGTCCTGCTGGGCGCTGTAAAGAGTACGCTGGGAGTCCAGAACCTGCAGGAAGCTGTCGATCCCCTTTTCATAGCGCGCCTGGGAGAGGCGATAGTTCTCGGCCGTGGCGTCGGTGAGAGACTGTTGCGCGCTAACCTGTGCGTCGATGGTTCCCGCCTGGGCCAGGGCATCGGCAACCTCCCTGAAAGCTGTCTGGATTGCCTTCTCGTACTGGGCCACGGCGATGTCACGGTCAGCCTCGGCCGCTTCCAGACCGGCCTTGTTCGCGCCTGCGTCGAAAATCGGCAGCGTTATGTTGGGGGCGAATTTCCAGATGAAGCCGCCGTGGTTGAAAAGGCTCGACAAATCGTCGCTGCCGAAGCCGACGCTGGAAACCAGGGTAATGCGCGGGAAGAACGCCGCCCGTGCCGCGCCGATATTGGCATTGAAACCCTTGAGCTGGTGTTCGGCCTGAAGGATGTCGGGGCGAAGGAGGAGCACGTCGGAGGGGAGTCCGGGGGGAAGCTCCTTTACGGCAGTCAAGGTTTCCGACAGGGCGTGCGGCAGGGCGTCGGCTGCTACCGGGGCCCCGACCGACAGATTCAGGGCATTTTCATCCTGTGCCACCTGGGCGGTGTAGCGGGCGATGTCCACCCTTGCGGAATCGACGCTGGTCTGGGCCTGGTGAAGGTCGAGGGAGGAAGCGATCCCCGCCTCGAAGCGGCTCCTGACCAGTTGATAGTAGGAACTATGGTTCGACAGGGTATCTTTGGCCAGCTGCAGTCGTTCACGATCCGCGGCCAGGGTGAGGTAAGCAACAGCAACCTGGGAAACCAGGCTGATCTGTACGCTGCGCCGCGCCTGCTCAGTGGAGAGAAACTGCTCCAGGGCCTGGTCCTTGAGGCTCCGCACCCGGCCGAAGAGGTCCAGTTCATAGGAGCTGACGCCGAGGCCGACAGTATATTGATGGATATTCTGCGGGAGACCCGTTGAGGAAAAGTTTTCGGCAATTCGCTGGAAGGTGCCGTCAGCGGTGGCATCGACCTTCGGAAAGAGATCGGAACGCTGGATCTGGTACTGGGCACGGGACTTCTCGATGGAAAGGATCGCCACGCGCAGGTCGCGGTTGTTCTCCAGGGCAAGGGCGATCACCTTGCGCAGATGAGCGTCAACGAAGAACTGCCGCCAGTGGATGTCGGCCACGGGCTTGCCGGGCGATTTGACAGTAACATTCTTGTATGCCGGTCCGCTCGGCCATGCAGCGGGTACGGGGGGCGCGGGGCGTGTGTATTTCGGAGCCATGGTGGCGCAGCCGGCGAGACAGAGAAAGCCTCCCACCGGGAGGCACATAAGTCGCATCACCCATTTCATCTCAATCCACCTCCGTGGTACCGGTGGCTGCAGCCGCTTGCAGGACGGGTTGCTCCGCTTTTTTCCTGGCAAATGCCCTTGAGATCAGGACAAAGAAGAACGGAATAAAAATCAGGTCGATGAAGGTGGCCGAGAGCAGGCCCCCTGTGACGGCCGTGCCGATGGCGTTCTGGGCGGATGCTCCGGCCCCCTTGGTGAGGGCCAGCGGCAGGGTGCCGAAGAAGAAGGCCAGTGAGGTCATGATGACCGGCCGCAAGCGTATCCGGACCGCCGCCAGGGTAGCATCCATCAGTTCATGCCCCTGGCGCATCTGTTCCTTGATGAACTGGATGATCAGGATGGCGTTCTTGGTGGAAAGCCCCACGGTGGTGAGGAGGCCGATCTGCAGGTAGACGTCGTTGGGAAACATGCGCAGCTTTACCGCCGTTACCGCCCCCACGAGACCGAGCGGGAGCATCAGCAGGTTGACGAAGGGAATGGTCCAGCTCTCGTAGAGGGCCGCAACGCTCAGAAACACCACCAGGAGCGAGATTGCGTAGAGAGCCGGCGCCTGGGCCCCGGCATGCTGCTCTTCGTAGGAGAGGCCGGTCCACTCATAGCCGATCCCGGCGGGAAGCTGGGCCGCCATTTTTTCCACCTCGGACATGGCCTCGCCGGTGCTGACATTCGGCGCCGCCTGCCCCAGGACCTCCACGGAAGGAAAGCCGTTGTAACGCTCCAGGCGGGGGGAGCCGTACTGCCAGCGGGCGGTGGCAAAGGCGGAAAACGGCACCATCTGGCCGTCCTTATTGGTTACATACCAGGTGTTGATATCCTCGGGGAGCATCCGGTAGCGGGGATCGGACTGGAGATAGACCTTCTTGACACGGCCGTTCTGGATGAAGTTGTTGACATAGGTGCTCCCCCAGGCGGTGGAGAGGACATCGTTCACCTGCGCCTGGGATACGCCGAAAGCGCCGGCCCGGACATCGTCGATGTCGAGCTTGAATTGTGGAGAATCATCTTGGCCGTTGGGGCGCACCGAGGTCAGTTTGGGGTTTTTCATGGCCATGCCCAGGAGCTGGTTGCGCGCCTCCATCAGCTTCTCGTGCCCCAGTCCGCCGCGGTCCTGCAACTGGAGGTCGAAGCCGTTCGCGACCCCCAGTTCCAGAACCGCCGGCGGGGAGAAAGCAAAGGCGAGACCATCCCGGATCCGGGAGAAGGCCTTCATGGCCCGGCCGGCTACGGCTGACGCCTTCAGGTCCGGCGTTTTCCGCTCTTTCCAGTCCTTGAGTTTCACCCAGGCGAGCCCCATGTTCTGACCGCGGCCGGCGAAGCTGAATCCGGCCACGGTGATGATCCCCTCCACCGTCTTCTGCTCGTTTTCCAGAAAATGCTCTTCCATCTTTTTCAATGCCTGGCAGGTCCTTTCCTGGGTGGCGCCGGGAGGCAGCTGGAGTTGGCAGAGAAGGAAGCCCTGGTCCTCGTCCGGAAGGAAAGAGGTCGGAAGATGGAGGAAGAAGTACGCCATGGCCGTCACGATGGCGCCATATACCACAAGGTAGCGGACCGGCTTGCCGAAAGAGCGGCCGACGATCCCTTCGTATTTGCCCCGGCAGAAGTCGAATGCCCGGTTGAAGTAGCGGAAGAACCACCTGAACCAGCCGGCCTCGCCGGCATGGTGTCCCTTCTCCACCGGCTTCAGGATGGTGGCGCAGAGGGCCGGGGTGAGGATCTGGGCCACCATCACCGACAGGATCATGGCGGAGATGATGGTGATGGAGAACTGGCGATAGATAATGCCGGTGGAACCGGGAAAGAACGCCATGGGGAGAAAGACCGCCGTGAGAACCGTGGCGATCCCCCAGAGGGCGCTGGTGATCTGCCCCATGGACTTGATGGTGGCGTCTCGGGGGGAGAGCCCCTCCTCGGTCATGATGCGCTCCACGTTCTCCACCACAACGATGGCGTCGTCCACCAGAAGGCCGATGACAATGACCAGGGCGAACATGGTCAGGGTATTGATTGAGAAGCCGCCGGCGGCCAGCACCCCCATGGTCCCCAGGAGGACTACCGGTACGGCGATAGTCGGGATGAGGGTCGCCCTTAAGTTCTGCAAGAAGAGGAACATGATGATGAAGACCAGGCAGACCGCCTCCATAAGCGTGTGTACCACCTCTTCAATGGAGATCTTCACGAAGGGGGTCGAGTCGTAGGGATAGACCACCTTCATCCCGTGCGGAAAGTACTTGGAAAGCTCCGCCATTTTGGCCTTGACGCGGTCGGCGGTCTCCAGGGCGTTGGCGCCGGCCGCCAGCCGGACGGCCACCCCGCCGATGGGCTTGCCGTTGTAATACGACTGGATATCGTAGTTCTCGGTACCGATCCTGCTTTCGGCCACATCCTTGAGCTTCACCGTGGAGCCATCGGGGTTGGTGCGCAGAATGATGGCGTCGAACTGGTCCGGTGTCTGGAGCAGCGAGCGGGCGTTGATGGTGGCGTTGAGCTGCTGGCCGTGAACAGCGGGGGTGCCGCCGAACTGGCCGGCCGATAACTGGACGTTCTGGGCCTGCAGGGCCGTGATCACGTTGTTGGTGGTCAGGTGGTAATTGTTCAGCTTTGCCGGGTCGAGCCATATCCGCATGGCATTCTGGGTCCCGAACACCAGTATTTCGCCGACCCCGTCCAGGCGGCTGATGATGTCCTGAATATTGGAGACCATATAGTCGGTCAGCGCATTGCGGTCCATGGAGCCGTCTTCCGAAACAAGGCCCACGATCAGCATGTAGTTCCGGCCGGACTTGAGCACCTGGATCCCCTGCTGCTGCACGATCTGGGGGAGCAGCGGCATGGCCAGCTGCAGCTTGTTCTGCACCTGCACCTGGGCGATGTTGGGGTCGGTGCCCGCTTTGAAGGTCAGGTTGATGGTCATCGCGCCGGCCGAGTCGCTGGTGGAGGCCATATAGATCAGGTTATCGATACCGTTAAGCTTCTGTTCGATCACCTGGGTGACCGTGTCCTGGGCCGTCTGGGCCGACGCACCCGGATAGGTGGCGTTTATTGCGATCGTCGGTGGTGCGATGGGCGGGTACTGGGAAACCGGCAGCGCTTTTATGGCCAGAAGGCCGGCCAGCATGACCATGATGGCGATGACCCAGGCAAAGATGGGACGATTTATGAAGAACCGGGACATGGAGAAACTCCTGTATGTGAGCGAAAGTCCCCCTTTCGCAAAGGGGGGATTTTTTGTAAATTATTTTTTCGCTACCGGCGCTTGTTGATCCGCTCCAGTCGCAACAGCCTGCTTTGATTCGAACGGTACGACCTTGACCGGTGTTCCCGGTTTTGCCCTCTGGATACCTTCCAGGATGACGCGGTCGCCTGCCTTCAGCCCGTCGCTGACCAGCCAGTTGTCACCGACGGTCCGGGCGACCTTGATGACCCGTGGCTCCACCTTCTCTCCGGCACCCACCACCATGACCATGGCCTCGCCGCCGGGGTTGCGGGTTACACCCCGCTGCGGGACCAGGATCGCCTGCGGGTTCTCCCCATCTTCCACCACTGCCCGGACGAACATCCCCGGAAGCAGGGTCTGCTTGGGATTGGGGAAGACCGCGCGCAGGGTGTAGGAACCGGTGCTCTGGTCTACCGTGACCTCCGAGAACTTCAGGGAGCCCGGCAACGGATAGGCACTGCCGTCCTCCAGAAGGAGCTTGACCCGCGCCTGGCTGGTGCCATCCTTTTTCAGAAGGCCCGTGGCCAGTTGCTTCTGGAGCTGCAACAGTTCGGCACTGGACTGGACAACATCAACATATACCGTGCTGAGCATCTGGATTGTGGAGAGGGTCGCAGCCTGGTTGGCGGTCACCAGGGCGCCGTCGGTCACGGACGAGCGGCCGATCCGTCCCGAGATGGGGGCGGTCACCCTGGTGTAGGCCAGGTTGATGCGCGCGCTCTCCACCGCCGCCTTGGCGCCGGCCACTTCGGCCTCCGCCTGCTGTAAGGCGGCCTGCGCGTCATCATTCTCCTGTTGGCTGACCGCTTTGATCTTCACGAGATCGCGATAGCGCTCCGCCTTGAGGTGCAATGTATTCAGGGTCGCCTCCGCCCTGGCCTGGGTCGCCCTGGCGCTGGCGTAGGCCGCCTTATAGGTGGCCGGATCGATCTGGTACAGCACCTGCCCGGCCTTCACATCGGAACCCTCGATAAAAAGTCGCTTCTGGATGATCCCGCTTACCTGCGGCCGCACCTCGGCGATGAGGTATGCGGAGGTCCTCCCCGGCAGCTCGGTGGTCAGCGTCACGTGCTGCGGCTGAACAACCACCACCCCCACTTCGGGTGGGCTTGCCGGCGGCTGGCTTGCTGCGGTCTTTTTCCCGCATCCGGCCATATTCAGGCCCGCCGTCAGGATTAGCCCCATGGCGATCAACTTGGCTTTGTTCGTAATATGCATATACACCTCAATCTAGATTCCAGCAAATGAACATTCATTCAATAGCAGCCACAAAAAACTCATTATCAAAGAGACGGGCTCAATATTTCAAAGCATCCCAACAGGCCTCAACGCAACGAACGATAAGCGGTTCATCCAGTTCAATGAAATTAAGAATGTGATCGCGGCAGATATCGAGCAGAGGACCGAATGATAGCGCGAAGAGAATGGGGAGGGGAAAATCCTTGACTATCCCGGCCGCCTGCGCCTCATTGAAAAGCTCGGTAATAATATCCTTCTCTTTTTTGCCGAAGAATTTCTCACGGCGATGGGCAACACCATAGGGGGAGTTGTGAAACTGTTCTATAAATCGGAATTCCAGGGGTGCTTCCATGATGTAGTAACAAACCAGAACCTTCCCGATATGGATGAAACGGCTGCGCACCGAATCGCCCTCCGGATAATTCTCCATGATTGCCGTAAAAAACCGCTCCACCAGGTAGAGATATGTCTCCTTTATCAGGGCGTCCTTGTTATCAAAGTAGCGGTAAATGGTGCCGGCCGCGACCTCGGCACGCTCCGCCACGAGGGCCATGGGTGACCCATGGAACCCCTGCTCCGCCACCAGGTCGAGAGTTGCCCGCATGATGGCGCATCTTTTGTCGTTTGTTCCCATTGCCATTCCTTCTGAATGAATATTCATTCCTACCATGGGTCATCATCTGTTGTCAAGAAGTTTGGAATCTGTCCGATCAGAGAGTTATGAAGGCAAGCCATCTTGACATGGATTCCGGCGTTCCTATAATTTTTGTATCGACATTGCGTATACAGTATAAAGGGGGTAATTCATGGAGCTGGAAATTCATGCGGTGCGTATCGACATTCCCGAGGGCTGCAACTTCATCCTCGGCCAGACCCATTTCATAAAGACGGCAGAGGACCTTTACGAGGTCATCGCCACCACCGTGCCCGGGGCCCATTTCGGCGTTGCTTTTACGGAGGCGTCGGGCCCCTGTCTGATCAGGACGGAAGGGAATGACGAGGAGCTGATTCAAAGGTGCGTCTCCGCCCTGCAGTCCATCGGCGCCGGTCATGTCTTCTGTATCCTGCTGCGCGACGCCTTTCCCATCAATGTGCTAAATCAGATCAAGAACTGCCCGGAGGTATGCCGCATCTTTTGCGCCACGGCCAATCCCCTCCAGGTCGTGGTGGCCTCGAACAGCCAGGGGTGGGGAGTGCTGGGGGTCATCGACGGCTCTCCTCCGAAAGGGGTGGAGACTGCGGAAGACCGCCAGGCGCGGCGGGATCTGTTGCGCAGAATCGGCTACAAGCGGTGACGCCATGCGCTACCCGGTGTTCATACATCACGGATTCAGGTTGCTTGTAACGGCAGCTCTTCTGTCCATAGGGCAGCCGGCCGTCGCTTCGGATGTCCGGACCCTTTGCGATTGCACCGTGCGGGTTTTCAACGGGATCAACAAGACCCGCAGCTGGTCTGGAAAAGCGCCGGAAGGGTGCCCGGCTCATATTTTCGTGGAGAAGCGCGGGGACGGCGTTTTCATAACCGCCTGGATCTCCGAAGGGGCGCCAGGAGGATGGGCCAGGACCGCCTTCACAGCCGCCATGGGCTACACTGAGTTGGCCGAAAAGGGTACCGTGGCTGATGCCGGCAAGGATATCCGATCACGGGCCGGCCGTCTCGGGCGCTGCCTCGACTCGTTCATCGCCGCGAGAGATCCCCTGGAGTGCCGCTATCATGCGGACAAGTCCTATCTCGTCGGCGAGGAAACGGGATCCATGCATGAATGGCTTTTCTGGCTCGATGACAACGGCCGCCATGCCGTTGTCGAATACGCATTCGGGGACACCGAGATTACGCCGACCCTCCCCGCCGACCTTCCCAGCGGCCCGCCAATGTATTTCGACATGCTCCTCGATATCCATCTGAAAAACGGCAAATGGAAACAGTGAAGCGGCAGGCAGAGGCCAAGGCTCAATTTATTTCTCCGCCAGCTCCACGATTCTGCCGCCCGGTAAAAGCCTGAAGAGATGGCCGCGCCAGCGCACCTTCTGGCCGGTGAAGGCGAGGGCCCAGGTGCAGAAGGCCAGCATGTCGCGCACCGGCAGGAGCCAGAGCCAGCGGGGGAAGATGTTGTCCCTGAGATAGCGGCGGCTGAAGAGCAGGGCAATGGAGCAGCGTATGAGATAAAGCAGCAATGCCGCGCCGAGCCCGTATCCGTCAAAGCCCGATACGATGAGCGCCAGGAGCGCGGCAGGGAAGGGCTGGGTCAATCCGGAGCCGAAATAGCCGCCCGGCCGCGATACGCGCATGGTCCGCGCCCAGCGCAGTTGCCGCGAGAGAATATTGCCTAGGCTCTCCCGGTGCATGACGCTCTCGACAAAGTAGTCGGAAAGGGCCAGCCGCCAGCCGGCTCCGTGGACCTTGTTGCCGAGCTGATAGTCGTCCGCCAGGTAATCAGCCAGGGCGGCCAGGCCGCCGATCCGCTCCAGGGCCTCCCTCCTTACCGCCATGGACGCGCCGAGGGCGAAAGACAATCCTTCCAGTTTGAGGGCCACCATCACATTGGGAACCATTTCCGCGGTAAACCCCATCGCCTCGATGGCCGCCGCGGCCCCGTGTATCGCCGAACTCCGGTAAAGGGAAGTGACGAGCCCCACGCCCGGATCGGCGAACGGCACCGTCACCTCTCTCAGAAAATCCTTTCCCACCCGGATATCGCTGTCGCAGATGACGATGATATCATGCCTGGTAAGGGGCCACGCGTTGATCAGGTTGCAGACCTTGTAATTGGGGCCGTAGATGCGGCCGTCCACCACCAGTTCGATGGCCGTGTCGGGAAATGTTAAGCGGAGCCGCTCGATAACCGGGATCGCCGGATCATCCGGCGAGGCGAGACAGAAGATGATCTGGAAATCCGGATAATCCTGGTGGCAGAACGAGGCGAAGTTTTCAAAGCTCTCAGCATCCATCCCCTTGACCGGCTTGAGGATGGTGACCGGCGGGGTGACACCGGCCGTTTCTCTTTCGCGGTTGAAGAAGGAGCTGGCGCAGAAAAGCGAGATGACCCCATAAGCGAGCGGGGGGAGGATAACGATGAATGGAAGAATTGCGTGCAGCATTGGAGGACCTTTATCAGACTATTGAAAAACTACTGCGGGGCCGGTCTGCGGTATTGCCGCTCACTCAAAAGCTCAACGTACTCGCATGTACTCCTCGCTTTTTCGCTCGCTTGCGCCTTGCATCCCGGCCTCCTCATAACGTTTTTCAACAGCCTTGAAGGCGTCACGGAATCAGTTTATTTTCTATGAACACCAGATAGGGGGCCGCTGCCCCGCGGTTGGCCTGGCGGCTCACCCACGTGTTGAATTCCCGTGGCGACAAGCCCGCCGCCCATTCATTCACCGCTTTGCTCTCGTCTTCGCCACCCGGATGGCCGGTGTAGACGCAGACCGTTATGATGCCGCCGGGAAGAAGCAGGTGGCTGGCCTGATCGAGGCCGGCCAGGGTCCCTTCCGGCCGCGTGACTAAATCCCTGTCTCCGCCGGGAAGGTAACCCAGGTTAAAAAGCACCGCCTTGAGAGGCTCATCAATGAACTCGGCCATTCTCTCATGACCGGCGGCCACGAGTTCAGTCTGCGCCAGACAGTCGGCCCCGTCAAGGAGGGCGCGGGTGTTTGCCAGTGCCTGTTCCTGGAGGTCGAAGGCCCAGACCCTGCCGCAAGGCCCCACCAGGCGGGCCAGGAAAAGAGTATCATGGCCGTTGCCGCAGGTTGCGTCCGCCACCCGGTCCCCCGCCCCCACGCGCTCGCGCAGGAAAAAGTGGGCAAGGTGAACGGCGCCGGCCAGCCCTTCGTATCCCATGGCTCCCCTTTTCAACAACCTGAATCCGTGGGCATTCAAGCCTCACTCGCTCGGAATGCCTCTTGTCTTGGGCTTATCGGTCGAGAGCACAATTCCGGAGGAGTTCATTCCACAAACTCTTTTTGAAGCAACGCAAGTGTCAAGGACCCCGGCATTTTCGCTCTTTTCGGCTTTCATGTCCACGGATTCAGGATGAATATCGCTCCACCGTAGCACACAGCGAGTATGAAATCAACCGCCGCAAGCTGGCAGCCAACGGCTTGCCGCTTGCTGACAGCACCGGTCATGACTTGTGCGCATTCGCTCCGGATTGACACCGATTTCAGGGTTGCGGGAAATCAACGAAAGAGAAAAATAGTGTACCTTTTTGCGAAAATATGTTAAAAGTTTAACTTATTTTTTACATTCTCCCTTTGTGCGGTATCATTAAAAAGGGCGAACTGAAATCGAATCAAGGAGAGCAAGAGGTGATGAAACCCTGTAACCATCCGATTTCCCACGCTCTTACATCGTTCAACGCCTTATCCACCGATTACAACGAACTGCAATCCAAGCCCGGCGCCAAAATCCGTCACCTGCCGAAAACCATCGGGAAAAAGATCGAGGGGGAAGTCAGGAGCTCCCTGGATATCGTTATCGAGCGGAGCCGCGACTTCTTTTTCCGCGAACAGCTTCCGCCTGGATACTGGTGGGCCGAACTTGAGTCCAATGTCACCATAACCGCCGAATACATAATGCTCTTCCATTTCCTGGGGATCGTGAAAAAGGAGCGGGAACGGAAGCTGGCCAATTATCTCCTGAGCAAGCAGACCAAGGAGGGGTGCTGGGCAATATACTACGGCGGCCCGGGTGACCTCTCCACCACGGTGGAGGCCTATTTCGCCCTGAAACTGGCCGGCTATTCCGCCGATCACCCGGCCTTGGCCAAGGCGCGCGCCTTTATCCTGAAGAAGGGCGGCATCATCAAGTGCCGCATCTTCACCAAGATTTTTCTCGCCCTGTTCGGCGAATATTCCTGGTTCGGCATCCCGTCCATGCCTATTGAATCGATGCTCCTGCCGAACTGGGCCTACTTCAACATGTACGAGCTGTCCAGCTGGTCGCGGGCGACCATCATCCCGCTCTCCATCGTGATGACCGAACGGCCGGTGCGCAAGCTTCCCCCCTGGGCCAGGGTGCAGGAGCTCTACGTCCGTCCGCCGCGCCCCACCGATTATACC
>Ga0335079_10009670_pt1 | contig 10977 bp, 6 predicted proteins | sample Lox_Sample_33_FD_206719 | JGI IMG/M metagenome (GOLD analysis project Ga0335079, IMG submission 206719) | Soil microbial communities from Loxahatchee National Wildlife Refuge, Florida, United States - Lox_Sample_3.3 | ecosystem: Environmental > Terrestrial > Soil > Wetlands | place: USA: Florida... | reverse complement strand
TCAGGCCAACGGCCAACTGATGCACGCCGCGGATTACCGGCCGATGATCGTCGCCTACCGCAATGGCGCGGCGGTTAGGCTCACCGACGTGGCGCGGGTGCTCGACAGCGTGGAAGACGACAAGCAAACGGCTCTGATTTACGGCGGCGAGTATGGACCCAAGGGCACGGCGGGCGTGAACCTCGCGGTGATGCGGCAACCCGGCACCAACACCATCCAGGTGACCGACGACGTGAAACGCCTGCTCCCCTTTTTCCGCGAGCAGATGCCGCCCGCTGTTCATCTCGCGATCGCGGGAGACCGCTCCAAGAACGTCCGCGAATCGTTCCGCGATGTCCAGGTCACCATGGCCGTCACACTGGCGTTGGTGATTCTGGTGATTTTCGTTTTCCTGCGGAATTGGCCGGCCACCACCATTCCGGCTTTGGCATTGCCGTTCTCCGTGATTGGCACCTTCGCGGCGATGTACCTGCTGAATTTCAGCCTCAACAACATCTCCATGATGGCGCTGGTTCTGTGTATCGGTTTCGTGGTGGATGATGCCATCGTGATGCTGGAGAACATCGTCCGTCACATGGAGAACGGCGAGCCGCCCTTCCAGGCCGCACTCAACGGGTCGCGCGAAATTGGCTTCACCATCGTTTCCATGACGCTCTCGCTCGCGGCTGTCTTCATTCCGATTCTGTTCATGTCCGGTATCCTCGGCCGCCTCTTCCGCGAGTTCGCCGTGACGATCTGCGCCGCCATTCTCATCTCCGGACTCGTCTCCATCACGCTCACGCCCATGCTGTGCAGCCGGTTCTTGAAGCCCGCGAAGCATGCCAAACCAGGCGGCGCATTCGAAGGCGCTCGCCACCTGTACGGGCGCTCGTTGCACTGGGTCCTGCTGCACCGTCCGCTGATGCTGGTATCGTTCGTGGCCGTGATGGCGGTCACGGCCTATCTGTACATCGCGGTTCCCAAGGGGTTCATTCCGGACACCGATAACGACACCTTCAACATCAATATCGAGGCTGCCCAGGGCACGTCGTACTACAGGATGGTGACGTACTCGCAACGCGTGGCGCATATCATCTCGCAGGATCCGGATGTGGATACGTTTTTCGTGCGCACGGGTGGCTCGGGAGGTTTTGGAGGCGCAGCGAATACCAGCGCTGCCATGGTCAACCTGAAACCGCGCCGGCAGCGGAGAGCCACCGTAGTGGACATCGTCAACCGTATGCGGCCTCAACTCGCTGCGCTGACCGGTTTACGGATCACGATGTCCATCCCGCAGGCGATCCGCGTAGGTGGACGCATGGCCCGCGCGGCCTACGACTACACGTTGGTCGGACCGGATACCGAGCAGCTTTTCCGTGAGGCGCCCAAACTGGAGAAAATCATCGGGCGCATTCCCGGCCTGGTGGATGTGGTCAGCGATCTGCAAATCAAAAATCCGCAGGCGGAGATCACGATCGATCGCGACCGCGCGGCCGCGCTGGGCGTCCACTTACAGGGAATCGCGGACAACCTCTACGATGCTTACGGGCCGCAATTGGCCTCGACTATCTACGCGCCCAACGACCAATACCGCGTCCTGCTCGAACTCCTGCCCCAGTACCAGCAGCACATCGACTCCCTGAAACTGCTTTACCTCCGGTCCGCCAACGGCGAGATGATCCCGCTGGATACGGTTTCGAAGGTCAAAATGGATGCGGGCCCGATGACCATTCCGCACTCGGGCCAATTGCCCTCGGTGACCATCTCGTTTGGCCTGCGGCCCGGCTTTTCCTTGGGCGAAGCCACTGCCGCCATTGAACAAGCTGCCAGAGACAATCTGCCGGCCAACATCACGGCCACGTTTCAGGGTACTGCCAAGATCTTCCAGGATTCGATGCGCAATATGGGCCTGCTGCTGACCATCGCAATTCTGGTGGTCTACATCGTGTTGGGCATGCTCTACGAAAGCTACATCCACCCGCTGACCATTCTTTCCGGTTTGCCCTCGGCGGGATTTGGCGCGCTGCTCACGCTGCTGCTCTTCCACGTCGAACTGAGCATCTATAGCTTCGTGGGATTGATCATGCTGATCGGCATCGTCAAAAAGAATGCCATCATGCAGATCGATTTCGCCCTGGAGGCGGAACGGAAAGCGCACAAATCGCACCTCGAGGCGATCTATGAGGGATGCGTCATCCGATTCCGGCCGATCATGATGACCACTATGTGCGCCCTGCTGGGAAGCTTGCCGATCGCGCTGGGCTACGGCGCTGGCGGCGAAGCGCGGCGCCCGCTGGGGATGGCAGTGGCCGGCGGGCTGGCCTTCTCGCAGTTGATGACGCTGTACTTAACCCCGGTGGTCTACACTTACATGGCCGCGATTCTGGACCGCTGGCGGGGCAAGCCAAAACCCACCGAGCCCGTACCAGAGCTAACTCCGGGAGAGAAGGAACAGGCCGATCAACACGAGTTGCAGCCCGTGTAAGGTCTGGCCGTGGCCCGAGCCCTGCCGGAACACCCTTGGTGTAGGCACCTCAGCCCTTTTGTTCCGGCAGAGCGGGCCACGAAATCCTCGGCTAGCCCGAACGTCGAGCCGCCGAGTTGTTCAGTCAGGCCGCCATCACGGATACAACCCGCGAATCTTGGTGGCCTCGGCGACCCGGCCAACTCCCAGCATGTTGGCGGCGAGCCGCATGTTCACTTTCCGCTCCTGGTGAATCTTGAAGACCTCCTGGAAGGCTGTCTTCATCACGCGTTCCAGCCGGTTGTAGACGTCTGCCGCCTCCCAGAACAGGTGCTGTTCATCCTGCACCCATTCGAAATAAGAGACCGTCACACCGCCGGCATTGCACAGAATGTCCGGGATGAGGAAGATTCCCTTTTCGTCGAAAATGCGGTCGGCTTCGGGCGTCACGGGCCCGTTGGCCGCTTCGGCGACGATTTTAGCTCTTACCTGGTAAGCGTTCTCTTCCGTGATCGCGTTTTCGAGCGCTGCCGGAATCAGGATCTCGCACTCCATCGCTAGCAATTCTTCGGGCGTAATCCGCTCCGAACCCGGGAAATCCACCACTGTGCCGGTGCGCTCTTTGTGCATCATCAGCTTGGGGATGTCCAAGCCGTGGTGGTTGTACACGCAGCCGCGCGTGTCGCTGGCCGCGATGACGTATGCCTGGTTGCTGTCCATCAGATGCGCGGCAATCGAGCCGGCATTGCCGAAGCCCTGTACCACCACGCGCGCGCCTTTTAGCGGGATTCCCAGTTGTTCGCAGCTGCTAACGGTAGTGTAATAAACACCGCGGCCAGTGGCTTCATTGCGTCCCAGCGACCCACCCAGGCTCAGCGGTTTTCCAGTCACAACGCCGGGGATCGGGTACCCCTTCGTCATGCTGTACGTATCCATGATCCACGCCATGACTTGGGAGTTGGTGTAGACGTCGGGCGCCGGAATATCCTGCTTCGGGCCGATCAACGGCAGAATGGCGCTTGTATAGCGCCGTGTCAGCCGTTCCAACTCTCCCAGCGACATCTCCTTCGGATTGCAGGTTACGCCGCCTTTTCCACCACCGTACGGGATGTTGACCACGGCACACTTCCACGTCATCCACGTGGCCAGCGCCTTGACTTCGTCCTCCGTGACGTTGGGATGATAGCGGATGCCGCCTTTGGCCGGGCCGCGCGCGGTGCTGTGTTGCACGCGGAAGCCCTGATACCGCACAATCCTGCCGTTATCCATCCGGACTGGAACGCTCACCTCTAGAATGCGTTCCGGGAACTTGATCATGGCCCGCACATTGCTGTCGAGACCCAGCGCTTCCGCCGCTAGGTCGAAATTCTCCAGTGCGACCTCATAAGCATTCTTTTCCGCCGTTAACGTAGCTAACATGGCTACTCCTCAATCAGACTATGGCATCTGATAATCCATTAGTATCATAGGCCTGACTAAGCACCACGTCAAGCGGGGTCTATCCGGCTTGGTGGCAATATGGCAGGTATTCAGCTCTTCTTCGAGGTGACCGCAGCAAATTCAGCAATTTGCTGTTGTACCTTTTCGCTTCCACAGTGCGGGCATTTCAAGTGAACCGTGTCCAGGTCGGCGATGTGGAGAACCTCCGTGAATTCTTGGTCGCAATCCAGACACACATAAACATAGTGAGGCATAAAGAAACTCCTGACTCCATCCAAATTGTACGTCGGAAACTTGCGGATGACAGTAAGAAAAAAGACTACACGGTCTGAATATTACTGCCAACCGCCGCCGAGAGCCCTGTAAATCTGGACGAAGGAGAGGAGTTCCTGCAAGCGCAATTGAGCCAGCGCAAGCCGCCCCTGGAAAAGGCTGCGTTCCGCATCCAGAACCTGCAGGTAGCTGTCCAGACCTCCCTGGTAGCGCAAGCTCGATAGGCGGACCGTTTCCGAGAGCGCGCGCACCAGCTGATCCTGCTGCCGGTGTTGCTCGCGGTTGCGGTTGTATCCAATCAGGGCATCGGACACTTCGCGGAATGCGTTGTAGATCGATTTCTGATACGCCATTACCATCTCGCGCTTCTGCGCTTCGGTGAGCTGTACGCCGGCACGCAGTTGGCCCGCTTCGAAGAGGGGCATGGTGGCCGACGGTGCGATGCTCCAGAAGCGGGCCGGGCCAGTAAACAGATCCAGCAGCGGGCGGCTTTGCCCGCCGAGAAACCCGGTGAGTGAGATCTGCGGGAAGAAGCTTGCCCGGGCGATGCCGATCTGCGCATTGGCGGCCACCAGCTGCTGCTCAGCCTGGCGAATGTCCGGACGCCGGTCCAACAGGGCCGATGGCAGACCGGCAGGCACCTCCGGCGGCAACCCGAAATCATCCACGGCGCGTCCGCGCACGATATCGCCCGGCACCTGGCCGAGCAGCAAGTTCAACGCGTTCTCGGCCTGTCCGATTTCGCGCTGCGTGCTGGCGATTTGGGCGGTGGCCGTATACAGAAGTTGCTCCGCCTGGTGCACGTCCAGGCCCGTGGCCGCGCCCTGATCGTGGCGCACTCCGATCAAACCAAGATTCTTTTCGGCAACCTCGCGTGTCCCCTGGGCGATTTCCAGCTCCAGATCGCGCTCGCGCAGCGTGAAGTAACCACTGGTCACGTCAGCGATTAGCGATACCATCACGCCCCGCCGGCCCTCTTCCGTGGCCAGGTACTGCGCGCGCGCCGATTCGGTCATGCGCCGCAAACGGCCCCACAAATCCAATTCCCAGGAAAGGACGCCACCGGTTTGGGTGTAACTCGAGTCGATGGATCCGGCCGGGACCATCGTATTGGCCCCGATGCGCGACGGCCGTGTGGCGTCAAATTGGGCCTGCGCGGCCAGGTACGGGTACTCGCCCGCCGCCGTGATGCGGAACCGCGCCCGCGCCTCCTCCACCCGTTCCGAGGCGATGCCCAGATCGAAATTGTGCTCGAGGGCGGTCGTGACCAGCTGCTTGAGCTTGTCATCCTCGAACAGGTCGGGCCATTTGGTGTCAGCGAGAGACGCCGCCGAGCCATCTGCCGGCGTGCCGCGAAACTCGGGCGGCGCGGGGATGGAGGGACGCTGATAATTCGGTCCGAGCGCGCAACCGCCCAGCAGCAGAGGAAGGAGTAACCATGTGGCGCGCGGTTTCATTTCGCTGGCTCCGTGACCGGACCCATATCTGGCGCGGGCTTCCTCCCTCGCTCGGCTACCCGCTGAATCACTACATACAGCACGGGCACGATGAAAATGGCCAACAGCGTGGCCGCGTTCATTCCGCCGAAAACGGCCGTGCCCAGGGACCGCCGGGAAGCGCCACCCGCGCCGCGCGCGAACAGCAACGGCGTGACACCCAGAATGAACGCAAATGACGTCATCAGGATCGGCCGCAGCCGCAACCGGGCCGCTTCCAAGGCCGACTCGCCGATCGTCTTGCCGCTTTCGCGCGTCATGCGCGCGAACTCCACGATCAGGATGGCGTTCTTGGCAGCCAAGCCAATCAGGGTCACGATGCCGATCTGCGTGTAAATGTCATAAGGGTACGACCGCAGCCAGACCGCTAATAGCGCTCCGAACAAGCCCAACGGCAGCGCCAGAAGAACGGCGAATGGGATCGACCAGCTTTCGTAGAGCGCGGCCAGAAACAGAAACACCAATACGCCCGCGAAACCGAAGATCACCGCCTCGTGCCCTTGCGCTTCCTTTTGCTGGTAAGTGGTGCCGGTCCACTCATAGCTGTAACCATTCGGCAGCGTGGCATCGGACAACTCTTCCATGGCATTGCTGGCCTGGCCGCTGCTCGCTCCCGGCCCCGGGCTGCCCAGAATTTGGATGGCGCGGTAACGGTTATAGCGGTAGATCACCTCCGGGCCAGATGTTGCTTTGACCGTAGCCAGCGTACCGAGCGGAACCATGCTGCCATCGCCGTTGCGGGTGTAAAAGCGATTCACATCGGCAGGTTCACGGCGGAATTCCGGCTCAGCCTGCACCACCACCTGCCAGGTGCGGCCGAAGGCATTGAAGTCGTTCACGTACAGGCCGCCCAGGAACGTTTGCAGCGTGTTGTACGCGTCGCTCACCGGGATGCCCAGCGTCTGAACCTTGGCCAGGTCCAAATCGACTTTGTAGGCGGGAACATCCGGCCGAAACGTGTTCACCACGTTACGAACCTCGGGCCGCTGCCGCGTAGCTTCGACCAACTGGTCAGCGGCGCGCGAGAGGTCTCGCACATCGCCGCCGGTGCGGTCCTCCAACATGTACTGGAAGCCCCCGGTGGTGCTGAGTCCGAGAATGGGCGGCGGCCCAAAAGCATAAGTGGTGGCTTCCGGCACCTGGCGGAACTCCGCCTGAGCGCGCGCCAGAATCGCCGGCATCTGCAGATTCGGAGCGTTGCGCTCGTCCCAATGCTTCAGCCGGGTGATCACCGTAGCGACGTTCGAACTGCTGGTTCGGGTTGTGATGTCGAGCCCGCCGAGAGTGAACGTCCCTGCTACCCCGGGAAGGCCGGCCACGATCTTTTCAATCTTGCGGGTGGCCGCGTCGGCTCGCGCCACCGAAGCGCCGTCAGGCAAACGGACGCCCACGTAAATAATTCCCTGGTCTTCCTCCGGAAGGAAGCCCGCCGGCAAGTGCCGGAACAGCGTTCCCGCCACCAGCCAGAAACAGAACAGCCCGAGCAACGCAAAAGCCGATTTGCGGATCAGCCCGCTGACGCCCGAAAGGTAGCGGCTCCTGGTCCATTCGAAGGTGCGATTGAAGCCGCCGAAGAAGCGTCCCAGCAATCCGCCGGCCTGCATTTTCGGCCGCAGAATCATGGCACTCAACGCCGGGCTTAAGGAGAGTGCATTGAACGCGGAAATGAGCACTGACGTGGCGATGGTGAGCGCGAATTGTTTGTAAATCTGCCCGCTGATGCCACCCAGGAAAGCCACGGGAATAAACGCCGCCGCCAGAATGCAGGCTATGGCAACCACTGGGGCCGAAACCTCGCGCATGGCTTGGATCGTGGCGTTACGCGGCGTCATGCCGTCGTCGATGTGGCGCTGCACCGCTTCCACCACCACAATCGAGTCGTCGACGACGATGCCGATGGCCAGCACCAGCCCGAACATGCTGGTGAGGTTGATCGAGAATCCCAGCAGCGGAAATAGCGCAAACGTGCCGATGATCGCCACCGGCACGGTCAGCATGGGGATGAGCGTGGCGCGCCAATTCTGCAAAAACACAAAAACGACCAGGATGACCAGGCCCGTCGCTTCGAACAGCGTGAGCCGGACCTCGCTGATGGCCGCGCGCACAAACACCGAGGAGTCGTAGGGAATCACGTAATCGAGGCCCGCCGGAAAATTCTTCTTAGCCTGGGCCATGAATTTGCGCACCCGATCGGCCGTCGCCACGGCATTCGCTCCGGGCGACAGATAGATAATCAGGTTGCCGGAATCCTGGCCGCTGACCCGGCTGAAGCCGCTGTAGTTGAAGGCTCCCAGCTCTACGTGACCGATATCGCGGATGCGCAGCAGCGACGTATCCGGGCGCGCGCGCAGCACAATATCGTTAAACTCTGCGGGATTCACCAAACGCCCCTGCGCGCTCACCGAGTATTGAAAATCGGTACCCGCGGCCGTCGGCGGCTGGCCGAACGTTCCGGCTGGGTTTTGCCGGTTCTGCGCCTGGATGGCATCGCTCACATCGCTGGCCGTAACCCCCAGCTTCGCCATCTTGTCCGGGTTCACCCAAACGCGCATCGAGTAGACCTGGTTGGCGCCGAGCCGGCAGTCTCCGACTCCCTCCAGGCTGGCCACCTGGTTCAGAAGATTGATCTGCGCGTAGTTGTTCAGGAACAGCGAATCGTAGCGCTTATCCGGCGACACCAGGCTGACGCTGGTCAGAAACGCGCTGGAAACCTTTTTGACGACTACACCCTGCCGCTGCACTTCCGCCGGCAGCCTGGGCATGGCGATGCTCACGCGGTTCTGCGTCTGCACCGTGGCGGTGTCGGGGTTGGTGCCGAGCCGAAAGGTGACCTGAATCGACAGCGATCCATCGTTGCCGCTGCTCGAGAGGAAATACAGCATGCCATCGAGCGCGATCAACTGTTCCTCGATCGGCTGAGCCACGGTCTTCTCCACGTCCTGCGCGTTGCCGGCTAGAAAGCTGGTGCTGATCTGGACGATCGGCGGCACCACTTCCGGAAAGTTTGCCACCGGCAGCGTGGGCATCGCCACCGCGCCGAGGATCACGATCACGATGGCGACCACCATCGCAAAGACCGGATGATCGATGAAGAAACGCGCCATGGATCAGTTGCCGGGCGCCGGCCCTCCTGAGGACACACTCGTTTGGTACGGCACGGCTTTCACGGGCGTCCCCGGCCGCACCCGGAGCAAGCCGTCCACCACAATGCGGTCGCCCGGTTTGAGTCCGCGCTCCACCACCCAGCCATCGCCCACCCGCGGGCCAGTCGTAATCGCCTGCTGCACCACGCGGTTGTCCGGCCCCACGATGTAGACCATCTGGATGCCTTGCAACTGCTGGACAGCTCTCTGTGGAATGACGATCGCGTCCCTTCGTTGTTCCACCTCGACGCGCACTCTGCCGAACTGGCCCGGCAAAACGGTGCGTTGCGGATTTGGGAAACTCGCCTGCAGTTCGAGTGTGCCGGTTTTCGGATCGAACTGATTGAGCGAATCTTCAACGCGGCCCCTTGCGGGAAGCTCGCAGTTGTCCGCCAGAGTGAGACGCAGCTCGCCGTGCCACATACCTTTTCCCTTCGTGGACCACGACAGGTAGTCGGACTCACTTACTTTGAACCGCACCCAGATGGGATCGAGCGGGACGATCGTAGTGAGCGGTTGCGCCGAATTGGGCGTCACCAGGCCTCCCACCGGAATGAGCGTGTCTCCGATACGCCCGCTGACGGGCGCGGTGATGGTGGCGTACTGCAGGTTCAGTTCGGCCGTGCGCAACGCGGCTTTCAGCGATTCCACTTTTCCCTGCATGGCGTCGATCTGCGTGCTTGTGGAGAGGCTGGTCTGATCGACGTTGGCCTGAAGCGCATTGACGTTCGCCTCATTGGCCTTCAGCGCAGCGGTGGCGCCGTCGAGATCCTGCTTGGAGGCGGCATCAGCCTGCACCATGGGGACGAGCCGGTCATAATCCTGCCGCGCTTTCACCAAGTTGGCTTGCGCCGAGGCCAGGTTGGCCTGCGCCTGCAACAGCGACACCTGGCGGCGGGCAAAATCGAGATCGGCCTCGCTCTGATGGAGGTTTCCGCGAGCCTGCTCGAGGGCGGCTTCGTACGGCCGCAGATCGAGCACATACAACACCTGCCCTGCTTTCACTTCCGAACCGGGCTGGAACAGCCAGCGCTCGATATACCCCTCCACCCGGCCGCGGACCTCGACCATATTGCGCGCATAGGTCTGCGCGGCGAAATCAGCATAAATGGGAACATCGGAGGGTTGGACTTCGATCACCGTAACGGGCGTCGCCTGCGATTCCACGAAAGGCTTCTTCTGCCCGCCTGAGGCCGTGCACCCGGCCAGAACCAGGCTCAAAGCCAGACACAAGGCCGCGCCCGCATTGCTGAGCCGCGACCAGAGGGAGCGGTGGCCGCCCTCCACTAGCAAGATGGACATGCCACTCCTTCCCGGCCCGCTGGATCGCCGGATGTTGCGAGGCCGTTCCAAACCAGATCGAACAACAATTCCACCTCGTCTTCCGCGCTCGCGTGCGACCACCCGCGTCGGCGCTGAGTGGCCAATCCGCGCGTCACTTCGTAAATGAGAAATGCCGCGGCACATGCGCGTACCGGACGGATCAGCCCTTCGCGCGAGCCTTGCTCCAAAACCGCCTCCAGATCCCCGAGCTGCTCGAAATACAGGCCCTTGAATTCCCGTTCGAAAGCACTGCTGCCTAACCCGGCGGCATAGATCGTGATCAGATCGCGATGCTCTTCGGCAAATTCGATTCGCGTGCGGATGAAGGCTTTGATCTTTTCCGCGGTCCCAAGAGCAGCTTCCATATTGCGCCTGGTCTTGTCGATCAATTCCGCAATGCCCTGCTTGACGGCTTCCAGATACAACTCGCGCTTGGAGGCGAAATAGACGTATACGGTGCCTTTGGCGAGGCCGGCGGTTTCCGCAATCTGGTCCACGGTCGCGCCGTCAAAGCCCCTTCGAGCAAAGACTTTGCTGGCGGCCCGCAAGATTTCCGCGCAGCGGAATTCGGAGACTACCTCGTGCTTCGTCTTGTTCAGTATCATCATTGACTGATGAGTGCAGTATATCATACCTAAAGGTCTGTTTATTGACTATAAAGGCCTACAGGCCTCGGCAATGCGCTTTTGGCCATTGCATTTCCGGATGTCTTGGTCTTATTATTAAGGCGTAAAGGGAGGCTATATGTCGACCTTGGGAGTACTCATCGCAGTCGCGGTCACGCTGGTATTGGTGGCGTTGGGCATAGCGGCAAAACGAATCTCCGCCGCCTGGATTGAGTTTCGCGGCCAACGTCTCG
>Ga0335079_10009668_pt1 | contig 10978 bp, 5 predicted proteins | sample Lox_Sample_33_FD_206719 | JGI IMG/M metagenome (GOLD analysis project Ga0335079, IMG submission 206719) | Soil microbial communities from Loxahatchee National Wildlife Refuge, Florida, United States - Lox_Sample_3.3 | ecosystem: Environmental > Terrestrial > Soil > Wetlands | place: USA: Florida... | reverse complement strand
CCGCCCGGACCCCGAGATAGTGGTGTTCGACAGGCTTGTAGGTGAGCAAAGTCCCGGCGTGCCCTGAAAATCTACTATTTTGCGGACGCGATTCCAAGTTTTGATAGCATTCGCTATCCAATATTTTCTGGAGCGGTGTAGTATTGCCAAGGAAATGAAGCGAACCGGGTTGCTGATTCATTGCTCCAAACAAGAACTTGCCGAGATGCGCAGACGGGCGCGGGGGGAACACCGCCAGATCAGCAGCTACGCGCTCTCCGTGGTTATGCCGGTGGTCGCCTTCGAGGAAGGGCTGCGGAAGCAATATCAGGGCCTCGACGATTTGTTTCTGCAGCTGGCCCGACGACCTCCGGCACAGCCCAGAACCACTATGCTGCTGCGCTGCTCGGTAGCGGAAGCCAGGCGCATCCGAGCCGCCGCATCGCGCAGGCGCGTTACGCTTAGCGGCTACGTACTTTTCGCGCTCCACCGGCGTTGGGCAGTGGTCGCCGCACGTCGCGAACTCCTGGCAACAGCGAGCAACCGTCGCGCCTCGCCCAAGCCAACGGCAGAGCCCAGTCCCCAGTAAACCGTCCACCGGAGATCTCACGCTAACTCGGCACGGAACCCGCGTGCCTGTAGGTCGCTCCTGAATAATGGCCGATAACCTTTGAAACTACTTGTTGGAGTGCGCTCTAGATCGACCTGAAATGAGGAGTGCGCGTTCCCGAAAGTCGCGTTCGCCGCTTTCGTAAGGTTATCTCGTTGTTCTCGCGTTTTCTGCAGCGTCAGCCGCGCCAAATCTCTCCCAGCACTCTGCGCCAGTTTTGTCCCAGCACCAGCCGAATCTGTTCGTCCGTATACCCTCTTCTCACCAAAGCCGATGTTAGCTCATAGACCCGCGTCGGCCCCTCGAGCCCAGCGACGATTTCGTGAGTTCCATGAACGTGATACCGCGGGTCGGCCTTTGTCAGCATATCTTTGAGGACTTCCGGCGCGCCCAAATCGTTGCTTTCGACTCCCGCATCGGATCCAATCCCCACATGCTCAATTCCCACCAGGTCGCGCACGTGGTCGAAGTGATCGACCACATCTTCGACCGTTACCGGTTCGCTTCCTTTGACCATAAACGCGATGCACGTAATTCCGATCACGCCGCCCTTTTTCGCGATCTTCTGTATCGCCTCGTCCGTGCTGGCGCGCAGCGCGGTAGGATTCAGAGCGCGGCAGTTCCCGTGCGACAAAATCACAGGTGCTTTTGAAATTTCGCACGCGTCCAGCTTCGTGCGATCGCTCGCGTGCCCCAGGTCTACCGCCATTCCCACCTGGTTCATGCGCTCAATCACTTTCCCGCCAAACTCGCTCACCCCGGAGTCTCGCGGCTCGAAAGCGCCGTCGGCTACCGTCGAGCGGAAGTTGTAACTCAATTGCGAAATCCGCTGGCCCCAGGCGTAGCAGGCCGCCACCGCATCCACCGTCTCAAATTGCGCGCTGGTTTGCAGTCCGAAGATGATTCCGTAACGCCCTGCTTGCTTGGCCCGCTCCAAGTCCTGAGCAGAATTGATGCGCGTCAGCCATTGCGGGTACTGCAGCAGAAAGCTGTTCCACTTGGCAAACAACTTGTCCGCATCGTCCAACGATGACGCGCCATTCCCGAAATTGGCGGCATTGACGCCCGAGTTGCGGAACAGTTCAAAGTCCGCTTGCGTGAACGCCCCGGGCCGCTCCAGCCAATCCTTCAATACGCTTCTTTTGTCTGTGCGATACAGGAACTGGTTCAGCAGGTCGATCACCAGTGACTCACGCACCAGGCGAACCACACGCTCCGAATATTCGGGACCGTTGAGTCCGAATAGACAGTACCGGTGCCGGAGTACGGCAGGAGCGACCAGCGCGGCAGACGACACCCTGCGCAGGAAGGTTCGGCGCGGAATTCTCGGTAGGTTCATCAGCTCCCCCGGCGCTCCCACTGCTGTCTGCCGGCCGAAGAGAATACTTCGGAAAGTGTCACAAGGCTACCTCCGCATCGAAGTCCCGGCAAACGACTTCGGGCAAGCAGACTTGGCGGAAACACAACCGTGGCTCCGGCATGGAAACCCGGTGCGGGCGGACCTTAGCCTGAGGTATGATAAAGTTTTGGAAGTACCTGTAGGGGCGCGCTTTAGTTCACCCTGAGGCACGAAGGGCGCGTCCCCGTTACGGCAGGATCGCCCGATGCGCCTGCCAAACCAAGTTAGGATGACGATGCAAACTGCAGCGACCGGAAACGGCTCCAACGGCACTACAACCAATGGCAGGGTCCTGCTGCGGGTTCGCCCGCGCGGCTTCTGTGCCGGAGTGGTACGCGCCGTAGACATTGTTGAATTGGCCCTCGAGGCCTACGGCCGGCCCGTTTACGTCCATCACGAAATCGTCCACAACACCTACGTTGTCGAACAGTTGCGCCGCCGCGGCGCCATCTTCGTCGAGTCCATTGAAGACGTCCCGCATGGCGCAGTCCTGGTCTTCAGCGCGCACGGCGTTCCTCCCACCGTCCGCCAGGAAGCCAAAGATCGCTCGCTCAAAGTCATCGACGCCACCTGTCCGCTCGTCACCAAAGTGCATCTCGAAGCGCTCAAGTTCGCTCGTGAAAATCGCACCATCATTTTGATCGGCCACAAAGATCATCAGGAAATTGTCGGCACTTCCGGCGAAGCGCCGGACCGCACCATCGTGGTTGATTCCGTCGCCGCCGTCGATGCGCTCGAAGTCGAAGATCCGGAGCGACTCTCGTTCTTAACGCAAACGACTCTGAGCCTTTACGACACGCAGGAAATTGTCGCCCGCCTGCGCCAAAAATTTCCCGCCATCAAAGGCCCGGCCAGCGATGATATTTGTTACGCCACGCAGAATCGCCAGGAAGCCGTCGAGCAGGTCGCGAAAGATGTCGACCTGATCCTCGTCGTCGGCTCGCCCAACAGTTCGAATTCGAATCGCCTCGTGGAAGTTGCCAAGCGCAGTGGCGTGCCCGCGCAACTCATCGATTCTGCCTCGGACATTAACGTGGACTGGCTGCATGGCGTAAAGCGCGTGGGCCTCACCGCCGGAGCTTCCGCTCCCGAAGTGTTGGTCGAGCAAGTCAGCCAGCGCCTCGCCGAGTGCGGCTTTACCGATCAGCGCGATCTCGATTTGATTCGCGAAGACGTTCGCTTTACGTTGCCGCCGGAGTTGGCGACGATCGCGCCGGCGCCGCGCCGTTAGCCGCGGACACTCGCGAGGCGCGAAACGAGTTTGCTTTTGCAGTGGCGGGTTCAGTCAGGGGGGCCGCGAGTCGCGTCCGGCCGCGCAGTAGGCAATCGGCCCGCGCGATGGGCCGGAACAGCAGTCACAAGGAGCTGAACTTTGGCGGTCAAAATCGTCCGTCAGCCGAAGAAAATTGCCTTGATTGGTGCGCCGTCCAGCGCGGCGGCGTTTCTCCCCGGAAGTGAAAAAGCGCCCGCCGCCTTACGCGCCGCAGGGCTCGTCGAACGGCTCCAAAACGCCGGCTTCGAAGTAACCGACCTTGGCGATTGCGCGCCGCGCCTTTTCGCCGATGACGAAGAACACAAGCGCGCACGCAACTTGAAAGAAATTGTTGCCGGCCTCAACGATTTGAAACTGCGTGCGGAAGCTGCAGTGAAGAGCGGCGCGCTGGTGCTGGTTCTCGGCGGCGATTGCGCGCAACCGATGGGTTTGCTGGCTAGCGCGCGCCGCTACTACAAACACATCAATTTGCTGTGGTTCGATCGCGACGCCGATCTGAACACGCCCGCCTCCACGCCGTCCGGCCGCATTGACGGCATGGTTGTCGCGCACATCATTGGCCGCGGCGCTCCCGAACTCGTCCGCTTCTGGGGCGAAACGCCGCTGGTGCGCGAACCGGACGTCACACTTTTTGGCCTCGAACGCGTCGATCCTCCCGAACAGGAGTTCCTCGCACGCTCACCGATGCGCCACATCTATGCCGCTGATATTCGCTTCAAGCGCGGCAGCGCCGCCGCGAAAACCGCATTAACAGCGCTGCACGCCGATGCGCACGAATTTGTGCTGCACCTCGATGTGGACGTCATTGCCAATTCCGAATTCTCGGCCGTTAACGTGCCGGACGATATTGGCGAAGGCGTGCCTCTTGCGGACGCCAGTGCTGCGCTGCGCGAAATCCTCCGCCACAAAAATCTCCTCGGCCTTAGCGTCTCGCAATACAACCCCGACAAAGATCCCGACGGCAGCGCCGCAAAAAAGCTCATCGACTTGCTGGCGGATGCGTTCTCCGCGCGCCTCGAACCTGAAACTACGTCGGCCGAGGCTGCACCCGAAGCGACAACTTTTCCGACTTCCGAACCGGCTGCCGAGCAACAACCGGAGGCTGTTTCGGCTGCAAAAGCAGCTGCACCTCTGGACCCTGCGCCTACCGCGGAACCCGAGCCTGCCGCCGAGAACCACGAAGCGGAAACCACCGCGGATTCCTCGGAAGGATCTGCTCCCGAAACCACGGCGTAATTTCCCGGGTCGTGTGTCACTCGCTTCGTTTCATCGCGGCTGCAATCTCCAATCAAAATCGCCCTTTCATCGCGGAACGTCGGCTTTCGCGTTTTGCTGCGTAGGGACCGTACCGGCAGCTTCGGCGCGTTTGCGGTGGTAGCGGGCAAGTCCTAGCCAAGAAAGGTTGAGGCCGATGTTGAAGAGGCAGTGTTCGGCGTCGGCGGGCGCGAGGCGCTGCTCAATTTCCGCTTTGGTTGCCGCAACGAACGCATTGAGTCCGCGCTGCTCGCCAGGCTGGACGCGCAAAAAATCCGTGGCGAGGGCCGACCAGCGGCGCAAACCTTCGCGATACTCGCGAATCAGCGCGGCGGGATGTTCCGCGTAGCCAAAATGCGTGAGCAGCAAACGCGAAGGTTGCAACGCCACGATCGCATCGAGCGAGGCGTTCCAAATTTCCAGATCAATGTCCGGCGGCGGCGCGAGCGGCAATGGATAGGGCTGACCTTGGATATAGAAGCCCGCGGTGTCGCCGACAAATGCGGTGCCATCGGATGGATCGAAGTACGAGACGTGATGCGAGGCGTGGCCGGGCGTGTAGAGCACCTGCATGCTGCGTGCGCCGAGCGAGAGCGTTTCGCCGCCATTCAAAGTGCGCAGATTCTTCAGCGGCACCGGAAGCGTTTCGCCAAACAAAAATCCGAGCTGGCCCGGCCACAAGCGATCCGCGCTGGCGAGCAGCTTCGAGGGATCCGCCATGTGCAGCATGCCGAGCTTGTGGACATACACCTGAAGCTTGGGATTTTCGCGCACCAGCAGACCCGTAGCGCCGGCATGATCCAGATGAATGTGGGTCAGCAGAATCGCATCTAGGTCGGTAACCGAAAGTCCACGCCCGCCGAGATGTGCGCGCAACGCGGGCAAACCCGACGCCGGGCCAGGGTCGAGAATCGCGCGGTGCCCATCGGATTCCAGCAACACCGCGGCAATCGAGCGGGAGCGGCCGAGCCAATTCGTATCGAGAAGGGTCGTCTTCAACATGGCAGCGCGCTCTGCACCCTACCCCACCCCCGGGTGTTTTGGCGAAAGAGTTCACAACTGATTGAAAGGATTGAAGATAGCTTTCCGAGAGTAGCAAAAGAGTTCGTAATAGTATCAAAACAAAGAAGATGTCCTACACAGAGCAGCTCGGTTGAAGAGGTTGACTGCCAACCTAGTTGGGAAAGTGACAATCGTGGGTTTGTTCGGGCGAAAAACTGCCCGGGCGACGGACAAGAAAGGGACTCAAGTGTGACAGTCGGCAGGACGGGCGATGGGGGTAGCGTAAACACACGGTACGCTAGCACGCGAATGAAATGGAAGTAAAGTCATTTACAGGGAATAGCTAATTTCCGGGGTCAAAGAGCCATTCCTTGCAGCGAACGGCTGGCGAGGAAAGCACGGCGAACGTAGCGACCGTGACGCGAGGACTAACGGCATCGAACTGGCGGCCTGCTAGTTGATCGTCAACATCAATGGCTGCGCTGGCGGGTTGGCAATGGGATTCGTGCTTATGGCAATCGTGGTCGTCCCGGTGACCGTCAGGTTGAGTGCGGCGCTCTGCGACGCTTGTGTATCCAAGCCGCCCAAATAATGAGCGGTAATGGAATGCGTTCCGACAGAGAGTGCAAACCCGGCCGGTGTGGCCTTGCCGCCTGATACCGGGGTAGGAGTGCTAATTGCGGTGGCGCCGTCGAAGAGTTGAACGGAGCCAGTCGGGTTCCCGCCTGTTACAGACACACTAAATGTGAACGAGCCGGAGCCGGCAGCGACTTCATCCGTATTAACAGTTAGCTGCGTAAAGGTCGGAGTTGCCGAACCTATACCTCCTCCTCCACCTCCATAGCTGCCTCCTCCACCGCAGCCCAAGGCGAAGCTTATGGCACATACGACCGCAAGCTGCGAGAGCGCGCGATACTGCTTTTTTGTTGGCAGAAGCAGCAGAAGGGCGGCCAATCCGATGCTAGCACTGACGTTCCACCACCCTTTCCCTCCATTCGCTTTATCGTCCGTCGGAAGGGGTATGGTCTTCGACGCCAGTATTTCGCTATGCGAGAGATTTGCAGCGGATAGGGACGTGGAGGGTGCGGTTACCTGACAATTGAAGGTTCCAGAAGCAGTCGTGCCATTGACTGGAATGGTGAGCGGTGAAGACGGGCAAGTGACTCCAGGGGGCAAGTTTGAGGCGGTCACTATCACGTTGCCGGTGAACGGACCCACAGCGGTGAGCGTGATCGTCGAACTGCCGGTATTGCCCGCCACTACTGTTACGGGTGTTTCTGCGATGCTCACCGTCGGCTGGTTCACGACCACTGGGAGCACGAAACCGTTCGTCGCGTAATTTGCATCGCCGCTATACGTCGCGGTGATGGTTTCAGTGCCGGCCGGGCTGTACGTAACGGTCGCTTGGCAGGCTTGGTTTCCGGACGGATCGGTCGTCGGAGTACAAGTTAGCGCACTACCTATTTGGCCGGTGGAAGAGCCTAGGAGAGTCACGGTTCCTGTAGGTGCGGGCGTCGGAGCTTGATTCGAAGTGTCAACGAGAACAGTCACTGTGGTGCTTTGTCCGACGAAGATCTGCGGGGGAGCAGCTTGCACGCGCAAAGTGGTCCCGAACTTTACCGTGATGGTGAGAGGTGCTGAAACTGAAGTTGAGTATCCAGGCTCGCCGATGTAGGTGGCCGTATACGTGTGAACTCCCGGAGTGAACACAAATGTTTCGCCGGCGAAAGTTGTTTCTGCCGGGCCGTTCGCCGATCCGGGGATTGGCAGGCAATCACCACCCAATTGCAAAACGGTGGAACCGTCCTTGAACACGATCGCGTTGCAGGATGGAGCTGTGCCGGGCGTGTTGGTTTCTACTACCGCCGTTAAGTCCAGCACATTACCGGCGGTAGGGTTCATCGTGTCGGAAGTCAATGTAGTGCTTGTGGTGACCGGCGTGACTGTGAACGAATATGTGGCGGAACTGGGCGCATAGCTTGAGTCGCCGCTGTAGGTTGCGGTGAGAACGTGCGAGCCATCCAACAACTGGATGGGCTGATCTTCCGTGTACCCCGAGCTATTCAAGACGAAACTGCCGCCGTCGAGAGGAACGGCGGCAGCGCCGTTGCGAGAATCGGTCCAGGCGATGGTGCCAGTCGGGCAGTTGGGAGGTGTGCAAACCGGTTGCGGCGGGAAGGTGAGTCTGGCTTGCGCGTTGCCGACGTCGATGCGTGCGATGTAGGGGGTACCATAAAGGAACGAGGTCGGCGTGTTGCCGGTTTCGGCGCCGGTCGTGGGGTTGAAAGTGGGGATGCTGATGAGAGTTTTGCTGGGCTCAGCGGAGATGTTCACCGGAATCCCTGGTGTGGAATCGCTGGCGCCGAAAGTGCCATCGCCCTGGTAGTGCGCGGTCAGATTGTATTGCCCGCCGGGAAGGATAACGTTGGCTCCAGTGGCAGATCCATTGGTTAAGCTGAGAATGTCGAAGCTGAGCGCGTCGCCTGGGAGGCTGGTGTTGGGATTCGGCGAAGCGAGGAGGGCCACTTGTCCAGAAGGTGTTCCGGTTGCGCCTTGTCCCGCAGCTACGGTGCTGCTGAGATTTACTCCCGTGCTGCCGTGCGTGCCGGTGATGGTGCTAGCGGCCTGGCCGTTGACGGTGGCGCTGAGAGTCGTCGTGGATTGCTTGAAATTAAGAGCGCTGGACCAATTGTGGACGAGATTGGCGATGTTGACGGAGCCTAAGCCGCTAACCAGATCGTAGCCAGTGCTGACGGTATAGGCTTCTGCGTTCGCGGAGGTCACCAAAACGCCGTTGGTTCCGGCTGTGTGCTGGCTGCAGTTCGGGGAGCCGCCGGCGCAAGGCACGGAGTTGGTGCCGACGCCAGTGCTAAGGGCGCTGTTGCCGCGGGTCACGTCATAAAAGGTGCAGGACGAGGAAGGCGTAGCGGAGGCGTTGCAACTGGTACCCGCGGTGGTTTGTTTCTTGAAGAGGGCATACAGCGCATAATTGGCGTTGCCTTGGCGGGCGGTCGACGTGCCCGCCGCAACGGCCTGGCTTTGATTCACCAGCGCCATGATGCCGGCGAACGCCGGAGAGCTTGCGGAAGTTCCCCCAACACCTTGAAAACTAAAGAAGGGACTGTTCAGGTTGCAGGAACCCACCCCGGTCGTATCTTTTTGACAGATGATGTAGAAGGTTCCATCGAAGCCGGCGCTGGCAAAGAGCGAAACGTCGGGTAGGTCACGGTGATTGTCATTCGGCACGCCCGTGCCCGATTGCCAAGAGGGCTTCGCGTATTGCCCGCTGACGCCACCGCTGCCCGCGACGATGTTCAACGAGCCGTTGGGAGCTGACGAGCCGCAGCCGGTGAGGCCGAGTTGGGCACAGCTTTGATTCCAGGGAATTTCCGGAATATAGCTGAGCGCAGAAGATTGATTGGTGGAATTGTTCGTCGAATTCCAGTACTGCGACCACTTGTTGATTTCATCGAAGTCGGTTCCGCCGACGGCGACGCTAAACGGAGTAGAGGCAAAACCACTGACGCCCAAACCTTGGTTCGCAGTTTGTGCCGTGTCGAAGTTGTCGCAACCCGCCGAGCCGCCATCGCCTGACGACAGAAAAACCGAAATACCTTGCGCCGCGGCTTGCTCCCAGAGCGTGTTATGAAATTGATTGAGCGTGCCGATCTGTTGTTCGCAGGCGCCGAAGCTCTCGCTCATCACCCCGGCGAAATTGTTTTCAACGATGTAGATTGCGGAGAGAAAGATTCCTGCGGTGGTTTCGGTGGGCTCCGACGCAACGAATTTAACTGTGGCGCCTGGGGCCACCGCACTGGCCCATTGCACGTCCAAATCGGATTCGCCTTCGCTGCCGTTGAAGCCGGGATCAGCGCCATTCACAATGATGTTGTTCGCGGCGGAGAAATTCGGGGTCATGCCGAACATGGTCTGAAAGTCGGTGACGTCGGTGGGATCAATGTCCGATTCGCCAACGATCGCGATGGTTTGGCCGGTGCCGTCAATTTTAGGATTGCCGCTCAGTAGCGGTGCCGAATTGTAAATGGTGGCAAAGTCCGCGGGACCGAGGCCGAAGCAGCCGGCGGGCGTACAACCGGGAAAGGTGTAGAGGGGCTTATCCAGCGGTTGGGCGAGGTTGCTGCCTTTCGCGCGATGAAATGTGCCGAGCTGCCGGAGATGCGAGCGAATCGGGAAGTTGTTGAGGGAAACCGGGCCGACGACAACTGGCGCCAACGCAGCGGGAATCTGCGGGTGGCTGGCATTGGCGGTGTGTAGTTCGCCGTTCGCGAAGTAATTGTGAATCTGCGTGTGAAACGCGCTGCGCACTTGGCCGGCAGTACCAGAAAATTCGATCAACGTGCGTCCGGCAGTGATGTTGGTGATTTGAAAGCCGTACGACTGCAGCCAATTGGTGACCGTTTGAATATCGGCGTCGCTGGGACCAAACTGCTGGCCAAATTGTTGTGGCGTGAGCCAAGCGTGAAAATTCGGTGAGGATTTATCCTGCTGCTGCTCCATGAATTGCGCCAACGCGGCTTGTTGATCGGGTCCGCGCTGCAATAGCAGCAACATGCGGCGCAAGGGAAAGGCATCGGCCACGGCACCCAGGTCATACTTTGCAGACGCCAGCGGATGGACGTTGCCCTTTAGCAGCACGAGACTTTTTTCGTCAACGGTTTGCGTGATGCGCGGGACTGGGTTTGGTGACTGCGTTTGCGCTTGCAATCGTCCGCAGTAAAACAACACTGCGCTGATAGTGGCGACAACGAACCAGCCTGACAGCCATCGAGAGTTTTTGGTATGCACGGCTCCGCCCCGTCCAGCAGATTTCTGGGCTTACTCGTACTAACGGTGCTGTCCTGGGGAACAGTTCAGGCAGACACTCGCATTTATGGAACTCCGCCTCCGGTCTGCAAAACGGACGCAAAGCTTTTTTTTCTAAAAGGAGCTTCAACCGATCAAAGTGGGCGTAGCGTATCACAAAGCAGCGTTAACTCAAGTGGTACTTCACTTTTGCCAAAAAGTTGGCAACGAAAATGCGCCGGCTGTGGGGTTCTAGAATCACCCTAATATCAGTATGGGAATCGTTGCTCCAACCCCTTTGGCCAGTTATACTTCCCGAACTCAATTGGGGCAGGTGTGGAACTCTTCGCGTTCACCAGGGAATACGTGGAGCGGCTCCGCGAGGGAGATCCCTCGACGGAACAACATTTCGTCAGCTACTTTGACCAGTTGTTGCGGATCAAGCTGCGGGCGAAGAGGCTTGCCTCGGAGACGGTCGAAGACCTGCGGCAGGAAACGTATATACGCGTGCTGCTGGTGTTGCGCCGGGACGGCGTGCGGCAGCCGGAGCGCTTCGGGGCGTTCGTTAACTCCATTTGCAACAATGTGTTACAAGAATTCTACCGGGCTTGCTCCCGCACGGCCCCGCTCGATCCCGGTCACGAAGAGACGCCCGACG
>Ga0335079_10009665_pt1 | contig 10979 bp, 8 predicted proteins | sample Lox_Sample_33_FD_206719 | JGI IMG/M metagenome (GOLD analysis project Ga0335079, IMG submission 206719) | Soil microbial communities from Loxahatchee National Wildlife Refuge, Florida, United States - Lox_Sample_3.3 | ecosystem: Environmental > Terrestrial > Soil > Wetlands | place: USA: Florida... | reverse complement strand
CGAGGCCATCAGTCCCGGCTCGGACTGGGTGCAGCTCGGCGCGGAGCGCCGGCACATCGTGAGCTACCTGGGGGAGTTCCTGTTCCCCTCGCAGCGGGCAAAGTCGCCGGTGAGAATGCTCTCCGGCGGCGAGCGTAACCGGCTGCTGCTGGCGCGCCTGTTCGCCCGGCCCGCGAACCTCATCGTACTCGATGAGCCGACCAACGACCTGGACATCGAGTCCCTGGAGCTGCTCGAGCAGCGGCTGCAGGACTACGCCGGCACCCTGCTGCTGGTGAGCCACGACCGACGTTTTCTCGATAACGTGGTTACCCAGACCGTGGCCGCCGAGGGTAATGGGCTGTGGCGTGAATATGCCGGCGGTTACAGCGATTACCTGCAGCAGCGGCCGCCGCCGATGGTCGCCGATGCGGCGGCCGCGAGGCCACCGGCAGCGCGGCCCGCGCGCGAGCCCCCGGGCGCGGCGGCCCCCGGCACTCGCGTGCGTCTCGGCTACATGGAGCAGCGCGAGCTGACCGCTCTCCCGGACGAGATCGAGGCCCTCGAGCGCGAGCAGACAGAGCTCACCGGGCGCATGAGCGCGCCCGACTATCACCGGCAGGGGCCCGAGCGCCTGCGCGGCGACCGCAAACGGCTCGACGAGCTGGAAGCGTTGCTGCTGCGCAAGTTTGCACGCTGGGAATGGCTCGAGGAGCAACGGGCGCGTGGCGCGGCGGCGCAGCCGCGCGCGAATGAGGGGGACCGGCAGTGAGTGCGCCGAGCCCCTTGCACCGCGGCCCGATCGATCGGCGAGTCTCGGTCGCTCCCATGATGGACTGGACCGATCGCCATTGCCGGTACTTCCTGCGCGGCTTCAATCCTGACGTCATCCTCTACACCGAGATGATCACCGCGCAGGCGATCACACACGGCGACCGGGAGCGGCTGCTGGCATTCGATCCTGAGGAGCACCCGGTGGCGCTGCAGCTCGGGGGAAGCGAGCCGCACGAGCTCGCGCGCGCCGCGCGCGCCGGAGAGGAGGCGGGATACGACGAGATCAATCTCAACTGCGGCTGCCCGAGCGAGCGTGTCGCATTCGGCGCGTTCGGCGCCTGTCTGATGCGCGAGCCGCAGCGGGTCGCCGAGTGCGTGGCCGCGATGCGCGAGGCCGTGCAGCTCCCGGTGACGGTGAAGATGCGCATCGGCGTGGTGAGCGGTGCGCGCGGCGGCGCGGCGGCGGTCACGACCGTCAGCGAGGAGGAGTTCGAGTCGCTGTGCGGCTTCGTCACGGCGGTGCGCGATGCCGGCTGTCAGGTCGCGATCGTGCACGCGCGCAAGGCGGTGCTCGGCGGGCTGTCGCCGAAGGAGAACCGCGAGATTCCGCCGCTGCGCTACGACGTGGTACGGCGGCTGAAGGCGGAGTTTCCCGCGCTGCCACTCATCGTCAACGGCGGCCTGCGTGACGCGCGCGGCGTGCTGGGCGCGCTCGAGTGGTGCGAGGGAGTCATGTTGGGACGCGAGGCCTATCACCGGCCGTTCGTGCTCGCGGAGTTGTGCCGGGCACTCGACCCGGAAGCTCCCGCGGCGCCGTCGCGCGCTGCGCTCATCGAGCGCATGGCACGCTACTGCGAGCGGCAGCTGGCCCGCGGTGAGCGCTTGGGCGCGATCACCCGCCACATGCTCGGGCTGTACGCCGGCGAGCCGGGGGCGCGCGATTTTCGCCGCACGCTGAGCGAGGGGGCGCGAGTTACGGGGGCGGGCCCGGAGCTGCTGCGGCGCGCGATTCCACAGGAGGCGCCGCCGCCGGAGCACCGCCCGGGCGCTTGCTAGCGGCCCGAAAGCGCTCGCGTATAATCGGGCGGAGCTCATGGGCAAGGACATCGAACTCGCGATCCTGTTCGCCGACGTCGTTGGATCGACCCGGCTGTACGACACCATGGGGGATCTGCGGGCGCGCGACATGGTGGCGACCTGCATCGAGGTGATGCGCAGCGCCACCGAGCAACGCCAGGGAACGGTGATCAAGACCATGGGCGATGAGGTCATGGCAACCTTCCCCACCGCCGACGCCGCGCTCAATGCCGCCGCGCAGATGCAACAGCAGATCTCGACGCACGCGCAGCTGAAGGTCGACGGCCAGCCGGTGGCGATCCGCATCGGCTGCCACTTTGGTCCCGTGATGCTCGAGAACCGCGACGTGTTCGGCGCCGCCGTGCACACCGCCAATCGCATGACCAGCCAGGCCAAGGCCGGACAGATCGTGACCACGGCGGCGACCGTCGAGAAGCTGTCGCCGGAGTGGCGCGCCGCATGCCGGCAGATCGACATCGCGACCTTGAAGGGCCAGGGGAACGAGGTGGTGCTCTACGAGGTGCTGTGGCAGACCGAGGATGTCACCAGCATGGTGCCGGGGATCGCCGGTGAGACTACCCGGCCGGCGCGCTCCCTGCGCCTGCGGCTGCGCACCGAGGACCGCGAGCTGCTGGTCGACGAGCGGCACTCGAGCGTCACCATCGGCCGTGCCGAGGACAACGACGTCGTGGTCAAGGGCAATCTGATCTCGCGTCTCCACGCCCGCATCGAGATCAGCCGCAACAAGTTCGTGCTCGTCGACCAGAGCACCAACGGCACCTTCGTGCAGACCGCCGACGGCGAAGAGGCCTTCGTGCGGCGGGACAGCCTGCAGATCAAGGGTCAGGGGATGATCGGCCTCGGGCGGCTGCCCGAGCAGGGCTCGCCGCAGACCATCCGTTTCAACTGCGAAGAGGCCTGAGGCGCGGCGCGCGCCTCAGGCGAGGCGCTGTTCGGTCGCCTTGAGCTCCGCCAGCAGCGCCGCCGGCAGGCGGCCGCCGTAACGCCCCAGATACTCGCGCACCTCCGCGACCTCGCGGCGCCACACTGCAGGATCCACCGAGCACAGCGCCTCGCGCGCCTCATCGCTCAGGGAGAGCCCGGCGGTGTCGAGGTCCCCCGGCGCCGGCAGCCGGCCGATCGCCGACTCCACCGCGCCCACCCGGCCGGCACAGCGCTCCAGCATCCAGGCGAGCACGCGCAGGTTCTCGCCGAAGCCCGGCCACAGGAACTTGCCGTGCGCGTCGCGGCGGAACCAGTTGACGTGGTAGATGCGCGGCGGCCGCGCCAGCCGCGCACCGACGTTGAGCCAGTGTTGCCAGTAGTCGCCGAAGTTGTAGCCGCAGAAGGGTTGCATCGCCATCGGGTCGCGGCGCACCACGCCCACCTGGCCGACCGCAGCGGCGGTGGTCTCGGAGGCGAGCGAGGCGCCGAGCAGCACGCCGTGCTGCCAGTCGCGCGCCTCGTATACCAGCGGTGCGACCTCGCGGCGCCGCCCGCCGAAGACGATCGCCGTGATCGGTACGCCACCCGGGTCCTCCATGTGCGCGGAGTAGCTGGGATTGCGCCGTGCGCCGACCGTGAAGCGTGAGTTGGGATGCGCGGCCGGACCGCGCGCCGGATCGTACAGGCGCCCCTGCCAGTCGATGAGCGGCTTGCCGCTGGTGAGGCCTTCCCACCATGGCTGGTTGTCGGCGGTGAGAGCGACGTTGGTGAACAGCGTGTCGCGCCGGATCATCTCGTAGGCATTGCGGTTGGTCTGCGGGTTGGTGCCGGGTACGACGCCGAAACACCCGGCCTCCGGATTGATCGCCCACAGGCGTCCGTCGGGTCCCGGGTGCAGCCAGGCGATGTCCTCGCCGATGGTGAGCACCTTCCAGCCGGGCATCGACTCCGGCGGCACCAGCATGGCGAGGTTGGTCTTGCCGCAGGCCGAGGGGAAGGCGCAGGCGATGAAGTGCGTCTCGCCGCGCGGGCTCTGCAGGCCGACGATCAGCATGTGCTCGGCGAGCCAGCCCTCGGTGCGCGCCTGCCAGCTGGCGATGCGCAGTGCGTGGCACTTCTTGCCGAGCAGCGCGTTGCCGCCGTAGCCGGAGCCGTAGCTCTCGATCGACAGCTCCTCGGGGAAGTGCATGATGAAGCGGCGCTCGGGATCGAGCTCGCCGATCGAGTGCAGGCCCTTGACGAAGCGGCCGTCCCGCGCGATGAGCTCGAGCGCCGCGCGCCCGGCGCGCGTCATGATCAGCATGTTGAGCACGACGTAGGGGCTGTCGGTGATCTCCACGCCGCGGCGCGACAGCGGCGAGTCGAGCGGGCCCATGCAGTACGGGATCACGTACATGGTGCGCTCGCGCATGCAGCCGCGGAACAGATCGCGCATGCGGGTGTGCGCCTGCTGCGGGTCCATCCAGTGGTTGTTCGGGCCCGCATCCTCCTGCGAGCGCGTACATATATAAGTGAGGTGCTCGACCCGGGCCACGTCGTTCGGGGCGGAGCGGGCGAGGTAGCAGTTGGGGAACTCGGTCGGATTGAGCGCCGTCAGCTCCTTGCTGCTCAGCAGCTGCGCGGTCAGCTCGCGCGCCTCGGCCTCGCTCCCCTCGCACCAGTGGATGTCGCGCGGCTGAGTGAGCTCGCGTACCGAATTCACCCAGTCGGCTACCGCGCGGCTCAAATGGGGCAGTGCGGTCAGGGCGTGAGCGGGAGCGGCCATCCGCGGTACCTCTCGTCAGGCGGTGCTCTAAACGTCAAAGTATATCCCGAGCGCCGATTCCTCCCTGCTACAGTAGGGTGCCCCTGTCGGGATCTTCCGCACGGCGGACCGGTGCTCTTTGCAATAAATTCAGCAGGATATGCGTCTCGACAGGCGCGTTACGGCGAGCGAGGATGCGCTCGCGCGCTACGGCACGTCTCTCCCCATGTTGGATCTTGAGGACATATTCGGGCCGGGCGGGCCTCTGCAGAGCGCGCTGCCCGACTTCCGCGTGCGGCGCGGTCAGCTGCACATGGCGCAGCGCGTCGCCGCGGCGCTCGCCGGCCGCGAGACCCTGACTATCGAGGCGGGCACCGGCACCGGCAAGACCTTCGCTTACCTGGTGCCGGCGCTGCTCTCCGGCGCCCGCGTCCTGATCTCCACGGGCACGCGCACGCTCCAGGATCAGCTGTACTCGAAGGATCTGCCGCTCGTCGGTGCGGCTCTCGGCCGCCCGGCGCGCGTGGCGCTTCTCAAAGGGCGCGCCAACTACCTGTGCCGGGCGCGCCTCGGCGCAGACGGAGATGGCGCTCGGCAGCTCGAGATGCTCGGCGGCGGCGCGCCGCGCGGCAACCGCGCCATGCTGGCGCGCATCGCGCGCTGGGCGCACACCACCCGCAGCGGCGATCTCGCCGAGGTGCGCGGACTTTCGGACGCGCATCCGGTGTGGGCCCAGGTCACCTCCACCCGCGAGACCTGCCTCGGCGCGCGTTGTGCGGAATTCTCCCGCTGTCACGTGGCACTCGCACGCCGCGCGGCGCTCGATGCCGACATCGTCATCGTCAACCACCACCTGCTGCTCGCGGACCTCGCGCTCAAGGAGGACGGCTTCGGCGACCTGCTGGGCTCCGCCGACGCCATCATTCTCGATGAGGCGCACCAGATCCCGGACCTCGCGACGCAGTTCTTCGGGGCGAGCGTCGGCAGCCGCCAGGTCGAGGCCCTTCTCAAGGAGGCACAGCTCGAGCTGCGCAAGGCGGCGCAGGGCGGGAGCGTCCTCGCCGCGTGCATCTCCGGGGTCGAGGAGAGCCTGCACGCGCTGCGCGCCGCGGGACCTGCGGCCGCGGGGAGCGGGGGCCTCACGGCGCGTCTCGCCTGGAGCGCCGCAGACCCGCGGCTCGCCGCCGCGGCGCAGGACCTCGCGGATTCGCTCTCGAGCCTCTCCGAGGCGCTCGCCGCGCTCGGCGATGAGGCGGCGCTGGTGCGGCTCGCCGAGCGCTCGGGCGAGCTCGCCGCCGGCCTCATGCGCATCGCTTCGCTCGATGAGCTGGAGGGTGCGCGCGCAGTCGAGGTGTCCGCGCGCGGCATCACGCTCAGCCTCATGCCCTTCGACATCTCCGGGCGTTTCCGCGCGCTCATCGAGGCCCGCCGCGGAGCGTGGATCTTCACCTCCGCAACGCTGTCGCTGGGTGAGGAATTTGGGCACTTCACCGGCAGGCTCGGGATCGCCGAGAGTCCGACCTTGCGCATCGAGAGCCCCTTCGATCACGAGCGCCAGAGCCTCCTCTATCTGCCGGGGAGCATGCCGCAGCCGAGCTCGCCCGGATACGTGAGCGCCGTGATCGATACCGCGCTTCCCCTGATCGAGGCGGCGGGCGGCGGCGCCTTCGTGCTGTTCACGAGCCACCGGGCGCTCGCCCAGGGCGCGGCGCTGGTGCGAGCGCGCTGGGGGGAGCGCACGCCCTACCGGCTGTTCGTGCAGGGCGAGGCGCCACGCGAGCGGCTGCTGCAGGAGTTTCGCGACGACGGCAACGGCGTGCTGCTCGGCACCGCGAGCTTCTGGGAGGGTGTCGACGTCAAGGGTGAGGCGCTGCGTCTGGTGGTCATCGAGAAGCTCCCCTTTGCCTCGCCCGAGGACCCGCTGGTGCGCGCGCGCATCGAGCACCTCACCGCGGGCGGTGCCGACGCCTTCCGCGACTACCAGCTGCCGGAAGCGGTGCTCGCCCTCAAGCAGGGAGCCGGAAGACTCATTCGCAGCGAGGAAGATTACGGCGCGGTCGTGATCTGCGATCCGCGCCTCACCGGGCGCAGCTACGGACGCGTGTTCCTCGGCGCGCTCCCGCCGATGACCGTCACCCAGGACGCGGATGAGGTGCGCCGCTTCCTGCGCCGGCACGCGCCGCGCGCCGTGGCGCGTGCGCTGAGCGCACCGTGAGGATCCTGGCCCTCGACACGGCGACGGAGAACTGCTCGGCGGCCTTGCTGCTCGAGGGCCGGACGGTGGCGCGCGAGCGGCGCCTGCCGCGCGGGCATGCCGAGCTCATCCTGGCGATGGTCGATGAGGTGCTCGCCGAATGCCATGCGGCCCTCGCGAGTCTCGATGCCATCGCCTTCGGCCGCGGCCCGGGATCCTTCACCGGCGTGCGCCTCGGCGCGAGCGTCGCGCAGGGGCTCGCCTTTGGTGCCGGCGTTCCGGTCGTCCCGGTGTCGGATCTCATGGCCGTGGCGCAGCGCGTGCTCTCCGAGGACGCGAGCGTCTCGCGGGTGCTGGTGTGCAACGACGCCCGGATGCGCGAGGTCTACTGGGGGTGCTTCGTGCGCTCTGGGTCGGGGCTCGCTGAGCCGGCTGGGGCTGAGCACGTGAGCCCCCCGGACCAGGTTCGCCTGCCGGCGCCCTGGACGCAGGCCCCGAAGCCCGTCGGGGCGGGCAGTGGTTTCGCGGCTTACCCGGAGCTACGGACTGCGCTTGCGAATGCACTGGCGGCGACCCGGGAAGCCCCACCGCGGGCCACTGAGATCGCGGTCCTGGCCGTACCCGAGGTAGCCGCGGGGAGGGTCTTCGACCCCGAGCAGGCTTTACCCGTGTACCTTCGTGACGAGGTGGTTCAGAGTAGTCCCGGCAGTCATTGAACTGAAACAATTCCTTGCGGGCCTGTCACGAATCTGCAACACAGCCCCCCTGTAATACCCATGCCACGCCGGTGGTTGTCGCAGTGCCATGCCCGCGAAACAGATACTGATCGTCGAGGACGAGCGTCCGATACGCGAGATGATCGCGTTCGGCCTGAAACGTGCCGGCTTCGAGGTGCGTGAGGCCGAGGATTGCCGCACCGCACGCGCGGCGCTCGCCGACGTCCGGCCGGATCTCGTACTGGTCGACTGGATGCTGCCGGACATGAGCGGCCTGGAGCTCACGCGCGCGCTGAAGCGCGACCGCGACACGCGGGAGCTCCCGGTCATCATGCTGACGGCGCGCGCCGAGGAGGGCGACAAGGTCGCGGGCCTCGAGGGCGGGGCGGACGACTACGTCACCAAGCCCTTCTCGCCGCGGGAGCTCCTGGCGCGCATCAACGCGGTCCTGCGCCGCTCGACCCCGACGGGGGTCGATGAGCTCATCGAGTTCGAGGGCCTGGTGCTGGATCAGGGGAGCCATCGCGTCATGGTGGGTCCGCGGACCGTCGGGCTCGGCCCGACCGAGTACCGCATGCTCGAGTTCTTCATGACCCATCCCGAGCGCGTCTACACCCGCGATCAGCTGCTCGATCGCATCTGGGGCGGTAACGTCTACGTCGAGGAACGCACGATCGACGTGCACATCCGCCGGCTGCGCAAGGCGCTCGAGGAATTCGGGTACGATCGCTTCGTGCAGACGGTACGAGGTTCCGGTTACCGCTTCTCCGCCCGCACGGTCTAAGGATGCAGCCCGCGACGCAGATGTGGTGGTTTACCGCCGGCCGAGTGTTCGTCACCGTGCTGGTGGGTCTCGGTGCCGGCTGGCTCCTCGGCAACCTCTGGGCGGGGCTCGCGTGTGCGCTCGCCCTGCATCTCGGCTGGCTGCTCGCGAACCTGTTCCGCCTCGAGTGGTGGCTGCGGCACCGCAACTACGCCGATCCTCCCGACGTCGGCGGCGCGTGGGGCGAGATCATCGCCCAGGTGGTGCGGCTGCACCGCCGCAAGCGCTTCCACAAGCAGCGCTTCGTGCAGCTCATGCGCCAGCTGCAGCGCTCGACCGCGGCGCTGCCGAACGGCGTGGTGATCCTCAACGCACAGCGCGAGATCATGTGGTTCAACCGCATGGCCGCCCGGCTCCTGGAGCTGCGCAGCACTGCCGACCTGGGGCTGCGGATCGACAACCTGCTGCGCGAGCCTGAGTTCCTCCGCTATCTCGCCCGCCAGGACTATTCGAACCCGGTCGTCATCCGTCCCGCCACCAGCGAGGAGTCGTATCTCTCGCTGCAGGTCGCACCCTACGGCGACGGACAGCTGCTGCTGCTGGTAAGCGATGTCTCGCGCCAGATGCGCCTCGAGGCGGTGCGGCGCGACTTCGTGGCGAATGCCTCGCACGAGCTGCGCTCGCCCCTCACGGTGATCTCCGGCTACCTGGAGACGCTCGGCCAGGATCCGGCGCTCGACGCGGAGCTGCAGGGACCGGTGACCGAGATGCGGCGCCAGGCCGAGCGCATGACCTCGATCATCCGCGACCTGCTCGAGCTCTCGAGGCTCGAGGAGTCCGACGAGGTCGTCGGCGGCGCGCCGATCGACGTCGGCGCGCTGCTCGCGCTGCTGCGCAAGGACGTGCTGGCGCGCGCCGTGCATCCGCACCAGGTGCGAGTCAACATCGAGTCCGCCGCGCGGCTGCTCGGCGACGAGCCCGAGATCCACTCGGCCTTCTCTAACCTCGTGGACAACGCCGCCAAGTACACACCCCCCGAGGGCTCGATCGAGATGCGCTGGTGGACGGACGAGACCGGTGCGCACTTCGCCGTGACCGACACCGGGCCCGGAATCCCTTCCGAGCACATCCCGCGCCTCACCGAGCGCTTCTACCGGGTGGACGCCGGCCGTTCGCGCGCCACCGGCGGCTCCGGGCTCGGGCTCGCGATCGTCAAGCACGTCCTGCAGCGCCACGGTGCGCGGCTCGAGGTGCAGAGCACCCTCGGGGAGGGCAGCTCCTTCATCTGCCACTTCCCGCCCGAGCGGGTGGGGCTTGCCGCAGTGACCGCGGAAACGGCTTAGGTTTCCATCGCAACTGACTAATTCGTAGGAAATCTTTAGCCGTGCTGTCATCTGAACGACACACGGACGTACGACCCTAGGGCCACCCTGGCAGGACCTTAGGGGCAGTGCAGCATGGCGACCGGCAACCGCAGACACCCGGGCAGGACGCAGGTGCGGACGCTGTTCCTGTCCGACCTTCACCTCGGCTACCGGCACGCGCGGGCGCTCGAGCTGAACGAGTTCCTCACCGGGGTCGAGGCCGAGACCATCGTGCTGGTAGGCGATATCATCGATGCGCTGAGTCTCGCGCGCCGCGTGTTCTGGGCGCCCGAGCACACCCAGGTGGTGCGCACGCTCCTCGCCCGCGGCCGCGCCGGCTCCAAGCTCGTCTACATCCCGGGGAACCACGACGAGAGCCTCGGGGTATTCGCCGAGATGCTGCAGGGACACTTCGAGGTGCACCGCGAGTGGGTGCACCGCACGGCTCGCGGCGAGCGGCTGCTGGTGCTGCACGGCGACCAGTTCGACGGCGCCGTCAACTGTCCCCCGTGGCTGATGAAGCTCGGCGATGCGCTGTACGAGCTGACGGTGCGATTGAGCGACGGTGTCAACAACGCGCGCCGCGCGCTCGGCAAGGCCTACTGGCCGCTCGCCGAGCGCGTGAAGCTCAGCATTCCGACCAGCGTGCGCTATATCGAGAAGTTCGAGCGCGTGGCCGCCGAGCATGCCCGCGCCGCCGGCTTTGACGGTGTGGTCTGCGGCCACATCCATCGCGCCAACCTGCGCGAGATCGGCGGCACGCTCTACTGCAATACCGGCGACTGGGTCGAGTCGTGCTCCGCCCTGGTCGAGGGAACGAGCGGCGAGCTGGGGCTGCTGCGCTGGCCGCAGGCCGTCGCCGCGGCGCGCCGCCGTCCCGCCGGGCTGGTCGCCGATCCGGCGTGAGGATCGCGCTGGCAACGGATGCCTGGGCGCCGCAGACCAATGGCGTCGTCACGACGCTCACGGCGACCGCGGACACGCTCACCGGGCTCGGGCACACGGTGCGGGTGCTCTCGCCCCGCGGGCTCACCTCGATCCCCTGTCCGAGCTACCCGGAGATCCGGTTTGCGCTCAATCCCGGCCCCTACGTCGCTCGCGAGCTGAAGAGCTTTCGCCCGCACGCCGTCCACATCGCTACCGAGGGGACGCTCGGGCTTGCGGTGCGCCGCTATTGCCGGCACCGGCAGGTGCCGTTCACCACCTCTTATCACACCCGCTACCCGGAGTACGTGGCGGCGCGCTTCCCCGTACCCCTGAGTGTCAGCTACGGATATCTGCGACGCTTCCACGCGGCTGCGGCCCGCACCTTCGTCAGCAGCCGCACGCTCGAGAGGGAGCTCGCGGGTCATGGCTTCGGACGGCTGCACATCTGGCGCCGCGGGGTGGATCTGCGGCGCTTCCGCCCGCGCGAGCCGGCGCA
>Ga0335079_10009662_pt1 | contig 10980 bp, 10 predicted proteins | sample Lox_Sample_33_FD_206719 | JGI IMG/M metagenome (GOLD analysis project Ga0335079, IMG submission 206719) | Soil microbial communities from Loxahatchee National Wildlife Refuge, Florida, United States - Lox_Sample_3.3 | ecosystem: Environmental > Terrestrial > Soil > Wetlands | place: USA... | reverse complement strand
ATGGGCAGGCGTGGAGGTGGTTCCCACGTGGAGACTCTGCTCGATTCAAAGTGGAAGAGTCCAGTGCTACGGAGAGAACGGCAGCCTCGGGCTCGGAGTGGGCACCTTATTTGAGGATAGGAAGGGCAATCTTTGGGCGGGAACCGGGACCGGGCTGTGGCGATGGAAGGCCCACGTTCCTGAACGCATTCCGCTGTCGGGCCCGGCCTCGGAAATCCACGCTCTGACCGAAGGCGACAACGGCTCACTTCTGGTCACCACACGCGGCGGAATCATACAGCTAGTTGACGGGAAGCCTACGGCGTATCCGCTTCCAGGTACCGGGCCGGAGTTCAATCCTTTTTGGCTGCTCCGTGATCGTAATGGCGGTCTGTGGATCGGAACGATAGACCGGGGGCTCCTGCATGTGCACCAGGGAAGGACGGATCAGTATGGTCAGTCTGAGGGTCTCTCAAGCGATTCCATTGAACATCTCTTTGAGGATCGTGAGGGCAATGTGTGGGTGTGCACCAGTAATGGCCTCGATCACTTTCGCGACTTATCCGTAACCGCGATTCCGGTGAAGCAAGGTTTGGCGAATGCGTATGTTGAGTCGGTTCTACCGGCCAGGGATGGCAGTGTTTGGCTCGGCACTCGAAATGGCCTGGACCGATGGGATGACGGGCGCCTGACGCTTTACCGGAAGCGCCGCGCGCAGGCCCTGGGAACAGAGCGCGAGATCACCGATAGTGGATTGCGGGATGACTATCAGAGCTCGCTGTTTCAGGACCATCGCGGGCGAATTTGGGTTTTCTCGCGTGGCGGGCCTGCTTACCTTGAGCGTGGCCGGTTTATTCCCGTACGCGCCATGCCCGGCGGATATGCGCATTCCATCGCCGAGGACAGTGCGGGGGATCTCTGGATCTGTCAGGATCAGGGTCTTTTTCATTTGCTTCGGGGAAGCATGGCAGAAAAGATCCCCTGGGCCAGGCTGGGGCGCCAGGGCTTGGCTCTTGCTCTCGCCGCCGATCCCTTGCAGGGTGGCCTATGGCTCGGGTTTTCTGGAGGTGGCGTGGCGTATTTCAAGGACGGTCGGGTCCGCGCATTGTACGGAGCCGCTGATGGTCTGGGCGAGGGCCGCGTCAACAGCGTTCAATTCGATCGGGACGGTACGCTCTGGGCCGCGACCGAGGGCGGGCTAAGCCAGGTGAAAAACGGCCGTGTTGTCACGCTGACCAGCAAGAACGGATTGCCCTGCGATGCCGTCAACTGGGTAATGGAGGACGACGCCCGTTCGGTCTGGCTGTACACGGCCTGCGGCCTGGTGCGCATTGCCCGGCCGGAGTTGGATTCGTGGGTCGGAAATCCGAAGCGGACGATACAGGCCACGGTTTTCGACAGCAGGTTCGTTGCGCTCCGCGGCGGCCTCAGTCCGCGTTTCGGCAAGTCCTCGGATGGAAGATTGTGGTACGCGTCTGGAGGCGGTGTCTTCGTCGTCGATCCGCTTCGCCTGGATCGGCGTCAGTTTTCGTTCAACAAACTCCCGCCGCCGGTGCACATCGAGGAAGTGAAGGTGGATGGCAAGATTTGGGAAGCATCTCGGGGGTGGCGCCTGCCTGCTCGGGTCCGCGATGTCTGGATCGATTATACGGCGCTGAGCCTCGTCGCGCCAGAGAAGGTCCATTTTCGGTACAGACTGGAGGGCCAGGACCCGGACTGGAAAGAAGTCGTCAACGTCCGTGAGGCGCAGTATTCGAATCTTCCTCCACGCAACTACCGCTTCCGCGTCATGGCGTGCAACAACAGCGGTGTGTGGAACGAAGCCGGCGATTCCTTAGATTTTTCCATTGACCCGGCTTATTATCAGACCAACTGGTTCCGTGTGTCGTGCGTGGCCGCTCTTCTGGCATTGCTTTGGGCGCTTTATCGGTATCGTCTGCATCAGATCGCGCGGGAATTCAACGCGCGCCTGGAAGAGCGGGTCAATGAGCGCACGCGCATCGCCCGCGAGTTGCACGACACGCTATTGCAGAGTTTTCAGGGTGCGCTGTTCGAGTTTCAGGCCGCTCGCAATCTGTTTTCCCGGCGGCCCGAAGAGGCGATCCGAACTTTCGATAGCGCGATCAGCAGCGCCGAAGAGGCTATCGTCGAGGGCCGCGATGCGATTCAGGACTTACGCCCGGAGTCGACCGGTCAGTCCGATTTGGAACACCTGCTTACTAGCGCGGGACAAGAACTGGCGAGCGCTCAGGAATCGAATGGTAATCGGCCGGTCTTCCGCGTGACGGTCGAAGGACCACGGCAAACGTTGTCTCCGGTTCTTCAAGACGAGGTCTATCGGATTGGCCGTGAGGTGTTACGCAATGCTTTCCGGCACGCGCACGCCAGTCGAATCGAAGCCGAGATCCGGTATAACGACCGCCTGCTCCGCGTGCGCATTCGCGACGATGGAAAAGGCATTGATAAGAAAGTCCTGGGGGCGGGAGCCAGCGCTGGGCACTGGGGGTTGCCGGGGGTCCGCGAGCGCGCGAAACGAATCGGCGCGCGATTGACGATCTGGAGCGAAATCGGGGCAGGCACGGAAGTGGAGTTGAGCGTTCCGGCTTCAATCGCTTATGCGAAATCTCATGTCCGGCGTCGATTCGGGCTGCTCCGCAAGAAAGGTGAGGTCTCGTGATCTCCGATTCATCGCTAATTCGAATCTTGACCGTCGATGATCACGCCCTGCTACGCAAGGGGATCGCGGCGTTAGTCAACGCTGAACCCGACATGAAGTTGATCGCCGAGGCGTCCACAGGAGTGGAAGCGATCCAGCAATTCAAGCAGTATCGGCCGGATGTCACATTGATGGACCTGCAGATGCCGGATATGGGCGGCATCGAGGCCATTATAGGTATTCGCAACGAATTCCCCGACGCCAGAATCATCGTCCTAACGACTTACGCCGGCGACGTGCAAGTGGTCCGGGCGCTGGAAGCTGGCGCCCGCGCTTACCTCTTGAAAGCAAAGGTAAATCGAGACCTCCTGGAGACCATCCGTTCGGTCCACGCCGGGCAAAAGCGTATTCCCCCGGAGGTCGCCGCCGGGTTGGCGGAACATACCGGGGAGCACGAGTTGAGCACTCGCGAACTCGAGGTGCTTCGGCTGGTCGCCACGGGGAATGCGAACAAAGAGATCGCCGCACAGCTTTCCATTGGAGAGGATACCGTCAAACGGCACGTGACGAACATTCTCGCGAAACTGAGAGCGAACGACCGAACCCACGCGGTCACTATTGGGCTGAAGCGCGGAATCATTGAACTGTAGATCCCACTAAAGTGGAATAGCGCGGTGCCAGTTTCGTAGGTACCCATTTCGTTGCAGATTCCTTAAGCTTTAGGCGGGATCATTGTGCAACGGCTATTCTCTACGTTCGCTGACGGTTGGCCTGGTGGAGGCCTTCTGCTCCAGCGGCTGCTCGCCGGAGGAGTTCTAGTTTATTGTGGAATCGCCTCTGTGGCTGCGGCGCCTCATTTTGAGCTCGTAGCCCCGCAAATTCTGGGAGCCGCCGCCGGGGCCCTGCTTCTCGCCGGGTTGTGGACGCCGCTTGCGGGATCGCTGGTAGCCATCCTGGAGGCGTGGATCGCCTTCTCCCACCCAGGTCACCCATCGATGCCGCTCATGTTGGCGGTCCTTGGGGCCAGCTTGGCCATGATCGGCCCTGGCGCCTGGTCCATCGACGCGCGGCTTTTTGGCAGGAAGCAGATCGATCCCCATCTTTAGAAGCCGTTCCATTCCCACGAAAGTGGGAGCCGCAGCTTTCACGATCTAATCAGTTTGAGTATCAACTATTTAGGGTTGTCGCCCGGCGCGAATGGCTTGAATATAAGCCAAGAGGTAGAGGGAAATGGCAACCACGAGCGTAATCAACATAGGTTCGATTCCGAATCCCGGCCCGACACCCCGCGCACAGCCCAGTGGTCCGCGTCTGGTGACTGGCCATCACGGCTCTGCAAGCGCAAGCACGAAGGAGTTCCCGCCATTCCGCCTGGACACTATCAATCAATGTCTATGGCGCCGCCGGGACAGCGGAGAAGACGAACGCGTTCCTTTGAAACCGAAGCCGTTCGCCGTTCTGCGATATCTCGTGGACCACGCCGGCCGGCTGGTTACGCAGGAAGAACTCCTCGATTCAGTGTGGCCCGATACTCATGTTCAACCCGAGGTTCTGAAGCGGCACGTCTTCGAAGTCAGAGCGTTGCTGGGAGATGATCCGAAAAATCCCACTTATATCGAGACCCTGCCCCGGCGCGGATACGAGTTCACAGCGGCCGTTCGCAATGCGGTATCAGCTGCCCCCATCGCCGCGGATACCCCGGCGAAGACCAAATTCGTGGGAAGAGATCGAGAACTCGGTGAGTTGCGTGCTCATCTCGGGAAAGCAATGGCAGGACAGCGGGAGATCGTCTTCGTTACCGGAGAGCCGGGCATCGGCAAGACCACTTTGGTGGACGAATTTCAGCGGCAGGTTGCCACCGGCGCACCCATTCGTATCGCCAGGGGCCAGTGCGTGGAAGGTTACGGCGGCAAGGAAGCTTATTACCCGGTGCTGGAGGCGCTGGGCAATTTGTGCCGGGGCCCCGAAGGAGACTCCGTGGGCCAGATCCTGGCGGCGCAAGCGCCCACCTGGCTGGTTCAGTTTCCCGCGCTGTTAGACCGCCAACGGCGTGAAATCTTGCAGCGTGAAATCCAAGGCGCCACACGACAGAGGATGCTGCGTGAGATCTGCGAGGCATTGGAGACCATCACTTCAGAGAAGTCGCTTATGCTGATCTTGGAGGATCTGAATTGGGTAGATCCGTCCACGGTCGATCTCATTTCTGCTCTTGCGCGTGGCCGAGGTGTTGCGAAGCTGATGGTGATGGGCACATACCGGCCGGCAGACGTAGTACTTCCCGATCATCCGTTGAAGGCGGTGAAGCAGGACCTTTCGGTGCATCACCTGTGTCATGAGCTGGCTTTGGAACCACTGCGGGAAGAGGAAATAGCCGCGTATCTGGCCGCACAGTCACCAGATGCCAGTGTACCGAGGGGTCTGGCCGCGCTGCTGCACCGGCATTCGGAGGGCAATCCATTGTTTATGGTGGCCGCACTGGATCATATGACTCAGCGCGGACTGCTCTCACGTGAGAACGGAACCTGGAGGCTCAACGTTGCGATCGAAGAAATCGATCCCGAGGTGCCGGAGAGTCTTCGGCAAATGATCGAAGCGGGGATCGAGCAGCTGAGTGAACAAGAGCGTCGAGTTCTAGAAGTAGCGAGCGTCACTGGGTTCTCTTTTTCCGCGGCGGTCAGCGCCACGGCAGCGAACATGGATGTGGAGAGTTTTGAAAACGTGTGCGACGGCCTGGCACGCCGGCGCCAGAAGGTCCGTTCCGCAGATCCGCAACATTTCCCGGACGGAACAGCCGCCAGCCGCTATGAGTTTGTGCATGCGCTGTACCGCGAGGTGTTGTATCGGCGGCAATTGCCGGTGCGTAGGGCGAAGCTGCACCTCCTGGTCGCCGAACGGCTAGAGATCCTCTACGCACAACGGCCGAGCGAAGCTGCTACTGAGTTGGCGCACCACTTCGAGCGAGGTGGAGATCGGCTGCGCGCCTTAAAGTACCGGCTGTTTGTGCCAGACATCGGCGTACAGCAGTTTGAGAGTCGGGAAGCGGCGGATTTTATTGGCGGTGTATACCCAGCAGTCCAGGCCGAAGACAGCCAGTAGGTCCTAGAATTCGAACCGCGCAGTAAAGTACAGTTGGCGGTAACCGGTTGTGTACAGGGCGCGGCAAAACGTGGAGCTGTTTGTCAGCAGCGAAGTTGAAGTTCAGATTCAGCTCGACAAGAGTTTCCCAACGCAACTATATCTGATCGCCATGAGTCTGTGCATGTGCTGTACCGCGAGGTGTTGTATCGGCGGCAGTCGCCGGGGCGAAGCGCGAAGCTACACCTCCAGGTGGGCGAGCGGTTAGAGTCACTTTACGCCGAGCGGCTCAGTGCAGCTGCTGCTAAGTTGGCCCATCACTTCGACCAGGGTGGAGATGCTCTGCGCGCTACGAAGTACCGGCAGCTTGCGGCAGGATACTGCAGGGCGGCGGTTTGAGACTGGCCAAGCGGCCGAGATCCTCGAGGCACGCGAGCCGAGCTGCGGTAGCCGCCTCCAGACCTCTAATTGGTGGCGCGTCGCAGTTTGAAATCAATTAAGAGAGGCTGCGCCAATGCGTCGCGGAGTCCGTTCAACAATGATCTAATGCTATCCAGTGCCTCTTTATCGAGTTCCGGAGTAGTCAGGATTTCGGCAGCTTTCGCGCAGAGAATAGCGGCCCTTGAGCGAGCGTCGCTTGCGCGTTGTAGGTTGCCTTTCAAATAGGCTGTTAACGAAAAGTCCGACAGCCATCGCGCAGCCGCCAACTCGTCTTGTGCAGCTTCGAACCTTGCCTGGGGCGAATAATCGTCCTGACTCGAATAGTTTCGTGTCATAAAATCGACGACGGTTCCTGAGGGGATCACGCAGCCAAACCAGAGGGTAGCTTGTGAACCCGCGGGGCGGACGGAATCACGGTGACCGGCCGCCTGCTGGCGCAAGCCGTGCACACGAACGAGGATCCTCTGAATAGGGGCGGGGTTATGCATTTGAGAGCGGATCGGGCCGAAGCGAGCCCCGCTTCCTTCTTCGGTCCATCGGGCCAAAGTTCCATCACATGGATTCGATAGTGTTCCATCGCCACCCTATCGTTATACATTGGGCTCCCTTCTAAGCTTTTGAGACACTTGCCGAGCTGTTTTTGTTGGGCGAGTGGCAAAATCCGACTGGTCGAGAAAATGTGACATCGCTGTGAAATGGCGTCCAGATGGAGTGTTGAACCGGGCCAGGCTCAGGGCTCGATGAGGGCGTTTGGGAGGCCAACTGCAAGTCCATGATCAGGCCGAGTCGCCAGTCGAGTTGAAAGAACAACGCCGTCGCGGTTCCAGACAAGACTTTGCGAAAGATCGGAAGGTATTTCAGCCGCAATCCCATAGTGGACTCTTCGACATCCGCCCTACCTTTGATGTAGTGCGCAGCCTGTTCACCCGTGATGGTGGTATAGTTCTGAGCGTACTCTTTGAGCAGGGTGTATTTGGTATTGGTGATCGTGACCAGTTCCGCTGTGTACCGGTCATAAATCGGCGAGAACTGCTCAGCCTCGGCATCCGTGAGGTTCATGTTGGCAGCGATGGTCTGCTTCTTCAGTGATCTCACGTCCTTGCCGTCGGATCGGCCATGTTTGTGGTCATGGGCGGCCTGATCACAGCCGATGGAAGCCAGGGACGCGTGGCCGCCTATGTTGTCTCGGGAATCGGCTTCCTTGGCGGAGGCGTGATTCTCAAAGACGGCTTCAACATCCACGGGCTGAACACGGCCGCGACACTCTGGGGCACGGCAACCGTGGGAACGCTTGCGGGCCTGGGGGCAGTTCGGCGGTGCCGTCGGTACAGCGTGAGGGCAATTGGAGCCGGATTTATTTTAGCACCGTTGCACGCCATTGCACGCTACAACGCGTTCTTTTGTCGTAAGTTATTGAAAACAAAGTGGCGGAGAGAGAGGGATTCGAACCCTCGATAGAGTTTCCCCTATACACGCTTTCCAAGCGTGCGCCTTCAACCACTCGGCCATCTCTCCGGTCGTGATGATCGGAAACGGCGAACCGCTTTTTTCAGGATATCATGTGCCTACGATCGGCCCGAGGTCTTTCGTCCGTCACTGAGCGGCCGGAAGGAGTTGGCCAGTATCCTTGAAGACCAGCAGGCCGAAGGCTGTTAGCAGGTCGCTTTCCTGGAAATTGCAATGGCCGTACGCCGAAACCGGCAGGTTCACATGTTCCAGTGCCGATCCGCTGAACAGCGTCTTGAGCGTGTAAAGCGGCTCGTGCAGATAAGGAACGATGGGATCGCTGGTCGTATGCAGCGTAACCGCGGGACGTGAGAGCTTCCCGGTAGTCTGGTAGTGGGCGGCAATCTCCGCCAGCGCCTTAGGATCTGCGCTGAATCGTTCGACCTTCAGATTGAGCCGGAGATCGTTGCTAGACCCGAAATAAATACGAAAGCGGTTATCGTAGGGCTGGCCGCCGAGTTCAGCGGTGGCATCGTTTGCGCCAAGAACGTTGTACGCCAGCAACCCCACAATGTTCTGCGCGGTGGTGTTGGCATCCGAGCCAACCGGAAACTGCGTCACCTTCAGGAACTGGGCGGTCGCGGACGGATTGGCGTGTAACACTGCGATGATCTGGTTCGGGTTCCAGCCGGCGATGGTTTCAGGTGGAATGGCAACCGGGTTTCCTGGGATCACCCCGGGAAAGAAGTAGTCGAAGATGACGCGAAAATCGCCGATGTAATTGAGCTGCAGTCGAAAATCTCCAATGGGACCGCAGGCCGGCAACGCGGCGTTATATACGTTCGCCAACTGCTCGATTGAAAGCGCCGAGACCAACCCGCCCTCGGAAGCCCCGGCAATATACACCTTCTGAGGAGCAACGTGCACCTGCTGGTTGAAAACGTTCACCAGATCCTCGGAATCCAGAATGCCTTCCTTGATGGCGAGGCCATTTTTCCGGTAACTCGACAACGCAAATGCGTAGCCCAGTTGATTGATGAGTCCGGGCAGGGAGACGCCGTTGATGGTCAACTGATCTTCGGGAATTGCGAGCGGAGCCACCTGAGGGGGGACGTATCCGTGGGCAAAGATTACAAGGCCGCCATTCCAGCAGCTAAGGTCCGGCATGTAGATGCGGTACACAGCGCCGCTCGTCTGCGTGCCATTGAACTGTGTGGGGGTGGGGCAGTCCGCTAAAGACAGGGCAGGGAACACCAGACAAGCAAATAGAAGATACAGAGTTTTTCGCATTCAGTGGGTCCTTTCTTGAGTAATGGAATGGATTATATCTGATATAGGTCGCGCCGTGCGGTTACTGATTGATAATTGTTCCGTCGCGCTTCCGGATTTCGTCCCAGCCGCCGTTTAATCGCCGTTTTTCTTCCGGTTCGAGGCTGCCGTAAGGGTATTTGGCGGCCAGCTTTTCATCCACCTCGATGCCCCAGCCGGGAGCTTCGTTGACGTACAGATAGCCGTTCTTTAATACCGGGCAGCCGCGAAAAACCTCCCGCAGCCGGTCGTTGAAGCGTGAGTATTCCTGGATGCCGAAGTTGGGGCAAACCAGGTCGAGCGTGGCGTTGGCGGCGTGGCCGATTGGCGAGACGTCGCCCGGACCGTGCCACGCGGTGCGCACGCCGAACATTTCGGCAAACGCGGCAATCTTGCGGCACGGCGTGATGCCGCCCGCTTGGGAGATGTGGATGCGAATGTAGTCGATCAGCCGGTCGCGGATCAGCGGCGTCCATTCGTGGGGGCTGTTGAACAACTCGCCCATGGCGATGGGAGTAGAGCATTGCTGGCGAATCTGCCGGAAATAGTCGATCTGCTCGGGCGCGAGGGGATCTTCCATGAAGAACATTTTGAAGGGCTCGGCGTCCTTGACCAGTTGCACCGCGAGATTGGGCGTGTACCGCTCGTGCATGTCGTGCAATAACTCGACCTCCCAGCCGAGTTCTTTGCGGGCGGCTTCAAACAATTGCAGAGCGCGGCGAGCTGCAGGGCGCGGCTCGAACACGGGCCCCGCATGCAGCGCTTCGATTTTTGCGTTCCCGCGGTGTGAGCCATAACCTTCCATTCCCGGCAGCCCTACCTGCACGCGAACGTGCCGAAAGCCCTGCTCCATGAACTTTCGGGCTTGGTCGATGGTCTCGGGAATCTCTGCGCCCTCGGCATGCGTGTAACAATCCACCGCTTCACGGCACTTGCCGCCCAGCACTTCATACACAGGCATGCCCGCCTGGCGAGCCTTGATATCCCAAAGCGCCTGGTCGACGCCGCTGATGGCGTTGTTGAGCACCGGACCGTTTCGCCAGTAGGAGCTGTTGTTGCAGGCCTGCCAGATGTCCTCGATGCGGTCGGCCGGTTTGCCGATCAGAAACGGCCGCAAGTATTTTTCGACCGCCGCATTTACCAACTCGGCGCGCTGCGTAAAGGTGGCGCAGCCGTAACCGTACAAGCCGTCCTGATCCGTCGTGATTTTGACAACGGTGAGCCGCAAACCTGCGGGCGCGGTGGCGATTACGGAGACGTCACGGATCTTGGGGGACGGCATGCCGTGCGTGGCGCGCGCCACCTGTGCCTGCGCGGTGATCCAGCCGCTGGACCCACCCGCAGCCAGCACTCGCAGAACAGTTCTCCGCTTCAAGGTTTCTTCCCGGTGTCTTCGACCATTTGTTTGAGCCGCTCCATTTCGTGCCGGATCTTTCGCTCGCGAAACACGATCATGAGCGTGTACGCCATCAGAATGACCCAGGCGGCTACGAAACCCCAGATCAGGCCCTGGAAGTTGCGTTGTAGCCGGCCGATTTCGTCGCGGATCGCGTCATCCTGGCTTTGCAACAGAGTGGCCAGCGGCATGAGGGAGTGAACGGTCATATCGAATCTGCCAAGTCTACATCGCGTGGGCCGTGCGGCGCAGGTAGTCGATCTCCCGCTGGGTCTGCTCCTGGCGCAGCCGGATCATAGTCAGCACCCCATAGAACAGGAACAGAGCCAGCATGTTCACACCAAGCGCCCGGCTCCAGTCCGCAGGAAAGGAGCCGTTCTTGCTGAAGAAGACAGGCTGCGGATGTAGTGTACGCCACCAGCGGATCGAAAAATAGACGATCGGAACGTCGGTAAACGCGAAGATCGAGTATACGGCGGCGAACGTCGCGCGCTGCGTGGGCTCTTCGAGCGCCTGCCGCAAAATCAGGTACCCGGCGTAAAGCACCCAGCAGACCAGCGCCGAGGTGAGCCGCGGATCCCAGGCCCACCACACGCCCCAGATCACGCGCGCCCAAATGGAGCCGGTCACCAGGTTCACTGCCAGAAACGCGAGCCCCACCTCCGTGACCGCCACCGCG
>Ga0335079_10009661_pt1 | contig 10981 bp, 11 predicted proteins | sample Lox_Sample_33_FD_206719 | JGI IMG/M metagenome (GOLD analysis project Ga0335079, IMG submission 206719) | Soil microbial communities from Loxahatchee National Wildlife Refuge, Florida, United States - Lox_Sample_3.3 | ecosystem: Environmental > Terrestrial > Soil > Wetlands | place: USA... | reverse complement strand
CTCGAGGACCTGCGCCACTTTCCCTTCACAAGCAAGGAGGACCTGCGCGAGCACTACCCGTTCGGCATGCTGGCGGTGCCGCGCACGCAGGTGCAGCGCATCCACGCCTCGAGCGGCACGACCGGCAGGCCGACGGTGGTGGCCTATACGCGCGCGGATCTGGACACCTGGGCGGCCCTCGTGGCGCGCTCCATCCGCGCCGCCGGCGGTCATGCGGGCGATCTGGTGCACATCGCCTACGGCTACGGACTGTTCACCGGGGGGCTCGGCTGTCACTACGGCGCGGAGCGCCTGGGCTGCACCGTGGTGCCGATGTCCGGAGGTCAGACGCAGCGCCAGGTGCAGCTGATCAGCGACTTCCGACCCGACATCATCATGGTGACCCCCTCCTACATGCTCGCGATCGCCGAGGAGTTCGTGCAGCAGGGGCTGGACCCGCGCCAGACCTCGCTGCGTGTCGGGATCTTCGGCGCGGAGCCCTGGACGCAGGCGCTGCGCAGCGAGATCGAGACGCGCTTTGATATCGACGCGGTGGACATCTACGGGCTCTCGGAGGTGATGGGGCCGGGGGTGGCCAGCGAGTGCCTGGAGACCAAGGACGGCCCGGTCATCTGGGAGGACCATTTCTGGCCGGAGATCATCGATCCGCACACCGGCGTGCCGCTGCCGGACGGGGAGCCGGGGGAACTCGTCTTCACGACGCTCACCAAGGAGGCGCTGCCGATGATCCGCTACCGCACGCGCGACCTCACGGCGCTCCTGCCGCCGACGGCACGCTCCATGCGGCGCATGGCCAAGATCACCGGGCGCTCCGATGACATGCTCATCATCCGTGGCGTCAACGTGTTCCCGAGCCAGATCGAGGAGCTGGTGCTGAAGCTCCCGGGCCTCGCCCCGCACTACCAGCTCGAAGTGAGCCGCGCCGGCCACCTGGATCAGCTGCTGGTGCGCGTGGAGTGCCACGCCTCGCACGCCGGTGACCCGCAGCAGCTCGCGCAGCTGCAGGGCTCGCTCGAGGCCATCATCAAGGGGCGGGTGGGGATCTCCGCGGCGGTTGCGGTCGAGCCTCCCGGGGCGCTCGAGCGCTCGGCCGGGAAGGCGAAGCGCGTGATCGATTCGCGCCCGCGCTGAGGCGCGCCGGGCGACCTCGCACCCCCAGGCCGCCAAAGCGCGCCACGGCCGTGGCCGGCGGCAGCGGCGCGTGCAGCCGCCGGGCGTTCCCCGAGAGGTAGCCCTCGGCCGCGGCAAACACGGCCGCATAGATGCGCCGCGTGAGTTCGTAGGCACGCGTGCCGACCCAGCCGGGCGGCAAAAGCTTCGCCGGCAGCAACGGATCCTGCAGGTGGATCTTGCGGTACTCGTGGATGAGGAGCGTGCGCACCAGGAAGGCGGCCTCGCCCGAGAGCTGCGGCCCGCGCGCGACGGTCTCGAGCGCCGCAAAGCGCTGCACGAAGCGCCGGTAGCGGCGCGCGAGCCCCTCGAGGTCCCAGCCGCGCGCCGCAAGACCACGCTCGCCGGCGGCGTCGGCGGCGCGACTGCTGAGCAGCAGGGCGTCCGCCGCATCCGGAAGCGTGCGCAGCCACTCGCGCGACTGCGCGGTCGTCGCGCCCGGATGGGCGAAGACGTTCGGTGAGAGCTGCCCGAATCCGAGCCAGCGCAGGGTTTCCCGCACCTGCTGGGGGCGGCGCCGGCCGGCCGGCAGCAACAGGAGCGTCCAGCGCCCGTCCCAGGCGGGGTGGGGCGCGCCGTAGATGCGCTGCGTGGCCTCGGCGAAGCGGCTGCCGCCCTGGCGGCTGAGCCGGTACTCGCTGCGGCGGCCGTGCCGCGCGCCGCGCAGCCACCCCTCGCGCGCGAGGCGTGCCACCGAGGTGCGCACCAGGCGCTCGGTGAGCCCGAAGGGGGCGGCGAGGCGGATCAGGCTCCCGAGCGTGACGGCGCCGCCGCGCGGTGCGATGGCGTCCCCGAAGATCGTCACCAGGAGCGAGCCGCCACGCAGGGGGCGCTGGGCGCGGAAGTGCCGCAGGAGCGAGCGCAGGGGAGCGGGCGTCGCGGGCGGGCGGGGCATCCAAAAAGTGTGACACAGAAAACGGGATTCGTTGTGCTAATCTTGTGTCACGTTCGGGCAGCAGCGGGAGCGTTTTTCCATGTACACCCAGGGGCTGGACAGCCAGGGGAGCGAGCCGGTGCGCGAGGAGCGCGACAGCGCCGGGCGCGCCGCGCGCTTCCAGGCGCGTATCGATGCGGAGGAGAAGATCGAGCCGAAGGACTGGATGCCGGAGGCCTACCGGCAGACCCTGGTGCGGCAGATCTCCCAGCACGCGCATTCCGAGATCGTCGGCATGTTGCCGGAGGGCAACTGGATCACGCGCGCGCCGTCGCTGCGCCGCAAGGCGGTGCTCATCGCCAAGGTGCAGGACGAGGGCGGGCACGGCATGTACCTGTACAGCGCGGCCGAGACCCTCGGGGTCTCGCGCGAGCAGCTGGTCGCACAGCTGCTCGCGGGCGCGGCCAAGTACTCGAGCATCTTCAACTATCCGACCCTCACCTGGGCAGACATCGGCGCCATCGGCTGGCTGGTGGATGGCGCGGCGATCATGAACCAGATCCCGATCTGCCGCTGCTCCTACGGACCATATGCGCGCGCCATGGTGCGCATCTGCAAGGAGGAGAGCTTTCACCAGCGCCAGGGGTTCGAGATCATGCTGACCCTGGCACGCGGGAGCGACGCACAGCGTGCGATGGCCCAGGACGCGCTCAATCGCTGGTGGTGGCCGTCGCTGATGATGTTCGGACCGAGTGATGCCGAGTCCAAGCACAGCGCCCAGTCGATGCGCTGGAAGATCAAGCGCTTCAGCAACGATGAGCTGCGCCAGAAGTTCATCGACACCACCGTGCCGCAGGCGCACTTCCTCGGTCTCGCCGTTCCCGACCGCGCGCTGCGCTGGAATCCCGCGAGCGAGCACTACGAGAGCGGCCCGATCGACTGGAGCGAATTTCACGCGGTGCTGAGCGGTCACGGACCGTGCAACCGCGAGCGTCTCGAGGCGCGCCGCGCCGCGCATGACCGTGGCGCCTGGGTGCGCGAGGCCGCCGCCGCGCACGCCCGCAAGCACGCCGCGCGCGCGGCGGCGGCCTGAAGCGCGTCACCGCCCATTAAACACGTTGCAGGGTAGCCCATGAACAACGACTGGCCCTTGTTTGAGGTTTTCATCCGCTCGCGCGCGGGACTTGAGCACAAGCATGTCGGCAGCGTGCATGCCGCGGATGCGCGCATGGCGATCGAGCATGCGCGCGATGTGTATACGCGCCGCCAGGAGGGCGTCAGCATCTGGGTGGTGCCCTCGGCGCAGATCACCGCCTCCGACCCCGGGGAGGCGGAGGCGCTGTTCGAGCCGGCGCGCGACAAGGTGTACCGGCACCCGACCTTCTATGAGATTCCCGAAGAGGTGAAGAACCTGTGAGCCCGCGCGCCACCCCCGTCACGGAAGCCGACGCCGCACTGCACGCCGCGCACCTGCGCTACGTGCTGCGCCTCGCCGACACGAGCCTGGTGCTCGGCCAGCGCCTGGGTGAGTGGGTCGGGCATGCGCCGGAGCTGGAGGAGGATCTAGGGCTTGCGAACCTGGCGCTCGACCTGATCGGCCAGGCGCGCCTGCTGCTGACCTACGCGGGCGAGCTCGAAGGCCGCGGCCGCGACGAGGACGCGCTCGCCTTTCTGCGCGATGCGCCGGAGTTCATGAACCTCACGCTCGCCGAGCAGCCGAACGGGGATTTCGGGCAGACGATCGTGCGGCAGTGGCTGATCGACACCTGGCAGCTGCAGGTCTACGAGGGGCTCACGGCCTCCAGTGACGCGCGCCTGGCGGCCATTGCCGGCAAGGCGCTCAAGGAGACGCGCTACCACCACCGCTTCAGCTGCGGCTGGCTGGCCCGCCTCGGGGACGGCACGCCCGAGAGCCGCCGCCGGGTGCAGCGGGCACTCGGGGAACTGTGGCGCTTCACGCCCGAGCTCTTCGCTGCCGATGAGGTGGATGAGCACATGAGCCGCGCCGGGATTGCACCGGTGCTCGGCGATCTTGCCCGGGGCTGGTCGATACAGGTGGAGGCGGATCTCGGGGCCGCAACCCTCGAGCGCCCGGCGACGCACCCCTACCCCTGGCACGGCAAGCGCGGGGTGCACAGCGAGCACCTCGGGCACCTGCTGGCGGAGATGCAGCACCTGCCACGCACCTACCCCGGGGCACGCTGGTGATGAGCGTGCGCAGCCCGGCGGGGGATACGGGCGCTGCGGCACGCGAGGCGCGCGCGTGGGCGATCCTTGAGGACGTGCCGGACCCGGAAATCCCGGTACTCAGCATCACCGACCTCGGGATCGTGCGCTATGTGCGCTGCGATGCCGACGGACAGTTGCACGTCGGACTCACGCCGACTTACTCGGGATGCCCGGCGACGGAAGTCATCCGGCAGAGCGTGCGCGCGGCGCTGCAGGCGCACGGCTGCGCCGATGTGCAGCTCGAGGAAGTGCTCTCCCCCCCCTGGAGCAGCGACTGGGTGAGCGCAGCGGGGCGCGCCAAGCTCACCGCCTTCGGCATCGCACCGCCGGCCACGGCCGTGTCGAGCCCGCGGCAGCTGCGGGGTACGCCGCGTATCGCCTGCCCGCGCTGTGCAAGCCCGGACACCGAGCGCATCAGTGAGTTCGGCTCCACGCCCTGCAAGGCGCATTACCGTTGCGCGAGCTGCGGGGAGCCTTTCGACTACTTCAAGTGCATCTGAGATGCTGAAATTTCATCCGCTGAAGGTGCTGCAGGTGGTCCCGGATGCCGAGGACGCGATCGAAATCGCGCTCGAGGTGCCCGAGGCGCTGCGCGCGGAGTACCGTGGCAGCAGCGGCCAGCACGTCGTGGTGCGCGCGTTCCTCGACGGCGAGGAGGTGCGCCGCACCTACTCACTCGTCAACCTCCCCGGGGAATGGCCGCTGCGGATCGTGCCGCGCGTGCATGCGCACGGGCGGCTGTCGCGGCACCTGGCCGAGCAGGTGCGCGCCGGGGACGTGCTCGACGTGCTGCCCCCGAACGGCAGCTTCACTCCACGGGTGGCGGTCCAGCCGGGCGCCACCTACGTGGCACTGGCCGCCGGCTGCGGGATCACGCCGGTGCTGCCGGTGCTGCGCAGCCTCCTCGCCGGCGGAGCCACCCGCGTGCTGGTCTTCTACGGCAACACCGGCACGGCGCGCGTCATGTGCCTGGAGGAGCTGCTCGCGCTCAAGGACCGCCACCTCGGCGCCCTGTCGCTGCACTTCCTTATGAGCCGCGAGCCGCAGGAGGTCGAGCTGTACAACGGCCGGCTCGACGCCGCACACCTGCGCCGTTTCGCGGCCACCCTGTTCGCGCCCCAGGCGGTGCAGGAATACTTCATCTGTGGTCCCGGGGACATGATCGAGAGCCTGAGCGCGACGCTGCGCGAGCTCGGAGTCGAGTCCGGGCGCATTCATGCCGAGCATTTCGTGCTGGCGGGTGCTTCCGCCGAGGCGGCCGCGGTGCGCGCCGTGCCCAGCGCCCCGGCCACCGGGGAGGCGGAGGTCAGCATCCTTATGGATGGGCGGCGGCGCAGCTTCACGATGAAGCTCGAGGGTGAGACGGTGCTCGATGGGGCGGCCCGCGCCGGGATCGAGCTGCCCTTTTCCTGCCGCGCCGGCGTGTGTTCCACCTGCCGCACGAAGGTGGTGCGCGGGGAGGTCGCCATGGCGCAGAACTATGCGCTCGAGGACTGGGAGGTGGAGCAGGGCTACGTGCTCGCCTGCCAGTCGCACGTGAAGCGCGCACCGCTGGAACTGGATTACGACGAGCGATGAGCGCGGGCGCAGGCCCCGCGAGGAATCAGACGTGAGTTACCAGAACATACTGTTTGACGTGCGCGAGGGGATCGCGCGACTGACGCTGAACCGGCCCGAGCGGCTGAACAGCTTCAACACCGAGATGCACGCCGAGGTACGCGCCGCGCTCGCATCCCTCGTGCGCTCGCAGGCGCGGGTGCTGGTGATCACCGGCGCCGGACGCGGCTTCTGTGCTGGCCAGGACCTGAACGACCGCGCCGTCGCCCCGGGCGCGGTGGCGCCGGATCTCGCGCAGTCCATCGAGGAGAACTACAAGCCGCTGGTGCTGACGCTGCGCTCGCTGCCGCTGCCGGTGATCGCGGCCGTCAACGGCGTGGCGGCCGGCGCGGGTGCCAATCTGGCGCTCGCGTGCGACCTGGTCATCGCGGCGCGCTCGGCGGTGTTCGTACAGGCCTTTGCCCGGCTCGGCCTGGTACCGGACTCGGGTGGCACCTGGTTCCTGCCGCGCCTGGTGGGGACCGCCCGCGCGCTGGGACTTGCGTTCCTGGGCGACAAGCTCGCCGCGCAGCAGGCGGCGGACTGGGGACTGATCTGGCGCTGTGTCGAGGACGCGGAATTTCCCGCTTTCGTGGAGGACCTGGCGCGTCACTTCGCCGGCGCACCCACCCGCGGGCTCGCGCGCACCAAGCAGGCGATCTACGAGGGCCTCGGCCGCACGCTCGCCGAGCAGCTCGACATCGAGCGCGACTACCAGGGCGAGCTCGGCCGCTCGGCCGACTATGCCGAGGGCGTCGCGGCCTTTGCCGCCAAGCGGGCGCCGCGTTTCAGCGGGCACTGAAGACCATGCCGTCAGCGCCGGGGGAGGAGCCCAAGAACGCCATCGCTGCCCGGGAAGCGCAGCTGCTCGCCGAGCGCGCCGCGGCGGCCATGTTCGATCGCGACCGGGCCTCGCAGTCACTCGGCATGCGCGTCAGCGTCGTGCGCCCCGGCTTCGCCCAGGTCACGATGCCGGTGCGCGCCGACATGGTGAATGGCCACGGCATCTGCCACGGGGGACTCATGTTTGCCCTGGGCGACAGCGCCTTCGCCTTTGCCTGCAACTCCTACAACGAGACCACCGTGGCCGCCGCCGCCTCGATCGATTTTCTGGCCGCAGCCCGTGCGGGCGATGAGCTTACGGCCGAGGCGCGCGAGCTGTGGCGCACCAGGCGCAACGGCCTGTACGAGATCGTCATCTTCAACCAGCACGGGCAGCGCCTGGCGCTGTTTCGCGGTCGCTCGTACCGCATCGACGGCCAGGTGGTACCGACGGAGTGAGCCACATGCAGCTGGAGAGCTACATCGCCGGGCGCTGGCAGGCCGGCAGCGGGCCGGGGACGGCGCTGCGGGACGCGACCACCGGCGCGGTCATCGCGCACGCTGGCGCCGAGGGGCTGGATGCGGCGCTCATGCTGCGGCACGCCCGCGCGGTCGGCGGAGCGGCGCTGCGGCGCCTCACCTTCCACGAGCGCGCCGCGCGCCTGAAGGCACTCGCGAAGCGCCTCAGCGAGCACAAGGAGGAGTTCTACCGGCTCTCCTATGCGACCGGCGCCACCCGGAACGATTCCTGGATCGACATCGACGGTGGCATCAGCACGCTGTTCGTCTACGCCAGCAAGGGCACCCGTGAGCTCCCCAACAGCCACCTCTACGTCGACGGCGCCGTGGAGGCGCTCTCCAAGGGCGGAACCTTCCTCGGGCAGCACATCTGCGTGCCGCTGGAAGGGGCGGCGGTGCACATCAACGCCTTCAACTTCCCCGTGTGGGGAATGCTGGAGAAAATCGCCCCGACGCTGCTCGCCGGCGTACCGGCGATCGTCAAGCCCGCCACGCAGACCTGTTACCTCACGGAAGTGGTGTTCCGGCGCATCGTGGAGTCCGGCATTTTCCCGGAAGGCTCCTTGCAGCTGATCCTGGGGAGCGTCGGGGACCTGTTCGCGCATCTCACCTGCCAGGATGCCGTGGCGTTCACCGGCTCGGCGGCGACGGCGCTGCGGCTGCGCCAGCACCCGGTGGTGCTCGCTAACGCGGTGCGCTTTACGGCCGAAACTGACTCGCTCAATTGCTGCGTACTCGCTCCGGACGCCGCGCCGACGACGCCGGAGTTCGAGCTGTTCGTGCGCGAAGTAGTGCGCGAGATGACGGTGAAGGCCGGCCAGAAGTGCACCGCCATCCGCAAGGCGCTCGTGCCGGCGGCGCGTGTCGGGGAGGTGACGCAGGCGCTGCGCGCCGCGCTCGGCAAGGTAGTGGTCGGAGACCCGCGCCTGGAGAACGTGCGCATGGGGCCGGTGGCCTCGCTCGCGCAGCGGCGCGAGGTCCTCGAGCAGCTCGGGAAGCTGCGCCGCGAGGCGGAAGTGGTCTTCGGCGCGGCGCCCCACACGCAGCCCGAGGGCGCCGATGGAGAGCGCGGCGCATTCGTGGCACCGACGCTGCTGTACTGCAAGGACAGCGCCGGTGCGCGCGCGGTACACACGGTGGAAGCCTTCGGACCCATCTGCACGCTCCTGGCCTATGGCTCGACCGAGGAGGCCATCAGCCTCGCGCGCCGCGGCGGCGGGAGCCTCGTCAGCTCGATATTCAGCGCCGACGACGCCGTGGCCGCGCAGCTGGTGCTGGGGCTCGCTCCTTATCACGGGCGCATCGTGGTCGTGAACCGCCACTGCGCGAAGGAGTCCACCGGACACGGCTCCCCGCTCCCGCACCTGGTGCACGGCGGCCCGGGGCGCGCGGGCGGGGGCGAGGAGATGGGCGGCATCCGCGGTGTGATGCACTACCTGCAGCGCACGGCGGTGCAGGGCACGCCCGATGTGCTCACCGCCGTGACGGGACGCTGGGTGCGCGGGGCACGCGAGCTTGACCCGGGCACGCACCCGTTCCGCAAGCCCTTCGCAGCCCTTGCCATCGGGGACACGTTCCATTCGGCCGAGCGCGAAGTCACGGTCGAGGACATCGAACGCTTCGCGGCACTCTCGGGTGATCACTTCTACGCGCACATGGATGAGGCCGCGGCGGCGCGCAACCCGCTCTTCGGCGGCCGCGTGGCGCACGGCTATTTCCTGGTATCGGCCGCGGCGGGGCTGTTCGTCGATCCGCCCTACGGCCCGGTGCTGGCCAACTACGGCATCGACGGGCTGCGCTTCACCAAGCCGGTGAAGCCGGGCGACCGCATCAAGGTGCGCCTCACCTGCAAGGAGAAGTCGCTGCGCGAGGGCGCCGGCTACGGCGAGGTGCGCTGGGATACCGCCATCACCAACCAGGACGGCGAGGCGGTCGCCAGCTACGACGTGCTCACCATGGTGAGCGAGAAGGCCGTACCTGACGCCTGAAAGCGCGGGCCGCCGCAGAGCCGCCCTCAGTGGTGGCCGAAGTCCTCGAGCACCAGCTGCAGCGGCTCGCTGTCGATGTGCACCGGTCCGGTGAACGGATGGTTGATCGAGACGATCACCAGCATTCCCATGAACACGATCAGCGCCAGCACGCCGGTCATTAACACCTGCGCCCGGAGGTTGCGCGTGCCGAAGAAGAACGTGAAGGCCACCGTGAGCACCCCGCCCAGGATCAGCACCGACCATAGCATCGTCGGGACGATGCCATCCGACAGATGCAGTCGCGTGCGGCGCGCCTCGGTCACGAGGTCCAGCTGATGGAACATCTCGACCAGCACCGGTGTCGGCCGCTCGCCCTGCTGCGCCAGCGACAGTATCTCGGCATACAGCTCGTTGAGTGCGCGCGTGGCCTCGGGGCTGGCCTTCACGCGCGACATTTGCGGCCAGTCCCGCTCGATTGCGGTCCGCAGGTAGCGATCGAGTGCGTCCCGAACCGCCACCGAGTGCGGGTCGGCAGGGACGGCGAGGCGGTACAGCGTCGCGGCCGCGCCGGCTTCCTGGATGACGGCCCCCTCCGCGTCCGCGTAGCGCTCCCACACGATGATGACGGCAAAGGCGAGCAGCACCGCGTAGATCACACCGACGGTTGCAAACTTGAAGCCGGCGATCTCATTGTTGCTGGTGAGCCGCTCGAGGCTGAAGCGGCGGCGGATCAGGATCGGGCCGGACATTGCGAGCGCGGTTGGCAGCACGACGACCAGGAAGGCGGTGACCCACAGGGGCAGGGATGCAAGGAAGCGTGACACGGGCGGTTCCTTCGGGGCCCTGACAGTGTTGGTGCTCGCCACTGTAGGGGCTGCCCGCAGCGCGCGCAAACCGAAGCGTGTGGACGCATCTTCTGGCCTTTGCCCCCCGGGGCGTGTCGTCGGTCCGGCGCTGCGCCTGGCAGGCGCCGCTTTATAATCGAAATCCCGCGGCACCAGAGACGGGGAGCAGGCTGATGGCCGACACTGCGAGCGCGCCGACGAAGTTTTCGCGGACCGACTTAAGCGGACACGACCGCCCGAAATGTCGGGTCATCCTGCCACCGGTGGCAGGAGGCTGGTCTGAGCCGGCCTTGTTTGAGTGGGAACTGAGTGCGGAGTCGTGGACGGATGAGCATCCGCACAGTGAATACAACTTCGTGATCGAAGGGCAGCTGTTCGTAGAAGCCGGCGGGGTAACGGTGGAAGCGCAGTCGGGCGATCTGGTGCGGGTTCCCGCCGGGGCGGTGGGCCGGTATTGGGCGCCGAAGTATGCGCGTCTGCTTGCCATCTACGGGCCCAGCAAGGGCGGCGCCAGCAGAACCCATGGTTACAAGAAATTCAGCCGCCGCTAGAGTTCGTGGCATATCTTCAAGGAACAACGCCGCGCGGCAATTCCGGCCTCCGCGTTGGCGCAGTTGCAGCGGGCCTGATCGAAGATCCGGCTGCGGGGCTTCGTACAGATCGCTCCTTAGAGGCTGTCTGGGCGTAATGTGGTATTGATCTGGCAAAGCGAGCGCAGCTCGGGGAGATGAGGAAGCCGATGCTCCAGAATGAAGTGCGTGCCCCCTTGCCTATCGCGCGGGGCTGGTACCTGGCTCTTTACGCCGAGGAGTTGCCGCCCGGCGCAGTGCAGTCGCTTGAGTACGTCGGTCGCAAGCTGGTGATATTTCGCACCGAGGACGGCCGTGTCGCCCTCGCGGATGCCCATTGTCCCCACCTGGGGGCGCACCTTGGCGTTGGCGGCAAAGTGGTCGGCT
>Ga0335079_10009659_pt1 | contig 10982 bp, 8 predicted proteins | sample Lox_Sample_33_FD_206719 | JGI IMG/M metagenome (GOLD analysis project Ga0335079, IMG submission 206719) | Soil microbial communities from Loxahatchee National Wildlife Refuge, Florida, United States - Lox_Sample_3.3 | ecosystem: Environmental > Terrestrial > Soil > Wetlands | place: USA: Florida... | reverse complement strand
CGAGCCGACCGGGCTGAAAAGCGTGCGCGGAATCGTGCGGGACGCTTTCTCGTTGCACAGTCGAGGCATTATCCAATTGGGATTGCTCTGCCTGATGGCAACTCCGGTGGCCCGCGTGGCCTTTTCCGTTTGGGGATTCGCGGAGGAGCACGACCGAATGTACGTGTCATTCACTGTCGTCGTACTCCTGATTCTGTTGTACAGCTTGTTGGGGTCCGGCTTGGGGTTCTAGCTCAAGCTCCGCTCTGCCCTGGCGCGATAGAGACGGCAGGCACCGGAATCACCGGGACTACTTGCGGCTCCAGCGCCGCCTCGTCTGTCAGCCTTCCGTGAAGGGCCACTGCCGAAGCGCGCTGCCAAAAGCGGGTTGCAAGGTGCAGGAGCAAAATCAGCTGGCTGATCAGAAACGCTCCAAACAGACTGCTGGGCGGAATAATCGCGTCCCACAACCAAACGCCGCCCACCACGATCGCAATCGCCAGCAGTGCAATCAGCACATAGCTGCCCAGGAAACTCCATAGATTGCGACGGCTGTGCCGGAACGCCCTGGCCACCGAGCGACGCACTGATCCTTCATCGCCCACCACGACATCGGTCTCCGCAAGATCAAACCACATGCGAATTGCAGTCAGAACCAGAAAGAGGATTGCCGTACCTCCAACCTGAAGGAAGAAAGGGAGCCTTTCGTTAGAGGTGTGGTCAGCCGCCTTCACCAGGCCGGCTTGCACGCCGGACAGAATCCCAGCGACCGGCCCAGCAATGATGACAAAAAGGAAGAATAGCCGTACAAACCGCCAAACGTTTCGGCCGCAAGCGCGATAGAACTCGTCACGCGGGAGGCGGTGGTCCGAAGCATAGCCCAGCAGCACTCCAGGCAGGAACAGCAGCGTAGCCAGGAAAAACAGCCCCATAAAGATTGCCGCGGGAGCGGTGGATGCGGCGACAGGACCAAATTCGGGCCGCGCGATCATCTCGACGAGAGTCACCAGGTCAAAGCTGTGCAGCAATCTATCGGCATGCAAGCTATTGTCCAGGACGCCATGGGCATGCATGCCGAAAGCGGCTGCTCCCAGTGAAGCAAACACCAGGTTCAAAAGGTAGAACCAGACGATGTAGCGTTTGTTTCGCGCGGCAATAGCGGCGCCCGCAGAAAGCAGATTTTTTTTCATATTCGCCAAAGAAGCGCTCCTATACCAGCCACCACGTCAGGACTTGCGCAAAAAACTGACAGAGGAATCTCCAGTAGTTCACCAGCTTGTTGCCTGCTGCAGTCTGCGGCTCGGCAGTGCGGCTGTTGTTGAAGTCATTGCGATCGAACTGGATTTTGTGGTCGGGATCCACTTCCGCGGACACCACCTTGGCTTTCTTCTGGTAAGCGTACCGTACCCACCGGTCCTGCCCCTCCCAGTGCTCGCGGATTTTCTCGCCATCGTCGAATCTGATCTCGATGTCTACTGGGAATACAAAATCTTCCTTGCGGTGAATCCACACATTAGAAACGTACTCGGTCTCCCCTTTTTTCTCCTTGTGCTTCTCCTTGTACCAATCCACCGGCACGGAACTGATCTTGTAGACTTCGTAGTCCAGGACCTGCGTGCCGTAAACCGCTTGGTTGAAATACCAGCGCAGGTCCTTCCCGGAAACTTCCTCGATGGTCTTAAGGAAATCCTCTTTGGTTGGGTGCGTGAAGCGGTAGCGCATGAAGTAGGTATGCATCGCCCGCTGCATCGTGTCTTCCCCGATCACGCTCTCCAACGTCAAGAGAATCGCGGCAGTCTTCCCGTAGGTGACTCCGCCGTAAGAATTGGAGTTGGCATACTGCCAGCCGTTCCTGGTCATCGGATCGAGGTCGGCCACCGGCAGGTAGAAGAGCCGATCCACATCCCGTTCCCCGGCCGTCATCCCTCCGATATCCAGAACAGACGTCGATGGCGAGAAGATCGAATCCATCACCTTGGCTTCGGTGTATTGGTTGATACCCTCGTCCATCCACGCGTCTTCGAACTCGTTTGTCGCCACCATGCCGTACCAATACTGATGTCCAAATTCGTGCTCGATCACGCCTTCAGGCTCGGAGTGGTTGCCCGCTGGAGCAAACCAACTGGTCCCTGCGGTGATGAACGTTGGATACTCCATTCCGTAAGACTGCGACCCAGGGTCCGGATCAACCACCGTCAGGGTCTTGTAGGGGTACGGTCCATACCAGCGCTCAAAGCGGTCCAGCGTATCTTTCACGCTCTTTGCATGCCGCTCGGCCTGGCTCCAGTGGGCGGGTTGCAGCATGATCCGGATGCTGATTGGCCCCATGCTTCCCGGGAAAGTATCGTTGTAGATCTGGTAGTGCGGACTGGCGGTCCAGGCGAAATCATGGATGTCCTCGCCGTGGTAGGTCACCGTTTTCGTTCCGTCGGCATTGCTGGTGCTGCTGACCTCTATTCCGCTCGCTCCCACTACTTCGTACTGCGGAACCGTCAGCTTGACATCGTAAACGCCGAAATCAGCAAAAAACTCCGTGTAGGCGTGGAACTGGTGACAATTCCAGGCTCCGTGCCACCACACTCCGACCTTGGGGAACCACTGCCCGCCCAGCACGAAATCCCGGTTCCATCCCGTGCGCTCCAGCGTTTCGGGAAATTGATCATGGAACTTGATCCTGAACTGGACATATCCTCCCGCTGGAACTGGCTGCGGCAAATGAATCTGCACTACACTACGGTCGTCCTTGTTGTTGTCGTCAGGCTGGATGAATTGCAACTGGGCAGTCAGGTCGCCCAGCCCTACGACCTCAAAACTCCTGATCTCTTCGGCACCGTTGTTCTTGCTTTCCCACTTCTCGAACGACTGCCCACGGGTGCCTTCCCGCTTCCCTTCCCGCGTCCAGGTGGAAGTGGGTTGAAATGCGTTCAGATACAGATGGAAGGGGAAACTATCCAGCGGCTGGCCGGTCAGGTTGTGATAAGTGAGCGTCTCAGTCGCATCGAGCGCGTGGCTTTTGGCGTCATACCTGGCGTCAATATCATAGGCGACCACCCGCTCGGAGAGCGCTTTCGATGAGTTGATCGCCGAAGTTGTGGCCGGGATGGTGACAGCCGGCGTACTGCTCGGTTGCCCCAGTGAGCTTGCAAACATACAACTGGCGAGCAGGCAGACGGCGACTCCCAGGCGCACGAACATTAATAGGGCTCCTTTGGAAGAATCCAATGGACTGGAGATGATAACGCAACCCAGGCTGATATGGGTTTCCCGGACTTGTAAAATCGGCTATGCCACTGGCCCCGCCGCGTAACCGGTCATGTGCGGTCACTTACGTGCCAATGAAAATGACGGTACAATATGTGCTTTTCGCAGGCAGCAATCGTTCCGCGCTCATTGCAGTAGGGGGGAACGGAAGAGAACTGCCAGGTCTTATTTCCGCGGGCCGCAGGAAACTGGAAAGGAAGACACCTTGTGATCGTCGGCGTTTCGAAAGAAAGTTATCCGGGGGAACGGCGTGTGGCGCTGGTTCCCATGGTGGTTCCCAATCTCATCAAGGCAGGACTTGAAGTAGTGGTCGAGGCCGGCGCCGGAGTCGAGGCCGGCTATCTCGATTCCCACTATGTCGAAAAGGGAGCACGAATCCTTCCGCAGCGCGCCGACGTCTTTGCCACGGCGGATGTTCTTATTCAGGTCCTCTGCTATGGAAGCAATGACATTACCGGCAAGGCCGATTTACCCCTGCTGCGCCGTGGTCAGGTATTGATCGGCTTCTTGCGGCCGCTCGGTTCACTGGAAGTCATCCAGCAGGTCGCAGCAACAGGTGTCACGTCGTTTTCCGTGGAACTGATGCCCCGAACCACACGTGCCCAGAGCATGGACGCGCTATCGTCGATGGGGACGATTTGCGGCTATAAAGCAGTCCTGATTGCGGCAGACACGCTTCCCCGGCTTTTTCCCATGCTCACGACCGCAGCCGGGACGATCACTCCGGCTCGTGTTCTGATCATTGGCGCGGGCGTTGCCGGACTCCAGGCCATCGCCACCGCACGCCGCCTTGGAGCAGTGGTTTCCGCTTACGATATGCGTCCCGCATCCAAAGAACAGGTCCAAAGCCTTGGCGGACGTTTCGTCGAACTCCCGATTGAAGCAAAGAATGCTCAGGACGCGCGCGGCTACGGCACCGCTCAGGACGAAAGCTTCTACGCGCGCCAGCGCGAACTGCTGATGAAAGTAGTTGGCGAAAGTGACATAGTCATCACGACCGCCGTGGTTCCCGGCAAGAAGGCTCCTGTCCTGCTCACGGAAGAAATGGTCAAAGGCATGGCGCCCGGATCTGTGATTCTCGATCTCGCGGCGGAACGCGGCGGCAACTGTGAACTTACCCAGACCGGCAAGACCGTCGTGGCCCATGGCGTAACCATCATCGGCCGGATTAACGTCGCGACCGGCGTACCCTACCACGCCAGCCAGATGTATGCCCGCAATATCACGGCGTTTCTGACCCACCTGGTGAAAGGTGGCAAGCTCACGCTCGACGCCAACGACGAAATCAGTCGCGACACTCTGCTGACCAAGGATGGCGAAATCGTGAATCAGCGCGTGCGGGAATTTCTCTCGCTGCCCGCTCTGGTTCCGCAGGCAGGCTAGTTACGTCACGTTAGGAGAAGAAATGGGTTCGAATCTCATCAATGGGCTTTTCATCTTCATGCTGGCGGGCTTCATCGGCTTTGAAGTCATCCGCCGGATCTCTCCCCTGCTGCACACTCCCCTGATGTCGCTGACCAATGCTCTCGACGCCATTGCCGTCGTCGGCGCCATCATCCTGGTTGGAGAGCATAAAAGCACGCTGTCTGCCGTGCTGGGGACTCTGGCCGTGATCGCCGCGACCAGCAACGTTGTCGGTGGCTTCCTGATCACTGACCGCATGCTCAAGATGTTCAAGAGCAGCCGCCCGACGAAACCATGACCAGCCAGACCCTCATCGAGATCATCTACCTCGTTGCCAGCGCGCTGTTCATTCTCTCGCTGCGCTGGATGAGCACACCCAGCACCGCCCGCCGTGGTATCTGGGCCGGCGAAATTGGAATGGTTCTGGCCATCGCCGGCACCCTGCTGCATCACGGCATCGTGGATTACAAGTGGATTGCAATCGCCTTGGTGCTCGGCACGGGAATCGGCATTCCGCTAGGCATGGTGCAGATGACCGCAGTGCCGCAGCGGACGGCGCTAAGCCACGCCTTCGGAGCATTCTGCGTGACCCTGGTGGGCACTGCGGAGTTCTATCTGCGCTCGCCCGACGTGCCGCCCTTCATGATGGCGGTGCTTTCCATGGAGGTCATTCTCGGCTCCCTGACCTTTACCGGCAGCCTTATGGCCGCAGGAAAGCTCCAGGAGGTGCTTCCGCAACGCCCCATCACCTACAAGGGCCAGAACTTCGTCAATCTGTCGCTTCTCGCGGTGGCCGTAGTGTTGGCGGTCTACCTGGTCCTGCATCCGGGATCCCGGCAGTTATTTCCCGCAATGCTTGGCGTGGCCATGGTGTTCGGTGTCCTCATGATCGTGCCCATTGGCGGCGCAGATATGCCCACCGTCATCTCCTTGCTCAATTCCTACGCAGGACTGTCCGCGGCAGCCATGGGCTTTGTCGTGGATAGCAAACTGCTGATCATCGCCGGCGCGCTCGACGGGTCTTCCGGATTCATCCTTTCCGTCATCATGTCCAAGGCCATGAACCGGTCCTTTACCAACGTCTTGTTTGGCGCCTTTGGCCAGGTGCAGGCGGCAGCGGCCGGAACGCAGGAAGAACGGACCGTGCGAAGTGCGACGGCCGACGAAGCGGCGGGTATTCTGGCAGCGGCTAACAGCGTCGTGGTGGTACCGGGCTACGGTATGGCGGTTGCCCAGGCCCAACACAAGGTCCGGGAACTTTACGACGCTCTCAGCAAGCGGGGAGTCAATGTGCGCTTCGCCATTCATCCCGTGGCTGGGCGCATGCCCGGCCATATGAATGTCCTTCTGGCCGAGGCCGACATTCCTTACGACCGGCTCATCGAAATGGACGACATCAACGGCGACTTCCCGCAAACCGACGTCGCTCTGGTGATCGGCGCCAACGACGTTACAAACCCTGCGGCTCGCACCGATAGTTCCAGTCCGATTTTCGGAATGCCGATTCTGGATTGCGATAAGGCCCGGACCGTGATGGTCATCAAGCGCAGTATGAGCCCGGGCTTCGCGGGCATTGACAACCCGCTCTACTATCTCGATAAAACCCTGATGCTATTTGGCGATGCCAAGTCCTTCGTCAACAACATCGTTCATGAACTCGGAGGAGGCGGACACTAGACAGACGGTTTGGGACTTCGCCACTGTGCGATCACGGTTCCAAGCACGAGCAGCGTCATCAGCGAGATCACGGTCAGCGAGGCGACGCAATAGACACACCACACTCCCAAAATGTGGGCCTCGATGTTGGCCAGGTAGAGCGAGAATGCCAATCCACCGAGAGTCATCAGCAGCAGCAACCCGTAAGCTCGCCTGAAAGCGAGACCGGCCATCAGAACGTAGCCGGCAATGCCGATTGCGGCAACCGGAATGCCCCAAATCATCGCAAACGGACTGTGGTTCACGATGCCGCAGTCCCAGCGTTCGTTGATGCTGCAAGGCGAGTCGTCGTCAGTGCGGTAGTGCTCACGTAACGCCAGTGATGACGCGGTAATGCCCAGCACTGCCAGCAGGATCAGCACCACTCTCATGTCTACCTCCAGACCGCCTTCCAGATTACAACATCACATTCCGAAAGGCGGCAATTAGAATGGTCTCGCGCGCCAAACGGAAAGTTCCTGATGAAAGCTGCAATTCTGACGTCTCCGCGGCCGGTTGCCGAGTCTCCTCTCGAAATCACGGAAGTGGGACGCCCTACCCCTGGGCGGGATCAGGTTCTGCTGCGAGTGCTGGCGTGCGGCGTGTGCCGAACCGACCTTCACATCGTAGAGGGTGAGCTGCCGCCTCGACTTCAGCCACTCATTCCCGGCCACCAGATTGTTGGCGAGATCGTCGAAGGAGCTACGGCGGAACTGCCTCTTCATACTCGAGTCGGCGTCTCCTGGCTGGGCGGGACGGACGGCACCTGTGATTATTGCTGCCGTGGTCTCGAGAATCTTTGTGATACGCCTTCGTTTACCGGATACACCATCAACGGCGGTTACGCAGAATATGCCACTGCGCGTGCCGATTTCGTATTTCCGTTGCCAGCCAGCCTTGATGATTTGCAAGCGGCGCCGTTGCTTTGCGCGGGAATCATCGGATTCCGCAGTTTGCGCGTGGCCGGCGTGCAGCCCGGCGAGCGCGTGGGTCTGTTCGGCTTCGGTGCGTCCGCGCACCTCACAATCGCTGTGCTGCAATCCTGGAATTGCCCTGTATACGTCTCAACCCGGGGAGACTCTCATCGCCGCCTGGCTTCCTCCCTGGGAGCGGCCTGGGTTGGCAGCGAGAACGACAAACCGCCAGTTGAACTCGACCGCGCCGTCACTTTTGCGCCCAGCGGCGACGTCGTCATTTCCGCTCTCAGCAGCCTGCGAAAAGGCGGCGTGGTGGCCATCAACGCCATTCATCTCGACCGGATGCCGCAGTTCGATTATGACCGCCTGCTCTGGGGCGAGCGTCAAATCCGCAGCGTTGCCAACATGACTCGCACTGATGCCCGCGAGTTCCTTCAGCTTGCCAGCCAGATTGGGCTCCGGCCCAGGGTCCGTTCATTTCCTCTGGACAGGACCAATGAAGCCCTCGCCTTCCTCAAGCGCGATGCCATTGACGGTGCAGCCGTCATCGTTCCCTGAAAGTTAACGGCCGCAACTCCCTCAGCCTGCGCCAGTACGTTCCGTAAAGCATAGAATGCGGGAACCGGGAAACCATGCCTCTCACTTCGACGGATTGGATCGTCATCGCGGGATATTTGCTGATCAATCTCCTGATCGGCATTTATTACCGCCGTCGCGCCAGTGGCAATACCGAGGAATTCTTCGTTTCCGGCCGTGATGTCTCCTGGTGGCTGGCTGGCACTTCTATGGTGGCCACCACGTTTGCTGCGGATACTCCCCTCCTGGTCAGCGGTCTGGTTGCCCGGCAGGGCATCGCGGGAAACTGGATCTGGTGGGGTTCCTGCATCGGCGGCATGATGACCGTTTTCTTCTTTGCCCGCTACTGGCGCCGGTCCGAGATTCTGACCGACGTGCAATTGGTGGAGATCCGCTACGGTGGACGACCAGCAGCTTTCTTGCGGGGTTTCAAAGCAGTCTATCTGGGCCTGTTCATGAACTGCTTCATCCTCGGCTGGGTGACGCAGGCAATGATCAGCATCATCACGGTTTTGTTGGGGCCGGCCATAGCCCAGGGACGCGTCGTGCAACTAGCGATCGGCTCGCACACGCTCAGCTACACGCTGGGCGATCCCCGTTATACCGCGCTGCTCATCTGCGTTCTCGTGCTGATTCCCTTCACCGGACTGTACACCTTCATCGGCGGACTCTGGGGTGTTTTGGTCACTGATCTCTTCCAGTTTGTGCTGAAGATGGCCATGATCATTGTGCTGGCATGGGTCGCGGTGGCGAGGATTGGCGGGATGCAATCTCTGCAGGCCCACTTGCAGATCATTGAAAGCAACACCCGGCATTCAGGCCTCCAGACCTCAGATCCGACAGCCTTCCTGCCCGATTTCCACCTGGGATTGACCACAAATGCGCTCTGGACTCTGCCTTTGCTCACCTTCATCGTTTATCTGGGCATGCAATGGTGGCTGGCGTGGTATCCAGGGGCGGAACCGGGCGGCGGCGGATATGTGGCACAACGTATGTTCAGCGCGAAGGACGAAAAGCACTCTCTCGCCGCCACGCTTTGGTTCAACATTGCCCATTACGCGCTGCGTCCCTGGCCCTGGGTAGTGACCGGCCTCGTGGCCATCGTTGCGTATTCCCCGAACGGCGGCCTCCGTCCCAGCCTCGCCTTCGTTCAGAATCCCGAGCAAGGTTACGTAATGGTCCTGCGCGACTACTTGCCTCCAGCACTGCGCGGTCTGATGATTGCTGCTTTTCTCGCCGCCTTCATGTCTACTATCGGAACGCAACTCAACTGGGGAAGTTCCTATCTCGTGAACGATCTCTACAAACGATTCCTCGTACGAAGTGGGAGCGAGAGGCACTATGTCATCATCAGCAAGCTCTTCACCGTCTTGCTCGTCCTTGCCAGCGGCTACACTGCCACGCAACTGACTTCCATCAATCAGGGCTGGCAACTGGTCCTGAACATCGGCTTTGGGACCGGTGCGGTTTACATCCTGCGGTGGTATTGGTGGCGCATCAACGCCTGGAGTGAAATCTCAGCTATGGCGGTAGCTGCGGTCATGACCATCGCGCTGAGCCGGTATCCGTTCTCCGGAAACAACGCCCTCGTTTATGCCAAGTCCGCCCTGATCACCGGTCTTGCTACCACCGTTGCGTGGATCGCCGTCACCTGTCTCACGCAGCCCGAACACGATCAAACCCTGCTGGCGTTTTACCGTCGTGTGCACCCCACAGTTTATGGGTGGAAGCGCATCGCCAGTCTCGCGCCTGACCTGCCGCCAATCCGCGATGTCTCGACGAACGCATTCAATTGGATCATGGGGTGCATTCTGGTTTACGGGTGCCTGTTCGGCATCGGCAAATTGGTGTTCGGGCAATGGTTACAGGGAATCTTGCTTCTCATCCTCGCAGCATTCTCCGGCTATCTGGTTTTCTGGAGCCTTTCACGCCAGGGATGGGCGACCTTATCGGGCGACTCTCTTCCCGTCGCTCAGGCAAAGCAGTCTGGCCAAGCGAGTCAAGGCTGAGCCAGATAGCGGAAGCTATACGATCCCGCCTCATTTCCCGACACAAACCGTGTGTTGAATTCGAGCAGGTATTGCAGGCGATCGTCGTTCAGCGAAAGTGGCTGCGCGTACGGGTAAGTCTCCATCTCACGGTACGGCAGAGGATCCACGGAATTCCCCTGCGCCGCGTAAAAGTCCATGTCTTTTTCGTAGCCGTGTGCCATGAAGAAGTAATCGCGAACCCATCCTTCCGCCAGCGCTGGCAAGCCCGCGGAATCAAAATCCATGGCCACCTCGTCTCCCGAGCCAAAAACCGCTTGCCGGTCATCGAACGACGTCACCAGGGATCGCACATCCCCGTATCGCGTATAGACGCCCGCCGGCCGCGTGTAAGGCCCGGTCGCGCTCGCCTCTTCGTAAACGTACCGCACATTGCCCGGCGGCTGGCCCTCAATCTTGAGTGGAAAACCGTGAAAACGCAGCTCCGCGCGCGCGAGCGGAACCGGCGTTATGCGCGCAGCCTGTGCCTGCTTCGTACGATCAATCAGAATCTCATCCCAGTAGATTTGGAGATTTGTCGTGATGCGAATCCGTCGCGCCCCCACAGGCAGCTTCCCTGTCAAATCGGCCGTCATCATTCGCGGCCCGCCCGCCGGGAAGCCCATGTCCTCAACAACCTTCTGCCACTTTCCGTCTTCAGTAAGAGCTTCGACATAGGGCGCGATGCCTTCTATTCCCGCCTGTGAAGCGGCATACATTCCCGTTGCGCTGAAATACTCGATTTCCCCATGCAACAGCAACCACAAGGGCCCGCCCTTGTACGGCTCTCCTAGATCAAGCTCCAGGCTGTGTGGTTTGGCAAAACCTGCAAACGGCAGCAGGTCGAAATCTCCGACATAACGGTGCGCCAGCAGCTCCGCAAGCACATTGTGTCCGTGATCGTCCCAGGCTCCCACAGGAGGCTTCGCTCCCTCGCTGAAAACTACCTTGAACGGGGGATAAGGGGGGTTACTAGCGAAGTATTCGTTGGGATAAACATCCACGGCCTTCGGATGGTCCACCGCCAGGAGTTCCACCTGATCCAGATAGACTGCCTCCTCAAGTGGTTCCATGAATCGGAAACTCAACTTGCCGTCCTTTTCATGAATCATCTCACGTTCGA
>Ga0335079_10009658_pt1 | contig 10983 bp, 5 predicted proteins | sample Lox_Sample_33_FD_206719 | JGI IMG/M metagenome (GOLD analysis project Ga0335079, IMG submission 206719) | Soil microbial communities from Loxahatchee National Wildlife Refuge, Florida, United States - Lox_Sample_3.3 | ecosystem: Environmental > Terrestrial > Soil > Wetlands | place: USA: Florida... | reverse complement strand
CAAATATTTCTTTTGTATTGCGATCTCCAACACTGACGACCTGACCGCCGCCAACTTCGCTTGGTACACCTACGAACTGTCCCTCAATCCTATTATCACCGTGGGTGGCCAAACCTATTATCCGGATTATCCCAAGATCGCAACCTGGCCGGATGCCTATTACGCGACGTTTGACCTGGAGAACACGAACAACGGATTTCAGAACGTGGGAATCGCGGCGTGCGCGTTCGATCGGACGAACATGCTGATTGATGCGGCTGCCAGAACTCCGCAGTGCTTCCTGTATCCGCAGACTCCCAGCGGATTGTTCCTGGGGCATAGCGCGCTGGCGGCGGACATTGACGGCACCACTCCGCCTCCAGAAGGCACCGTCGAATCGTTCATCAGCATCCAAAATCCCAGCGGGACGAATACCACTTCGACGCAGCTCAACCTTTGGCAAATGCACGTGGATTGGACGACCCCCACAAACTCGACCTTTACCGGCCCGACTTCCATTGCTGTGAATTCGTACACGCCCGGGTGTTACAGCCTTAAATTTCCCACCAACACTTACTGCGTGCCGGAACCGAGTTCGCCGACCACAAAGAATTACATCGATTCCGTGGGTGACCGGCTCATGCACCGCTTCGCCTTCCGCCAATTCCCCACGTATCAGTCCTATATCGTGACCCAGACTGTGCAACCCGGCAAGACCCAGCAAACTGGCGTTCGCTGGTACGAATTCAGTCCCTCCGGAAACACTCTGAGCGTCACCAACTCTGGCACCATCAGCCCGGACACGATGTACTTTCGATTTGTTCCCAGTGCAGCCCAGGACAAGGTCGGGAACCTGGCGGTCGGATACAGCGGGTCTTCCACTAGCCTGCATCCTTCCATCGGTGCGTCCTACTTGAACCTGCCAGCGAACAGCCCGCCGACCGAATTTGGAATCCTCCTGGGGAAGGCGGACGCGGAAAATTCTCCCCATTGGGGAGGCTATACCAGCATGACTGTGGATCCGGTGGACGATTGTACGTTTTGGTATGTAAACGAGTACTTGACGGCAAATCAGACCGGGACGAGCCATACTTGGCGGACCCGGATCGTTAAATTCAAGCTTAGCAGTTGCCGGTAGCAGCAAGGCAGCGTGGACAGTGGGATCGAATTGAATGGAGTCGAATGGCCTACAGGCAATAGGGCCTTAAGCTCTCGTTGATTCTCCCAGGACTGGGAAGTAGACTCTCAAAATCCCCCAGTCCCTGGGAGCAGGGTCTCCATGGCGGGACTGGAAAGGAAGCAGAAGTGATCCGAGTTACAGGGCGAGTGTTGGTGGCAATTGGCGTCGCGCTATTCTGCCTGCGGGCCTGGGCGCAGAATGGCAGCTTTCTCGAATGGTCGGTTCCCACGGCCGACAGTCTTCCGCTGCACGTAGTGCCCGCCAGCAGTTCGGTTTTCTTTTTCACCGAGAGCAACAAAAACCGGGTCGCCAAGCTCGACACTTCCGCGAATGTCTTTACCGAGTGGCTGTTGCCCACGGCGTCGATGCCCCACGGGATTGTTTTGTCCGCCTCAAACACCATCGCGTTCTGCGCCTATAACAATAACTCCGTCGGGATACTCAACACCGACACGTCGCAGTTGACGGTATGGGGGGTGCCGACCGCAGGTGCTGGAACCATACACCTCGACATCTCGGGCTCGACCTATTTCTTTACCGAGGCGCTCGGCAACAAGATTGGATTGCTCGATCCGGTCGCCGGCCAGATCACCGAGTGGCTCATCCCCACCCCCGGGGCCACACCGCGCGGAGTCGCCGTCGGCCAGAATGGAGAGGTCTTCGCCGCGGAACTGAATGTGAGCAAGATCGCCATGCTCAACACCGTGACCAATACGATCACGGAGTGGGCATTGCCCTCGGTCCGCCAGGTGGAGCACCTGAGGTTTTACAATGGGCTGGTCTATTTTGGAGACTTGGGAAGCAGCATCATTGGTGCTCTGAATCCAAAGACGAATATCGTCATCTATGGGCCCGTGCCCACCCCGAATGCGGCCATACCCGACGTATTTGTTTCCTCAGGCCTGATTAATTTCACCGAACGCAGCGGTAACAAGATCGGCCAGTTCAACCCCGCGCTTGAAAAAGGAAACTCAAAGCTGCTCACGCCGGTGGTGACCAGCGTCGCGCCCCAAGTTTCCCCGATCGTCCCCCAGAACTTCACTTTGCAGCCGACCCAGACGACAGTTGCGCCCAGTGCGGCGAACGTCGCGGGCGTAGTAAAGGGCGGCTTCACCGAGTGGGCAGTTCCGACTGCGGCCAGTGGGCCGCTTGGCATCAACGGTGTCGGCAACATCATCGTCTTCACGGAATACAACACGGGCAAGATCGGGACGCTTACGCCGGGAAATTCTCCTTTGGTGCACTAGCGATACCTATCCGTCTGCAATTTCTGTTTACTGTTCTTGCTCCGAACCTAGGCTGATACTCGCTATTGCGGAACAGAATTTGCCATTCTGCTCTCATGCGCCGCGAGTCTACGCTGCCCTCCACGGGGAGTCTGGAGCGTCTGGTGGAGTATCAGAATGAACGGCGCAGGAGCCGCCGCTTTACCCTCCAGCAAAGTGCCATGGTTCGACACAACCATGCCATCGCAAACCCGCTGAACGCCGAGACCCAAAATGTGTCCCTTCACGGAGTATTGCTGCGAACCCCCGTCGCCGTTCCCGACTCATCTGAGGTTGAGGTCGAACTCCGTTTGTGCAAAGAGGACAGGCAGAGTGTTTTGTTGCGGGGAGCAGGCAGGGTAGTTCGCAGCGAAACGAAGCAGGCGGGTGGATTCGGAATCGCGGTGGCATTCGATCAGCCCCTGACCGAAAGCTCTCACGCGCCGGCAGTAGCCGCTAAGCTTGCCGGCCACCAAGCTCGCGCGCCAAAGACTGGAAGCAACCCGAAAGTACGATAGTGTTACCGGTACCTGCGAGACCTCGGGCCACAACTTTCACCTAGGTTCGGGGTTTAAGAGATGGAACAATATTGATGCTCCTCGGTTGAAGTTCGATCAAGTTCGCTTTCATTGACAGGAGTTTGCCCATGCGGCGCCAAGCGGCTATCGCGTTCTTGGTGTTATTGCTTTTGCCTTTCGCGGGTTGCGGAGGAGGAAGCAGTGGCACATCCCAGCCCCAGAATTCCGGGGGTGGTACCTCTCCTGCGCCGCCCGTGCTTCCGCCGGGCGCCACTTTCTTCGCACTGGATATCGGAAACTTGGGTGAGCCCTGGCCCAGCAGCCTGGGAGTCCAGTTTGGGATCTGGCGCACTCTGGGTGCGAAACTCCGATGGAATCAGATCGAAACCTGCCAGCCGGCGGATGAAACCAACGCCAACGATCCTTGCTTCGACTGGTCCCACTTCGATCAGTGGGTGCCGTTGGCCACCGCCAACGGGCAACAGATTCTTTACACCGCCTACTACACCCCGACCTGGGCATCTTCAAGTCCCAATGCGGTCTGCCAGCCGGAGGGTACCGGCGGTTGTTTCCCGCCCAGCGATCTCACGTCTAATCACGACAGCCACTGGAAGAACTTTCTAGCTGCGGTCTACAAACATGCCACCGCCAACCAGTGGCACATTTCGTATTGGGAGTGCTGGAATGAGCCGAACGTTCCCAGCGAGTGGTCGGGCACGCTTGCCGATTTGAACACCATGTGCCAGGACCTGCACAGCACCATCCACGCTTTGGATTCCAGCGCCAAGTTCACTACGCCGGCCGCGACCGGGGGAACAACTGCCGTGAACTGGTTGATGAAATGGATCAACAATGGCTTTGCCAGTGAGGCTGACATTCTTGCGTTCCACGGTTATGTTTGCAATGACATCAACAATTGCCAGGCCGAAACGGTAAACAGCGCGGTGCTGGTCCCGCTTATCAACGCGATTACGGGTACGCCCTTTTCCTCCATACCGTTGTGGGACACGGAGGGCAGCGACCTGGTCGGGCAAGCCGCTATTCAGGATCCTGATCTCCACGCTGCCTTCTATGCCCGTTACACCGTGCTCCAGCAGTCGGCCGGGATCGCCATGTTTTCTTATTGGGGCTACGACTTCGGAGGTAACGACTCCCTTATCAACAATCCGGGCACTAATACCGCCACGCTGAATCCGGCCGGCGTTGCCTGGGAGCAGATCTACAACTGGACGCTCAATGCTCAATACACTACGCCCTGCGCTAATACCAGCGGCTCGATCTGGCAATGCACCATCAGCCAGAACGGCACCACGTCTTTGCTGGTATGGGATGCCGGTCAGACCTGCGCAAACGGAGTTTGTACCACCAGCAATTTCGCCGCTCCCGGCCAATACACCGAATTTGACGACCTGAGCGGGAACACGAACCAGACCATCAGCAACGGCACCGTAGCCATCGGTGCCAAGCCTATCCGCCTGCACTGAGTCCGAACGGAATTCCCGGCAAAAAGAACGGACCCGCACTCTGGTGCGGGTCCGGACATTTCGGCCTTTACCGGCCCGATTCTACTTTTCGCCAGCCGCCTTGAGCTGGATGAAAGGCATCACCGAGGGCACGCCCTCGGCATTCACGATGACCAGCATGTAATAGCCGGGTACCGCAGAATTAGCGCTAGCGGGGGCGGTGGCGGTGATCTGGACGGGGCCAGTTCTCGCCGCGTTTACGCGAAACGCGAGGTCTACGTAGTGCTTGTCGTCCATCTGGTTGGCGTGTGTAGTAGCGCCGGGACGGACCAGCGCCACGCGCCGGATGCTGGTCGCATCGGGCGTGGTGATGTTGAATGTCTGACCGTATAGCACGGAAGCCGGCGAGAACGTGATGGTGGGCCGGGGACCGTTGAACAAGTAGGGCGGGCTGTAGATCTCATACGTCATTTGCAGCGCGACCCCGCTGTCGGAGCCAGCAGAAAGCACTCGCCCGTCGGGCAACAGAAACGAGGTGGAATGGTAGCCGCGCGAGGCCGATTGCGGGGCCATCAGGGTCCAAGTGCCGGCCACAGGATCGAACAACTCCGGCTGCTCAATGGGAGTCGTATAGTTCGAGGCTTGATTGCCTCCGATCGCCAGGATCGTTCCATCTGCCAGATAGATGAGATTGTCGTTGTAGCGCGCAATGTTCAGCGATGGACCATAAACCCAGGCTGGATTGGGCTGAGAAAAATCGATGATCTCGGTCGTGGCTGTGGGCCCGCCGGCCTTGGTGGACGACCCGCCCACGATCATTACCTTCTGCGACTTGGGCAACAGAATATCGGCCGCATGTTCGCGCGGTCCGAAATTCAGGTTCCCGACGAACGACCAGGTTTGCGTCGTGGGGTTGTACAGGTTGCTGCCCAACTGGGTGAGCCGGGGCGCCGCCCAAAAGATGTCCCCGTTGGGCAAGACGTTGAACAATGGGTAGTCATCATTCGGCGTAGGCATGTTGGCCGAACTCGGTAGCAGCGTCCAGGTATTGGTCGACAGGTCGTAGCTCTCCATCGAGATCTGGATCTGCGTTCCATTATTGGCCGTGCCTGAGGCCACCAGAATCGTGCCATCGGGCATGGGCAGGGTGGTGGGATACCAACGGGAGGCATTCATCAATGGGCCCGTCGACCAGGTATTGCTCGCCGGGTCGAAGATGGTGCTATTAAAAATCCCCGAGTCAGCCGGATAGTGAAAATCGTCCAGGCCACCGGCTACCATCACCCGGCCGTCGCGCATAAGGGATTGCCCGGCGCAGAAAATGTCCACCGGAAAGGGAAGAGTGACGTCGGTGACGGTATTGGCCACTGGATCATACAGGCGCGCCGGCGAGGGACCACCATTGCGTCCGATGGGATAACCCCAGAGCAGAACCTTGCCGGTGTGCAGGACCGCTCCGTGAATGGCCAGCATCCCCAGGTTTTGTGGCTGGCTCCATTGCCCAAGGTTGGGCGGAGGCGTTGTGGTCACGGTCAGCACGCTGGTGCCCTTGCGGCTGCTGTAGGACGCGCCGATCGTGGCCGTGCCCGGCCCCACCGCGGTTACCATGCCGGTCGCAGAAACGGTTGCCACCGCCTTGTTGTTGCTGCTCCAGGTGGACAATGTGGTCACATCCTGGATCACGTCAGCAGCCAGTGTCGCGGTCGCATAGAACTGCTGGCTGGCGCCGGTTTGCAGCGCCGGCGCAGCCGGGGTCAGCACCACTCCCGTGAGCGTATCCGCAATCACCGTCAAGGAACTCGAACCCTGGACGCCGTCCAACGTGGCATCGATGTTTACCGTACCCGGTCCGGTCGCCAACACCAGTCCCATGTTGGCGCTGACCGTGGCGATGCCCGTATTCTCCGAGCTCCAAGTCACTTGCTGCGTTAGGTACTGCTGGCTGTTATCCGAGTAGGTGCCGACTGCGACGAATTGGCGATCCGCGCCCACCGGCAATTGGGTGGGAACGCCGGTATCTAGAATCTGCGTCACCGCGATTGAAACCAAGGTTTGGCCATACGAAGGCACACTAAGCAGGGCCAAGGCAGCTACCGCCAAGAAGCGAGTACAAATAGCAACACGACTACTTTTTGCAGGGCGACCTTCAATGGTGCAAACAGGCATGGCTTTCTCCCGATCCTCAGAATCCTCAGAGATCACTTAAAGTCGAAGGAACTGCGATTCCAGAAATGATCGATCCGCACACGGCCCACGCCAGCTGGGACCTCGGCGGCCGATCCGACGAATTTTAGGCCAACGGTCACACCGAGTCTATGACGCAGCTCACAGAACCGAGTGATGCAGATCACAGAAGTACTCCTAATTAGGGCTAGGGGGGCGGCTAACCGAGCGTTGCGGCACTCGACACGTTTGCAGGCGAAATTATGACTGTAGGAAAAAAGGCTGTCAATACGGCCAGTTTTCTAGAGTCTTACGACCCTGCACGGTTCGCCACTCGAACCCGTGACCGGGGAATGCTGCTCAAGGTATTCTTGCATAAACCATGCGCAGGATAATAATGACCCTCCGACCCACGCTTTGCTTCGCCCTGATTTGCTGCGCGACCGTGGCTTCCGCACAAATTACCCGGGACTTCTTCGCCTTCGATATGAACAAAGCCTCCCACTATCGCGGACAGCAGTCGCCTTGGCCAGAAGACTGCTGCCGAGGCGAAGCCACGCCAGTGCATTTCGGAGTGTGGCGCAGCCTGGGCGCGCAAGTGAATTGGAACCAGATCGCACTGCCCTGCGAGCCCCGCAATGGCGCCGATCCCAACGACCGCTGCTATCAATGGGAAAAAATCGACGGCTACCTGCGCCAAGTAGCCGCCCATGGCGAAGAAACCATTTACGTGGTGTTCGATACGCCCGACTTTGCCAACCACGCTGCTGGCTCCAACCATCCCCCCTCCGATGTGGACGGCGAGGACAAATATCTGAAAGATTTTGTGACCGCGCTCTACCGTCACGCCACCGCCAATAAATGGCACATCAAATACTGGGAGTGCTGGAACGAGCCTGACGTGACCAACGAATACGCCGGTACCATGCAGCAGTTAATGCGCATGTGCCGCGACATCCGCGACACCATTCGACCGCTTGATCCCACGGCGCAATTCATTTCGCCCGCATTTACCTCGACCGACATTCTGGGATTCCGCGAACCAATCGATCCCAACCTTTGCAGGGGCAGGGAATGCAGTGACATGCAGGAGTATCTAACCATGGGCGGCGGCCAGTATGCCGACATCATCGGATATCACGGCTATGCATTTCCAGATCCGGTGGATCCCTTGTTCGATATCAAACTGCCTGCCGAGAGTATCCGCGTCAACGTGCCAAGCTTGACCAGCGCCGTGAATACCATCGTGGCCAAGACTGGCAACCAGGGAAAGCCGCTGTGGATGACCGAAGGCGGCGACGATCTCCCGCCCACTTCCCAAGAGGCCTTGAAGAACGACGACCGCCATGCCGCATTTCTAGCGCGTTACTTTCTGCAATTCATGGGGCGGGGCACTTCACTGGTGAGCTGGTATGGATGGGATTTCAGCGGCCCCATCGCTTTGCTCGCCGACCACAGCGGCATCCCCGGCGACCGCCTGAATAAAGGTGGTCAGGCCTATCGCCAAATTTACAGTTGGACGGTGGAACGTGGCGCGACCATGACCGAACCCTGCACTCCGAAAGGTACGACTTTCACCTGCACGCTCACCGATTCCAAAGGCCGAACCATGCTGGTGATGTATGACACTTCACAGGATTGCACGGGCGAGCCGGTAGTGTGCAGTACCCTGTCTAAAACCATTCCCCCGCAGTACAAGAAGTGGACCGACCTGGAAGGCAACACGCACGACAGTATCGGCAAAGCGGTTCCGGTGGGACGTAAGCCGATCCTGCTGGAGACGGCGACGGAGCCCGCGAAGGGCAAGTGAGTGGGATTGCTGTCCACACCCGAGCCTCAAGCGGAAAAAGTGGCCTGGCCGCACCCTGCTTCCTTCGCCTAGGGCCTAAGTTCTACTAACGCCTAGGGCTTTCCTTCTCATTGCCAATCCTCGGCTGCGGCGAATAAACTCACCCAGATAGTCTTGGCTCCCAGTCCCGGCCAAAATCCCCGCATGCAGGATGTGAACCATGCGCGTCAATTTCCTTTCCATGTTTGAAGTGACGCCCCCCCGCAGGTTGACCGGTATTGCAGCATTTCTGCTGTTGTTTTGCTGTCTGGCGTTAAGTGCGCAGAACACCATCAGCACAGTGGCGGGCGGGGGCACGGTTGCCGGCCCGGCCACCGGTCCCCAAGCGGACATCCCAGGGCCGAGTTCGGTGATAGTGGACAGCCAGGGGAATATGTACGTGGCCTCTCCGAGCGCGGACCAAATATATAAGGTGGACCCTACGGGGGCCACATTGTCGGTGTTCGCGGGACTGGGTTGGGCTACGGAATTTCCGCAGAAATACGATGGCAAGCCAGCTACCAGCGGAAGTCTTAATAATCCCACTGGGCTTGCGATTGATGGCGCCGGAAACATCTATATCGCGGACACGGTGAACTACCTGATCAAGAAGGTCGATACCAGTGGGATTATGACCACGGTCGGCGGCAGCGGTGAGCTGTGCCACGTCCCTACAGACGCATGTGGTGATGGTGGAGTCGCGACCGGCGCGACCATGAATAATCCGGCTGCGGTGGCCACCGATTCTGCCGGGAACCTGTACATAGCCGACAGCGGCGATAACAGGATTCGGGTCATCAACACCCAGACCTCGGCGATCGTCATCGCCGGAGTCACGATTCAGCCGAAGGACATCGCGACAGTTGCGGGCAATGGGAACGCGTGCGCCAGCCCAACCTCCGCCTGCGGAGACAAAGGCCGAGCCCGCTCGGCACAGTTGAACAGCCCCAGCGGCGTATTCGTAGACCATCTGGGCAACATCGTCATCGCCGATACCGGAGACCGCCGCATTCGTGGCGTGACCCCCAGTGGCTACATCGGCACCTATGCCGGCAACGGTATGCCCTGCAATCCGACGGCGGGCTGTGGCGATGGCGGTTCAGCGAAGAAGGCCAATCTTAGTGCTCCATGGCAAGTCTACGTCGATGGCGCGGAAAACCTCTATATCTCCGATCCGCCGGAGAATCGCATCCGGCTGGTAAATAACCAGCAAGTCATTTCCAGCATTGTCGGGACTGGCTCCGGCTGCACCAAGATCTCACCACCCTTCTGCGGTGACGGTGGACCACCCCTCTCGGCCCTGTTGAATGCTCCGCGGGGCGTGTACGCAGATGTGACGGGCAACGTCTACATCGGAGACACAGGCGACCAGCGCGTGCGCAAGGTCACGGTGTCGGGTCCGACCATCAGCACCTATGCTGGGGGCGGTTCCGGCAACGACGGTGGAGCTGCAACCTCAGCCATTCTGTCTGGTAACCGGGACATCGCCGTGGACACCGCGGGCAACTACTATATCGCCGATACCGGCAACAATCGGATCCGCAAGGTCTCGGGCGGAACCATCACCACGGTAGCCGGAACCGGCCTCGCCGGATACAGTGGCAATAACGTAAACGCGACTGCCGCCAACGTCACCTTCAAGGAGCCATACGGACTTTCGGTGGACGGCTCCGGCAATATCTTCGTGGCCGACACCAATAATGAAGTGATCCGTAAGATCAGCGCGGCTGGAATCATCACAACGGTTGCGGGCACGCCGGGGCAGGTGTGCAGCATCGACCCCTGCGGCGACGGCGGACCGGCGACCAGTGCCTTTCTCACATTTCCCACCAAGGCGGTGGTGGATAACGCTGGCAATCTTTATATCGCGGATTCCGGCGACAACCGCATCCGCATGGTGAATCCTGCCGGGACCATCTCCACCTTTGCCGGCACCGGCGCCGCCTGTGACAATCCGATCAATCCGGCATGCGGTGACGGCGGGCCCGCCACCGCGGCCCAGTTGAATCAGCCCTTCAGCGTTGCGATCGACAGCACCGGAAACGTTTACATCGCCGACAAAGAGGACAATCGGGTGCGTGTGGTCGACACCAGCGGCAACATTAGCGGATTTGCTTTTTCGGGAGTCGATAACTTCGGACCGGATAACGTCGCCGCTTTGCAATCCACCTACAGCACGCCGCTATATATGGCCTTGGATTCCCGCAACAATCTATTCGTAAGCGGCAGCGTGTCCTTCTACGTGGTGCAGCGCATCGATGCCTCCACCAGCCCCATTGTCAATCCGGTTACCAGCGTGGCGGGCTGGGCTGGGGATCCCAGGTACTACGGTTACTGCTGCGACGGCAAGCTGGCCGTGGGAGCCTACATCGACAATTTTGGGGCGGCGGTTGACAGTTCCGAGAATCTCTACATCGCCGACGGCGGAAACAACCGGGTGCGAATGGTTTCCATGGTGCCGGTGGTGAAGGTCACGCCTACCAGCCTCACTTTTCCTCCCACACCCATCGGAGTGCAAAGCGCGTCCCAGAACTTTACCGTCACAAACAATGGTTATGACGACCTGGCCATTTCGGGGGCTTCCACC
>Ga0335079_10009654_pt1 | contig 10984 bp, 5 predicted proteins | sample Lox_Sample_33_FD_206719 | JGI IMG/M metagenome (GOLD analysis project Ga0335079, IMG submission 206719) | Soil microbial communities from Loxahatchee National Wildlife Refuge, Florida, United States - Lox_Sample_3.3 | ecosystem: Environmental > Terrestrial > Soil > Wetlands | place: USA: Florida... | reverse complement strand
CGCGTGGACCCCAGGCGCAAGACCGTGCTGGTGGGCGGCGGCGCGATATGGCGCGACGTGGATCATGCCGCGCACGCGTTCGGTCTTGCTGTCCCTTCCGGAATCATCTCGTCCACCGGAGTTGCCGGCCTCACTCTTGGGGGCGGGCTGGGCTACCTGACGCGCCGCTACGGCCTGACGATCGACAATCTGCTTGCCGCGGAGATGGTGCTCGCCGATGGACGGTTCGTCACGGCAAGCGCGCGGGAGAATCCCGACCTCTTCTGGGCAGTTCGCGGTGGCGGCGGCAACTTCGGCGTCGTTACTTCGTTTCTCTTTCGAGGTTGCCCCGTTCACACCAACTACAGCGGCCCGATGTTCTGGCCGCTCGAAGCTGCTGGCGATGTGATGCGCTGGTATCGCGACTACATTCTGAAGGCGCCCGACGAGGTGTATGGCTTCTTCGCGTTCCACACCGTTCCGCCTGCGCCCCAGTTCCCGGCGCATCTCCACTTCAAGAAAATGTGTGCCATCGTGTGGTGTTACACGGGGCCGATCAAAAAAGCCGAAAGAGTTTTCGCGCCGATTCGCCGCTCCTGGCCGGCGGCGCTGGACTTGGTTGGCCCCATGCCGCATCCTACGCTCCAGACGCTCTTCGACGGCCTCTACCCGCCCGGCCTGCAGTGGTATTGGAAAGCCGATTTCGTTCGTGATTTGCCCGACGCGGCAATCGCCATCCACTTGAAATTCGCGGCGGCCCTCCCTTCGCTGCATTCCACGATGCACATGTATCCGATCAATGGAGCCGCCGGACGCGTCAAAAGTTCCGCGACTCCGTGGGCCTATCGCGATGCCAACTGGGGTTCCGTAATGGTGGGCGTGGATCCCGATCCGGCGAACAAGGAGAAAATCTCCGCCTGGGCCAGGGAGTACTGGACTGCGCTGCATCCCTACTCCGCCGGCGGCGCCTACATCAACATGATGATGGAAGAAGGCGACGACCGCATCCGCGCCACCTATGGCAAGAATTACCCGCGCCTCGCCAAAATCAAAAAGCGCTACGACCCTACGAATCTGTTCCGCGTGAATCAGAACATCAAGCCGAAGTGACGGCAGGAACCGGCGGCGAAGAGGCCGTCACCGCGCGCGATTGCTGGCATCTAATCCCCGTGCTAGCATCGGCGCACTCAGCCTACGGAGACTCCAGATGCCCAAGTTTGTAATCGAGCGTGAAGTTCCCGGCGCCGGAAACCTGACCGACGCCCAGATTCACGAGATGGCGCAGAAGTCCGTCGCTGTTCTGAAAGCCATGGGGCCTGAAATTCAGTGGCTGCAGAGCTACGTGACCGGCGATAAGGTGTACTGCGTTTATCTCGCTCCGGACGAGGCTACAATCCGCACACACGCCGGTCGCGTGGGCATTCCTGCCAACCGCATCTCCGCAGTGCGCCGCCTGATGGACCCCACCACCGCGGAATAACCGCCGGCGCCTCCTCAGGAAGCGCTGGACTGCTGCAGCAATACCTCATCCACGGCTTTTTCGAATGGCGTGGTCCAGCCTTCGAGCCAGGCATTCGTCCCGCTGGTCTTGAGCGCTTGCCGCGCCGGCTCCAGGATCGCCTCCATGTTGGCGCGCTCCGTGGGCGTTAATGGTGAGCCGATCGCCTCGCGCAACGCGGCGGCCGCGCCGGCCAGCCGCATGGCCCGCTCCCGCCGCAGTTGCCCCGCCGCCGAACAGGCGAAACATTCCAGCAGCCGGGCGATCCCGCGTTTGTGCCCCAGCTCGCGGAAAACTTGCAGGCTCTGCCGGTAGAGCGCGTCTGCCCTTGGATAATCGCCTTGATCCCGGGCCAAATTCCCCAGGTCCGCCAGCGTTCCCGCAATGCCCCAGCGGCTTCCCAGCTTGCGAAACAACTCAAGCCCTTGCTCGTACAGCGCGCGGGCCGTCGCGAAATCACCCTGATCACGCACCACGTCGCCCTGATGATCGAGCGACCAGGCCACGCCCTCCTGATTGCCGAGGCTGCGGAAAATGGAGCGGCACTCCTCATGCAGCTCGCGGGCCCGCGAAAAGTCGCCCTGCATGCGAACGACTCCTGCCAGGTTGCTGAGCGTGCGGGCCACGGCGGTCTGATCGCCGCATTCCCTCCACAGCGAGAGACATTCTTCGAGCCGGGTTCGCGCGCCAGCCAGGTCGCCAAGGTGCCGCATGCCCACGGCCATGCCGTTCAGCGAAATGGCAGCGCCCTGCTTGTCGCCCAACTGGCGAGCGATCTCCAGGCTTTCGCCCATCGCGGATTCCGCTGCCGCGTAATCTCCCTGGTCGCTCGCGAGCACTCCCACGGCAAACAGCACGCGCTCCCTGATTTGTGTGCGGGCGGCCGCTCCGGGCATCTTCGATAGTTTGTCCAGACAGTCTCTGCCCTCCGCCAGAAATTCACGCCGCTCCCAGAACCGGAACATGGCGAGACCCAGGCGCAGGCCCCAATCGGCTTCTCCATTTTTCGTCAGCCATTCGAGTGCCGCGCGGCAATTGCTGTGCTCGGCGTCGAGCAGCGCCATGCATTCCGGTTTCGCCGAATCGGTGCCCGAGGCTGCGCACTCTTCCGCCACCACCAGGCAGTAGGCGGCGTGCGCCCGCCTGGTCTCGCGCTCTTCCCCGCTGGCCGCCAGGCAATCCAATCCGTATTCGCGCACCGTCTCCAGCAGGACGTATCGAGAGTCGGAACCAGACGACTCCACCTGCTGGACCAGGCTTTTGTCCACGAGCGACGACATGCCCTCGAGCAGGTCCGCGCCCAAATCCTCGCGAGCGTTGCAAACTGCTTCCATGCCTTCCAGCGAGCAGCCGCCCTCGAACACCGCGACGCGCCGGAACAGCGCCTGCTCGGCAGGACTCAGCAGACCGTAGCTCCAGTCCATGGTGCGGCGAAGCGTTTGCTGGCGCTCGGGCAGGTCACGGGCCCCGCCGGTGAGCAGTTCGAGGGGCTTTTCGAGGCGCGCCTGCATCGCCGCCGGAGAGAGCAATTTGATCCGTGCCGCCGCCAGTTCGATGGCCAGCGGCAACCCATCAAGCCGCGCGCAGATGGCGGCCACGGCCGCCGCGTTTTCATCCGTCAGCTCAAAATTAGGTTTCACTGCGGCGGCGCGCTTGACGAACAGCGCTACGGAAGGATTCCCGGCAATTTCCTGCGCAGTTTTCGCGGCGCGAACGTCGGGAACGGCGAGCGCCGGCACCGGAAATTCGTGCTCGCCGTACAGGTGCAATGGTGAACGGCTGGTCACCAGAAGTTTTAGAGCGCTGGCGGCGCCGAGCATCTCCGCTACTACCGGCGCGGCGCTCAGCAGATGTTCAAAATTGTCGAAAACGACCAGCAGATTCTGCCGCACGTCGAGCAGAAATTCCTTAAGGCTCTCCATGGTGATCTGCTGGCCCGACTCCCGCATGCCCAGCGCCTGTCCCAGGTGCGACGGTATCCGCGCGGCATCGCTCAACGCGGCGAGTGGGACGAAACACACTCCGCCGGGAAACTCGCCCGCCACTTCTTCCGCCGCCTTCAGAGCCACGCGCGTTTTCCCGATGCCGCCCGGGCCGGTGAGCGTGACCACTCGAATGTCCCTGCGCAGCAGCAAATCCTTCACCGCGGCGAGCTCCCGCTCGCGTCCCACGAACACGGTGCGCTGCGCTGGTAGATTCTGCTTGATGGCGGCAGCCTGCCGGGCCGGCGCTTCGTCCACCCGCTCCTGAATGGCGGCGAGGTCGTGCGCCAGGTCGTGCGTTGAGCCGTAGCGTTCCCGGGGATTTTTGGCCAGGCAGCGTTCAATCACCCAGCACAGCGGCGCCGGCGCCCGCGGGTTCAGGTTTACCACGGACTCCGGTTCGTCGCGCACGATGGCCACAAGCATGGACGAATCGCTGAGCCGCTGGAACGCCCGCTTGCCGGTAATCAGTTCGTACAGCACGGATCCAAACGAAAACTGGTCGGAGCGAAAGTCCACCGGCAGCCCGCTGGCTTGTTCCGGAGACATGTAGGCAATCGTGCCGATCAGTGCTCCGGCACGGGTGAGCGGCGAGCTCAGCGTGTCGCACTCGCCCGGCGCGTCGCCGCTCGGATCCATCAGTTTCGCCAGGCCGAAGTCCAGGATCTTCAGCAGGCCGTCGCGCGTCACCATCAGGTTTCCGGGCTTCAAGTCGCGATGGACGACTCCGGCTTCGTGTGCTTTCGCCAGCCCGCTGGCGGCCTGCGACGCGATCGAAATCGCCTTGCGCAGCGGCAGCGGACCTCCGCGCAACATCTCGCTGAGGGGTTCGCCGTCCACCAGCTCCATCGCCATGTAATAGGTCTGGTCCACCCGGCCGAGGTCGAAGATCGTCACGATGTTCGGGTGATTCAGCTTCGACACGGTCCGCGCTTCGCGTTCGAATCGTTCCAGGGCCTGTTCACTCGCCGAGAGCTTCTGGGATAAGATTTTTATGGCGAGCTCGCGGCCAAGGTGGGGATCTCTCGCCCGATAGACCTCTCCCATGCCGCCGGCGCCTAGGCGGTCCAGGATTTCGTAGCGGCCAAACTGCGTGCCGGGGCTTAGAGTCATCGGTGGATTTTGATCGGGCACTCGGCAGACCTGTCGTTGGAGCAGTCCATACCTCGTGCTCCTGGTCCGGTTGGCGAGGCCGGTCCGCACGCGGTTCGGTTCAAGGATAACAAAGTTTTCCGGAGGGCGTCATGGATGTCCGAGCGCTGCAGAAGCCGTTTAAGGAGCAATACCGGCGTGAGCCGGGCAGTTCGAGGATCACGCTTACCGCGAAAAGCTCCGAAACGAGCACACCCATGTCCTGCTCCGTGGACATCGGCCGCGCCATTTATCAGGCGGAGGCGCACAAAGGAGTCGGCGGCACGGGTGGCGCAGCGTGTTCCGGCGACCTGCTGCTCGGCGCGCTTGCGGCGTGCGCGCAGATCACCTGCCAACTGGTGGCCACCGCAATGGGAGTACCGGCGAGGCGGATTGAAGTGACGGTGAGCGGTGATATGGACCTGCAGGGAACACTCGGCATGTCCAAGGATGTCCCCGTGGGATTTGAGAACATTCGCGTGCGGTTTGATGTAGATGCTCCGGAGGCGACTGCGGAGCAATTGCGCGCGCTCGAGGACAAGACGGAACAATACTGCGTCGTGATGCAGACACTCCTGCATCCGCCTGCGATCAAGTCTGAATGGAAGCGACTCTAGCTGGCCGCCACGTGCGCGCCCCCGCCACAGGCGCAGTGGATCCACAGTCTTGCCGGTGAGGTTGCCGGCTAGAAAAAGACAAGCACGCCGGCTGTATCCGCAGGCGTGATTCCCACGACGATGTAGTGATTTGTGCCGAGCGGATAGGCGGCGAAGGAGTTGGCTCCCGTGATGTTTGTGTTTCCCGAAATGCGCGTCAGACCGGCCCCGGTTGTATAGCTCCCGGTGAGTGCGGCTGAGTTTTGATTGCTCGTGGTGTTCCAGAAACCGATGTTGCCGGAAAAGTTCCCCGTACTGGAGCCGGCCGGCGCCTGCGTCACCGTGCTCAAACTCACGGTGGTTGTGGCGCTGTCCACGCCCACAAACTGCGTCCCTCCGGCAAACTTTGCGCTCGCGGACCCGGCTGGATTGAACGGCCCCGTAGGCGTGAGCGCCGGGCCGAATGAGCCAAACGAAACATTGCTTCCCTCGCTCAGCACCATGCCGGAATCAATATCGTTCAGCACGAAATCAATCGTTTCGCCTGACGTGGGCGTGAAGCTTCCCGTGCCGTCCGCGTTGTAGCTGTACGTCGCATTGATGCTGCCGGAGCTGATGGTTCCGCCGTTGTTCTCATCCCGCAGCAGGCTGAGCGCTCCCGCGGTATTCGATTGCGTGGTGAGCGAGGCCAGTCCGGCCAGCGCATACGAACTGCCAGTCAGAAAATTGCCGCCCGTGGCGCCGGAAAAGCCGAACGTGCAGCCGAGATTTGCTGCCACGCCGCAATCGAGCGCGGAGCTCGTGCTGTATGGTCCGTTGTGCTGGCTGGTTAGGATGCCGGCGACAAACGGCGCGGCCGTGGTAAACAGCAGGATGTGATTCGCGCTCTCATCCGGATTCAGGTCCAGGATGTAATACGCGAAGCTCAGACTGGAGAAAGCCGGCGAAGGCATGCCGGTTATCGAAGTGAAGTTTCCAGTGCCCCTCCCGGTCGCAGCGGACACGAAGCAGTTGGTGCCCAGACTGCCGGTGATGCTCACGTTCTTGCTCAGCGTTCCGCCGCTGTTGACCGTTCCCGTCGCTCCGGTGGACGCCAGGTTGCAGTTTCCATCCGCCGCCAGCGCCCCCAGCAATCCGAGCCGGGCGTCCGCTGCTGTGCCCCCGATAAGACCGAGGCTGTACGTGCCGTTGAACTGCGTCGCGAAGTAATCGGGAGTGTCCACCATCAGGAATCCAGACCCGCTCTGCGTCCCGCCGCCCGGTGCAAACATCGCTCCGGCCGGATCGTACTCGATCACCGAACCGGACGCTCCCGTAGCCGGATCGAGCACAAATTTGAAGACGTAATTGAAACCGCCCGCCGGCTGCGCGTTGATGATCAGATTGCCCAATCCGCTGGCGTCGAAACTGTAGCTTGACCCCGAGCCCGCCTGGATGGGTGTGCTGCCCGAGCCGACCGCCACGTCGTCCACGCCGCCCGATGGGATATTCCCCATCCCGTCTGCCACAAAGTTGATCACCGTGTACTTGGTGCCCGCGTCCCGCGTAAACAGAATGTATTGCCCGCACAGGCTCGCAGGGCCCGGCGTGCAATTCATAAACGCCGTCGTGAAGTTCGAGCTGGCGCTCATCGCTCCCGGCGCGGAGAGTGTCGCAGTCCCGGTAAAGCCAGGCGTTCCCGCCGGAGCCTGATACGTCAGCACCACCACATGCACATCGCCCGGAGCGAACGTGCCGGAGAGCGTGCAGGAAAGCGTCGCCAGCGTGCAGCTTCCCGGCGGGCTGAAAATACCGAGGGAAACGGCAGTGACTCCCGCTCCCAGGCCGGTGATGGTGACAGTCACATTCGAGAAGCTTATGGCTCCCGTGTTCTTGAATTCCACGATGGCGTTGGCGTTGGTAGAGCCCGGGATGTTGGCCGGCGCCAGAATGATGCTGATCGTCAATCCCGCCACGGCGCCAGAGCCGACCGGCGCGGTGTCTGCGCCCGTTGCCGGGCCAGCGCCGCCGCCGGAGACGGCGGCTGTGTTTGTGACGCTTGCAGGAGCGTTCGTCGCAATCATGACGGTGAGCGTAATCGAAGGGTAGCTCGCTCCCGCGGCCAGCGAATCGCTTCGCGTGCACGAGACAGTTACCGCCACGGTGCAACCCCATCCCGTTCCGGTGGCCGTGGATGCCGTGAGGCCGGTGGGAACAGCATCGCTTACGGTGACCGTGCCGGTAGTTGCCCCCGTGCCCGAGTTCTTCGCGGTAATCGTGTAGGTGCCGGTGCCGCCCTGCGTGAACGTTCCGTTGTGCACTTTCGTGAGCGTCCAGGCGGGCACCGGAGGGGTAGAGACGGTCGCCGTGTCGCTGCCTGTGGCGGGAGTGGGCACGCCTCCGCCGGAAACAGCGGCGGTGTTCATCACGCTTGTGGGCGCGTTTGTGGCGATGACCACGGTGAGCGTGATCGCCGGATAGGTCGAGTCCGCGGCAAGCGCGTCGCTGCGCGTGCAGGAAACTGTGGCTGCGACTGTACACATCCATCCGGTGCCGGTGGCCGTCGCCGCTGTGAGTCCAGTGGGCACGGTATCTGTGACTGTGACCGTTCCGGAGGTCGCCGCGGTGCCCGAGTTCATCACGTTGATTGTGTACATGCCCGTGCCGCCCTGCATGAAGGTGCCGGTGTGCATTTTCGTGATGGTCCACGCCGGTGCTGGGCCGCCCGGATTGATGGTGAACGTTTCGCCGTTGCTCACCAGGCCGCCCGGCGGCTTTTCGTAAACGGTGATGGTGACCGTGGCATCGCCGGGCGACTGCGGAGCCCCGGAGCCCGCCGCGGCGATCGGCATGCGCGCACGGTGCGCTGCCGCGCTTTGAATCAGCGATGCGGGCACCATCGCGTCGAGCTCCGTGCTGCTGATGGGTGTGGTGGCAAGCGCTGTGCCGTTCCACAGAACGACGTCTGTATTCAGAAATCCGCTGCCCAGAACTTTGAGCGTGAAGGCAGGCCCACCGGCCGTCACGCTCGAAGGGCTGAGGCTGTTAATCATGGGAACGCTCGCGGGACTGGACGTGCAGCCGGACATCGCTGCGAACAGTGCGACAACTAGCGACAGCAAGAGAGCATTCCGTCCACCGCGGCCCATCCACATGGCTCTATGCTTCATGATGGCCATTCCTCCGCATGCGCATCCCACACCGGCCGCTCGCGTTCATCGGGCCGGCGCCCCGAAGATTGCGAACAGCACGCCGAATGTCCCTTCGTTCAAATGAATATCCACCGGCCCTTTGCGCAGAGGCAGATAGCTGTAGCCAGCGACGATGCTGATCCGGCGCGTGCACTTGAATTGGCCGCGCATGCCGCCCATCCAGCCGGTCCCGCTGATGTGAATGCTGCTGCCGGACGTGGTGATGGTGGTTCCGCCCGTCACGGTTTCCCGCGTGTCGATGTTGGAATGCCAGAAGTTGCCGCCGCCGAAAATGATGAGAGAGAAATTGTCGGGGAGAGGAATCCGCCCGCCGGCGGTGATGTCGAGTCCCTGATTTTGTTGCGAGATATGGGCGGTGTCCGTGCCCCCGCCGAGCACGGGGCCGCTGCCGTTTGAATCGCTCGGATTGGCGCGCCACAGGTCCAGTCCAAAAACCGCGTAGCTCACTCCCACGGCGCCGTTCAGCTCGCCGGCAAACGCATTCTTCTCCGGAACAAACGTGCCGCCAGGAAACGCGGATTGGAAGCTGGTGATCTGGCCGGAAGTTCCTCCGATGTTTTTGAACCCGATTCCGCCGCCGGCCCAGCCGGTGACAAGCGGACTCGTCTGGGATGTGAAACCAAAAAGGCCGCCGCTCGTCTGGGTGACGCCCGGGTTCTGGCCGATTTCGATCACCACATGCGAACCGCCATCCCACCAGAACGCGCCGATGCGGTGATGCTTGCAGTCGTTGGTGTCTTTGGGGACCTGATCTTCCGAGCCGGCGGGAACGATGAAGATGCGCTTTTTTCCGTCCACGCATACTTCCAGCGTGACTTCCATCTGCGTGTGCGGCTTGTTGGCGGAGAGCAGCCCGGAGAGCAGAACGGATGCGGAGCCGGTGTTATTGGTCTCCGCCACTGGCGGTGTGGAGGGAGAGTATTTGTTTCCCGCGGCGAGCGTGAAAATGCTCACACCACTCTGCGGCTGGCCGTCCAGTTTTACCTGCACAGTGATCGTCCGGTCGGCCACGGTTTGCTGCGCGGCCGCCGGGTGCGCGGCCGCGAGCGCGGTGCAGAGCGCCGCAAGAAACACTAGGCTTCGTCGTGTGGTCATCGGATCCTCGCTCCGCTTGCCCATCCGTTACGGGGTGCCGCGTCCTGCTGCCGTGTCTGGATACTTTCTCGCGGTTTCCAACACCTGCGAAACGTCCTGCCAGCGTCCGGGCGCGAGCGTGCGAACGGCCTGGTCCATCTGCTGCGTCCAGGTGACGTTCATGGCTTGCGCGTTCTTTTTCGTGTGCTCCAGAAACATCTCCGTGAATTTCTGCTGGTCCCAGTTTTCCAGCTTGGCCCACACCGAGTATTGCTGGATCGAATCCGCATACTCTTTCGCGTCGCTATCGGGATGCAGCGCGCCGCGCGCGGCCATTTCGCGCCCGGCACGAAGCACAGAGGAAACGCCGGGATACTTGGCCTGCACCGCGGGCGGCGCGAGACGATAGAGCTGCCCCGGCTGCGGCGGGAGTTTGGCGCGGTCCACGCAGTAGGCCGTGAGCTGCATGGTGAATCGCTTGCCCCCTGGCGGGGCCTGCGGCGGCACCGGGTTTGCCGTCCCGCGCTTGAGCGGCTCGAGGATCGTGCCTTCCGGCAGTTCCACCTGCTGGAGTTTTCCGGAGGGATCGATGGCTTGCAGTTCCATAGCTTCGCCGCTCGATTTTCCGTTGGCCACAATCGAGTAGATGATTCCGGTTTGTGCTTGCTCGCCGGATTCTTCTTCATCGGCCCTTACGAATCTTGCCCACGCGAACTTGGATTCGCCCGGATGCCAGGCGATGAATTGCAGGGGGCCCGCGGGCGTATGGTCCGCCGTAAAATCCACCGGTCCGGTGAGACTCCGCCACGCATCTTCGTCTACTTCGGGTGGCGGCGGTGGTGGCGGCGGCCCTCCACTCACGGGGAATCGGATCTGATTGCTGATCGTAATGTTTTGCTCGAGCGGCTCGAGCGGCGTGGTTCCATAGAGCAGATTGCCGGTTTGCACCAGGCCCGTTAACGGAAACAGGCCAGTCGAGGTCAGGAGGCCGGAGCCAGAGGGAATAGACGTGCCGGAAGTCGGAGTCACGCTGATTCCGCCCCCCATAACATTGATCCCCGTTCCGGTTGCGGGAGTTCCCGACTCACATCTCTTGGCGCAGCGATCGTACCTGCCTTGCTCGATGGGGAGCTCAGCCTGGTACTGGAAATATGCCGGGGATTCGCGCGGGGCGTTCCCCATCGCGTCCAATATCCCCTGAAGCTCGTCCCATTCCTTTTCACAACCCGCGCAGGGGCACGGTTTTCCAGTCTTCGGCTGGTAGACCGGGATTGTGCCGCCTGTGCCTGAATTCCCCCCGCCTTGTTGGGCTCCGCCCCCGGTTTGTCCCTGACCTGTATTGGGTGGAGTTAGTTCCGGCGCGTAGGGAGCGGGAGTAAGTTGCAGGCCGCCGGAGTTTGGCGCGCTGCTTGTGCCTGCACCCGGTGTGCTGCTAGATGTTCCGCCAGATGTACCGCCGGAGGGCGCACTGGGATTTCCGAGAATCAGTTGTTGGTTACCGTCGACGGGCATCGCGGTGTAGGTGACGGCGTA
>Ga0335079_10009653_pt1 | contig 10984 bp, 10 predicted proteins | sample Lox_Sample_33_FD_206719 | JGI IMG/M metagenome (GOLD analysis project Ga0335079, IMG submission 206719) | Soil microbial communities from Loxahatchee National Wildlife Refuge, Florida, United States - Lox_Sample_3.3 | ecosystem: Environmental > Terrestrial > Soil > Wetlands | place: USA... | reverse complement strand
TGAGTACGTCGGCGCGATTGCCGGTGACATCGCGCTGGATCAACGTGTGCTGGCGTTCACGAGTCTGATCTCGATAGGAGCGGCGTTGTTGTTCGGACTGGCGCCGGCGATCCGGGCCTCGGGCGCCGATCCACAACACACGCTGCGGCAGGGAGGCCGGACGGGCGATCTGAGGCGCGGCTGGGGGCGCAATGTGCTGGTGGGCAGTGAAATCGCGCTGGCGATGGTGCTGGTGACCGGTGCGGGTCTCATTATCAAAGCTACGGCGGAGGACCTGGGCGGCGATTATGGTTTTGACGCGAAGCATGTGCTGACCGCAGCGATCTCTTTGACGAACGCCCGGTATCAGGAACCGGCCCGGCGCTATGCCTTCTTTCAAAGCGTGGTTGAGAAGCTTGGGGCAATGCGCGGCGTCGAAGCCGCGGGAATTACGAATGCCGTGCCGTTCAACGCCGAGAGTCGTGGCTTCCGCATCCAGGGCCAACCGGATTTGTCAGCGGCGGAGCGGCCCAAAGCGCGATATTTCCTGGTGAGTCCCGGCCAGTTCCATGTGCTGAGCATTCGGCTGATTCAAGGCCGCGCCATTCGCGATTCCGATAACGCGCGCGCTCCACGAGTGGCTGTCATCAACAAGGCATTCGCGGACCGGTTCTTTCCGGGACAAAACCCGCTGGGGCGCTACATCCGTGTCGACCACGATGCGCCGGACTGGAGCGAGATCGTCGGGATCGCCGGCAACATCAAAGCTTTCTATGGCCAGAAAGAAGAAGATGCGCAAGTATACGAGCCGTACTTGCAGGTTCCCACGGAACCGGAGATGTGGCTGGCCGTGCGCTCGGTGGGCGATCCGAATCAACTGGCGCGTGCCCTGCGGAGCGCGGTGTGGTCGGTCGATCCCGATCAGCCCATCGCGAGCGTTCGTACGATCTCGCGCATGATCGATGAACAGCAAGGCGGCGATTACGTGTTCGACAGCCTGCTCGCCATTTTCGGCGCCATGGCGCTGGTGCTGGCGGCGGTGGGGATCTACGGCGTTGTGGCGTATGCCGTGGCGCAGCGAACGCACGAGATTGGGATTCGCATGGCGCTGGGGGCGCACCGCGGCGAAGTTCTGCGATCGGTGATCGGCAAAGGCATGCTGCTGGCGCTGGTGAGCGCTTCGATTGGGCTGATGGCCGCGGCGGCTCTGCCCAAGCTCCTGGCAGCGATGATCGAGCACTTCCGGGTGCACGGTCTTGTGATCTTCATCTGTGTGCCTGTGCTGTTGTTGCTGGTGGTGCTGGTCGCGATCTACATTCCGGCGTCACGCGCGGCGCTAGTCGATCCCATGGAGGCACTCAGGTACGAATGACGACGGCTCGACACGGCGAGGAGAGACATGAATAGACTCTGGCGCAGGCTGCTATTTCTTTTCGGCCATCGTGACTTCGATGCCGGGCTTGGCGACGAGATGCGGCAGCACCTCGAAATGAAAGTGCGGAAGCTGGTGGAAAGCGGCGTTGCGCCGGAGGAAGCGCGGTACCGGGCGCGGCGAGAGTTCGGCAACACCCTGCTGCTCGAAGAAAACAGTCGCGAAGTCTGGCAGTGGCGGCCGGTTGAGGAGATGGCGCAGGATTTGCGCTATGCGCTGCGCGTGCTGCGCCGCAGCCCCGGATTTACAGCGGTTGCGGTACTGTCCCTGGCTCTGGGCATTGGGGCGAATACAGCGGTGTTCAGCGTGATGGACATGGTGCTTCTGAAGAGCATGCCTGTGGAAGATCCCGAAAGGCTGGTTCTGGTTGGCGCCGAGTGCAAGGGAGAGAGTTGGATTTTCCTGAATCCGACGTTCCGTGATCTGCGTGAAAAACAGCAGGTCTTCTCAGGCATAGCGGCGATCTCGGATAGCCCGCGGATGGTGGCGGCCTTTCCAGGCGCCTCGCAGCAGGAGGCAGTCTATGTTCCGGGCACCATCGTCTCCGGCAACTACTTTTCCATGCTGGGTGTTCGGCCGTTGATGGGAAGAATGTTCACCGAAGCGGATGACCGCCTGCCGGGAACGGGCGGCGTTCAAGAGCGCTTGGCGGTGATCAGCTATGGATTCTGGCAGCGGCAGTACGGCGGGGATGCGGGAGTGGTGGGGAAGAAAATCTTCATCAAACGCGATTTGTATACGATCATCGGCGTCACGCCGCGCGAGTTTCGCGGACACCAGATCGGGTATGCACCGAACATCTGGGTGCCGATGAACCAGGCGAAGACTCCTGAGGAGCTGAACCAGCGGAACTGGGCATTCTTCTCAGGAGTCATGGCGCGGCTGAAGCCCGGTGTGAGCGCGCGCCAGGCAGAGGCAGCGATGACCGCGCTTTACGAGCAGATCCTGACTGGCGAGATTGGGCAAGGGATCGAGGGGTCGCTGTGGTTTCCAGGACCGTCACAACCGCCCGACAGGAAAATTTTGGATTACCACATCACTTTGAAACCCGGCGGCGGCGGACTGGGAATGTTACGCGAGAAGTATACGCAGAGCCTACGCCTCATCATGGCTGTGGTCGGATTGGTGCTGTTGATTGCGTGCTCGAACGTCGCGAATCTGCTGCTGGCGAGGGCAACGTCGCGGCGCAGCGAGATCGGGCTGCGGCTGGCACTTGGTTCGGGGCGTTACCAGCTGATGCGGCAGTTGCTCACCGAAAGTGTCCTGCTGGCGCTGATGGGCGGCGCGACAGGGTTGCTGGTCGCTTACTGGCTCGCCGATGGGCTGGCGACTTTCATTGCCACCGGCGGAATGCCCTTGTCGATTCAGGCTTCGCCGGATACGCGCGCGCTTGCCTTCACCACCGCGGTTTGTTTCGCGTCCGCATTTCTGTTCGGGCTTGTGCCTGCCTGGCAAGCCACACGGCTGGAAATCGGAACCGCATTGAAAGGATCTTCACGTACTCAAACCGGCGGCCGACCGCGCCAGCGCTTCAGCCGCTTGCTGCTGGTTTCTCAGGTCGCTCTTTCGCTAGTGCTGCTCATTGGCGCCGGACTGCTGGCGCACAGCCTCGCCAATCTGCATCGTCTCGATACGGGATTCCGGCTGCAGAATGTCTTGATGCTGGAAGTGCACATGGAGGACGTCGAGCGGGTTCAGGGCAAGCCGGATTTTGCCGTCGCACAAACGCGGCTGCCCGGTGTGTTCCGAGAATTGGAGGAGCGGCTGAACACTCTTGCCGGAGTGCGCTCGGCCAGTATTTCGTGGCTCGGGCTGTTCAGCGAAAACGATCTGTATACATCGCTCGTCATTCGAGGCGCGACCCGCGACGGGGCGCCTGCGCACCTCAACATGGTTTCGAGCCGGTATTTTGAAACGGTGGGGATGCAGGTTGTCATGGGCCGCGGGTTCAAGGCGAGCGATGATGAGCGAGCGCACAGGGTCCTGGTGATCAACGAGGCGCTGGCGCGGAAGTACCTGGCGGGCGAGAACCCTATGGGGAAACTCGCGGTGATACCGAACATCGAGGAATTTAAGGACACGCCGTTCGAGATTGTCGGAGTATTGCGGGATGCCAAGTATAACGACCTGCGCGCTCCGGTAGAGCCGATGTTCTACCTGCCGCTGGCACAGGCGCCGTACCCGATCCAGTCAGTTGAGGTGCATACTGCGGGAGACCCGCTGGCGATGGCCGCGCAGGTGAGGCGTTTGCTGCGCGAGATGCATCGTGATTTGATGATCAGCGAGGTGACCACGCTGGCTCAGCGGGTGGACGGAACGGTTGTGCGCGAGAGGATGCTGGCGGAGCTTTCGGGAGTCTTCGGCGTTCTTGCTTTGGTGCTGGCGTGCGTGGGATTGTACGGGACGATGTCTTATGCGGTTGCGCGCCGGACGAGCGAGATCGGAATTCGCATGGCGCTGGGCGCTCGGCGCAGAGAGATGTTGTGGATGGTGCTGCGCGAGACCGTGTTGTTGGTAGCGATGGGTGTGGCGATTGGGCTGCCGGCGGCGCTGGCGGCTACGCGACTCCTGCAGGACTACCTGTTCGAGCTGAAGGCGACGGACCCTGCGACGATCGCCGCGGCCGCTATGATGCTTGTGGCGATCGCGGTGCTCGCGGGCTATCTGCCGGCGAAAAGAGCGGCGAGGGTGGATCCGATGACGGCTTTACGTTACGAGTGAGCCGGTGCTGCGGGCCGGGGACACGGCGAGTATGATCGCGGCGGGAACGAACGACACGAAGCTGGGTATCGCCTGGATTGCGCTCTGCCTGGCGCTCGCGCTCCACGTCACAGATGAAGCGTCGACTAGATTTCTCTCCGTTTACAATCCAACTGTGATCGCCATGCGGGAACGCGTGGCGTGGTTTCCGATGCCGACCTTTGAGTTCGGAACGTGGCTGGCGGGACTGATTGCCGCGAACGTGCTGCTGCTGGCGTTGTCGGTGTTTGCGTTCCGCGGATCGCGCTGGCTGAGACCGCTCGCTTATGTTTTCGCGGTGATCATGATCCTGAATGGCCTGGGGCATACGCTCGGAACCATAGCGGGGCAGACGGTCCCCTCCGTTCATTTCGCGCGGCCGATGCCGGGCTTCTACTCGTCGCCGGGGCTTCTGGCGGCGTCTATCTATCTGCTCTGGCGGCTGCGCGCCACGGCTCGAACCTAATTCGCCAGCTTGCCGGCGGCGATCAACTCCGCCACGTCAGCCACGTCCTGCTCCATGGCGCGGTCGCGATCCAGAAAATCGGAGACCTGGCGAATGGCGGCGTGCGCATGCCGGTTGCGTGAGCCGAGTTTATCGCTCGAGCCGCGCAAGTCAACGGCTTGCGCCGAGGCCAGCAGCACCATGGCGGTTTCGTTTCGCAGGCACTCGAGAGCGTCGAGGGCGGTGACGGCAGCGTGCATTCCGAGACTCACCACATCCTGGTTGTAAGCCTCGGTGGGCAGGGAATGGATCGAGCTGGGGCCGGACATCTGGCGAATCGCGCAGGCCAGGCTGGTCACGCTCAATTGCATCCCCTTGAAACCGGAATTCACGCCGGGTTCGGGCACCAGGCTCGCGGGAAGGCCGCCGTTGAATTTGTCGTCGACCAGCACTGCCATCAACGCATTCGCCCAGTTGGCCATGATGGCGAAATCGATTTTCCAGGTGTCGAGCAGGCGCGCGATGTGGCCGCCGTAGAAATTGCCGGCACGGTAGAGCGTGCCGGTTTCGGGATCGATCAGCGGGTTGTCGTTAGCGGAATTGATTTCGCGTTCGATGACCGGCCGCGCGGTTTCCAGAGCTTCCCAAGCAGGGCCCAGGCCTTGCGGCGGGCAGCGCAGTGAATAGCAGCTCTGTCTTCCGGAATCGCCCGTCAGCTTGCTGCCGGCGAGATGCTCGCGAATGTACTCAGCAACTGCAGACTGGCCTGGATGACCTTTGGCATCCTGCACCCACGGTGCGAAGGGCTCGCTGCCGGCTTCCAGCGCTTCGATGGATAACGCAATCGCCGAAAGCAGCGCGCGCAACACGTGACGCGCATCCACCCACAGGAGTGCCGCGACGGCGGTCATCATAGTGGTGCCGTTGATGAGGGCCAAGCCTTCTTTCGGCGCGAAGCGGATGGGCTCGAGGTCGGCAAGTTTGAGCGCATCCAACGCCGACATGTGGCGGCCCTGATACTCGACGCCGCCCATGCCTACGAGCGCGCGGGCGACGTAGGCGGAAGGCATGAGGTCGCCGCTTGCTCCCACCGAACCGTAGCGCGGAACCACGGGCGTGATACCGCGGTTCAGCAGATGGATGAGGCCTTCCACCAACTCAGGCCGCACCGCTGATGCGCCGGTGGCAAAGGTAGCCACGCGCAACAGCATCGCGGCGCGCACCACATCGACGGGCAGCGGAACTCCCGTGGCGCACGAGAGGTGGCGCATAATGTTGTGCTGCAGGAGCTCCGCTTGATCGGGTGTGAGGGTGAACTTGATATTTCCGCCCACGCCGGTGTTGACGCCGTAGATGCGCTCGCCGCGCGCGAGTTGCTCCTCCAGCGCCGCGCGGCCTTTTACGATGAGCGCTCGCGATGCCGGAGCCAGCTCCACGACGCGGTCGTGACGTGCGGTTTGCTCGACGTCTTCGAGAGAAAGCGCGTGTGCGCCCACCATCAGCGCAGAAACAGGAATCGGCATGAATGCTTATTCTACTGTGAAGTTCTCTTTGGTTTCGTAGGTTTGGTTGCCAGTGTGATCGCGCGCGGTGAAGATGATGGTGTATTGTCCGGGGCGTGTATCCTTATAGATATTCAGATTCATCGAGCCGGGCACATACGCTTTGGGATAAAACGAAGCGCTCTTCTCCTCGGCGGCTTTTTCCTGCGTGAATAAAACCTTGCCGCTGGGCGCTACCACGGAGATCCCGTAGTCCACATCCACGGCGTTGTGCGCCGCGAATTTGTAGCCAGTGATATCGAACCGCGCAAACAGCGTGTCGCCGGGCCGGTACGCGGCCACTGCCAGCGGTTCGCGGTCTTCCTCGCCGCGATAGAAATGGAAATTGCGAATGATGAGCGTGTCGCTGGGCGCGACGTCGTGGCCGCGGACCTGCAGGGTGATTTCCTGGGAGACCGTGGTTTTGGCCAGGTCGTCAGTCACCTGGATGGCGATTTTGTACGCGCCGGAGCCGGCCAGCGGCGGAAGAAGAATCTGCTGCCGCAGCTTGGGCCGCCAGTTTTTATCTTCGTCGGAGAGCGTCGTGTCGAGAGTGTTCGCGATGGTTTCCAGGAGCGGCACGTTTTTGGGATCGAGGGCGTCCACCTTGTACGAGAGGCGCAGCTTCCGTTCGGGAGTCAACTGATAACCACCCACTTCGAAACTCACGAAGACAAACTGCCCGGGGACAAAGGTAAAGCTGGGGGGCACAATGGCGCCGTCCTCCATGTCGCTGATGGCGAGCTTGAGAATGGCGAAGGGCGCTGGGGCCGAGTGAAGACAGACTGCGGCAGCGAACAGCAGGGGCAGCAGGATGCGCGGAACAGGCATCACAGCCTATTCTACTTCTGGGCTTCGTTCATCAGTTGATCGAACTTGTGCTTTTGCTGTTCGTTCAGGATTTTGTAGATACTGGTTTTGCCGATGGCGAGCACGTCCTGGTAGTAGCGGGAGAAATCGTCGAGCGCGGTCTTGAGCTGCTCGGTCTGCTCCGGAGTCAGATCGAGTTCCTTCTGCAGCCTTTGCAGGGAGATCTGCTTTCCCGGGTCGGTCCAGAAGGGAACGCGATGCAAGCCCTTATGGACACCGAGATTCATAGCGAGCGCACCCACAACCGCGCCTACCAGAAACACCAATACCAGCGTGAATACGATGCCCACCTTCGGGTTTTGTAGCGTGCGAACCGCGCTGTAGCTTCCCATCGGATTACGGCTCGTACGAAGCAAGCGTGGCGAGGATCGTGTCCTGGTTATCTGCGGGAGACTGCTGGGCCATGATCACTTCGGGCCGCGGCGGACCGGCGGAATATTCTGTCTCGCGCGTAATCAGATAGCTGCCCAGGATCGCCAGCGTCATGAGCGACGCAAAGGCGACGCGCCTGCCGAACGCGGGTTCGAGCCAAACAAAACTCCAGAGCGAGCGGGGCCGCTGCGCCTCCACGCGGCGCGACACCTGCGCGTAAAATCCAGGAGAAGGATTGAGCGCTTCAGGAGCCCGCAAAGCGGCGAAGACGCCCGAGAGATCTTGCATCTCCCGCACTTCGGCGCGGCATTCTTCGCAGGACTCCAGGTGTGCCGTGAATTCTCGCGAACAGGGCGAGCCGGAGAGGTGCTCCTCAAGCCGGTCCAGAATCACTTGATGCATATTTTTCTTCCCTTACGATCCAACCATTTTTAACCTACAGCCAATCCCGCGCAGGTCTGTGCCCGCTTCGGGAACCACCCAACCGACAGCGCCTCAACCAGCCACCAGGCCAGGGGCGCGATCCAGCCGTTGCGCCGCCTTCACCAACTTCTGGCGGGCACGGAATAATTTTACTTTAATTGTATTCTCGTTCATGCCCGTCATTTCCGCTAATTCTTCCACCGAGTGGCCCTCCACCTCCTTGAGCATCAGGAGGTTCCGTTCTTCCTCGGAAACCCGGGCCAGGAGCTTCAGAACGTAGTCGTGCCGGGCCAGACTCTCGTCGGCCGGTGTTGTCCGGTCAACCGAGGGTTCGGTGTTTTCCACCCTCCGGACCTCGTCTTCGCTCAAATCGCTCTCATACACCAGTTTGCGGACCTTCTTCTTCCGCAGGTAGTCAAAGCACTCATTGACCGTAATTTTGTAGATCCAGGTGATCAAAGAGCTGCGGAAATCGAAGTTGCGCAGCGAGAAGTAAACCTTCGCAAACACTTGCTGTGCAATGTCTTCCACGTCATTGCGTTGCCGCACGATGCCGTGAATGATGGAAAACACCTTGGACTGGTAGTGCTCCACGATCTCGCGGAAGGCCGCCTCGTCCCCCGACTGGGCCCGGCGTACCAGCGCGCCTTCCTGGCTGTTTTGATAGTCCACTCGTGTCTTGACCACAACCCGGCCGCCGAACGCGGGGAGTGGGAGGGCGCCAGTCAGTGATCCCATACACCGATTCCGACGCGCCCCGCGTTCATGCGGTTACATATACTACTGCCGCCCTACCACTTTAATAACCTGACTTCGGGATAGCAAATTCCCTTGCAACTTCGGGGCCTAAGGTCCATCCAATCAGTTGAGAAGGGGATTGGGAAAGCTCGGCCGGAAGGCCGTAAGTTTTGTATAATCACACAGAAGGGGATTTTAGAAAACATGGTGCAATTGACCGAAAAAGCCGTGGACAAAGTACGGGAGATCCTGGCGTCTCAGGATCCCAAGCCGGCCGGGTTGCGGATCGCGGTGGTGGGCGGCGGATGCTCGGGCTTCAGCTACTCGATGGCCTTCGAGAACCAGCCCAACATGCTCGATAAGACATACAGTTACGACGGTTTGAAAGTGTTCGTGGACCAGGCGAGCCTGCTTTACCTGGATGGCGCCGAGGTGGATTACGTCGAGACGCTGGAGGGCTCGGGATTCAAGTTCTCCAATCCGAACGTAAAGTCGACTTGCGGCTGCGGTAGCTCGTTCAGCGCGTAAGCGCGCCCCAGGTTTGCGAGCAGTTTGTCTGTTCCTGATGACGGTTCTGGCTGCCCAGCCGGGCAGCCTGGATCCGCTCGAATCTCTTCCGTCCAATTACCAACTGGCATTTGAAAATGAGTGGGTCCGGGTGGTGCATGTCCGCTACGGTCCACGCGAGAAACTGCCGGTCCACAATCATTCCGGGTGCGCCACGGTCTACGTGTACCTAACCGACTCACCTCCTGTGCGGTTTAGCCACATCGAAAACCCGCCGTTCACTTTGATCCGTCCTCCGGTCAAGGTGGGCTCGTTCCGCGTCAGCCCCGGGCGAATCGAAACCCATGAAGTGGAGAACCTGGGGGATGAACCATCGGAGTTCCTGCGCGTGGAACTCAAGCAGATTCCTCTCGGTCAGGCCAAGCTCTTCGCGCGCGGTCCGGCGCCCACCGATCTCTCGTCCAGTGGTTTGACAAGGCAATACGCCCGGCCGCAGCTAATCATCGAGCGAATTGTGGCCGCGAGTGGCCAACCTATAGAGCTGGATGATCCTGCGCTTCCTTCGCTGCTGGTTGCGTTCTCGGACGCACGGCTATCGGCGAAGTTTTTGCACACAGGCGAGGTCTACTGGCTCGCACCGGGCGCCCCACAGGCTGTGGAGAAGGCCGGAGCGCCCGCGGCGCACCTGTTGCGCATCGAGTTTCCCACGCCGCCGGCAGGCAAGACGTAGCTTCACTTTTTCAGCCGCACACCAGGTTGCATTCGGTCTCGTTCACCTTCCGCGCTACCGTTTCCAGCAGATCTTCATAGTGCAGACTGCTTCCCGAGCCGGCCCGCGGCAGCATGTTTTCGATGCGCTCCGGCTCCCAAGTTTGCTCCAGATTTACCATGTGAAATCCGCTCATACTGGCGGCGGCGCAGGCTGCCTGTGTCAACCATCGCATGCGCGGCGACTGGCGAGTGACCGCATCATGATGATGAGCGATGACGTCCCGCAGCACAGACGGGAAATTCCAGATAGCGGCAAGGCTGTGGCCGATCTGGCAGTGATCGGTTTTCCAATGTGTGCGCTCGGCTTCGAGTGGGTCGGACTGGCTGGGCAGCGCCTGGTCCAGAAATGCCGCGTAGTCGTGAGGGAAAAGCATGAGCAGGGCGATGCGCCCGATGTCGTGCAGGATGCCAGCGGTATAACCCAGTGGAATCTCAATATCGAACCGTGCCGCCAGCTTCTCGCACCAGAACGCCGTGGCAAGGTTATGACGCCAACACCGGTGGAGGCAGGCGTTATCGGTGTCTCCCATGAAGTTCTTGAGCGCGACGGTCACCACGAGGTCGCGCAACCTGTCCACTCCCACAACGGACAGTGCATGTAGAATGCTCGCGATTTCGTAGCGGCCCCCAATCAACGCCGAATTGGCCAACCGCAGGACCTGGCTGGAGAAGGCCGCGTCCACGGCAACGACATTGGACACATCCCGAAAGTCGACGCGTTCGTTGTTGATGAGCCGGATCAACTTGCAGGCCGCTGCGGGGAACGGCCTTAATGTGTCGAGATTGATGCTCAGATCCGGCGTTGCCAAGAGGGCTCCTAAGAGGTTTATCGGAGGAGCGAGGGAAAACGTTTAGACCAAGCCGGGGGTTTGCTTGCGATGGCGAACAGAGCCCGGAGTTCCAGGGCCTCGAAGTCTACCTGGCGGCCGAGAGGCGGGCGATGGCTTTGCGGGTGATATTCACAAGAGTGCCGCTGTTGTCGGGGCTGAAGCGGGCTGCGAGAGCGCGGTAGCCGGCAAGAGCTTCCTCGCGACGGCCGGCGGCTTCCAACAGAGCGCAGCGAATGTAGGCATGGCTAAGGGAGTCGGATTCGCGAGACTGTTGCAGGAGCCAGTCAAAGGTGGCCAGGTGATCCAGCGGCGGTACGGCCTGTAGGATAGCAGCCGT
>Ga0335079_10009650_pt1 | contig 10986 bp, 10 predicted proteins | sample Lox_Sample_33_FD_206719 | JGI IMG/M metagenome (GOLD analysis project Ga0335079, IMG submission 206719) | Soil microbial communities from Loxahatchee National Wildlife Refuge, Florida, United States - Lox_Sample_3.3 | ecosystem: Environmental > Terrestrial > Soil > Wetlands | place: USA... | reverse complement strand
GCGGGCTGATCGATTTCCACCACCAGATGTACAATTTCAACCATGCGTAATTTCGCGGCCGGAGTTGTGGCCCTGGGGGTATTGTCGGTTGGATGCAACCGGCACTCCGCTTCCCAGTTTGCCGACCTATCGGAAGAATTCGTCTACACGAGCCTCTCGTTTTCGCCCTCGAGCGCGACGGCGGCCGGGCTGCACCAATATCGCGGCCAGAATCTTGACGAGCAGTTGGATGACGTCAGCGCCGCGTCACTGGACAAAGCGCGCAAGTTCTACCAGGATTTCCGGCAACGGTTGAGCGGCTTGCCGAGCGATTCTCTCTCCGCTGAAGAGCGCACGGACTTGACCATCATGCAGGATCAGATTTCGCTGAACCTGCTCGAAATGGACGAAATCCACAATTACCTTCACAACCCCGACGTCTACGTGGAAGCGCTCGGAAACGCGCTGTTCAGTCCGTTCGTTCTGGAATATGCTCCGCTGCCGTCGCGTCTTCAAAACATTATTGCCAGGCTCCGTAAGGTGCCGTTGTTTCTCGATCAAGCCGCAACCAACCTCGACTCAGCCCCCGATATTTGGACCAAATCGGCAATCGACGAAAACGAGGGGAATATCGAGCTGGTGGACAAGACGATCCGCAGCGAGGTGCCGCAGGACTTGCGCGACTCGTACAACCGAGCTGCCACGCCGGCCCTGGAGGCGATGCGGAAGTTCCAGGATTTCCTGAAGAACCGGCTGGCGGCGCGCAACAACGCCGACTGGCGCCTGGGCCGCGACCGTTATTTGAAGAAGTTTCGCTACGTGATGGAGAGCGGCGTGGAAGCCGAGAACATGTTGGCCAACGCGGAAGCCGATCTGGAACGCGTTCGGGCGCGCATGCTCGATCTGGCCCTGCCGCTCCATCGCAGCATGTTTCCGGGTCACAAAGAGCACGCGGAGTTGTCTGGCGAAGAGCGGCAAAACAAAATCATCGGAGAAGTGCTGGACAAGATCGCGGAACGGCACTCGACGCGCGAATCCTACCTGGACGATGCGCGCCAGGATTTGGCTGAAGCGCGCGCCTTTGTGATCGACAAGCATTTGCTCACGATGCCGGCCCGCGCCAACCTTCAGGTAATTCCCACGCCCGTATTTATGCGCGACGCCTACGCGGTGGGAGGGTTTTCCCCGGCCCCCGCCCTGGAACCGCAGTTGGGCGCATTCTACTGGGTGACGCCGATTGCCCCAGACTGGCCGAAGGAGCGCGCCGACTCCAAGCTCCGCGAGTATAACTTTTACAAACTCAAGCTTCTAACCATCCATGAGGCGATGCCGGGCCACTATGTGCAGTTCGAATTTGGGGATGATGTGCAGCCCAAAAGCCGGCGGATTCTGCGGGCGGAGTATGGGAATGGGCCCTATATCGAAGGGTGGGCCCAGTATGCCACGCAGATGATGCTGGATGAGGGCTACCTCAACCATTCACCGGAGATGGCGCTGACGTTCGCCAAAGAAGAGCTGCGGGTTCTGGCCAACGCCATCCTGGACGTGCGTCTCCAGATGCTGGATATGACCGACCAGCAAGCGCTCGATCTGATGGAAAAGAAGACCTTTCAGGAGACGGAGGAAGCCACCGCCAAACTGCAGCGCGCCAAGCTTTCTTCGTGCCAGTTGCCGACGTATTTTGTGGGCTGGCGGGGCTGGTTGCGGGTGCGGGAAGAATACCAGAAAGCCGCCGGAAATGCCTATCGGCTCGAAGAGTTTAACGACAAGGCGCTCCGGCAGGGAGCGGTACCGCTGGCCGTATTAGGACAATTGTTACGGCAGTAGCAACCAGAATGGCTTCTGGACAGTCTATAATCATGTAACAGCAAGGGATGCCGGAGAACGAAAATCTAGACCTCGCCTCCGAAACGCCTCTCGCGTCGGGGGTCGAGCAACCGCCGGAACGGGCACCCTTCTGGAGCGCGTTTTACTGGGTCCGTGACCTGGTCTTCTCCGTTCTGATCGCAGTCATCCTGATCGTGTTCATCTACCAGCCGGTAAAGGTGGAAGGCACCAGCATGATGCCGACCCTCACCGACCAGGAGCGCATTTTCATCAACAAGTTCACGTATCACTACGGGCTGGGCAGCATTTCGCGCGGCGACATGGTGGTGTTCTGGTATCCGCTCGATACTTCGAAATCGTACATCAAGCGCATCATTGGAGTACCGGGCGATGTGGTCAGGATCGATGCCGGGCAAGTGTACATAAACGGCCAGGCGTTGAGGGAAGACTACGTTCCGGACGAATACCGCGACCGCGCGTCGTTGACCGAAAAGCTGGTACCGCGCGATGAGTATTTTGTGCTGGGCGATCACCGCAGTTCCTCCAACGACAGCCGTGCATGGGGATTCGTCGACCGCAAGTACATTTACGGGAAGGCCGTGTTCGTGTATTGGCCGCTGGATAAACTGGGGCGGCTGAAGTAACCGACACATCGGCAGCACATTACAGGCGCGAGGCTTAGCGACTGTCAAGCGTCCGACCGACGGCAGAAAACGTCCGTCGGTCCTACTACCGCCGAAAGAGCCACAGCAGAACCGAAAACAAAATGCTGAGCAACAGGCACGTCGCCAGGGGAAAGTAGAAGCTCGAGTGCTTCCCCTGAACATAGATATCACCGGGCAGACGGCCGAGGCGGAAGGGGAGCCGGCCGGCGAATGTGACCAGCACACCGAGCACGATTAATGCAACACCGAGTGTGATCAGCACACGGCCCATAGCTTCACTATACGGCGCTGGTCGATCCGCGCTTGTGAGATAATCCTCGGAGCTATGGACATCAAAACCGAATACGTCAATCTTTCTGCCGGCGATGGCACGAGCCTGCGTGGCTATGTAGCGCGTCCGGTGGGAAAAACTCGCGGAGGACTGATCGTTTTTCAGGAGATCTTCGGCGTGAACTCGCACATCCGGAGCGTGACGGAACGTTTTGGACGGGAAGGCTTCCTGGCGATCGCGCCGGATCTGTTTCATCGCAGCGCTCCCGGTTTCGAAAGCGGCTACACCGATATGGGTCCGGCTTTCGCGGAAATGGGCAAGGTGACCGATCCGGGTTTAGAAGCCGACATCCAGGCGGCCTATGGCTGGCTGCAGAATGCCGGGGAATCGAAGATTTGTACTACCGGTTACTGCATGGGCGGACGCGTATCGACCTTGGCAGCGATTACGGTGCCGGTGGCCTGCGCGGTGTCTTACTATGGCGGCGGCATCGCGCCAAGCCAATTCAATCCGGGGCTGCTGGGGCGGCTGAAAGACCTGCAGGCGCCCATGCTGTTTTTCTGGGGCGGCCTGGACACGCACATTCCGGTAGAGTCGGTGCAAACCGTTATCAGCGCGGTGAAGGCAGCGGGAAAGCCCTATACCAACGTGGAGTTTTCGTTTGCCGACCACGGGTTTTTCTGCGACGCGCGCGCCAGCTACAACGCGACGGCCGCGGCGCTGGCGTGGCCATTGACGCTGGCATTTATGGATGCGCACGTCACGGGGCAGGCGGGGAGGGCCGGGGCGTAGAGGCTGGTTGGCTTCCAGGCTTCGGCGGTTCGAAGGTCCAAGTGGGCAGCTGTTTGGAGTGGCCGCCAAGCTTCGGCGCGGTGTGCCGGGCAGAAGCCCGGCGGCAGGCAGGAATGCCTGACCCCACTAGTGTCCGCGATGCCAGCAGGTGCTGGCGCTCGGTGACGGAGCGGCGCCGCTTTCGGCGCCCGGATGGAAGGTGCCGCTGCAATCGCTCCACCAGTTGGTGACACTGGCATCCACCGGCTGGCAGCGGTCGAGGTCGTCGCATACGCGTTTGGTGCCGGTCCACTGGTTGTAATCGGAGCCGTTACCGTCGCTGTGTTTGGCAGCGCTGGCGCGAGTCTGCGCGACGCGGCTGGCGGATGCGGCGGCCGCTACTGCTTGTTCGGCCTTGGCCCGCTCCATCACCGCCTGGGTGATGGCATTGGATTCGCGGATCACGTTGCCGGCGATATCGCCGGACTCGCGCGCGAGGGCTTCGAGCCACGCCGGATTCATCTGAAAGCTGGCCAGAGCCATCTGCACCGCTTGGTTGGCCGCGGCGGCGGATTGCGGCCGCGCCAGGTACCCGGCGATCCGGTAGATGACCCAAAGCGAGATGCCCTGGTTGTCCCAAACCTGGAAGGTTACCGCGTGGACGTAGCCCAGACGGTCTCCGCAGCGGAATTCCACTTCCCCGGCATCGGCCCGAAGCTGTTTGCCTTCCGCCGCGGCGATGGGCACGAGGTAAGCGTTGGCGGCGCGGGTTTGGTCTGGCGCCAGGCCGCCGGCGAGTTGGGTGGCGTGGGTGCAGAGGCGCTGACGGACATACATGGCGGCCACATCGGCGCCGGAACGGAAGCGGTCGAGGATCATGGTACCGCCCCACGCCGCTGGGAAATGCGCCCCTTCGCGAATTCCCATCGCCATCGAACGCCGGTCGGGCACCTGATGAATCAGCAGGTCGGGATCGTCCATGAACAGTTGCACGCCGCCATCGGGTGATTGGGCGCGGACGATGTAATGCGGCTCGATTCTGGTTTTGCGAACGGTGCCGCCGCTGACCAGCCAGCCGGCAGGGAGCTGGACGCTGAAGGCGCCCTCGCGCGGGTCCTGCCAAAGCTGGGAACTGCCGGCCGGTTGCGCCAGTGCTGTCAAAGCCGTCGAAAAGACCAACCACCAGCCGATACTTCGTCATCTTGTGCCTCGTCGAAACGCTTATCGGCAAGCTTGCCCGGAATTTGAGCGAACGACGGTATCCTGGTGCCATGCGTGTGTGGGCGATCCTGGCCGTCGCGATCCTAAGCGGTTGCGCAGCGCCGCCTCCGGCTGCCTCATCCAAAGCCGACCCGAGCGAGGAAGCCTGGTACGGCAAGGCGGTGGAGCAATTGGCGGCCATGGACCGCCAGGCGAAGAGCCTGTTCGAACAGGGCAAGGCGGATCAAGCCGCCGCTATCATCACGGATGGGGAGCCGTGGGTAAGCCGGCTGCTTGCGGTTCCGCGGCCGACGCTCGGTGCCATGGAAGCGGCCTCCGACCTAGATGACCTGTACGGCCGCATGCTGCTGACGAACCACAACTACGGATGGGCGCGGATCATGTTTCAGAAGAACGTGGCCCGCTGGAAAACCTGGAAGCCGCAGACCGACGAAACCGAGCGGCGCCGGAAGGTGGCCGAAGCGGCCATTGCCGAGTGCGACCGGCGGATGGCGGAGTAGGGCGAGCGGCCAACTATCCGCAGGGCCAAAACACTTCCGTCTTCCAATCTTTCGGGTCGGGATACTCGCCGGGATCGGTCACGTAGGATTCCCACGGCGCTCCTTTGGCGGCCAAGCCTTGGGCGGCCATCCACTGTTCGATGGCGACGTACGCATCGTGAAGGCCGTCGTACGGGCCGATGTGCAGAGTGGTGGCGGCCGGTCCTCCGGGCAACGTTTCCATCACCACCTCTTCTCCGGAAGCCTGCGTTGCGGGAGGCGCGCCGGATGCGATTCGCATTCCGGGTTCCATGGTCATCAAGCCCGGACCGATTTCCGTGTAGCGTGTAAATGGCAGCCCGGCGAGGGCGATTCCATGCTGCTGGGCGTACATGAAAATCTTGGGAAGCGTCTCGCCGATCGTTTTGGCGATATCGGAGCGCTTGACCCGGCATCGCACCACGAGCACGGGCTGCGGAGACAGTTCTTTCCTGGTGACGGAATACGGCATGTCGTTTTCCTCGGGTTGGATTTCCTGGCTGATCCGGTAGAGTGCCACGCACGGAGCGACCTGGTTCACGATGGCGACGTGGTCGCGGGCCTGGGATGCGTTCAACTTCTGGGCGAAGCCGCGCTCGCGGTACGCGCGCGGCGTCATGTGGAAGCGCCGCCGGAAGGCGCGGCAGAAGACCTCGTGACTCTGAAAGCCACAAGATAAGGCCACGTCGAGCACCGAATCGTCCGTGGTGAGGAGCAAGACGGCGGCGCGTCCTAACCGCAGGCGGAAGGCAAGCTGCTTCGGCGTTTCGCGGAGCGTGTTTGCGAACACGCGATGCAAGTGAAACGGAGAGAGCCCGGCGCGAGCGGCAAGCGCGGCTAACGAGACTTCGTCCTCAAGATGCGTGGCCACGTAGGAGAGCACACCCTGCATCTTGGCGAACGAACCGGCCATGAATGTCTGAGTGTAGCGCGAGCGGGAGAGGGTTTCTTGATCTTTCTTGCGGAAACGATGAGATCATGGCGCTAGGGCGGGCACATGCGCATTGCCATCGTCTCCGACATCCACGGGAACCGCATCGCGCTCGAAGCGGTGGTGGCCGATCTGCGCGAAACTTCGCCCGATTTGATTCTCCACGGCGGCGACCTGGTGATGGGAGGGTCAAGCTCGGCGGAGGTGGTGGATCAGATCCGCGATCTCGGCTGGCGGGGCGTGCTCGGGAATGCAGACGAGGTGTTTGCGAGGCCGGAGTCGCTCGAGGAATTTGCGAGCCAGTCCCCAGCACCACCAGCGCTTTGGGAGGCGGTGCGCGAAATGGCGGTGGCAACGAGCGGCGAGCTCGGCAAGGAGAGGATTCGATGGCTCCGCGGGCTGCCCATGACGCAAATTCAGAAACCGATCGCGCTCGTCCACGCCAGTCCGCAGAGTGCGTGGCGCTCGCCGGGGGCTGGCGCGAGCGATACCGAATTGGCATCCGTTTATGGGCCGCTAGGACAGCCGATCGTGGTCTATGGACACATTCACTGCTCGTTTATCCGCAGCGTTGCAGGTTCGGATAGAGAGACGATGCTGGTAGTCAACTCAGGGAGCGTGAGTCAATCGTACGATGGCGACCGGCGGGCGGCGTATCTGTTGCTGGACGGGGTCAAGCCGACGATCCGGCGCGTGGAATACGATGTGGAGGCGGAGATCCGGGCGCTGAGTGCGTGTGGTTTGCCGCACGCGGATTGGATGGCGCGGACGCTGCGCGCGGCGGGTCCTCAGATGCCGTGACGGCGACCGCTCCCTTTGGTCGGTACGCCAGGATAAGCCTGGTTGATCTTGTGAACTGAAAGGAGTTCACCGTGTAAATTGCCTGTTCAGCATGTAGCCGAGCGAGCGCGAGTTCCAGCAATGGGCTTGGCGGACTTGTGAGGCGAACACGCGAGCCGTAACGCAAGTGAACCCGATTCGGCCTCGATCGGAATACGAAGGTGGCCAGTCCTCCCGACTAGGATGAAGCCAGACAAGACCGGTGGTGAAGCAACAGGCGCAAGCAGGCAGCGGACCTTCCGGGGCGGTTGGGGACAGCGCGCGTGGAAAGATCAGCCGAGGAGCCTGGGAGACCCTGTTGGGTGGAAGCGGAAGCGACCAACGCGCCGCGGGAATACATAACCGCAGCGGCGGCCCGGCAGGGAGTCGGAGAGGCCCATAGGTAGCGACGAAGCGGGGTAACGCCCGTGGAGCGAAGGGGCCTTACGGAAAGCATGATTTTGTCAGACGAGGAGAAAACCGCTTGGATGAAAATCCCCCTACGGATACGCAGGCAGTCGCAGGAAGGGCGATGCCGGAAACGGTGAAAGAGCCAGGACTGCCGGAGAAAGTTTCTCAACTGAGACAGAAACTGGGCCAAGCAGGAACCGAAGTTCCGGTTTTATGTGTTGTACGACCGGATCTACCGGATGGATGTGTTGGAAGCGGCGTGGGAGCGGGTGCGAGCTCACAAGGGCGCGCCCGGAGTGGATGGCGTCACGATCCAGCAGATGGTGATGTCAGACCAAGGCGTAGCCGGATTCTTGGCAGGGATTCAGGAATCGCTACGCGCGAAGACCTACGTGCCGCAAGCGGTACAACGCGTCTACATTCCGAAGGCGAATGGGAAGCTGAGGCCGTTGGGCATACCGACGGTGCGCGACCGGGTAGTACAGATGGCGACCCTGTTGATCCTGGAGCCGATCTTCGAGGCAGATTTCCTGGATTGTTCGTATGGGTTCCGGCCGGGGCGACCAGCGCACCCGGCGCTGGAGGAGATACGTGGCCATTGGCCGGCCGGGTATCAAGCTGTGTACGACGCGGATCTGAAGAGCTATGGCGTCGCCCTCTCTCCTACTCTACCGGCTCGGAGAAACACATGACCCTTCGGCTCACAACCAGGGATGAAAAGGGCTTCCTAGCCGGGGGTGCGAACAGAGTATGTTACTGATGGTTGCGAGGCCGGCGAGGTCGTTGTCGCGGAGCGGAGCCGTGAGAGCCTGCTACCGAAGAAGTTATTTTCGAGGGAGCCGCGACCAAGAGCGGTCGCTTTGCGTCGTCTGTGGGGAATGTCCAAATTCCAGACGCCAGCTGGAAAGCCGGCGGCAGCCTGAAAGGCTGGCCCCACAACGGGGATGAAATCTCTCCCGCTCTGACGTATTATCGTTTCCTATGGCTGCCATTGCCGCGTCGCCCATTCTGGTACCCCAACGCAGACAGGGGTGGATCTACAAGCCTTCATGGGACTTACCGCTGCTGATTTTCAGTGCGGTTCTGGTTCCGTTGCCCTTCCTGGTGGCGTGGGTCGCCGAGACCTCCGGCTGGATGAAGCCGCAGCAGGCCATCGACCTGATCAACATCACCGTCGCGGCCCTGATCGGCGGACCACACCTGTTCTCGACCATCACGTACACCTTTCTGGACGGCCGGTTCCGCGACCGCCACCCTCGGTACGCCATGCTCGCGTTCCTCCTGCCGGTGCTGGTCGTTTACTTAGGTGTGAAACAGTACACTTTGCTGATCACGTTCTTCTTCACCTGGGCCTCGCTCCATGTACTGCATCAAATCATCTACCTGGCGGATTGCTACCGCACGCGCAATCGCCGCCCTGAGCCGCCGTGGTCACGGTTTGTGGATTACGGATTGATCCTGAGCGGCATGTACCCCATCGGTTTGTATAAGCTATCGCTGCGCCAGTTCCATGTGGGCGGCGTTGTACTTCCGTACCCGGACTGGGTGCGCCCGCTCCACCTCCCGATTGTGGCCGGAGTGGTTTTCGGCATCTTCCTGCTGGTGTGGATCGGAAAAACCGCAATCGAATTCCGTGAGCGGCGGGCCAGTCTGCCGAAAACCCTGCTCATCGGCGTAACCACAGTTGTATCGTTTTGCTTGCCAATGGGTTCGAATTTGGATGTTTTATTCCAGGGATACAACACCTGGCATTCATTTCAATATCTGTTCTTGCTATGGTTGCTGAACCGGCTGCGTGATGAGCGCGGTGAAATCGATAGCCCGGTGGTCCGCAACCTGGTTCGCCGCAACAGCATGGCTCTGTATTACGTTTGCTTCCTGGCGGCGACCGGTGTGCTGGTGCTGCTCACCATGCTGGTGCGGGCGGTAACCCCGCTGGCGGCGGATCAGAGCTATTTCGTTGTAGTACTGAGCGTTTTGTTGATGCACTACTATTTCGACCATTTCCTCTTTTCGCAGCCGAAATTGGTTGCATAATCTGAGGTTGACAGAAACGATTTGTTATACACTAGAACCCTAGTCCGCAAAACAGCGGAAAGACCTCATGTTTGCGCCGCAAAGTCCGGCCCCTCGTTTTGAAGGCCAGAACGTAAAGACCAAGGACGTTGTGTTCTGTGAACGCTCGGCGTTTCCTTTGGCCGCTCCGAGCGCCCTGGTGGCCACCATTTGGGACCAGGTGAATGAGGGCTTGCGTGCCGTGCCACGCGGCGGCGCGGAAGTAGGCGGTCTGCTGCTCGGCCGCCACAGCCAAAGCGGCATTGTTCTGGCCGAAGAAGTGGTCCTCATCCAAATCGAATACCGCTTCGGACCATCGTTCCGCCTGTCCGATCTCGACTTGAGCAACATCCGCAGTTTGATGGCATCGGTACAGAAGGATCCGTCCAAAGCCGTGGTGGGTTTTTATCGCAGCCGCACGCGGAATGACAGCCGCACCCAGGAAAGCGACAGCGAATTGCTAGCCGTCCTGGAGCAGGCACACACATCCTTCACGACGAACTTTCACTATTACATTGCCTTTACACCGCTCTCGAAGTTGAGCATGACCGCTTCGGTTTCGGTGCGTAGGGACGATGGATGGGACGATTGGCAGCACATGACGCTCCGGTCGAATCCCATGTCGGCGTCGGACCCGATTGAGTTTGAAGTGCCCCCAAAGGATCCGCCACCGACCCCGGCACCCGCGCTCGAGCAGCCGCCGGCCCGGCCACCGGTTGCGCCGCTCCCGGTGGCGCATCATGAGCCACACCCGTACTCGTATCCGGAGCCTTATGCGCCGGCGCCGCCCGTCCGCGTGCCCGCTCACCAGGAGCACCGCGCCGTGGCGCGCCCCGACTGGATGGCCGCGGCCACAGCGGCTGCAGCGGAACTTCCCAACCGCAAGGGACGCATCCGCGCACTTTGGTACATCGGCGGCGGGGTTTTGCTGGTGGCCATCGGGGTGGGTGTCTATCTACGTTTGAACGGCGTGTCGCAGCGGCCTATCAGCTTTACGGAAACGCCTGTCCCGGTTCAAGTTCCGACCGAGGTGCATACCGGTTTCTCGGCGGCGCGGGAAGGCCCTCTGTGGCGGCTCACCTGGGACCGCGCAGCTGTCGCGGCTCTGAATCCGACGGGCGCCGTGTTGTCCATCCGCGATAACGGCAAAGAGCAACAGGTTGGCCTGACGCCATCGGACCTGACGAGCGGAACCATTATGTATACGCCGCAGAGCGGCGATCTGCTCTTTAGCTTGAACATCGTACTGCCCGGGAATCAATTGGCCGAAGAACACGTCCGCGTGCTGGGAGGGCCCCCGCCTGCCCAACCGCCATCGGCTAGCGACTTGGCCGAGCCCGTAAAGATTCAAGTGAACCAGGAAGTGCGCACGCTGCGCAGGTTCATGCCACCCGCCAACCGGACGGACAATTCCGCGCCCGCCAGGAACAGTGCCGCGGACATGCCACCTCCCCCATCGATCAGTCCGTCCGGCTCGTCACTGGCCTCCAACAGCCCGATCTTCGCCGCGCCGACTGC
>Ga0335079_10009648_pt1 | contig 10986 bp, 9 predicted proteins | sample Lox_Sample_33_FD_206719 | JGI IMG/M metagenome (GOLD analysis project Ga0335079, IMG submission 206719) | Soil microbial communities from Loxahatchee National Wildlife Refuge, Florida, United States - Lox_Sample_3.3 | ecosystem: Environmental > Terrestrial > Soil > Wetlands | place: USA: Florida... | reverse complement strand
GTATCGCAAGCTCAACGGCAACGGTCTGGTGCCGACCATCGAGGACGACGGATTCGTGCTTTGGGAATCGAACGCAATCGTTCGCTATCTTGCGGCGAAGCATGCGCGCGGGCGCCTGTGGCCGGATGATCCTGCCGCGCGAGCGAGCGCCGACCGCTGGATGGACTGGCAGCAGACCACTTTCTGGCCGGCGATCCGGCCTCTTTTCCTGGGACTCGTCCGCACTCCGGCGGACAAGCGCGATCCGCGCGCGCTGGAGGACTCCCGCCTCAAGACGGCGGAAGTTCTCGAGCTCCTCGACCGCCAGCTTGCTTCGAGCGCATTCGTGGCCGGCGATGACCTCACGGTCGGAGACATTCCGCTCGGCTGCGGCATCTGGCGCTGGATGGCGCTGCCGATCGAGCGGCCGGCGCGGCCCCACGTACAGCGTTGGTTCGATGCGCTGGCCGAGCGACCCGCCTACAAGGCGGTCGTCATGCGGCCGCTGACTTGACAGGGGAGGCCGGCCCGCAAGACGCGCTCGGGGCACGATCGGAATGAGCCCGGGCGCGGAGCAACTCCTCTCGCCGGCGATGTTGGCGACGGTGACCGCCATCATCGCGCTGGCCGGGCTCGCCCACGGGACGCTCGGTTTCGGCTTCCCGCTCATCTCCACCCCGCTCGTCGCGCTGCTCGCGGACGTCAAGACCGCCGTGCTGGTGACCGTGCTGCCGAACATCGTCGTGAACACCATCAGCATCCTGCGCGGCGGCAACTGGCGCGAAAGCATCGGTCGCTACTGGCCGCTCGCGGCATGGGTGGTGATCGGCACACTGCTCGGCTCCCGCCTTCTGCTGACCGTGCGCCACGAGCCGCTGCAATTACTCCTCGCAGCGATGATCGTCGTGTTCCTCCTGCAGGAGCGGTGGGGACGGCTCGACTGGTCGTGGGTCAAGCGCAGGCCTCATCTCGCCGCGTTCTTCTTCGGCACGGCGGCCGGCGTGCTGTCGGGAGCGGTCAACGTGGCGCTGCCGCCGCTGGTGATCTATCTGATGACGCAGGGCCTCGCGCCGGTCGTGCTCACCCAGACGCTCAATATGTGCTTCATCGCAGGCAAGACGGTGCAGGCGCTTGCGCTCGGGATAAGCGACGCGCTGAGCCAGAGGCTGCTCTACGCCTCGTTGCCGCTCGTGCCTCTGGCGGCAGTCGCCGTCTACGCCGGCATGCGCGTCCAGTCGCGCATCGGCCCGGAAGTGTACATGCGGCTGCTACGCCTAGCGCTGGGCGCGATTGCCGTGGCGCTCGTAGCGCAGGTCGCGTGGACGACGTTCGGGCCCTGGTTGCGGACTGGCTAGACGGAAGGCAGTCGGTGGGGAATGTCGCCAGACTTCGAGAACGCTTCGCGTGACAGCGGCCGTCGCACTTTGCGCAACTACGCGAGCAGGCGGCGCGCCTCGGAGTCGTCCCAACGGTCGGCGTAGCGGGCGAATTCCTCGACGAACGCGCCGTCGTCCGCGCTCGAGAGCAATCGCGCCACCTCGGTTCGCGCCTCCAGCAGCGCGGTGAGCTGCTCGTCGCAGCGCGCGATCGGCGTCGGATACTGCCTGACCTCGTCGCTCAGCGCCCCGAGGCGCCGCTCCAGATGGGCCCGTATGCGGTGTTGGAGCGCGTTGCTCATCGGGGGAAGTCTACGCCGCTTTGGTAGCATGCGCACATGCGCTATCGCGTCGACCCCGACATTGCGATCGCCTCGACGATCGACAGCGCCTTTTACCGCGACGAGGAGAGCTTCGCGCTGACGCGCGAGCGCATCTTCGCCCGCAGCTGGCAATGGATCGGCGACCTCGAGGACGTTGCTACCGCCGGCTCGCTCTCGCCGCGTGCCTTGCTGCCTGGGCTCATCGACGAGCCGCTTCTCCTCTCGCGCGACCGGGAAGGGACGCTGCGCTGCCTGTCCAACGTCTGCACGCACCGCGGCAACATCCTGGTGACCGAGGCGCGCAACGGAGTCGAGCAGATCCGCTGCGGCTATCATTCGCGCCGCTTCGACCTCGCCGGGCGCATGACGTTCATGCCCGAATTCGGGCAAGCGAAGAACTTTCCTTCCGCTGCGGACAACCTGCCGCGCGTTCCCTTCGCCGAATGGGCCGGGCACGGCTTCGCCGCGGTGGATCCCGCGGCGCGGCTCGAGGCTTTGCTCGGCGACATGCGGCAGCGTATCGAATGGCTGCCCGTGCAGCGGTTCCGGGCCGACGCGGCCGCGAGCCGCGACTATGTCGTGCGCGCGCACTGGGCGCTGTACGTGGAAAACTACCTCGAGGAACTGCACATTCCGTTCGTGCATCCCGGCTTGAGCAGGGTGGTCGACTGCGCGAGCTACGCGCACGAGCTCTTCCGCTACTCGAGCCTGCAGCTCGCACTGGCGAAGGAGACCGAGGTGGGATTCGATCCGCCACCCGGCGCTCCTGACCACGGGCGGCGAGTCGGCGCGTACTACTGGTGGATCTTTCCGAACCTGATGCTGAACTTCTACCCCTGGGGGCTCTCGCTCAATCGCGTCGTGCCCGAGGCGATCGATCGCACGCGGGTGGAGTTCCGCGCGTACGTGGCAGACGAGGCGAAGCGCGGCCAGGGAGCGGGCGGCGCCCTGCACGAGGTCGAGCTGGAGGACGAAGCGGTGGTGGAAGCCGTGCAGCGCGGCGTGCGCTCGCGCTTCTACCGGCACGGCCGCTACTCGCCGACGCGCGAGCGCGGCACGCACCATTTCCACCGCCTCCTGTGTGAGTTCCTCGGCTAGCGCAAGGCAAGCTTCGATGCTCGGCTGGCTTCCGGCCGGGATTCGCACGCGCTCGCGCGTGCGCGAGCTGGCGGCGGGCGAACCACTATTTCGGCAAGGCGACAAGGCGTTTGCGATCTTCGCGATCGAGCGCGGCAGCATGCGCCTGATCCGACATACGATCGACAGCCACCGCGTGGTGCTGCATACCGCGCGCGCGGGAGAGCTCTTCGCCGAGGCCGCGCTGTTCTCTGCCGCGTATCACTGCGACGCGGTGGCCGCGGCCGCCTCACGCGTGCGCGCCTACCCAAAGCGCGAGCTGCTTGCGGCGTTTCGCGCCGACCCTGCGCTGGCCGAGCGCTTCATGGCCCTGCTCGCGGGGCAGATCCACTTGCTTCGCGCCAGACTCGAGGAGCGCAATATTCGCTCGGCGCGCGCGAGGCTGCTGCATCATCTCGCGCTGAGCGCAGGGCCTGCCGGGAGGAAGGTCCGTCCTGAAGGAACGCTCATGGATCTCGCTGCCGAGATAGGGCTCAGCCACGAAGCGCTCTACCGCACGCTGGCGAGGCTCGAGAGGGAGGGCGCCATCAGCCGGAGCCGCTCAGGCATCGTGCTTCGCAAAATCAGCGTCGTATGATCTGAATCATATCCGCGGAGGACATCTCAGGCGCAATCTGAACGCAGAGAACCTTTCTTGGAGACGTTCGTGACCTTCCTTGGACAAAAGTTCGCAATGCTCGCTGCGGCGTCGGCGGTTGCGCTGGCCGCGACGCTGGCCGTTGTACCGGCGCTGGAGGCCGCACCTCCCGAAAGTCAGCCTGGGGGGGCCCCGGCGATGAGCCGTCCCGGCATGCCCATGCCGGATCACTCGATGCCGGGCCCCGACGCAATGTCGCCGGAGAAGATGCGGCATCACCAGCAGATGATGGCGGGCATGCACGGTCAAGGACCGCGCGGCGCCTCTCTGACGATGCCGGGCCAGGACGCATTCGGCGCGATTCAGGAGGTCGTCCGCACGCTCGAGGCCGATCCCGCGACCGATTGGTCGAAGGTCGATCTGGAAGCGCTGCGCCAGCACTTGATCGACATGAACGACGTGACGCTCAACGCGGTGGCCGTCGCAAGACCGGTCGAGGGCGGCTTCGAGGTCACGGTGACGGGGAGCGGCCGCACGCTCGCTGCGATTCAGCGCATGGTCCCGGAGCACGCGAAGGAGATCGACGGCCTCAACGGCTGGAGCGCCAAGGCGCTAGCGATCGGCAACGGGGTACAGCTGACCGTCACCTCGAGCGATCCCGAGCAAGTGGCGCACATCCGTGGTCTGGGCTTCATCGGCATCATGGTAAGCGGCTCGCATCACCAGGCTCACCATCTCGCGATGGCGAAAGGCGAGTTCATGCACGGGCATTGATCGACTGGTCACTTACCGCCGCGCTACGTCGTAGTACTTCCACTGGTGCCGGAGGTACGGGTTCTGCTTGTAGCCCTTGAGCCACGGCTGCGTGATCACGTTGTCATAGGGGTTCATGCCGAGGATCCACGGCGCATAGTTCAGGACGAGCTCGGTCATCTTGCGATAGAGCGCGGTGCGCTCAGGCCCGTCGGGAAGCAGAAGCGCCGCCTCGTACGCCTGGTCGTAGGCCGGAAGGCGGAAGCGTGCGTCGTTCGACGTGCCGACCGTCTTGCTGTACAGCGGCGTAGAGAAAGGCTCCGGGTCCGGGACGGCGCTGATCCACGACAGCCCCCACATCTGCAGCTGGCCCGCCTCCGACATCTTGTTGAGCTCCGGCCATTTCTGCGTGAAGAACTCGACGCGGATGCCGATCGCATCCATGCTCTTCTTCCACAGTTCGTTCTCCGCCCGGTCGATCGCCGTCGGCGTCGAAGCCTTGGTGATGGCGAGACGCTTGCCGTCCGGCGTCTTGCGATAGCCCTCGCCATCACGCTCCTTGTAGCCGAAGTGGTCCAGGAGGGCGCGCGCTGCAACGGGATCGTAGAGATCCTTCGCGCGCAACGACGCATCGTGCCCGGGGATTCCCGGCGGAACGAGCTGCGAGGCGGCCGTGCCCTGGCCGTGACGCAGCACGTCGATCTCCTCCTGTCGGTTGTAGCCCATGGCGATCGCGCGCCGGAGCGCGATCTTCTCGGGCGTATAACCCCCCACGACCGGATCGTCCATGTTGAAGAACGTGAACGAGAGCGACGGTTCGTCCTGCCGGTGCAGCACGACGCCGCGCTTTGCAAACTCCGCCAGCAGCGCATTCTTTGCGAGCACCTTGTCCGCCATCGACGGTCGCACCAGCAGATAGTCGAACTGGCCGCCGTTGAAGGCGAGCAGTCGCGGCAGCGCCTCTTCGATGACGCTGATCTCGACCCGGCCGACGATCGGCAACTTCTTGCCCGCATTCGCGCGCGCGATCGCCGCATCGCCGGGTTCGCTGCCCGCGCCCGGGGCTGGATAGATCTCCTCGCGATAGCCCGGATTGGCCTCGAGGACGATCTTCTGCCCGCGCACCCACTCCTTCAGCAGATAAGGGCCGCTGCCGACCGGGTGCTCCATCACCCGGTGCGTGTCGTCGCCGTACGCTTCCACGATCTCCCGGGCGACTGCGGCGAGCCCGTCGTAAGCCAGCCAGTACTGGAATGAGTAGTACGGTTCCTTGAAGCGCACGCGGAAGGTGTAGCGGTCGAGCGTCTGGAGCCCTTCGAGCTCGGCGTCGTAGTCGAACGAGCCGGTCTTGCGCGCGCGCTCGAGCGCTTCGTCGAGCCCGACCAGCCTGTGGTCGAACAAGTACAGCCAGTACGAATGCACTTTCGGGTCGAAGATGCGCTTGAAGCTGTAGACGTAGTCCTCGGCAACCAGCTCGCGCTTTCTCCCCTTGAATGCGGCATCGGCCGCAAAGTAGATCCCGGGACGCACCTTGACCGTGAACGTCCGCCCGCCGTCACTGATCTGCGGCATGCCGGCCGCGGTGTTCGGCACCAGCCGCGCCGGCCGTGCGAAGTAGTCGTAGGTGTACAGCGGATCGAAGATGGAATGGCAAACGTCGTAGGAATAGGCGTCATAGACCGCCTGCGGATCGAAACCGTTCTCGGCGATCTCGAAGGCGACGCGGAGCGTCTTCGTCATGTCCGCCGCACGGCTCGCGATCGGGCTGGCGACTGCGAGCAGCGCCGCCGAGAGGACCGCGCACGCGCCGTGCCAGGAGCCGCGTGCCGCTGCGCGCCGCCGCGTCATTGCCGGTCGAGAAACGCGCGCAGGCGTCCGACCCCGTCGAGCAGGCGCTCCTCGCTCGCCGCGAAGCACCAGCGCACGAAGCCCTGGCCCTCGGGACCGAACGCGCTTCCCGGCGCAAGGCCGAGGCGTGCTTCGTGAACGAGCCTCTTGCAGAACGCGAGGCTGTCGCCGACGCCGGCGACGCGAAAGAACACGTACATCGCGCCCTGCGGCGAGGCGACCTGGATCCCGGGGAGCCGAGCGAGCTCCCGAACGAGCAGATCGCGCGCGGCCCGAAAGCGCGTGAAGGTATGCGCCACCGTCGGCTCACCCTCGGTGATCGCAACCACACCCGCCCGCTGCACGAACACCGGCGAGCACGAGGTGTTGTACTCGATGAGCTTGCCGAGATCGGGCATCAGCTCCTCCGGCGCGACGATCCAACCCAGGCGCCAGCCCGTCATCAGCCACGCCTTGGAGAAGCTGTTTGTGCTCACGATCCGGTCACCGGCATCGCCGATGTCGAGGAACGATGGCGCGCAGCTCGCGCTGCCCGCACCGTCGGCATAGTAGAGCCGCTCGTAGACGTCGTCGGCGACGATCCAGATGCCGTGCCTGCGGCAGTGGTCGAGGATCGCCGCCTGCTCGGCCCTGGCCAGCGTCCACCCTGTCGGGTTGTTCGGGGAGTTGAGGATTAGCGCGCGTGTGCCGGGTGAGAGGGCGGCGAGCAGGCGGTCGACGTCGAGCGTCCAGCCGCGGGGGCCGAACTCGAGCGCGACGCGCACGACCTCGGCGCCGAGGATCTTGGGAATCTCGGTGAGATTGGGCCACAGCGGCGTAACGCAGACGACGCGGTCCTCGTGATCGATCAGCGCTTCGACGGTGAGCATGAGCGCCGACATTCCGGATGCGGTCACCGCCACGTTGCCGGGGGCCCGCGCACGATGAAGCCGCGAGACGTAGGCAGCGATCGCGTCGCGCAGCGCCGGTATGCCGAAGTTAAGCGTGTAGAAGGTCTCGCCGGCGGCGAGCGACGCGGCGGCGGCGTCTCGAATGAAGGTCGGAGTCACCTCGTCCGGCTCGCCGAACCAGAAGGCGAGGATGTCGGGCTCGCCCAGGCCCGCGTTGGCGACCTCGCGGATCTCGGAGGCGACCAGGCTGCGCACTGCTGCGCGCGAGTGCAGGTCGTGCACGGTCCGGGACACGTCGTTCATGGGCGCTAGAATAGCAAAGGGAGGCGCCTTCGAATGAAGCTCTACGGCATCGTCAACTGCAATACGGTAAAGACCGCACGGGCGTGGCTTGCGGCGCGCGGGTTCGACTACGAGTTCGTCGACTTCAAGAAGACGCCGCCGAGTCGCGAGCTGCTCGAGGGCTGGTGCAAGCGCTTCGGCTGGGAGACGGTTCTCAATCGTCGCGGTGCGACCTGGCGCATGCTTCCGCCGTCAGCGCAGGCGCGCGTTCGCGACGAGAAGAGTGCCATCGCCCTCATGCTCGAGAAGCCCAGCGTCATCAAGCGACCCGTGCTCGAGCACGGCAGGACGGCCCTTATCGGCTTCGACGAGCAACAGTACGGGGCGCTCGGCGCGCGGAAGGACTGAGCCTGCGCAGCCTGCCGCTCATCATGCCTCGCGTCGCCAGCCCAAAAGCTCAGCGCGCGGGCGCAGACGGAGCGATCTGCGCGCCGCGCGACGGTGAGCCCACCGATCCAACCGCGGCGGGTGGCGATGCGACCATGCGCAACTGATCGACCAGGAACGCGTAGACGTCGGTCTCTTCCTCGATGCGGGTCGACAGCGCCGTGCCTATGCCGTGTCCTGCCGCTGCCTCGGTCCGCAGCAGGATCGGATTCGCGGAGGACGTCGCGGCCTGCAGGCGCGCCGTCATCTTGCGCGACTCGTAGGGGGCGACGCGACCGTCGTTCGCGCCCGAGACGAAGAGCACCGCCGGATAGGCCACGCCGTCGCGCGCGTTGGCAAAGGGCGAATACGCGTAGAGCGCGCGAAACTGCGCTTCGTCCTTGACCGAGCCGAACTCGGTGACGTTGAACTCCCCGTTGGGCTGCAGCTCCCAGCGCAGCGGATCGTAGATTCCCACCTCGCTCACGACGGCGCGGATCAACTCCGGGTGCTGCACGAGCGTGGCGCCCATCGTCAGCCCGCCGTTGCTCCCGCCCATGATCGCCGTGCGATCCGGCCGAGTGTACTTGCGATCGATCAGCATCTTGATCGAGGCGGCGAAGTCGTCGAACACATTCTGCTTGTGCGTGAGGTTGCCCGCGAGGTGCCACGGCTCGCCGTATTCACCCCCTCCACGGATGTTCGCCACCGCGTACACGCCGCCGTAGTCGAGCCACAGCCGCATAAGTGGCGAGAACCAGGGTGTCATGCTGAGCCCGTAGCCGCCGTAACCGTAGACAAGCGTCGGATTGTTGCCGTCGAGGCGAATGTCCTTGCGATGGACGATGCTGACGGGCACCCGCGTGCCATCCTTCGAGACTGCGAATACGCGCTCGACTACCGCGTCGTCCAGCGAAAAGGGATAGCGCCCGACGAGATTGGTCGCAACGAGCCGGCCGGCGCGCGCCTCGTAGCGCGATACCGCCCGCGGCGAGACGTAGCTCATCGCGCTGACGAGGACATCGTCGCCGCCGAGCCGCGTGGCGACGGCGACGGTGGAGACCGACGGCGTCGGGAGCTCGCCCAGCGCCTTGCCTGCAAGCGAGTACATGCGCACGAGCGTGGGGCCACCGTCCATGCAGGTGACGTACAGCCGCGAGCGCGTCGGCTCGACGCTCTCCGTGATGATCTTCTGCTCCGGGACGACGACACGCGCCTGCGCGAGCGACGGTGCGGCGATCGGGATGGCGATGATGCGTCCGCGGGGCGCGTCCTTGATGCTCATGCCATAGAGACGCCCGTCGTCGCCGAAGGCGAGCTGCTTGAGCCCGTCCTTGAACCCGGCGACTTCGCGCCACGCCCCGTCCGGGCCGCGCAGGTGATAGGCGATCTCGCCGCCGTCGCCATTGCGCACGATCGCGAGCAGGTGTGCGCCGTTGCGACTTCCCTTGAGTTCGATCTCGGCGATGCGCGGGAAATCCTTGCCGATCACATAGGTATCGTCCGCAGTCGGCGTGCCGAGCTTGTGGAAGTACACCTGCTGGAAGAAGTGGCTGTCCGCCGGCGGGCGCTCGTTGCCGCGCGGGTAGCGCGTGTAGTAGAAGCCCTTGCCGTCGGCCGCCCACTCGACGCTGCCACCCGCCGTCGGATACATGACGCCGGGAATTTCGTCGTTGAGCCGCCGGCCGGTCTCCACGTCGTAGACGTACGCGGCGCCGTCCTCGCTGCCGTTCTTGGACAGCGAGACGATAACGTGCTTGCCGTCGTAGGACGGGCGGTAGAAATCGATGGCGGTCCGGCCCGAAGGATCGAGCATGTTGAGATCGAGGATAACGTGCTCGGCACGCGTGTCGGCCGACGCGGGCAGCGAGACGAGCGAAGGCTGGTTCTTCGGCGGCTCCAGCTTGAGAGCGAACAAGCGCTTGCGGTACTGGAAATCGTAGCGACGGGCGGGCGAGGTAAGCAGCAGATCGCCCACCTGCCTGGCAATCGCCGGGCGCTGCGGAATCGCGTTGAGATAGCGGTGCGTGAGCGCGTTCTGCTCGGCCACCCAGCGCACGACCTCCGGGCTCGCGTCGTCCTCGAGCCAGCGGTAGTCGTCGACGACCGTCACGCCGTGATAGACCTCGGTGACGGGACGCTTCGGCGTTGCGGGATAATCCAGCCCCGCCGCCGCGGCGAACGAGCTTGCCACGACGAAGCTCACGCAAGAGGGCAGGAACGGCAGGAAAGGGCGCACGGTCATCGGGGTCTCCTCGGGGAGCCTCTCCAACAGAGCGGCGGATTCTACACGCTGAGCGGGGCGCCGCGCAGCACGCATGCGACGATCGGCGATAATAACGGGACTTCTCAGCCTCGCCGACCGTGACCGCGCCGCGCTTCGTTCCGCTCTATTTCTGCTTCGCCGCTGCATATCTGCTTTCCTACCTCTACCGCACCGTCAACGCGGTGATATCGCCGGAGCTGAGCGCGAGCCTGGGCGTGAGCGCTTCCTCGCTCGGTCTGCTCACGAGCGCCTACTTCGTCGCCTTCGCGGCGATGCAACTGCCTGCCGGGATGCTGCTCGATCGGTTCGGACCGCGCCGCGTCGAGCCCGTCCTCCTGACGATCGCAGGCTGTGGCGCCCTCGCGTTCGCGGCAAGCGAAGGCCTCGACGGGCTCGTGCTCGGCCGTGCGTTGATCGGCGCCGGCGTGGCGGTTTGCCTGATGGCCCCGCTCAAGGGCATTGCCACCTGGTATCCGGCTGAGCGCCACGCTTCGCTCGCCGGCTGGATGATGGTCGCTGGCGGGCTGGGCGCGCTCGCGACCACGGCACCTCTAGCCGCCGCGCTCGCCGTGCTCTCCTGGCGGGCTATCTTCGTCGGGCTCGCGGCGGTGACCTTCGCTTCCGCGCTGGCGATCTTTCTGGTGGTGCCCGACTCTCCGCCGCAGCCTAAGCGAATTGGCCTCGCCAAGCAGTGGGCGGGAGTGACGAGCGTCTTCCGCAGCCCGCGCTTCTGGTGGCTCGCACCGATGGGCGCACTGTGCATGGGTTCGTTCATGGCGATCCAGGGTTTGTGGTCGGTGCCCTGGCTGATGGAGGTCAACGGCTACAGTCGCGCCGTCGCGGCGGATCATCTGTTGTTGCTCGGCATCGTCGTGCTCGCCGGATATCTCGCGCTCGGCTTCTTCGCGATGCCGTTGAGAAGATACGGCATCGGTGCCCGGCACCTGTTCGCGCTCGGCTTCGGACTCAACATGCTGATGCTCGCGCTGATCGTCTCCGACGCGCTGCCTTCGACTTACGTCGCGTGGGCGCTCTACGGCCTGGGCTCGGTGGTGAACGTGCTCGGCTTCACGGTCTTGGGAGAGGGCTTTCCGCAAGAGCTGACCGCCCGCGCCAACACGGCGCTCAA
>Ga0335079_10009645_pt1 | contig 10988 bp, 10 predicted proteins | sample Lox_Sample_33_FD_206719 | JGI IMG/M metagenome (GOLD analysis project Ga0335079, IMG submission 206719) | Soil microbial communities from Loxahatchee National Wildlife Refuge, Florida, United States - Lox_Sample_3.3 | ecosystem: Environmental > Terrestrial > Soil > Wetlands | place: USA... | reverse complement strand
GCCGTCGCTGGTATCGATCGCGATGATTGCCGGCGGCCTCTGGCACTTCCGGCGCGAAGCGGCCGGCAAACCAGTGCATATCGCGCGCCGGCAGTGGGTCGGTCTGACGCTCAGCGCGCTGATCCTGATCATTTCCTTCACGCTCGATTACCGGAATCTCCTCGCCGGTGGGGTGCCGCATCCATTTGCCTGGGGTACTTTCAGCCTCGGCCTTGCGGTCGGCGTGCTCAGCTATGTGCATGCCGCGGTCAAAAGCCGAAGCCGCTATCGCGTGGCTGCCGCAATCGCAGCTTGATCGAAATTAGGGCGCGAAGGCCAGCAAGACGTTGCCCGAGATGCCGCCGTTGCGGGCGTACCCGGAATTCACGAACAGCATGCCGCCGGCAATCACCGGCCCGGCGCCATCGAGCGAGCCGCCCTTGCCGCGAACTCCGTTTACCGTCTGATAGTCGCGCGTGGTATCGAAATCCCAAAGGATGCGGCCGTCTTCTGTCGAAAAGGCGCGGAGGTGTCCGTCGACCGATCCGGAGAACACCACGCCCGGAATGGCCGTCACGGCCGCGGCCTGCGCCGGGCTGCATGGCGACCGTGCCTCACACGGCTTCGGCGCGGCATACCAAGATTTCTCGCCGTTGTCGATACGCAAAGCGGTGAGCCCGCCGCCCTGCGTGGGATCGGGCGGCAACCCGACTTGCACAATCGTTCCTGCGGCAGCTTTTCGCACCAGATCGGAGACCGCCGCGTAGACCTTTTGTCCATCGCTCGCCATGCCCCACTGCACGCCGCCGTTGGTACCGCCTTTGCCGACCCGCGTCTGCCAGAGGACTTCGCCTTTGCGGTCCGGATCGAGCGCATACACCACACCTGACTTCTGCCCCGCCAGCAGCACGTCGCGGCCATTGGGCAGCTTTTCCAGCAGCACTGACGAGCCAAAGTCGTGATCCGGTCCAGGGCACTTGCCGCCGCTGCACGCTCCGCTGAAGATGTCGCCGGGAGTCACCTGTTTGAACCAGACGATCCGGCCGGTTTTCAAATCGAGAGCGAGCACGGCATCGCTCATGTCGGTGGCGGGTGAGGAGAAATTGTCGCCTGTGGTGACATAGAGCAGCCCGCGCTTCGCATCCAGGGTTGGCGAACCCCACACGCCGGCGCCGGATGGGCCCCATGTCCCGACGAACCCGTCGACTGACCGCAATTCCTTCGGCGTCTCGCGAATCGTGAAGGTCTTCCAAACTTGGGTGCCATCTTTCGCGCGCAACGCCGTCACGCTGCCTCGGAACGTGCAGCAGCGATAGTCCGGATTGCTCGCCCGGGTTTCTTCCCAGGAGGCCGCCGGAATGAAAACCACGCCGTTGTAGACGGCGGCCGTGCCGGTCAACCGCGTCGACTCGTGTTCTTCGGGCTTTTTCTTCCAAAGCTGCCGGCCGGTTTCCGCTTCCAATCCGTATGCCCAGCCGGTGAGATCCGTGAACACCAGCGCGTGCGTCTTCCCGATCGGGACCGCGACCGGCGCCGAGCGCACAGGACCGCTCGCCTGGTAGACCCAGCGGACGCAACCGGTGTCGGTACTCAACGCCTGCACCGCGCCGCCCGCGCTGCCCACGAAGAGCGTGCGGCCGAGGACTGTAGGCGCGCCGAACGCGCTCACGTCGCCTTCGTACGCATACGCCCACTTCAGCTTGAGCTTGCCGACTTGATCGAGTGTGATGCCGCCGGTTGTGGTGTAGCGTGTGTTTGCGAGGCTCGGCCCCCAGCCGTTCCAGACCGGTTCCGGGGACGCGCCGATCGCCACCGTGCGATCGGAGCAATAGGCCTGCGCCGGCACCGGTGCATCCGGACGATCGACGCCCAGAAAGTGCGCCACGGCGTCGCGCTCTTCGCGGTCGAGCACATAGGCGACGTTAATCATCACGCCGAAATCCAGGGTGCGCAAGATCCGCGCGACCGATAACTGCTTGAGGGCTTCGCGCGGCGGAGTGCCCTCGCGCCCCGAGTCATGGCAGGCGGCGCAACGCCTCTCGTACACCGCCTCGCCGGAAACCGCCGCCACACACGGAAGCGCTGCCGCGGCCAGCAGCACGCAAATTCGAATCATCGTCCGATCAGCCACGCGGCCCATTTTACCTGAACCGAAGTTGACTCACCGGCCCCGGCGGCGTAATGTGGCTACGAAGGAAATATGCCCATGTTGACCCGCCGCGAGTTTCTCAGCACCAGTGCCGCTATCTCTGCCGGATTGACGCGCCCCGGCCCTCTCGCCGCGGCCGAGTACGATCTCGTGATCAAGGGCGGCCGCGTGCTCGACGCGGCCCAGCATATGGATCAAGTGGCCGACGTGGCGATTCGCGGGGGCAAGGTTGCCGCCATTCGGCGGAATATTGCTCCATCTGCCGCGGCTGAAGTGCTCGACGCCGCCGGGAAGTTGGTGACTCCCGGGCTGATCGATATCCACACCCACGCGGCCGAGAAGGACATTCCGCCGGCCACGTGCCTGGCCGACGGCGTGACTGCGTTGATCAACGCCGGCTCGCGCGGCGCGGCCAACATAGACGAAATGGTTCAGATCGCGCGTACTGCACCGAACCACCTGCGCCTTCTGATCAATATTGCGAATCGCGGAGTCGCGCCCGATGGACGCGGCGAGTTGCTCGATCTGTCGAGCGCCGACGTGCCCGCCGCCCGGAAGGCCATCGAGGGCCAGCGCGAGTGGATCGTGGGGATCAAAGCGCGGTTGTCGAGCTCTGTCGCGGGCGACCACGATCTGGAAGCGCTGCGCCGCGCGCGCCAGGCGGCCGATCCGCTGAAAGTCCCGATCATGGTTCATGTCGGTCAGACTGCGTCGCCGCTCCCCGAGATCGTCAAACTGCTCCGGCCGGGCGACATTGTCACCCACGTCTACTCTCCCCCGCCCCACGGCATCCTCGATGACAGCGGCCGCGTGCTGCCCGAGATTCGCGAAGCCAGGCGGCGCGGCGTCCTGTTCGATGTGGGCAACGGCCGCATGGGGCACATCACCTGGGAAGTTGCCGAGCGCGCGCTCCAGCAGGATTTTCTGCCGGACACGATTTCCTCCGACCTGACAGCCGCCAGCCGCAATTACCAAGTCTTTAATCTCCCGACCGTCATGTCCAAGTTTCTGCTTCTGGGAATGCCGGTAGACCAAGTGATCGCGCGCGTCACGGCGAACTCAGCGCGGGCGATTCCGGAATTCAAGAGCTACGGCACGCTGCGTCCAGGGGCCGTAGCCGACATCGCCGTGTTCGAGCTAAAGGAAGGCGAATTCGAATTCGTCGATAACCAGGAGACCAAGCGCACCGGCCGCCAAAAGCTGGTCGCGACCGCGACCATCCTCGGCGGCAAACGCGTCTGATCCACGGCCGGGATTGGTAGCATTAAGTATGCTGTTCAGGATCGCGCTGGCGCTGGCTGGATTGGCGGCCCTCGCGCAGCAGCAAAATAGTGACACTGTAGACTTAGACGCGCCGGTTTTGCAGCAGCATGCCGCCAACTTGTACTTTCAAGCGCCTGCGATCAGTGGAGACATCGTACAGCGCCTCAAAGAACTCGGCGCATATGCCATCCAACAAGGGATAAGCACCGAGGGCATCGACTATGAGATCTTACCCGGACTTCCTGCACTTCCGCTTGATCTTTCTATGCCCGCCAGTTTGTTGCGTGGGTTGCAGCGGGATACTTGCTCCTCTGACGCGATTATGATCGGCAACGTCACCGACCAACAATCCCACTTCACCTCCACCCGCGAAAGCGTGTACACCGATTACGCTTTCACGGTCCAAAAGACGCTGAAGGGCACACCGGCAAAGCGGATCGTGCTGACGCGCAGGGGCGGCGCGATCAAGAATATCGCATCGGGTGGGCCGCTTACGTCCTTTAGCCTCACCGACGATAGCTACCCAAATCTTAAGCCGAATACCACCTACCTACTATTTCTCACTCGCATTTCCGCTACCGGCGCGTACACAGCTCCCGATCCCTTCGTGGGCACGCTGGTCAATGACACCAACAAACGGCAGTGGATGTTTGTCCCAATGACGAATTCTCAGTTCGTGTTGCCGGAGCTTGCGGAAAGCACATTTGAGGCAAACATAGCGGGCTGGCTGAACGCCTGCCACTGAAAGCTGAGCGAATCGCCTCGGCGCGAAACGCGTCTCATTACTTGCCGGGCATGTGCGGCATGTCTTTCTCGTTTTCGTTGCAGATGAATTCGAGAATGTCCGTATCGAGTTGCAGGTCCATCTTCTGAATGGTGGTCGTCCACGGTTTGGTATAGGCCTTCGGGTCGTCAATGGTGGCCTGGACTTCCAGCGTTCCGAAATTCGTCCGATGAAACCGCTCGGTGACGTGGAGCGCCTCGGAAGCCGGATGCCCTTGCGTCGTATCCAGCCAGGTCTTGTCGTTGAAACCCGATGTCTCGACCACCAGCGTGTCGCCGTCCCACTTGCCGGTCGAATACCCGAGCCAGGTTGGGTTCGGGTTCGGCGCCAATTTCCGGCCGTCCATAAAGATCTGGCGGAACAGATTCAGTTGCTCGTAAAGAATGACTACGTCCGCGGGTGTCTGGATAATCTTGAACGGGAACAGTCCGTTGGTATTGATGCGCGGCACGCCGTGCGGCAGGCACCGGGCCAGCGGATCGTCACCGTGGTTCCGCGCCACGCGCTGCCCTTGTAGCGCCTTTGCCCAAGGCTGCATGGAGACGTCGCCGGGCTTGAGACCGGCGGCGAGGTCGAAGAAATAGGTTTGCCCCTCCGCCTGCCACACGCCCGAGAGGTCGGGTTTGCCAGAGGGGGTGCGCGGCGCCGGCGCCGAAAGATTCGGTTTGCCATCGGGTCCGCGCGGGATGCCGGCCGCCGGATAGTTGAGCCATTGGGCCGAAGCCGCGGTTACCAGACCGAGGGAGATCACAAGAATAGAGAAGTGCCTCATAGATCGCCAGTCCATTTAGCTTACGCAAGTTCGTGCCGAAACGCACCAATCGACCGCACGAACCCAGTTTCTGTGAACTTTTTCGCTCCAGCCGCCGTTTCTACATCATGGCATTCTCTTCGGCCGCATCCTCGGCCGGTGTCACCCGGCCGATCGTCAAGTCGCTGTTTATCGCCAGTTGCTTGCTTTCCGTGGTCTCGTGGTACACCACCCAGCAGGGCATGGCTCTGTATCTGTCGACCTGGTTCTCACTGCTGGCTTCGCTCGGAATCCAAACCGCCTTGGTTTTTGTTGCGTGGCTGATTGGGTTCACTAAGAACAAACGAGGCCTGTTGATTGCCGTCTACGCCATCACCGCAGCCGTATCGATCTCGTTTTCCTATGTCAGCCTGTTTACCTGGTTCTCGGCGCGGGAACGGCCCATGCAGGTGGAACGCAAGCTCTACGATCAGATCAATGAAACCGCGGACCGCAGCAGCCAGGTGTTGGCTTCGGCCATCGCCGAAGGCCAGAAGCACGTCGCCGCGCTCGATGAAATGACCGCCGCCGAGAAGGCGAACGGATATATCTCCCGCGCCGAAGATGCCGATCCCTATCTGGGCCGTGTGCGGGAGGCCGTCGCGCGTGAAGCCCGCACGTATTCGCCCAACTATCGCGAGGGCGCCGGCGAGGGCTTGCGCTACACGGCGTTCGACCGCTACGACAAGTTGGCCCGCCAGTCCCTCCAGCGTATGGAGCAAGGGCAGCGCGCGCTGGCCGACTTTCGCGCCCGGCTGAAGCCGCTCGATGCGACCGATCAGCAACTCCGCGAATTCCGCCAGGTCTATGACGCCATGCCGTGGAGCGATGTCGAGGATGCCCTGCACAGTCCCAACGTGAATCGTCCCGCCGTGCCCAATTACGCGGACTATGTCGACCGGACCGCCAGCCAGCAGGAAGATCTAATGGTGGCGTTCCAAGAGTTGTTTACGGCGCCCACGATCCGGCACGGCTTTTCGCTCGCCTTGGCCGCCTTTATCGATATCGTGGTTTTTCTGCTGGCATACGCCTCCGGCCCGTACTTCTTCGGCAGCGCCGAACAGCACTGGTTCGCCGCCGGTGCGGCACTCGATTCGCGCGACGAGCAGGTATTTGTTCGCGACTTTCTCCGCAAGCTCCGGCCAAACCCCGCCGGTCTGACGCGTGTGGACGCCGATGCTCTAACTCCCGGGGAACTCCAGGTGTGCAGCCTGCTGGTCTCAAAATCGCTCGCCACCACGGCCGAGAGCGAAGGGCGGCTGGTCTATCTGCTGGGCCCCGATATCCACGAACAACTGCTCGACTCGCTTTCCGTGCCTGGCTTGCGCCTCCGAACATCGGAATAAGACCGCGCGCCGCCGAACACGAGTTGAGGCGCGCCTATTTCTTTACCAATTTCTTCGCGGAGACGTGCACCCTGTGGTGATTGTGCAGATCCGCTACTGACATCGCGGCTTGCTCCGGATTGAGCTCCACCTCGAGCACCGAATGTCCCGGATCGCCCGACCTGACTTCCAGCCTGCCTCTGAGATTTTTCGGGACTCTGCCCACCGATATGATTTCTCCCGAAGCGTCGTGGACGATATATGCCTTTGAAGAGAGTTCCATTCCTTCGTCTCTCACTGCCACGCGTTGTAAATGTCAAACATCGTGACTTGGTTCGGATTCAAACTCGGATTGCCTTCGTTCTTGACCGAGATCGTATAGAACAGGTGGGGATTGTTTGGCTGTTCGACAGGCATGGTTGCCTGGACCTGCGTAACGGACACCACGCCCGCGTTAAATCCCTGATTGAGGGATGGCGCCGCTTGAAAGGCGTTAAAAGTGCCCCAATCATCGGTCCAATACGTCAGGTTTAGAGTCCAACCGGCTTTATTCGAGTACGTGTAGATGATCGCGGTTTGCATCTTGAGCAGACTCCCTTTCTTTGTGTCGCCGCAGGCCGGGCGGAACGCCGGCCAATGTTGCGAATGATACGCTAAACCGCAATGCCGGGCAAGGCTCGGTTGTCCGGACAGGCTCGGTGATGGCGCTGACGGAGCCCCGAAAAGCCAAAAAACTAGCAAACTCCCTAGGTGCTGTAGCGCGATCTGCCATGTCATCCTCGAATAAAGCAAGAATCAGGCGCCCAAATGCTCACTCGCTTCGACACAGAAAGAGTTCTCGCCCAACTCTTCCAGGAACGCCGTGAACTGGATCGACAGATCGCCGAGCTCGAGTCTTCCGCTTTGGAAACGGGTCGCGTCAACGGCCCACAGTTCATCATCATGTGCATGCATTGCAAAAGAATCCTCGACCCCGTGGACGACCGGTGGCGACGGTCGGCGGCGCACGCGCACCCTGCTTACCCGGTGAGCCACGGTCTCTGCCCGGAGTGCCTGCACACGCATTACTCAGATTCCCTCTGAAACGGAATTAGCCAGTCGTATGATCGATCAAAGTAGGAGTGCATTACTGGTCAGCCCGTGTCTCGACGATCGGCTGATTTTCACAGATATCTTTGAACGGCAGCATTGGTCGTTGAGCGCCGTAGCCGGTTTGCGGCCGGCGCTCACAGCGCTGCGCAGGCGCCCCGTTCCGCTGGTCATCGCGGAGCGCGACTTTCGGGTCGGCGGCTGGAAGGACCTGCTGGCGGCAGTCCGTGATTTGCCCAACCCTCCCGCCCTCGTTGTGATTTCAAGGCTTGCCGACGAGCGCCTGTGGTCGGAAGTTCTCAACCTCGGCGGCCATGATGTCCTCGCCAAACCGCTGCGCGAGGCCGAAGTGCTTTGGGTATTTCGCCATGTGTTCGAGAAATCCGCCGGCCCGCAGCCGCACGTGGCCGGGACCGAACCCGCGCCGGCCTCCGGTTGTTTCGCGCGCGCCGCGGGCTGCTAATCACCGACTCCGCAACCGGATAATTCCACCGAACGAGGCGGCGGGCCGCCGGTTCGTGAAACACTGGGTAGATGAGCCCGTTGCCGACGGCCGGACCCGCGCGCGCACACAGCCTCCTCGATGTCGAGCTCAAGAAGTGGGATGACGATTTTCAGTTCCTCCTGAATTGTTTCCGCACGGCTCTGGAGAGGACCGGCGAACAAGAACTGGCCGGATTCGTCGCCGACGCGTTTTCAAACGGCGGTATCATCGAGCGCGCCCTTCCGCCGCGCTGTGCCCAGGCTCTCTCCATGGCCTTTCAGCTCCTCACCATGGCGGAAGAGAATACCGCCAACCAGGTGCGGCGCGTGCGCGAAACGGTCGGCGGGCCGGCCAGCGAGCCCGGCACGTGGCCTTATCAGCTACAGCAGCTTGCGGCGGCCGCATTCGGCGAAGCCGATATTCGGCGCGTTCTGGCCTCGGTTTACGTCCAGCCGGTGCTCACGGCTCATCCGACCGAGGCCAAGCGCCCGTCGGTCCTCGAGCGCCATCGCGAAATCTACCTGATGCTCGTGGAGCGCGAAAATCCCACCAGAACGCCAATGGAGCAGCAGGCGCTTCAGCAACGCCTCGAAGACAGCCTGGAGCGCCTCTGGCGCACGGGTGAAATCCTGCTCGAGCGCCCCGATGTCGAATCCGAAGTCCGAAACACGCTGCACTATGTGTCTAACGTCTTTCCGGGCGTGCTGCAGCTTCTCTCCGAGCGGTTCTACCAGTCCTGGGAATGGGCGTTTCCCGGCAGCGCGCCGCCAGATGAGCCTCGCCTCGCCTTCGGCACATGGGTGGGCGGAGATCGCGATGGGCATCCATTCGTAACCACAGCGGTCACGCGCTACGCCCTTGAAGCCCTGCACGCGCGCGCCCTGCATGTGCTGCGAAACGCGCTCGAAAGCCTCGCCGGCCGTCTTAGCCTATCGGATGCGATGCAAAGAGCGCCGTCGAGCCTCCACGAGCGCATCGCGGCGTATACCGGCATGACCGCAGCCACCGCCACAGTGCGCGAGTATCAGGATGAACCTTGGCGTCACCTGAGTCATCTCCTTCTGATGCGAATGCCCCAGCCCGGAGATGCGCATCCAGCCGGCTACTGCTATCAGCGCCCGTCGGAACTCGATGAGGACCTGCGCTTCCTGGAGCAAACTCTCCAAGGGATCGGCGCGGATCGGCTTGCGACTTCCGAGGTGGGCGCCGTCCGGCACCTGGTCGCCGCCTATGGATTCCACGGAGCTTCACTGGATATTCGCCAGACCAGCGCATTCCACACCACCGCGATCGCCCAACTTTTGACTGTAGCCGGGCTGGATGGAAGCGGATACCCGAACTGGTCCGAAGAACGGAAGCGCGCCGAGCTGGATCGCGAGCTCGATTCCCCGCGGCCGTTCGCGGTTGCCTCCGCCCGTCTTCCCGCCGAAGCGGAGGCCTGCGTGGGCGTGCTGCGCCTGATCCGCGAGTGGCGCGAAGGCCACGGGCCCGGCGCAATCGGCTCGTATGTGGTGAGCATGACCCACACCGCCTCCGATCTCCTCAATGTCTACCTGCTCGCGCGCGAGGCGGGCCTGGTTCGGAGCACGCCCGACGGCCTCGTTTACGAGCTCGCCATTACGCCGTTGTTCGAAACCATCGACGACCTCGAGAACAGCGGCCGCATGCTCGCCGAGTTTCTCGCGCACCCCGTCAGCCGCCGCACCCTGCGCCATCTCCAGGCGCGCGACGGCCGTCCTCGCCCCTTGCAGGAAGTCATGATCGGTTACAGCGACAGCAACAAAGATGGTGGCATCCTGGCCAGTCATTGGTACTTGCGAAAGGCGCAGATCCAATTGGCGGCCGTCGCCCGCGATGCTGGTGTCGACTTGCGTTTCTTTCACGGCCGCGGCGGCACCATCGGGCGCGGCGCCGGGCCGACCCACGTGTTTCTCGAATCGCTTGCACCTTGCACTCTCGAAGGCGAGATTCGCGTCACCGAGCAAGGCGAAGTGATCTCACAGAAATACGCCAACCGTCTCACCGCCGCGACCCATTTGGAGCGGCTCCTGGCGGGAGTGACCCGCTGGACTCTGATGCAATCGCGCGAGCTGAAGCGCGCCGGCGACGAATTGGAAGAGATCCTGGAGCAGGCTGCCTCCATCAGCATTGAGGTCTATCGCGACCTGATGGAGGAAGACGGCTTTATCGATTTTTTCGCCCAGGCCACCCCGATCGATGCCATCGAGTGCAGTCACATCGGTTCGCGACCCGCGCGCCGCACCGGCCGCCGCACCGTCGAGGACCTACGCGCGATTCCGTGGGTTTTCAGCTGGAGCCAGGCCCGCTTCAATCTGCCGGGCTGGTATGGCGTCGGCGGAGCCTTGCAGCGCATCCGCGAATGTAATCCGGCCGGCTGGCAATCGCTCGGACGGGCCGCGCGGACCTGGCCGTTCCTCTCCTATCTCCTGCACAACGTCGAATTCAGCGTAGTGGCCGCCGACCCGCCAATCATGGCCGAGTACGCGGCGCTGGTGGACAACGACGCCCTTCGCAGCCGGATTCTGGCTCGCATCAACGACGAATATCGCAAAACGTACGACATCGTCGACGAGTTGCTGGGAGGCGGCCGCAACCGCCGGCGCCCGCGCCTCATCAAAGCCGTCGAGATTCGCCGCCATGCATTGCTCCGGCTTCATCGCGAACAGATCGCGCTGCTGCGCGCGTGGCGCGAGGCATTGAGAGGCGACCGCACCGATGAGGCCGAGCGAATTCTTCCATCCCTGCTCGTTACCGTCAACGCTATCGCCGGCGGCCTCAAAACGACCGGCTGATTCGCCTCTACTCCGATTGCCGGCCGGAGGCAATCACCATTGCCCGCTATTCATCAGCACCGCGCCCGCGAACGTCAGCAACATCCCTACCGCTTGAACTCCGGTAACGCGCTCGCCAAACAGGAACCGTCCTACGAGAATACACGCCGCCGCGTAGAACGCCATCTGCAGCAAGGCGACCATTCCTAATTCCCATCGCCGCACGAAGACATATGCGAAGAGAACGATCTGCGTCGCGTACAACACCAGGGCTGCGGCCATCAACGGGTGCCGGAGCGCATCCGAGATCCGCCCCGACACCACCCCGACCTG
>Ga0335079_10009644_pt1 | contig 10989 bp, 8 predicted proteins | sample Lox_Sample_33_FD_206719 | JGI IMG/M metagenome (GOLD analysis project Ga0335079, IMG submission 206719) | Soil microbial communities from Loxahatchee National Wildlife Refuge, Florida, United States - Lox_Sample_3.3 | ecosystem: Environmental > Terrestrial > Soil > Wetlands | place: USA: Florida... | reverse complement strand
GATCCGCTGGCCGTGAAAACCATCGAGTCCATGCAGTCGTCCTCGTGGAGGACCTACGAGGAGTACACCGGCTCGCTCGGAATTGGGACGCTGACGGATATTCTGGGCACACACTATGGGCCCGGCGTCGCGTCTTCAGAGAACAACGGTTGGGGCCAATGGCATCGCGGCGATCGCGACGGCGTGGGAATGGATCGCACCATCGCCACCGGCACCGGCTATGTCGGCCAGTATTCTCTGGAAGCGCAGAAACTCTATGAAACATTGCCCGCAACGCCGGACCAGTTGCTTCTCTTCTTTCATCATGTCCCCTACACTTATGTCCTTCACTCCGGGCAAACCGTAATCCAATTCATCTACGACTCGCACTATAAAGGCGTGGAAGAGGTACGCGAATACCTGCGCCAGTGGCGATCGCTTCGCGGTCACATCGACGAGGAGCGCTACTCGTTGGTCCTGGCACAGCTTCAATATCAACTTGGCCACGCCATTGTTTGGCGGGACGCCGTGTGTAACTGGTTTCTGCGGACCTCAGGAATTCCCGATGCCAAAGGACGCGTGGGGCACTATCCGGACCGCGTGGAGGCGGAATCGATGCGCCTGCAGGGGTACGTCCCGGTGGACGTCGATCCGCCCGAGAATGCTTCAGGAGGCAAAGCCGTCGAGTGCCCGTCCTCGGAGAAGAGCTGCGCGGCGAGTCTCACGTTCGACCGTGCCGCGGGAACATATGACCTCGATGTCCAATACTTCGACCTGAGCAACGGCAAGGCCAGCTTTCAGCTTCTCGTCGGCGATCGCGCTATCGACGAATGGATCTCCGGCGACGATTTGCCGGGCGCGAAGATCGGCGCGGACACCTCCACGCGGCGCTACATTCCGGCAGTGAAACTGAAGCCAGGTGACACAATTCGGATCGAGGCCGCCCCCGATGGCAGGGATCGAGCCGGCCTGGACTACGTCGAAATTCATCCTTCATTGGAGTAGTTGGCAAGACTCAGGCTATGGTTTCCTTGTGGCGCGGACTCTTTTGTAAACGCAAGAAGAAACTCGTGCGGCCGGAGAATCGTTGTTATGATTCTGTGAGCTACTTCAGAAAAGAGGATTTCTCCTGCAATGGGCTATCGAGCGCTCGATCTTGCCTCAAGGACCGCTGTCGTCATTGGTGGAACTTCCGGAATCGGTTTGAGCATCGCCAGAGGACTGGCGCAAGCCGGGGCCAGCGTGATCGCCACGGGCCGGCGTGCCAACCTCGTTGAAGCCGCAACCGCGGAAATTCGCAAAATTGGTGGCAAGTCGCTGGCCGTGCCTTGCGATGTCACGGACACGGCGAGCCTTGAAGCTCTCCTTAAGGCCGCCGCGAGTGAGTTTGGCGGCGTGGACATCCTGGTTAATTCCGCCGGCGTCACGAAGCGCGCCCCGACGCTCGACGTGCCACTCAGCGACTGGAATTACATCTTCGAAACGAATCTGAGCGGGACTCTGCGCGCCTGTCAGATTTTTGGCCGCCACATGATCGGCAGGAAGTATGGCCGCATCATCAATATTGCTTCCATTGGCTCCGCGCTGGCCCTCTATGAGGTTGCCGCTTACTGTGCCAGCAAGGCCGCGGTCGCGGCGCTCACGAAGTCCCTGGCCATCGAGTGGGCGCGCCACGGCGTCTGCGTGAACGCCATCCTGCCTGGTGTCTTTCGCACCGACTTGAACGCGGATCTGCTGAACGGCACCCCTCGCGGGGAGGAGTTCCTTCTCCGCACGCCCATGGGCCGGTTTGGCCAGTTGGAGGAACTGGCCGGCGCCGCGGTATTCCTGGCTTCGGAGGCCGCCAGTTTCGTGACCGGGCACTTGCTGGCTGTCGATGGCGGAATTCTCGCGAGTGGAGTCAACCAGTGAGCTTCGTGCGAACCCGCTTCCTCATACCGCGAGCGATTCTTCTCTGAGGTCGATACCTTGCGCCGATTCCGATGGATCATCTGCGCCATGCTCCTTCTGGGTATGACGAAGAACTACATGGACCGCTACGTCATCGGGATTCTGAAGACCACCCTGCAACAGCAATTCGCGTGGAGTGAAATCGACTACGGCAATCTCGTGGCTGCTTTCCAGGCCGCTTATGGGCTGGGACTGCTGTTCGTCGGACGCTTCGTGGATCGGCTGGGAACGCGCCTCGGTTACGCCCTGGCCATGACGGTCTGGAGCCTGGCGTCGATCGCCCAGGGATTCATGAGCTCCCTCAGCGGGTTCCTCGCCGGCCGCTTCGCGCTGGGCCTGGGAGAATCCGGCGTGTTTCCGGCCACCGTGAAGAGCGTTGCGGAGTGGTTCCCGAGAAAGGAGCGCGCGCTGGCCTTCGGCATCGCCAATGCCGGAACGAACATTGGGGCGCTGCTCACACCGCTGCTGGTGCCCTGGATCACCTTGCACTGGGGATGGCGCTGGTCATTCTATCTGATTGGCAGCATCGGCTTCGTGTGGCTGGTTTTGTGGCTGTGGATATACCGCTCGCCCGAGCAGCATCCGCTCTGCTCTCCCGAGGAACTGGCGTACATTCAGAGCGATCCGCCCGAGCCGCAGACAACGGTGCCCTGGCTGTCGTTGTTTCCGTTCCGGCAGACGTGGGCGTTCTCGGGCGCCAAATTCATCGTTGATCCCATCTGGTGGTTCCTGTTGTTCTGGGTGCCGGATTTTCTGCAGAGGCAGCATGGTTTAACCCTCATGCAGATCGGCATGCCGATCGTGGTGATCTATCTGATGGCGGATGGAGGCAGCGTCGCGGGAGGGTGGCTTTCCTCGTTCCTGATTCAACGAGGGAGAAGCGTGAACTTCGCGCGGAAGATCACCATGCTGATCTGCGCCGTGAGCGTGATTCCCGTTGTGTTTGCTCCCCGCGTCCAGTCGACGATGGGCGCGGTTCTGCTGCTCGGCCTGACCGCTGCCGCGCACCAGGGCTTTTCTGCGAACCTCTTTACGCTTTCTTCCGACATGTTTCCCAAAAAGGCGGTGGCTTCCATGGTGGGCATTGGAGGCATGGCGGGAGCCCTGGGCGGCTTGTTGATGGCGAAAGTCGTGTCGTACTCCCTGCAATGGACGGGGAGCTACTTGATTCCCTTCTTCATTGCCGGCTCGGCGTATCTGGTCGCGCTCGCGGTCATCCAACTCCTCGCACCCGGTCTGCAACCGGTGAAGATTGGATCCCACGACCCTTCAACCACGGGCTGAAAAGCCGGATTGCGCGGCGGACTACTCCGATCTCTTGGGAGTGGATAACCACACGGCCAGTGCTGGCAGCACCATCAGGAGCGCCGAGGCGATGTACAGGGCTTCCAGCCACCAGAACTGGGGCACGAACGCCCTGGACGGCAGAATCACCCTTTCGCCCAAAAGCCAACCGAGAAGGATCGCCCCAGCCAACATGGAAACCAGAGTGCCCATGTCCCGCTTGAGCAGGCTGGCCACCGTGGCCGCCGCCGCGCTTCCGCCAACCACCACCGCCAGGATTAGGCCGGGAATCACGTAGCTGCGGAAAGGCGTTCCGACGAGCCAATCGGGCGGAAACTTGTCGACTCCCAGGGCCAGTGTGACACCGCCGCCGATCGCGGTGAGCGCTACAAACACGCTCGCCAGAAAGAGCACACCGCCGCATAAACGCAGCAGCCAGGCCCCGGAAAAGATCGCCAACACCCTGCGCAGCCCCACGACAGAAATCCCAACGAATACGATCAGAACGAGTACCGTCAACCAGATCACAGCGGCTCCCTTCCCAGCCACTGCGGCGACCAGATTGACGCGCGCCGCCGGCTGGCGTTCGGAAGAAACTCGGGATGTCTCGTCAGCAAGGTAACGGGGAGCCGGCCGATCGTCCGTGACCACGATCACGCGGAGCTATGAGTCTCGCCTCGTGGTCGGAGCTCCAAAGCCGATGTGGATGCGAATTCTCAGATTTCTGGAAGGATGGCGGATGAGCCTGTAAGCCGGATTGTCCCGGCGGTATTGCAAATAAACAAGATGTTTGGAATCAATCATCTTTGACTGTCAATGATGTCAGCTTTGGCAGTGTCGATAGGTTTTGCGTCACACCGGCGTCACAATTCCGAACACCAATATTACTTTAGCTTCGCGTACTCGCCTTCGCGTCGAGACTTTTCGTTAGCGAATCGGCTTGAAGTTGCGCCCTCTTGTCCGCAGGTCAGCAGAGGGCGGAGTCCCTATCGTTCCTTACTTCTCTCCTTTCTAACCGTTCTGCGCTCGGCGAATCATCTTGAGAACCTCCTCATTCGCGTTTGTGAACTGCACATCTATGCCGGGGTGACTGAGCGCGAAAACACGGAAAATTTCGTCCGCAAATGCTTGCCCAATTTGATTGACTTTTTGAAAATCGAGGACCACCGTTCGGAATCGGTCGACGCGCAGCAAAAGGCGCTTCGCCTGCGAACGCGAAATCAAATCGTTCGGGCTTTGCTCCGCCATTTTCACAGGCACGACTGTTTTGCTGAATGCATAGTCGTTTTCCGGCGATGCGTACGCATCAAAAACCTCCTTGCGGGACCTGTCGGATGTGTTTTTCAATTTCATCCAGACAGCCGTGCCCTTCGGGTTTTTCAACGGCGACACTGAGGTGAAGTACACGCCGCCCGAGGAAATGTCGAAGGCGTCGAGCGTTTTCGAGGTGAAGAAGATGCCTTCCCCTGTGTGGTGTTCTGGGTCCGTTGTGAACTTGCCTTTCGCCAGTTCAAGCGCTGAATACCTTTCGTTGGAGAACTTCATCGCACGTTGAATCTTCTTAAATATGCCCACGCCGTTGTCGATGATGGCAATTTCCACGTTGACGGCGGTGCGCTTCAACTGCACCGTGATACGTGTGCCCGAAGAGTGGTCCACGGCGTTATTGAACATCTCAGTGAAACAGTACCGCCAAATATCCAAAGCGTTGTCAGGCAAATCTGAAATCAGCGGGAGCACATCATTCTCCCAAACATCGGACTCGCTTTGCTTACGAGCATAGTGCTTTTGCCAAGTCTTTTTGGGAGCAAGAAAGTATCGCGTTCGCCGAGTCTTTCCTAGTCGAACCAAATCTGAATCGGCAAGCAAACGTTGTAAATGGAGATTGACGGCCTGACGTGTCAGACCGAACCGCTTCGCGGTCAACTGAGCGATATCGTGAGGATGTTCATCAACCCGCGCCAAGATAAAGTGGCGGATCTCTTGCCCTCGGGCGTCAGTTGGCGTTCTCATTGACTCCGGTCTCTGCTGCTCTCTCCTTACGGAGGAAGCCACCAAGAGATTGTCAAGGTTTATATTAATGATTGTCAAGTTTATTACGGGAACTGTCAAGCCTTCTTGCCCAAGGCGCCTTTTCTCTTTGTCAAGGTTAATCATCTATATTGTCAAGTGTATATCAACAATTGTCAAGCCATCACCGCGAGCACCCTTTGACATCAGTAGATGTTGTGGGGGGGGGGCAATTCTGTCATATCCGCGTCACAGTCGTGAGACGAGGTTTTGTAAATCACTGAAACAAAGTAAGATTTGGCGGATGAGCCTGTAAGCCGGATTCTGTCCAACGCACCGCTTTGCAGCAGCGCGCCGCGACGATCATTCCTCTAGCCCCGGCCTCGCGGCCGGGATCGAGCGACCTACCCGAGGGTTCATCCGTCCGCGCGATTTGCCACGGTAAGTGGCGCCGCACGAACGGGAGCGCCTTCGCTTTCGCGATGACACTCAGCGAGCCGGGCGGGCTCTCCCCTCCTATTTGGTCTTGCACCGCGCGGGGTTTTCCTTGCCTCCGCCATTGCTGACGGAGCGGTGGGCTCTTACCCCACCGTTTCACCCTTGCCTGCGTTGCGCATCATTCGCCGACATCCCGAAGGTTTTCCTCCGGGCGATCACCGGATTGCGCCTCGCTGGCGGTCTGTTCTCTGTGGCACTTTCCGTGAACCGTAGCACAGGCTTTAGCCTGTGACTTCTTCCGTCCGGCACGTACGTTCTCTCGTGCCGAAATCCCCACAGACTGAAGTCTATGCTACGGCTCCCCTGGTGTTACCAGGCGCGCTGCCCAATGGTGTCCGGACTTTCCTCCCACCCTCGCCTTGTAGCGGGGGGTTTACCCCGCCACGCCAAGAACGAGAGCCAGCGATCATCCGGCTCACCCGCCTTTCCTATTATAACGCGCAATTGCATGTCGGGCTGGCTTTCAAGACATCGCGGTTGACCAAACGCAATTCAAGCCCGCTCCAGAGGTGGAGTCGCTTCAATGTCCGCCTTATGCTCTGCCGGCGGCCAATAGCGGAACAATGCCATGGCAACGATCGCCCACAGCGCGACCCGGATGATGGGATCGCCGGCGATATCCCCCTCACTGCGGGTGCCCAGCAGCACGTTGTAGAGCATGTGCGCTAGGGTCGCCGGAAGCAGTGATTCCGACCGAATGGTCAGCCAGCTAAGCGAATATCCCAGCACCAGACACACCCCAATCCGCCAAACCAGACTGAACACCACACTGAGGTCCGTCACTGGTGTGCGAGAACTCGCATCCCAGTAGAAATGGTACGCCAGAATAGACCATAGCTGCGAAGAAATAGCGATTGCACCATTCCGCGAAAGACCACCTCTTCAAAGGCGGCCGCGAAGAAGAAGGTGAGAACTGGCAAGAGATGCGGAATGTGAGCGCTCGTAAAGAAAATAGATAGTGCTAGGCAAGACAACGAGCACCGTTGGCATGAGTGTCCCGAGAGCCACCCAGCGGATTTGTGGCCGGCCCAGGTATCGCTTGACCGCCATTCGGCCTTCTTCTCCCATGACCCAAAGGGCGACTCCGAGTTCGAAAACGCTCATAAGGGCCGTCATCAGCGCCAGGTACAGTTTTCCCCAATGGAGAAAAGAAGGGGTCGAGGTCATGAGCAAAAGCGGCGGCAGAAGTGGGAGCCCGAGGATCCAGGATTGCGGCCCCACCACAAACCAAAGCAGAATCTTTGGCCGACCTGGCAGTCCGACGTTTTCCCCTGAGGAGCCAGGCGCCAGAGGCAAGGCAAGCGGCAACCGGCTTAGCCTGAGGTGAATCCGCAGAGCAAATAGGGCAGCAAGACCCGCGCCGATCACGCAGAAGTGAACCCCAGGGCCAAGTTCCCATGCGTAGGCGAATGATCCGCGGATGTTAACGGCCGCCCAGTTCGTCCTTTCGAGGACGGATTTTGTCGATCTCTCCAGCAGGATATTCCGGGCAACGTGCGCGGCCAGTCCCAGGAGGGCGGGGATGCAAACGGTGAGCAGAATCCTGCGTACAGGGCGTTTCCCCGGCCAAAAGCAAGCCGCGTACCCCGCAGCCGCACCGATGATAATCAGGAGGGAAGCCGCATAGGCAAACGCGTACCACGTTGTGAGGGATTGCTGATACACGCGGGCAATCGCGGACAATTGCTGCGAATTCGCGACTTCCGTCCAGCGAAGCCCCGGCGCAACCGTCAAACAAACCATCCCCGCCAGGAAGACAAGTTGCCAAGGATCAGAGGGGATGACCAAGCGTAAGAAATGTGCGAGCCGTTTCACGATCGCCAGAGGGTGCTCCGTCTCGAAGACCTCAACTTCTCCGTCCACCGGCACTCTCCGCAATCCGTTACCCCGTGCTCGTAGGAGCACGACATCTCGTGCCCCTACTTTATTCCAACAAGTTTCTCGAAATCGCTTTCGCTCAAAATCGTCACACCTAATTCTTTCGCCTTGTCGTACTTCGACCCTGGGTCGGTGCCTACCACTACGTAATCCGTTTTTTTGCTCACCGAGCCGCTGACTTTGCCGCCATGTTGCTGCACGAGCGCGCCCGCTTCTTCCCGCGAACGATTCGCCAGTCCTCCCGTAAACACGAACGATTTCCCGGCGAACTTGTCGCTCTTGACCTCGCGCTTTTCCGCCGTGGGCCGCACACCGGCTTTGTTCAGCTTCTTGATCAAAGTGCGGTTCGCCGACTCGCTGAAAAACTCCGTGATGCTTTCGGCCACTTTCGGCCCGACTTCTTGCACGTTTTCCAATTTTTCCGCTTTCGCCCCCGCCAATTCCTCGAGCGAGGAAAAATGTTCCGCCAGCAACTGACCCGTGCGCTCGCCGACAAAACGCATCCCCAGCGCGTAGATCAGCCGGGAAAGCGGCTGCTTCTTGCTCGCCTCGATTTCGTCCAGCAGATTCTGCGCAGACTTTTCCGCCATGCGCTCCAGCTCCGCCACTTCCTCGAGTTTCAGCGAGTACAGGTCCGCGACATCCTTCACCATTCCCTTCTCCACCAGTTGGTCCACAATCTTGTCGCCCAGCCCGTCGATGTCCATGGCGTGCCGCCCGGCGTAGTGCAGCAGCGACTCCTTCAGCTTCGCCGGACACGCCGCATTCACGCAGCGGTACGCCACCTCGCCCTCGGCCTTATGAACCGACCCGCCGCACACCGGGCACTTCGACGGCATCTTGAACGCCTTGCGCGGCTTCCCTTCCTTCACCACCTTCAGCACGTGCGGAATCACTTCGCCGGCACGCTCGATGAGAACCGTGTCGCCGATGTGCAGCCCCAGGCGCTCGATCTCGTCCATGTTATGCAGCGTCGAGCGGCTCACGGTCACGCCGCCGACCTGCACCGGCTCCAGCACCGCCACCGGCGTCAGCGTCCCGGTGCGGCCCACCTGCACGATGATGTCGTTCACCACGGTCTGTTCCTGCCGCGCCGGATACTTGTAGGCAATGGCCCAGCGCGGCGCCTTGGCCGTGAACCCCAGCTCGTTCTGCAATGCCGTCGCGTTCACCTTAATCACCACGCCGTCAATCTCGTACGGCAGCTTCTCCCGCTTGCCGTCCCAATCCGTGCAGTAGTCCGTCACCGCATCGATCCCGTCGCACAATTTCCAGTCATCCGACGCCCGGAAGCGCAGCTGCTTCAGCGCCAACAGCGAGTCGGAGTGTTTGGCGAACGGCACTTTGCCGTCCACGTACAGGTAGTACGCGAAAAAGTCCAACTTCCGCTGTGCCGTGATCGCCGGGTCCAGCACGCGCACCGCCCCCGCCGCCGAATTTCGCGGGTTAACAAAGATTTTCCCGCCGATTTCTTCCTGCTGCTTGTTCAGCGCTTCGAATGCCTTGCGCGTCATCATAATCTCGCCGCGCACTTCAAAATCCGCCGGCATTTTCGCCTTCTTCAGGGCCGCTGCATCCACGCGCAGCGGAATCGACCGAATAGTCTTCACGTTCGGGGTTACGTCCTCGCCGGTGGTTCCGTCGCCGCGCGTCACACCGCGCAGAAGCACGCCGCGTTCGTATTGCAGCGAGATGCTCAAGCCGTCGAACTTGTGTTCCGCGATGTATTCGATGACCAGCCGCCCGGTGCCCTCCCGCACGCGCCGGTCCCAATCCTTCAGGGCTTCATAGGAAAACGCGTTGTCCAGGCTCAGCATCGCCCGCGCATGCTTCACCGTGGTAAAGCCCTCGCGCGGGGAGCCTCCCACGCGCAACGTCGGCGAATCGGGAGTCACCAATTCCGGATGCCCGGCTTCGATTTCCTTCAGCCGGTTAATCAGCTTGTCGAACGCCGCATCCGAAATCTCCGGCTCATCCACGACGTAATACAAATATTCGTGCCGCCGGATCTTCTCCCGCAGATCCTCCGCCTCCTTCTTCACTTTTCCGTTGGCCTTTGCCATTTGCGCTTTCGCCATTCCGGCCTCAACTCCGCATGCCGACAGCTTCAACGGGCTGGGTCCAAACCGCCTCGTATTATAGAAGCAACGAAGCAAAGACGTAAGGAAGTAAGGAAGTAAGGAAGTAAGGAAGTAAGGAAGTAAGGAACGGGGGGTGCCAGGACCGATTCGATCATCGAGCCCAACGGGACGAAGCTCCTGCTTGCCGGATCTTCGGTCAGTGGCTAGGCGTGAGCGACGAAAGCTGAGGAAAAGAACTTGGGCTGACGTAAATGCATTCCGGCGGTTGTTGCTTGGACCTCAACGCGTTGGACAGGGCCTTGATGGCTTGCCCGGCGTTCGTCGGAATGACGATCGTGGCTTTCAGAATGCCTCGATGAACATACGCCTGGCCGGTGTTCGGCAGGCCGTCACAGCCGATGTACGGCAATGCCAACCAGTGGTCGCGGTCGGTTCCAGAAGTAAGTTCCTGGAACGCCCGCCGCGCCCCAATGGCCATGGCGTCGTTCTGCGCGGCCACGACTCCGAATGTAAGGTCTTTAGTGACATTCAGTCTCAGCCAGGAACTTATGGCGTTATACGCGCTCTCCCCCGTCCAGAGTCCTTTTAGGACGCGCACTTCGACGTTTCCGGGCTTGGCCTCCTGCATGGCGCCGGCGCGCCGCAGGGCGGCCTTGTTGTCCGAGGGTCCCTGGATATAAAGGACTGCACCACCATGCGGAAGCAACTTGGCGATCTGTTCGCCCTGGATGCGTCCGACCTCTTCGTGGTTGGTTGTCACGGAGAGCAACGGGGTGGCGGAGTGGCGGCGAAGTTCGCTGAGATAGTCGACCTCCCGGTTCAGCACTACCCAGCCCACGCCGGACGAGGCCGCGATTCTTGCGGCTTGCGCGAGGGGCGTTCCCACGGGTTCGAACAAGATCCCGTCCGGGCGGGTTTCTGCCGGGCTATAGAGAAGTTTCAGGACTTCCTGGCTCTGCATGACCGCATCGTGTTCGGTCTCGATGATGTTCAGATCCGCATCACATTCCTGAGCGGCGTGTTTTGCGGCCACCGTCTGCTCGGTTTGATAGTCATTGTTGGCCACGACCAGCAAAACGAATTTGTGTCTTTTCATCCGAGGCCTCCCACGGACGCGATCGCGTGCCGGGTCGTTCGCCGCATTTCGCGGCGTTGGTGCGTACTCGTGGAGCGAATGCTTAAGAGACAGAGAGGCGGAAGCGGGCAATGTGTGCGGCAGGGCTCTACAGCTGAACGGTGTGTCGCATCGGTACCTGGTCTTGCCGACGCTAGCTCCTCATGAGCCGACGATATCCCTTGATTGGGTTCC
>Ga0335079_10009639_pt1 | contig 10993 bp, 11 predicted proteins | sample Lox_Sample_33_FD_206719 | JGI IMG/M metagenome (GOLD analysis project Ga0335079, IMG submission 206719) | Soil microbial communities from Loxahatchee National Wildlife Refuge, Florida, United States - Lox_Sample_3.3 | ecosystem: Environmental > Terrestrial > Soil > Wetlands | place: USA... | reverse complement strand
AGGAACCTCGAACACGTCATGAAAAAAGAGGGCTACGACGTGACCGGCACCCAGAGCGGCGCGAACGCCCTGAAGCTGCTCGAGGGCCAGCACTTCGACGTGGTCCTCACGGACCTGCGGATGGAGAAAGTCGACGGCATGGAGATCCTGAAGCGCTGCCGCGAGCTCTACCCCGACACGGAAGTGATCATGATCACCGGCTTTGCGACGCTGGAGTCCGGCGTCGACGCCATGAAGCACGGGGCCTTCTATTACATCGCCAAGCCCTTCAAGCTCGACGAGGTCCGCAAGGTCGTGAAGGAGGCGGTCGAGAAGGTCTCGCTCAAGAAGGAGAACGAACACCTCCGGGAGCAGCTCGAGCACTACCGGGGCAGGGTCAAGATCATCACCCAGGACCCGGCCATGCAGCGCCTGCTCGACACTGCTCGCCAGATCGGCCCTACGGACTGCAACGTGCTGATCTCGGGCGAGAGCGGGACGGGCAAGGAACTGTTCGCCCGGTATCTCCACGTCAGCAGCAAGCGCGCCGAAGGCCCCTTCTTCGCCATCAACTGCGGCGCCTTCAACGAGGAGCTCCTGACGAGCGAGCTCTTCGGCCACGAGAAGGGCTCATTCACCGGGGCGAACGCGTTCAAGAAGGGCCTGATCGAAATGGCCACGGGAGGGACGCTCTTCCTCGACGAGATCACCGAGATGCCTGCGTCCATGCAGGTGAAGCTCCTGCGCGTGATCCAGGAGCGCGAGATGATCCGCGTGGGAGGAACGGAACAGATCAAGGTGGACGTGCGCCTCGTGGCCGCGACGAACAGGAACATCCAGGACGCGATCAAGGAAGGCGCCTTCCGGCAGGACCTGTACTTCCGCCTGAACGTGGTGACCCTGCACATACCGCCGCTGTCTGAACGCAAGGACGATATTCCCCTCCTCTCCTACTACTTCCTGAAGAAATACGCGGTCATCATGAAGAAGGACGTGAACGACATCTCCCAGGACGTGATCGGCCTCCTCCTGGGGTACGATTTCCCGGGGAACGTGCGGGAGCTCGAGAACATCATCGAACGCGGCGTGGCCCTTGCCACGGGGAATGCCATCGAGCTCGCTCACCTGCCCGAGGACCTGCGGGAACTGAACATCAGGACCTTCCGCAAGAAGGAGGGCAAGATCCCCTCGCTGGAAGAGCAGGAGACGGCCTACATCAAGTGGGTGCTGAACGAGGTCGGCGGGAACAAGACGCTGGCATCCCAGATCCTGGGCATCGACCGCGTGTCGCTCTGGAGAAAGCTCAAGAAGTACGGGCTGGAGCCGGAATAAGGGCCGGAAAAAGTCGTTGATTTTCCCCCGGACCAATGGTATCGTGCTTCTGCCTTCGGGAATGAAGGCGGGAATTGACAGGATGATGAAAGCAAAGTCGCCGGCATTCGATAAAATACTGCTGTTCCTTGTTATCCCGCTGGCCGTGGTGCTGGGGCTCAAGTACCTGAAGCAGTATGTTTACCTGTCCTTTACCCTGCTGTCATTGAAATTTGTCTGGGTCATCCTTATCGTACTGGCCTTTCTGACGCTGATCAAGAAACGGACGTAAACCTTGGCGTCCGGATCGAAGAACCAAAGGAGGATTTCATGGGAAGAGGTCTGTTCCAACCGATGCATCTGCTGCTCATTCTGGTCATCGTCCTGATCATTTTCGGCCCCGGCAGGCTGCCGGAGATCGGCGCGGGGCTCGGGAAGAGCATACGCGGATTCAAGAAGGCCATGTCCGAGAAGGACGAGGACAAGGTTGAGGCGAAAAAGGAAGAACCAAAGCCGTAAAACCGGGCTTCCCGCCCTGAACACCTGAGCAGGCCGGACCCGTTGTTCGAGGGACCGGCCTGCTTTTTTCGCCTCCGCCAAGGTCATTTCTTTTCCACCATCACCTCGAAATAATTCTGCCTCGCCGTCACGAGCAGCACCTGGTGCCCCTCGTCCTTGAGGCTCCGCGTCACGTTCACGATCGGCTCACCGTCGTCGAGGTGGAACTCGATCGTTTCGCCGCTGCTGATCTTCTCCATGGCGAGCTTGGCCTTCACGAAGTTCATGGGGCAGCAGACCCCCCTCAGGTCCAGGAAGTTCTTTCTGGCTCTGGTCTGGCCCGCGCCCGGAACCGGGGCCTGCTCCACCGTCTCTTTTTCCAAAAAGATTTCCCGGAATGCCTTGTCCACGCCGATCCTGTCGAGCCCGTGGCCGAAGCGCTCTTTTTTCCGGCCATTCACAAGGAAAAAATCGAAGGCCCGTCTGACAGAGGTCAACAAATCCTCCTTCGATTCGATCAGCACCCGGGCGCGCGTGCCGAGCCGCGGCTTCGCTCCCATGGTCCCGCCGAGGTACAGCGTGTATCCCGTCTTCTTCGCCTTCCACGCCGATTTCGGGCAGTTCCTGATGCAGAGCCCGCAAAGCATGCATTTCTCCGCATCGAGTATGAACGCCTTGTCCTTTTCCCCGATCGCCTGTGCCGGACAGATATTGACGCAGAGCCTGCATGAGATGCAAGCCTCCTTGTCCCACTCGGGCAATACGCCGCCCATGATCCCCACATCGTTCTCGATCGGCTTGGAGCAGTTATTCGGGCAGCCGGAGATGCCGATCTTGAACTTGTGGGGCGCCTGCTGACGGAAATACAGCGCATCGAGCTCCGCGGCAAGCTCCCTGGTCTCGATGATGCCTGAGGTGCAGGTGGCGCTTCCCGGGCAGGCCACGATCCCCCTTCCCCGCGGGCCGCACACGCCGAGCACGATGCCGCCCTGCTCGAGCTCTTCCCGGGCGGACAAGAGGTCGTCGAACGGGATGTTGTGGATCTCGACTGCCTGACGCGTGGTCAGATGGACCCTGCCCTTGCCGAACTTGCGCGCCACGTCCGCGACAACACCCAGCTCCTCTGCTGTCATGTCCCCGGCCACGGTCCTGAGTCGGATGAGGAACGTGTCCTTCTGTTTCTGCGCGATGATGCCCACGCGCTTCAGTTCGTCGATATTGACCCTGGATAGGGTTCCCGTTTCTGATTCATTCATCTCCTGCGTCTCCTTTTCATGTGTCATCCCCGGTGGTTCCGTATCGGGGCTGATTGTATAAAACTGCCTGCGAAGACAGGAAGCAAGAAAAAGGGTCGGGAGAAACTTGCTCCCTGCCTTCGCGATCTTTACGGGGTTGATATAGCAACCAGTGTGCCAGGATGGCTGCCCGATGGACAATAAAGCATGACGACGCTGAAACAGGCATCGTATGCAACAGGATCGTCTCCAAATGCCTGTTTTCATTCGGCGGCCGCCTGCGTCACGGAAAAGACAAAGTCAGAATGCAATCCGTCACCTCCCACCAGGCCGGGCGCGTAGGCGCGACGTTCTTATCCATGATTGATTATTTTTTATATTTATTGTATATTTTTTATACTACGCGGAGGAATCATGGACAGGACCCTGCTTTTGACCAAGGACAACTCGCTCGCAAAGGAACTCGCCGATATCCTTCCCAAGGGCGGCAAGCCGGCTGTTGCCAAGATGCAGAAGGCCGAAGGCGCCACGGTCTTTTTCGATCTCGATTCCATGGATATGCAGCTCATCCGGGAATACAGCCGGAAGACATTCGTGGTCGGCGTGACGCGGCAGGAGCGGACGGGCCCGGTCATGGAGGCCGCCACGTGGGGCGCTTATGAGATCATGCGGCGCCCTCTCAAAAAGGAGCGCGTCGAGCGCCTCTTGCGCGAGCTGCGGGAGCTGAGGCGCGAGATGGCCGATGCCATGACGATCTCGAAGGACCTGATCGCTCCGGCGGCAACCTGCGTGATCGTCGGCCGGTCGACCCTGGTCATGAGCCTCTGCGAGAAGGTCGCGCGCATCGCCCAGGTCGAAGTGCCGGTGCTCGTGACCGGAGAGACCGGCACGGGCAAGGAGCTCGTTGCCGAGGCCATTGCCCAGCTCTCCTCCCGCTTCGGCAAGCCCTTCGTGATCATCAATTCAGCCGCCGTTCCCGAGACCCTGCTCGAATCGGAGCTTTTCGGGTTCGAGCGGGGGGCCTTCACCGGCGCCTTTGCATCAAAGGAAGGCATGCTCAGGACCGCGGACAACGGATGCGTGTTCTTCGACGAGGTGGGAGAGCTGCCGCTCGCGCTCCAGGGCAAGCTGCTCCGCTTCCTCCAGACCCAGGCGTTCTATCCCGTGGGCAGCACGAAGGAAGTGCAGGTGAACGTGCGCGTCATCTCGGCGACCAACCGGGACCTCGCGGCCATGGTGCGGGAGGGAAAGTTCCGGGAGGACCTGTACCACCGCCTGCGCGTCGCCACGATCCACGTCCCCCCCCTGCGCGAGCGCAAGAAGGACATCGTGCCGCTCGTCCAGTGCCTCTTCTACCGCCACGCCCATACCGCACAAAAACCGCTCAAAGGAGTCACCACTGCCTTCCTCGACAGGCTCATGGACTACGATTGGCCGGGCAATATCCGCGAGCTCGAGAACACCCTGCGCTCGGCGATCGCCATGTGCAAGACCGAGTATCTGACCACGCAGGACCTGAAGGACCTTGGCGCCGATTCGACGAGACCGGCGACCGACGCACTGAATGCCATGGCTACCGTCCTCATTCCCTATGTCAAGAACGCGCTCGAGAAGAAGGAGAAGAACATCTACGAGAAGGTCCATGCGGAGGTGGACCGGCATGTGTTCGAGTATCTCCTCTCCCACACCCGGGAGAACCAGTCCGAGGCCGCGCGGCTCCTCGGCATCAACCGTCTGACGCTCAGGAAGAAGCTGGGATTGCAGAAGTAGTCATGCGTTCAGGTGACCCCCGGTCAGCCTGCGTACAAGACCGAGGCAGAGCGGGTCGAGAGAGGGCCATGACGACGGCTCAAGCAAGGCAATACGTCAGTTCAACAAGCGTGGCCCGGCTACAAACTGAAGTGAGATCCAATAATTGCCTTTGCCGAAAATATGATATTATAAGGGAAAGTTCTCGTCGTTAAGGAGGAGTACACATGCCACGTAATCTGAAATTGATGGTCCTGGCTGTGCTCATCGCTATCACCTATCCATCGTGGGGAGCCGCATCCGAAGATGCGCAGTTGACCCGCGACGAAGTCACGGTCATCAAGCGAAAACTGATGGCTGTTTCGGAAGCGCTCGGGCAGCCCCCGGCCGGCTACGCCAAGGAGGATGAATCCTTCAACCTGCCGACGGAAACCTCGAAGATGGAGAAAACCGGGACATTTTACCCGCTTCATGCATCCGCTCATTTCAGATTCGGCAGTGGCGCGGGAAAAAAAGCCAGGAAATCCCAGAAAGAGATGGAGGCTGAATACAAAAAAAGAATGATGGAGGCCCAGGCAAAGGGCGATTTCCAGGAAATGTCGAAAATAGCCCTGGAGATGCAGCAAAAAGCGGGGCAAGCGCAGATGGAAGCCGAGAATGCGGAAAAAGAGCCGATCGAGATCTCCCTCCAATTCAACAGCAACCCCGGTCAGGCCATCGATCCTGATGCTGTCGTCTTCGAGAAGCCCGGAGTGATAGCGCTCAAGTTTAAAACAAGCGGAGATGAAGAGAAAGTCCGCATTGCCGTATATTGCGACCCGGTGCACCTGAAAGATACGAAAACGCTGTCCCGCGTGGACTTGTCTGACAAACAGAACAAGGGGGTAACGAATAAGACCACGGTCCAGAATGCAACCATAGAGCTGACCGGACCAACAGCGGTCGCAGAGGTATGGGCCAAAGGCATTGCAACCGGCAAAGTCCTGAGCCAGATCGATGTGCAGTAAACAAGCGAATGCACAAGAAGGTCGAGCCTTCGCGGGAAAAGAGTATGAAGCAAACAACAAGACAAGGGGGAAGACCATGAAACTCAACTCAATCTTCGCCTTGGTGTGCGCTGCGTCCCTGTTGGCGGCACTCAGCGTATTGGCCGGCGGCTGCGCCCACTGGCCCCCCACGCCGCGGCTGGAACAGGCCGGCGCACCCGGCTACCGCCTCGCCGAGACCCGCCCCGGCCAGTCCGACGACCTGCTGGTGGTCCTCGCCATCTCCGGCGGCGGCATGCGTGCTGCGGCGCTGGGCTACGGCGTCCTGGAAGAGTTGCGCCGCACCGAGGTGATGGTGAACGGCGTGAAACGCCGCCTCCTCGACGAGGTGGACGTGATCTCCGCGGTGTCGGGAGGCACGCTGCCAGCCACCTATTACGCCCTGCGAGGCGAGAAGACGTTCGAGGAGTTCGAGACGAAGGTGCTTTCTCGCAACCTCGAGCGCGAGCTGGCGCTGCGTATCTTTACCCCGACCAACTGGTTCCGGCTTCCCTCCGGGACCTTCGGGAAATCGGATCTCTTCGCCGAGCTCTACGACGAGACGGTGTTCGATCATGCCACCTTCAGCGACCTGAAGCGGGCCAACGGGCCCTTCGTGATCATAAACGGCACCGATGTCACCACCGGCGCCCGGTTCAACTTTACGCAGGACCAGTTCGATGCTATCTGCGGCGATCTCTCCCGCGTGACACTGGGACGGGCCATTGCCACCTCAACGGCGCTGCCGCCGCTGCTCACACCCATCACCCTGGAGAACCGTGGCGGGACCTGCGGCAGAAAGGCGCCCGCCTGGCAGGTCGCTGCCGAGGCCGCTTTTGGCAAGTCAGAGACTCCAGGCCGCGTGCTCCTCCGCGCCCGCGCGCTCCAGTCCTACGAGGATCCAGCCCGCCCCTACGTTCACCTCTTCGATGGCGGTCTTTCCGAAAATCTCGGCCTGACCGAGGTGCTCATGGCCTTCGAAATGCTGAAGATCGATCCGGACAAGACTGTTCTCCCCGCGCTTCGCCGGGCACGCAAGGTAGTGGTCATCATCGTGAACGCTCTGCGTTTCCCCGAAGTGAATTGGGACCGTTCCCCCGAGCCGCCCGACACCGACACGCTTGGGGAACAGATGTGGTCGATCCCGGTCGACCGGATATCCCTCGACGCGGTGGAGCAGGTACGCGAGAAACTGGCCGCCTGGCAGGCTGCCGCTCCGGCCGGCGGCCCGGAGCGGCGCGAGTACCTGGCGCAGGTCACCTTCGACGCCCTGAAGGACCCGGCCGAGCGTCTCTATTTCAAGCGGGTGAAGACGAGCTTGACGTTGCCCAAGGAGCAAGTGGACCGGCTGCGCGAGGTCGCCGGCCGGCTCCTGCGCGAGGCGCCCGCCTTCCAGAGACTACTCGTTGACCTGGGATCGGGACGCTAGGATCGTTTTTTCAACTTGAGATGTGGCCGCGCAAGGGCCACCGTCCAAGTGAGACGATTTTTTTTACAGGTGTTGCTTTCCGGTATGCCTTATACCATATGAACGATGCAGCCTTAGTAGTGACAGTATCAATTTTCCAGTTGTCATATTTAAACGGAATAAGTAAAATCATAAAGTAAACCCTGATCTACAGTTCTATCCGACCTCGGCCATCCGAGGTGAAAGAAGGAGGACGTTGACCATGCGTCGCACTATCGCAATACTGGCAATGACCATGTTGATAGCTACAACCCTTTCTGGTTGCGCTACGGAAAGTTCTCAGGCACTCGGCACCTCAAAGGTAAATTCTGCCAACGTTGCATACGAAGGCCCCAAAACGCCGCTCGTTGTCGGGAAGTTCGACAATCGATCAAGCTTCATGCGGGGTCTGTTCTCCGATGGCGTTGATCGATTAGGCGGTCAGGCCAAGACCATTCTCATCACACACCTCCAGCAGGCTAACCGCTTTCTCGTAATGGATCGCGACAATATGCAGGAAATCGAGTTTGAATCCAATTTGAGCGGAAAGACGCAAAAGCTCAAAGGAGCGGATTTCGTCATTACCGGAGATGTTACGGAATTCGGCCGCAAGGAAACCGGCGATACCCAGCTGTTTGGAATTCTTGGCCGCGGAAAGACTCAAGTTGCTTACTCAAAGGTCAGTCTTAACGTCGTTAAAGCCGAAACCTCGGAAGTGATCTTCTCGGTGCAGGGTGCCGGTGAGTATGCGCTGTCAAACCGTGAAGTTGTTGGGTTCGGCGGTACCGCAAGTTACGACTCTACCCTCAATGGCAAAGTGCTTGACCTTGCCATCCGTGAAGCGGTCAATCGATTGGTCGAGGGTATTGATACGGGCAAATGGAAAATTAACGCGAATCGTTGAGTACGCTCACACTATGCTCAATGCAAAGAGAACATTTCTGTTCCTGTTGACGGCAACGATGCTGGCGGGTTGTGCCCCCAAGCACCCTCAGCTCTATCAGTGGGGAAGCTACGAGGCTCAGGTCTATGCGCTGTACAGTGACCCCGGAAAGGTGCCAATTGAAGAACAGCTCCAACAGCTTGAACGCGATTATCAAAGGGCCAGAGCAGCCGATAAACCGGTACCTCCCGGGTATCATGCCCATGTAGGCTACTTGTACTTTCAGTTAGGCAAGACGGATCAGGCGCTGCAGTCCTTCGAGACGGAGAAAATACTCTTCCCCGAATCAACGGTGTATATGGATCGATTGATCGCGCGGATCAAGCATGAATAAAGGATAAAATGTTTAAAACCATCAACCAGGTCAGTCTCCTTGCCTTTTTTCTCCTGCTCACCGGGTGTATTCCACCTCAAAGCAATATTGACTATACGGCCTATCGACAAAGCAAACCCCGCTCTATTCTGGTTTTACCTCCGCTGAATAATTCCCCGGATATACGGGGAACCTACAGCTTCCTGTCCACGGTCACGAAACCCCTGGCTGAAGATGGATATTACGTTTTCCCTGTTGCGTTAGTAGATCAAACATTCAAGGAAAATGGATTGCTGAATCCGGGAGAGATGCATGAAGCACCTCTGGACAAGCTCAGAGAGATCTTTGGTGCCGATGCGACCCTCTATATTACCGTGACGCAGTATGGTTCCTCCTACCGAATATTGAGCAGTGAAGTACGGGTCACCGCCAATGCAAAACTTATAGACAACCGAACTGGACAATTGCTCTGGTCCGGAACGGCAACGGCCTCTGATTCTGAAGGAGGAAACAACAGCGGCGGCGGTTTGACGGGCGCGCTCGCCACCGCTTTGCTAAAGCAGGTCATAAGTAATGTCGGAGATCCGGGTCATAAAGTCGCTCAGAAGACAAGCACAAGACTGTTGGAAGCAAAACCCAATGGATTACTTTACGGACCGCGGTCACCCTTATACGAAGTTGACTGATCTCTAAAATGCATCACAGGAGAACGATCCTGCGTTAATGGCCCATTTCTTATCCTTGCTGCATATTCGTTATTAACAAAATACCGCCATACTGATCCCGACTATCGGTTCGACACCGCCCGGACGATGAACCCGTCCTTCGGGTCAGCCGGCAGGTCGGGTAGAGCAACGCGAAACTCGACTCATCAGTATTGAACGAGCTTTACGAAGAATTATTTTGGATATGTTGGGTTTCACTTCATTCTACCCAACCTGCGAATCCAAACTTCTTTCGAACGAGTATAAGAGTCATGTCCACAACCAAATCTCAACCAGAGGATAACGGACCGGAACAGCTCGTTGCCGAAGCGCGCCGGCATCGGGCGGAACGGGAGAAGGAATACCGCGAGCAGGCGCTCAAGATGTATCCGCATATCTGCGCCCGCTGCGGGCGCGAGTTCGCGGGGAAGAAGCTTCGTGAACTGACCGTGCATCACAAGGACCACAACCACGAAAACAACCCTGCTGACGGCAGCAACTGGGAATTGCTCTGTCTCTACTGCCACGAAAACGAGCATCAGGAGTATCTGGATGAGGAGTCTTACGGCAAACCAAAAGCCGAAGGGGGCACGAAACCTTCAGTTACTTTCAAGCCCTTCGCCTCTCTTCAGGACTTGCTCAAGGACAAGAAAAAGTAAGCTGGAAATGTCTATGCACAATTTGCAGCGTTGAGCGACAAGTTAGTCGGTGGGTTCGGGCTTAGCGAAGAGAAACCCGACAATTTAACGCGTCACTCCACAACACTGCTTCGAGGTGTATGAATTCGTTGTTCTCATTCCCAACCCGTCACCCAGGGAGGTCTGACATGAGCATGCTCAAGGAATTCAAAGAATTTGCCATGCGCGGCAACGTGGTAGATATGGCCGTCGGTATCATCATCGGCGGAGCCTTTGGCAAGATCGTCAGTTCCCTGGTCAACGACGTCATCATGCCTCCCGTCGGCGCGCTGATGGGACATGTCGATTTTGCCAATTTGACCGTCACGCTCAGGGAGAAATCCGCCGAGTCCGCTGCGGTGACGCTCAGGTACGGCCTTTTCATCAACACGATCCTGGATTTCATCATCGTGGCCTTCGCGATCTTCATTGTCATCAAGCAGATGAACCGCCTGAAAAAGAAAGAGGCCGCGCCGGCAGAGCCAACGACAAAGCAGTGCCCGAAATGCATTTCCACGATACCGATCAAGGCGACGCGCTGCCCGCAGTGTACGTCGGAGATTTAAGTTTGAGGGAAACGGCTTGTCGGGTTGTGCTTCGTTCTACCCGGCCTTCACGCTGAAGTAGCCAGCCACACTTGGCATGCCTATTGTCCCTACCCATTCAGGTCGGCCGGCTTATTTACTGCCCGACCATCTCCGGCACGATCATCCACTCGATGGCCCAGCGGCCGTCATCGAACCGCCGCAGGCACACGATACCGCCCATCTTGAAATCCACGGGCGTTTTTTATTTGTCCCCGCAGAGCAGCAGGCCCGCGAGCCTCGCCAGGTATGGCAGATGCCCGACCAGCATGATGTTCTCGTTCATCCCTCCCAGCCGCTCTGCCCAGAGAGCGGGATCATCCATGGGCAGCAAATTTTCACTCAAGGACCTCCCCCTTTTTGGCTCAAGCTGCTCTGCCAGGATCAGCGCGGTCTGTTGGGCCCTAGCTTTAGGGCTGTGGAATATTTCAGCCGCGTTCAGGTTCATCTTTCCGGCATAGGCCGCGACCTTGCAGACATCCGAGACACCCTTGTCGGTCAGCCTCCTTTCGGGATCCTCCTCTTCTT
>Ga0335079_10009638_pt1 | contig 10993 bp, 13 predicted proteins | sample Lox_Sample_33_FD_206719 | JGI IMG/M metagenome (GOLD analysis project Ga0335079, IMG submission 206719) | Soil microbial communities from Loxahatchee National Wildlife Refuge, Florida, United States - Lox_Sample_3.3 | ecosystem: Environmental > Terrestrial > Soil > Wetlands | place: USA... | reverse complement strand
TGTCGTGCTTGTTTCGGACAATCCGTATGCGCTGGATCGCCCGCTGGCCCGCGGCACGCGCCCGGCGCTCGACACCGGCCAGCTTGGGATCCTCGTTCTCGAAGCGCCGGGCGATCGCCCGCACCCTTCCGGGGCGAGCCTGGAACGCGCTGTATCTGCAGGTGAGTGCCCCAATACCGGTGCACGCCGGGGTCGATGGCGAGGCGGTCGATCAAAGCCCGCCGCTGCGCTTGCTATGCGGCCTGCGGCGCTGCGGGCCGGGATCTCCTCCCGGCATCCGGGCGCCTCGCCATCAGCGCGGTTCCCTCCTCGAAGGCCATCACGACACAGCGCGGCACCGGCCGGCACAACCCACGGCCCGCAGCCCCGCCAAACAGGGGCTTTCGGCCCTAGAGGGTCGTGGTGGCTCTGCTCTACTAATTGTGACCGTGCTCAATTGCCCATCACCTTCGGAGGAGATCATGCCCACGGTTTCGGAATCGCTGGCCAAGCTGTCGGCATCCATGACCGAGCTGTCGCAGAGGGCGAAGGAGGCCGAGGACCACACGGCCGCCGCTCGTAACGAGAGCCGCGAGCAGCTCGAGGCTCGTGTCGCCGAGGCCAGGGCCACGGCTCAGCGGCGACGCGAGCAGATGAAGGCGCGTGGCGCCAAGGTGACGGACGAGCTGGCCTCGGTTTGGGCCAGCCTTTGTGCCCACGTGCAGGAGCAATTCGAGAAGATACGGGCCAAGCTCGAGGAGCAGCGAGACGACCTTGACGCAAAGGTTGCTGAGCGGCGGGCTGAGCGGGCCGAGGCCAACGCCGCCGATGCGGTCGACTTCGCCAGCTATGCCATCGACGAAGCCGAGGCGGCGGTCCTCGAGGCTGCCGACGCTCGGGCGATCGCGGATACGGTACACCCGAGCACGCCGTCGCAGGGTAAGGAGTGACGTCCCTGGTCGTCGTCAGCTCAGCAGGCGGGCGCTGTTCCAGACGACGAAGGCCGACGACAGGGCCATCGCCGCGTCGGCGATCCTCGGGTTGAGGAACCCGGGGCGGCCAGCGGGATGGCGGCCAGGTTGTAGCCGAACGCCCAGAAAGATTCCGCCGGATCGTGGCGAACGTGCCCCGGGCGAGCTTGATGGCGTCCGCGACGACATCCAGGTCGTCTGTGAGCAGGATCACGTCTGCCGCGCAGATCGCGACGTCGGTGCCCGAACCGAGGGCCAGCCCGAGGTCGGCGGCGGCCAGGGCGGGAGCGTCGTTGACGCCGTCCCCTACCATGGCCACCGACCGGCCGTGGGCTTGCAGGCTGGCGACGACGGCGGCCTTGTCCGCGGGTAGGGCCCCCGCGATGACCTCGTCGATCCCGGCTGCGGCTGCCACGGCCCGGGCGGTGGCCTCGTTGTCCCCGGTCAGCAGCACCGGATGCAGCCCGAGCCGGAGCAGCCGACAGGTCGCGAGAAGAAGTGTCCTTCGGGTCGATGCCCGGTGACGCAGCACCGCCAGGGGTAGGGCGCGAGTCCCGGCCGTGATGCCGGCGCAGCCAGTCCCATCGGCGACGCGCTGGACGTAGCCGCGGCTGTGCCTGCACGCGAGCGTGCGGTGCTCTGCGACCCGGTGCTACTGCTATAGAGCATCGAACGGGCAGTTGGCCTCTGAGGAACCCGATCGCAAGGCCTTCTGTGGCAGGTTGTCGTATCGGCGGGATGCCGTTCGTGGTGGGCGTAGAAGGCGGTCATCGGGACCGCCCGGAACTGAGGAGAAGCGGGATGACGCACTACTTGTTGACTGTGCACGTACTGTGCACGGCCCCGCCGAGATGGGCGAGTACGGCAACTACGGCTCCAAGGAGGACATGGAGGAGGCGTTCGCCGCGACTGGCGCCTTCAATGACAAGCTTCACGCCGACGGCTACTGGGTCTTCGCCGGTGGGCTTCAGTCGGCATCGACCGCGACCGTCGTCGACGGCCAGGGTGAGACGCCGGTGATGACCGACGGCCCCTACCTCGAGACCAAGGAGGTCATCGACGGTTTCTGGGTCATCGACGCGCCCGGCCTCGACGTGGCGCTCAAGCTCGCGGCCGAGGGGTCCAAGGCGTGCCGGGGCAAGGTCGAGGTCCGTCCGTTCGACGGCCTCGCCTGAGCCTGCCCGAACGTCGACCGATCGATGCAACGCGGAACCGCGGCCGTCGAGCGGGTCTTCCGCGAGGAGTACGGCCGCCTGATCGCTCGGCGCCGGGCAGCCGGCCTGCCTGATCGGTGACTCCGGCACCGGCAAAACCCACCTGCGACCCGGGGCCCTTGGTGATCTTCGTCTGGTGCCTGACCGTAGCGAAGGTGGACTCGGGTTGGTCGTTCGCGGGTGCACCCAGCGCCCGCACGGGTGATCGTAGAAGGCCTCGTCGGTGATCTTCGCGGCGGCCTTGGGGCGCTTGGTGCCGTAAGCGGCGAGCCGCCAGTACCTCGATGACCTCGCCCAGGTACCGGTACGTCCTGGACTGCGGCAGCCCCAACCCGGCGCCCATCCGCGGGATGTCGCCCTTTCATCCGATGTCTTCCTTTTTATCCACTTTATTCGCGTGTCTGCCTTGACGTCCCGCTCTGCTCTGTTTCCCGCCCCAACCTTGGCGAGAACCTCACCGCGCCACCGCCCCGAGGTATCAATCCGGTTGCTCGCCACTCTGTAAGGTGATACACATTTGCCAGGCATGGGGAGGGCCGGAGGATCTATGTCGGATGTGCCGTTCCGTTTGGATATCGTCGAGACCGGCAATCAGTGGGTCATTACCTGCACGTGTCCCCAAGGCAAGGCGGTAAGCCGGATTTCCGCTCCCTTTACCCCCGAGGTGCTGCGCGGGATGCTCTTCGACATCGAAAAAGCGCTGATCAGGTCTTATAGCCCGCTGACCACAAGGCGTGCAGCGCCGATCGAGCAGAGCGTCCGGGCGTTCGGGGAGACCCTGTCAGATGCGGTCCTGGCCGGAGACGTGGGCAGGCTTTTCGACAGGTGCCGCCACGATGCACGCGAGCGGCAGACGTCACTTCGGGTGCTGCTCGACACAGTTGGTCCTAATGTCTCAGCGATCCCGTGGGAATTTACCGTCGACCCCGACGCGCGTGACGACTACCTGGCGTTGCGCGTTCCCGTTGTCCGCGCACCGCATCTCATTGGCCGGGTGCCCTCCGCGCCCATTGCACTACCTCTACGTATCCTCGGGGTCAGCGCGCGGCCGGTCGACCTGCCCGCACTCGACGCGGAGCGTGAACGTGAAGACATTTCCAAAGCATTCTGGCAACGCCTGACACCAGGCGACGTCCACATCGAATGGCTGCCCGAAGATCGCTGGACCGACCTCGCCGAAGCCATACGATCGCACCCGTGGCATGTGCTGCACATCATGAGCCATGGCGGGTTTGACGCCGAGACCTGCAGCGGATACGTGCAACTGTCGGCCGACGACGGCACGGCGCGCCCCATATCTGCAGTGGACCTGGCCAGGTTGATCTCTGAGAACCCCAGCCTGCGCCTCATCGTGCTTAACGCGTGCGAATCGGCATTCCCCGGCGCGGAAGGTGTATTCACCAGTACGGCGGCGAAACTGGTGCGCGAAGGAGTGCCCGCCGTAGTTGCCATGCAGTACGAGATCACCGACGCTGCCGCCCTGGCTTTCGCGTCGTCTTTCTATGGTCAGATCGCTCGGGGCAAACCCGTCGATCGCGCAATGACGCGGGCGCGTGAAGCGGTGAAGATGGCCAATGGCAGCCTTGAGTGGGCGACGCCGGTCCTCTTTCTCTCCTCGGAACAAACCCAGATTTTTGAGTTCCCTGCTCACACAGCCCAGCGCCAGAGCCAACACGAGGACACGCGCGCCGACCCAGGCCAGGACGTGCGCCCGCTGCGACCGGAGCGGGCGCCGGGGCCCGAGCGGTCATCGCCGCCGCTCTTGCGAAAACTCCGAGTCCTGCGGCCCGCCGGGTCGTGTGGTCATATGGCGGGTGGCCCCAAAGGCCTCATCGCGGTCGCAGGAAGCGACGGCGCTATTCGCGTGATAAACGTGCGCACCGGCCAGATCGTGAGCGAGTGCACTCTCCCACAGCGCACAAGGCCGATCCAGTTGGCATGGAGCCCGTTCCCGCGTCACCTGGCGAGTTTGCATGAAGACGGCACGATCGTGGTCTGGGACGCGGAAACCGAAGTGCCCGTCCGCATAATCGAGATTCCAGCGAAGCAACCGGAGCTGCTCCGAGTCGCGGCACGGCGAATCGACTCGCTGCGCGCTATGACGTACCGCACAGAGGCCATCGCATTCACAAGCAATGGCAAGTGGCTTGTCGCCTGTGGCGACGGCCGAGTCCACTTCTTCGACGCAAAGGGAAACCACGCCCGCGAGCTGAGGTTCGAGACCGACAGGCTCACTGGTCCATGGCTCGTCCCCAGGCACGGCACGAAGTCCGGCACGTCTTGCGTCATTTTCACACCTGGGGACCTGAATATTCTCGTGGCTGCCGCTGACGGGACGGTGCAGCAAATAGACGTGCAAGGACGGATCCTTATGACGCTCCGGCACCCCCAGCCGGTGCTTGGAATGGCCGTGACTCACGACATGCTCGCCACAGGTAGCGCCGACGGCCGCGTCCGCATATGGTCGTGGGGCGGTGATTTGATTCGTCGGGTCGAGCACGGCTCGCCCGTCGAGTACCTAGCATTCTCCCCGGACGGGTCCTGGCTCGCCACGGCCGCATACGACGGCGGCCTGTCGCTGTGGAGCCGCGCCGAAGGCCTTGCTGGAAGGACGGCGACCAGCGGTCGGCCTGTAGGCGTTCGCTGCAGCGAGGGCACTGTGCTTACGGCAAACCAAGACGGTGCTCTTGAACTTTGGTCGTTCGACGTCGCGGCAGGCGGGGCAGGGCCGTCGTGACCGAAGTCGAGATCTTCTGGCCTACCATGTTGTCTCCTGACGCTGCCCTTGAGGCCGAGGCGTTCCTCCGTGAGAGGGGAATTCAGGCCACCTGCAGACTCCAGCCGGTCCGCCGAGGCTCAGAGACTGTGCTCATCTTGCTGACGAGCGCGGCTCTCGAGCCTTTCCTTCGCACTTTGTCTGAGCGAATTGGAGGAGAGGCCTGGAATGGATTACGGACTTTTGTAAGGCACCTTCTTGGACATGCGCGCGGGCAAGCAGCACCGACGAGCGTCATTTTCGAGTCGGCGGCCAGCGGCGCTCAGTTCGTGTTCACGACGGACCTTCCTGAGGATGCATTCCGGCAGGCCATAACAATCGACCCCGGCCCCGGCCCAAAACCGGGCCGGTGGGCATGGGATGACGCTAAGGGCCGCTGGCTTCGTTTCGAGAATCGATGAAATTAGTAATTATTGGGAGTGTAGACGATGACCAACATGCAAGATCCCGGGCAGGACTGGGGTGGCAGAACGGAATGGCAGGAGCCGTCCGGCCCGGCACAGTCCCAGTATGGGACCGGTCCCCAGGGGCAGCCTGGTTCCGCCCAACCGCCGTACGGGCACCAGCAGCCCCAACCTGGACCAGCTCCGCAGTATAGGCAACCGCCGTCGTGGCCTGGAGCCCCCGCACAGGCGATCCAGAACTACATGATTCCTGCAATTCTGGTTACGCTCTTCTGCTTCCTCCCCACGGGAATCGCGGCGATCGTCTTCGCATCCCAGGTTTCCTCCAAAACCGCTGTGGGCGACTACAACGGTGCGGTGCAGTCCTCACGGCAAGCACGTCTTTGGACAATCGTCAGCGTGGCCGCCGCCGCAGTGTTCTGGGTTCTCATTTTCATCATCGCCCTGGCAGCGAGCTCAAACACCAGCACCAGCGGCGCGTAGTGCGCGTGGCGATCACCTCGGGCGGGCGATCTCACCTCATGAGGCCCCGTACACGGCTCTTGTGCGAGGCCTGGGCGGGTGCGGTCGTCTTCGCAGGGCTTTTTGCGCTCACCGCCACGGTGAACCCGGAGCAGCCCGGGCATTATCCAACATGCCCGTTTCGTGCTGCGACCGGGCTTGCGTGCCCCGGCTGCGGGAGCCTTCGCGCCCTTCACGACCTGGCTCATGGGCACGTCGTAACGGCTTTCACGCACAACGCGATGCTCGTCGTGATGCTTCCTGTGGCCGTGGGCGCATGGCTGCGGGTGGTAACGGCCAGAGGGCGTAGTCGTTCCATGCCGCGGTGGGTCGGTTGCGCGACCCTGGCGGTGCTCGCGGCGTGGACGGTAGTCCGCAACCTTCCCGCCATGCGGGGCGTTCTCACCGCCCCTTGATACCGGCGGGCGCCGAAGGGTAATAATCGCGACAGGCGCGACCTTGGCGACAATCGCGGCTCTAGTGGTCTGACGAGCGTCTGGCGTTTCCGCGGAAACGCGAAACAATGCTGCATGCCGAATCGCGTGCGGTTGGTCGCATTCGTCGAGGAGGCGAAGCGCCGGGTCTCCAATGGGCTGACCATGGCGGTCGTGTAGGGCTCGATTACTCGATCTGGCCTGGCCAGGCTTGCGGGCTGGGATCATTGCTGAGTGCTTCTCGGTCGGCTACCTGCTCGCGCGCTGTCTGCTCGGCTGCCTGATGCTAGCCCGGCGTGCGGCGTCGGCGGGTGCAAGGCGAGCTCGTCAAGCTCGGCGACCGATCGCTACCGCCACCGTGTGGCAGATCCTGCATGATGCCGAGCTCCGAGCTTGTCAGCGGCCCCGTCGGGGCCGCGCTGGTGCTAGCGCTCGCGCCCATGCCGCGTCTCGGGGTCGCACTGCGGCTGACGGCGGCATTCGGGATGCTGGAGCGTCCGCTGCAGCCTGCCAGGCGCAGAACCACTGCCGACGCGACGGGGATCCCGCCTTTGCAGGAACCCGCCCAGCTCCGCCAGGATCCAACCGACGGGTGTGCCGGTGCGGCCGAACAAGCTCTTTCCGGCCGCTGTCACTGGCGTCGGCTTTTTCCCAGCTGGTTGCGTCTGCATCACAACCTCCTTTGGCCCATGACCAAAGCTAAGCAGCCCCCCTCGGCGTCCATGCAACCCTGCGCCTGGCAGATCCGGCCGCCAAAGAGCTGAACGGAGCGCACCGTCCGCGCCAGAGTGGCGCAGACACTGCCGTTCCTGGGCCGGAACGCGAGCGTTCCTGGCGTTGCGGAGCTACTGGATCACTGCCCGGCCGTGCACACGTCCGCCGCCCCAAGCACCCTTTACTTCAGCGCCGTCCCGTCCAGGAGGGGCGGCGCCGTACCGGTCCGCGTCCTGATTTACCCAGATGGCCGGTGACGTGGCGCCGGATAGGCGGCCGATGCAGGCGTTCCGGGTCGCTGGGCGGTTGCGCGAGCATCAGCGGGGTGGCCGGGACCTCGATGTCGAGATAGGCGATATCGGACGGCAGCTCCATGTACACCGGGAGCTTGTCCCGCCAGGCCGTGAGGATCAGCCGGTCGATCTCGGTGATCGCGTTGTACGGGGTCAGCCTGGCCTGCGCGGCGGTCACCTGCGCGAAGGCGCCTAGGAAGGGGTCCCAGGTGCCGTCGCCCATCGTGTGGTGCATGCCCAGGCCTCGCTCGATGGACCTCAGCGGTATCGACCCGGCGATGCAAACCACCGGGACGTGCTCGGCGTAGGACCCGGCGACCCCCGTTGATGGCGCTCAGTGCGCCGACGGCGTTCGTCACGGTGAACGCGGCCGGGCCCGTTCAGCCGCGCGTACCCGTCCGCCGCGTAGGACGCGTTCAGCTCATTGCAGGTGCCGACCCATTTCAGGGTGCCGGTGTCTTCGAGCTGTTGCAACAGCTCGAGGTTGAAATCGCCGGGGACACCGAACAGGTGGCCGACGCCTGCCTCTTCCAAGCGGCGAAGCAGGAACTGACGCTGGTGGCTGTGTCGATCATGCGGCCAGTGTGGCTGGCGGCGGCTGCTGGCCGACGGGCGGCTGCCCGAATGCTGGATCCCGCCGGCGCCATGCGAGAGGTCTGGGCTCCGCACGGAGTCGCTGAGGGCAGGTCCTGGCTCGGGCGTCGTCGAAGAACATCTTGCCGGACCTGCTGATTGCCAGGTCAAAGCGCTCGTGCGGAAAGCGGTGGACCTGTGCGTTGACATGCTCGAAAGTGACGTTGCCGAGCCCTTCGGCCCGGGCGAGCTCGCGGGCGCGCTCGACCGCGGGCGCGGAGATGTCGACCCCGAGCGCGCTGCCAGCCTGTGCCGTGGGCGCGGCCTGCCGGGTTGTCTGACCAGTCCCCGCAGCCGACGTCGAGGACATGGTCCTGGGGCTGGACGCCGAAGGCCCGGCGCAGTACCTCGTTGTGTCGCCGCAGTTCGGCGTCGTAGCCGTCGGCGGCCGGACGCATGTTCGCCTGCGGCGTGCCGCACCGCGGTCCCTTCATGGCGGCCGGGGCCGCCTGGGCGGTGTGGGTAACCGGCGTCCATCATCGATGGCACCGCGCCGCTCAGGCCCGCTGGGGCCGGTCAGCTCATCGAAGGCGCAAGAATCCTGACCGCACGGGAAGGTGTGCCAGAACAATGGCGCTCCGGGCATTGACGTTACCACTCTTGCGGATGTCGAGGAGTATGGGGTTTCCCGCAGCGCTGCCGCACGCATTATGCCGATCTGCGGATGTTATGCCGACGTAGGCATAATGCTCACTACCACCGCAACCTGCTCACCCGGGGCCATCCTCCCCAGCATCCGGTCGAGCAGCCAGTAGAACTGCGTCGACGGCATGATCGAGTGCGGCAAGCCGGACTGACGCACTAGGTCCTCGGCGGCGGCTTTGAGCCGCGAGTACGGCACGCGAGCGTGCCTGACGCCCCTGGCACCTTGAGGCAGTTGCCGCGTGCGCTCGCGGACGGCGATGATGGCGATGTGAGCGAGGTCAAGATCATCCAGACCCGTCGGGGGCGTGACGGCAAGGACTAACCGGCCATCATGCCGCCGCCGAAGGCGTGGCGCTGGCAGCTGGTGGCGCTCACCCACCAGCTGTCCACCCTCGACCGAGTAGAGGACGTGATCACGGGTGGGCTGGCCGTCGGATTCCTGGCCGGGGCCCCGCTCGCCACGGTTGCCGCTTGGCACGCCGCCTACAGCTGCCTCACCCCAGCGTCGCGGCCGTGCTCGCGGCAGGCGCCCGGGGCGCTCCTGACGGCATGTCATGGCAGGCCGGAGCATGATCACTGGCATGACGCCGGTGGCTGCGGTCAGCGAAGCAGGTGCATAGTCACGTAATGTTTGCGCATCGTATTGGCCTAGGCCCGGGTAAGCTCATACTCGCCATGAGTGCCTTCGATCAGCCTTTTAGGCGCATCCCGCCACATGAACCGATACTGCCGGTGTGGCGGATGGTCTGCCGGTGCTCGTTCAGGGCTGGCAGTCGAGGAGAGATCGCCGCATGCGCGTGCCGGTACTGGTGGCGTGTTGGCAGGCTCGGCCGGTGGTATGCGATCTCTAGGCGCCGCGCGTTCCGCGCGTTCCGGCCCGAGCTGATACGGGAAATCGGCCACTTCGAGACGACCGGGAGCTGGCCAGGAAGCTAACGCACCGGTGCACGCTCACCTCCCCGGCGGTATCGGCATCCACGACGCTGTTGCTGGTGGGCACAGCCGCCACCGTGCCGCCATCCCGGCAAGAAGTCGACGGATCACCGTAGGATGCCGGGCCTTGCCGGCCGCGGCGCCCCACGGTGTCAGTCGTGCCCGCTAGCACGCGACGGCGCTAGGTGGCTTCGATGTTGGCGCGGCTGCCGTAGGCGCACAGCCCCCACAGCGCGACCACCTCCGCCGCGAGGATCACCAGTGCCCAGAACGGGTAGGCAGGGAGGAAGAACATCATGGCGATGGCGTTGATCCCCAGCACGGCCACGCCGAACCAGCGGGCCAGCTGGTTGCCGGCCAGCACCCCAGCCGCCGCCAGCAGCGATGACCTCAGCGTCCGGCGCCTGGCAGAAGACGAACACCAGCGTGCAGGCCTCGACACGCGCCAGTTGCAGGATTTCTACCAGGAAGCAGTGTTCGAGCGCGGGCAAGCGGTGCACGTAATGCCTGAGCGCTGATGCGCCCAGGTTGTACGACGGCAGAATGACACTGACGTGCTCTCGCAGGCGAGCAGGTCGGCGGGGCTGGCCTGAGCGGCGTCCAGGCTGGTCAGGTAAAGCACGGCCTCGCAGTTGCGGGGACCCAGCGCCGGTTCTTCTTGATGGTGACGTAACGCTCGATGAGGATGGCCTGGCGGGCATGCGGGAAGTCCAGGTCGTGCGGGGCGGGCAGGACGCGGATGGTGCGGGTTTCGATCCGGCCGCGCGGCACCTCGGCGGTGGCGCATCCGCTGTGCGGGCGCAGGCTGCGGGCCTATGCGTTCCGGCATGTGGACGGGGTGCCGCATTTGAAGGTCGAACTGCCGGACGGAATGCCGGGCCTGGTGGCGGCAGAGGCGACGGATGTGTTCGCCGCGGAGCAGGCGGGTGCGGGTACCGGCCTGGTCCTGGATGGCGCTGGCCTGCGCCATTTGCATGTTGTGATGATGCGGCTGCGGGAAGGGAATGCATCCGGCGCTCGCCGGTAAGGGCCGGGGCCACCGCGATCAGCCGCCACCGCAAGGTGGCGATCATGGCCTTGCCGCCGCGCACGCCGCCGGGTTCGCGGTCCCGGGCCTTCTTGTGGTCTGGGCTGGTGGGCCGTGGACGAGCGGCGAGCACGTAGGCCGCCGCACCGTTCAGGCGGCCCGTAACACCCTGCGGGCCGCTCTCAACCACGCCAGGACCTCCGAGGAACTGGTGTCCAGGAACGTGGCGGCCTTCGCCACTGTGCCGAGCCCGCCCCGCCGCCGTCGCAAGGGCGCGGTGTGGAGCGTCGAGGAGGCGACGAGGTTCCTGGCCTCGGCGCCGGACGACGATGACCCCTTCTACGCCGCGTACGTCTTGATCTTGGTCAGTGGCCTGAGAAAAGGCGAGGTCATCGGGCTCACCTGGTCCGGCGTCGACGAAGACAAAAGGGAACTCGCCATCAGCTGGCAGCTCCAGCGTGTCGGCAAC
>Ga0335079_10009636_pt1 | contig 10994 bp, 7 predicted proteins | sample Lox_Sample_33_FD_206719 | JGI IMG/M metagenome (GOLD analysis project Ga0335079, IMG submission 206719) | Soil microbial communities from Loxahatchee National Wildlife Refuge, Florida, United States - Lox_Sample_3.3 | ecosystem: Environmental > Terrestrial > Soil > Wetlands | place: USA: Florida... | reverse complement strand
GGCCTTGGGCCTGGTGTTGTTCCTGCCGCAAATGCTGAAGCAGCTCGGCCTCTCGACCATGATGATCGGCGTTGCCGCCGCCATTCCCTATGTCATCGGCAGCATCGGCATGGTGGTGGTGGGATATGTCAGCGACCGAATGAATGAGCGGCGCTGGAATCTGTTCTTTACGTGTCTGCTGTCCGCGATCGGCCTGACTGTCGCGGGCTTGCTCAACGGCAGCATCTGGGCGCTGGTTGGCATGTCGGCAGCGACCATCGGCTTCTACGGCATGAAGGGTCCGTTCTGGCCGCTGCCCTCGACCTACTTGAGTGGGACCGCCGCCGCCGCGGCGATCGCCGCCATCAATTCGCTGGGCAATCTCGGCGGTCTGATCGGCCCCAATATGGTCGGTTGGATCAAGGACAGCACTGGGAGCTTCGAAGCCGGGCTTTATGGCCTCGCCGGCTGGGCGCTGCTCTCGGCCGTGGTGACGCTGATCGCCGTGCGCGAGCCGCGCAAGCAAGTCGCGCCCAGCTTCGGCCTTCCTGCAGGGTGAGTGACGGTGCGTTTGACGTTATGCTCTGAAGGTATTACCTTTGGAGCATGATCCGCACCTTCCGCGACACCTCGACGAAAAAGTTCGCGGTGGGCGGTCCGAACAAGTATTCGGGAATGGACGAAAAGCTCGCTCGTCGACGGCTGACACAGTTGCATGGCGCAACGACGCTCGCCGATCTCGGCAAGCTAAATTCGGTCGGATTACACAAGCTGAAGGGTAATCTTAGAAACTTCTGGTCTATTGACGTGAGTGGCCCCTGGCGGATTTTGTTCCAGTTCCACAGGGGCGATGCCTATGAGGTGTACATCCATGACCCGCACTAAACGCAATAACGCCGCTCTTGCCATGCCGGTATCGGCCACGCTGCCCCCTGTTCATCCCGGTGAAACGATCTCCGAGGAGCTGGCGGCCCGGCGGTTGAGCGCAACGCGAGCTGCTATGCTGATGCGGATACCGCAAAGCCGGCTCTCACGCATCCTTGCGGGCGAGAGGGCCGTCACTGCCGACACCGCGCTGCGGCTGCATCGGCTGCTGGGACCTTCACCACAGTTTTTCATGAACCTTCAGAGCCAATACGACCTTGCGGTCACCGAACGCGATCACGGAGCGCGCATCGCCCTCGAGGTTCAGGCGGCGTGATTCCGCGACTGACTGTGATCGATCACCGCCGGGTGCGCAAAAGCGGACCGGTCAAGGCGTGTGTCGATCTGATCCAATTCTGTTAGCCAGCTAGGAGCTTGGTCAATAGATCTAGACATTTCTCCGCGTACACACCGATTGCTCCTAAGGCGAACGCCGAGGACACGAAATTGAATAGGCGAAGCCCATATCCAGCAATCGTAGATCGTTCTCTTGAGCGTCGAACGATCCCGGCTGCGGCGCGAATTTGTACCTCCAACCTTTCTCTATCGACACCAGCGGGCATCACGACGTTGTAGCCAGCAACCATGTTTGCCGATTCGTCCAAGTGGCTCGCCAATTCGACCTTCGCCGCCTCAATCACCTTCTCATCACTGTCTGGAACTGAGACTCCGCATCTTCGTGCGCTTCGCGCCTTCGTGGTTTACCTTGGATTTGTTACCCACCATTGCGCCTGCCGTCGCGGCCCATTATGGTCCGGCCACCCGCGATTCCCCGGACCCATGACCGACCTCTCGCATATCCGCAATTTCGCGATCATCGCCCATATCGACCACGGCAAGTCCACCTTGGCCGACCGGCTGATTCAATATTGCGGCGGACTCGCCGAACGCGAGATGCGGGAGCAAGTGCTCGACAGCATGGATATCGAGCGCGAGCGCGGTATCACCATCAAGGCGCAGACCGTGCGCCTTAACTACCGGGCCAAAAACGGCGAGGACTACGAGCTCAATCTCATGGATACGCCGGGCCACGTGGACTTCGCCTACGAGGTGAGCCGCTCGCTCGCGGCCTGCGAGGGATCGCTCCTGGTGGTGGATGCAAGCCAAGGGGTCGAGGCGCAAACGCTTGCCAACGTCTATCAGGCAATCGATGCCAACCATGAGATCGTCGTCGTCCTCAACAAGATCGATCTCCCTTCGGCCGATCCCTCGCGGGTGAAGCAGCAGATTGAAGACGTGATCGGCCTCGACACGTCGAGCGCGGTCGAAATCTCCGCCAAGACCGGGCTCAACATCGAGAGCGTGCTGGAGGCCCTGGTGAACCGCTTGCCGCCACCGAAGGGCGACGCCGAGGCGCCCTTGAAGGCGCTGCTGGTCGATAGCTGGTACGACAGCTATCTGGGCGTGGTGACGTTGGTGCGGGTCAAGGACGGCGTGCTCAAACCCGGCCTCAAGATCAGGCTGATGGCGACCGGCGCCACCCACGCGGTCGAGCGCGTCGGCATCTTCACGCCGAAACCGCAGCCGGCGGACGAGCTGGGGCCGGGCGAGATCGGATTCATCACCGCGGGCATCAAGTCGGTGGCGGACTGCCGCATCGGCGACACGATCACGGAGGAGCGCCGGCTCGCGGCCGAGCCCCTGCCGGGTTTCCGCCCGGTGCAGCCGGTGGTGTTCTGCGGTCTCTTCCCGTCCGACGCCGCCGACTATCCGAAGCTGCGCGAGAGCCTCGCGAAGCTCCGGCTCAATGATGCCAGCTTCACCTTCGAACCCGAGACATCGGCGGCGCTGGGCTTCGGCTTTCGCTGCGGATTTTTGGGCCTGCTCCATCTCGAGATCATACAGGAGCGGCTCGAACGCGAATTCGATCTCGATCTCGTGACGACGGCGCCGAGCGTCGTCTATCGCATCCACCGCACCGACGGCACCGTTATGGAGCTGCACAACCCCACCGACATGCCGGATCCCGTCAAGATCGACCACATCGAGGAACCGTGGATCAGAGCCACGATCCTGGTGCCGGACGAATTCCTGGGCTCGGTGCTCTCGCTCTGCGAGGAGCGGCGCGGCGTGCAGAAGGACCTGACCTATGCCGGAAGCCGCGCCATGGTCGTCTATCGGCTGCCGCTCAACGAGGTCGTGTTCGACTTCTACGACCGCCTCAAATCGGTAAGCCGCGGCTATGCGAGCTTCGACTATCAGCTCGATGGCTACGCGACTGGCGACCTCGTGCTGATGAATATCCTGGTGAACGGCGAGCCGGTGGACGCGCTGTCGCTGATCGTGCATCGCGAGCAAGCCGAGCGCCGCGGCCGCGCGCTATGCGAGCGCCTCAAGGAGCTGATCCCGCGCCAGCTATTCCAGATCGCGATCCAGGCGGCGCTGGGCGGGCGCATCATCGCGCGCGAGACGGTGAAGGCTCTGCGCAAGGACGTGCTGGCGAAGTGCTACGGCGGCGACGTCACGCGCAAACGCAAGCTCCTCGAGAAGCAGAAAGAGGGCAAGAAGCGCATGCGCCAATTCGGCAAGGTCGAAATTCCTCAGAGCGCCTTCATCGCGGCCCTCAAGATGGGGGATCAGACGTAAATTCATTCTGGCGGCTGCGGAGGCCGGGACTCGCCCGCAGACTTGCTGCGAGGATTTGACCGGCGCCGCCAAGCCATCCCTGCAGCCGCCAAGCCATCCCTGCAAAGGTCTGCCGCGAGTCGCCTGAAATCACGCGCAGCTTGGCCCCGTCTGTGCGATGCTTTGGCTGACCTCTGCCTCGGCATGGGCCCGCCTCGAGACAACCGGGACGGCCCAAGGGGGACCCGATGGAAGCGATGCTGGGATTGCTGGGCTTCATAGCCCTGATCGAATTTGTCGCGGTCCCGGTCCTGTTTGTGTTGGTGCTGAGCGATCGCAGCCGGACCGCCCAGCGACTCGAAGCGCTGATGCGGCGCATCGCCACTCTGGAGGCGCGATTGGGGGGGACGGCCGCGCCAGCGGCCGCCGCGGCTCCTGCGCACGCGCCCGAAGCCGCCGTCACGACGCCTCCCGAGCCCGCTGCCGTGCCCGCGCCCGCGACGGTCGCGGCCCCGGCGTCCGCGCCGGCAAACCCGCCGACGCCGGTGCCCGTGGCCGCAGCGACGGCGGCCCCAACGCCGCCGAGGGTCAGCCTCGAGGAGCGGGTGATGCGCCGCTGGATCGTCTGGCTCGGCGGCGTGGCGCTCTGTCTCGGCGCTGGCTTCCTGGTGAAATATTCGGTGGATCAGGGCTATTTCGGCCCGGTGGCGCGCGTTGTCGCGGGCGCGATCCTGGGCTTGGCGCTCTGGGTCGCGAGCGAGGTGGCGCGGCGCGGCGATATAGGGAAGCCTGCCGACTTCGGCGGTCGGCCCGACGCGATTCCGCAGGCGCTCGCCGCCTCCGGCTCGGTCGCGCTGTTCGCGAGCGTCTACGGCGCTTATGCGCTTTACGACCTGCTCGGCCCATTGGCGGCCTTCGTGCTACTGGCGTTCGTGGCGGCGGCGACGGTGCTGCTCTCGCTGCTGCATGGCGCTGCAATGGCATGGCTCGGCCTCATCGGCGTCTATGTGGTGCCGGCGCTGGTGACAACACCGCATCCCTCGGCCGTGGGACTGCTGGGCTATGTGGGCATTGCCACCGCCGGAAGCATGGCACTGCTGCGCTGGCGCGGCTGGGTGTGGCTCGGCTGGGTCGCATTCGCAGGCGCGGCGACCTGGTCGCTGCTGGCCCTACTTGAATGGTCGGCGGACGAGCTGCGCTGGCCGTTGGGCTTGTTTCTGATGGCGCTGCCGGTGCTGTTCGTGCTGGTGGCGGATGCGGTCGGCGACTATGCGGAGGCGCGACTGCGCCGTCCCGCGGCATGGATTGCCTCCGGCTTTGCCGCGCTCACGATGTGGGCTCTGCTGGAGGGTGCCGACTATGACACGGTCATGCTCGGCATCGCGTTTGCACAGATCGCACTCCTGACCGCTCTCGCCTGGCGCTACCCACCCGTCGATCGGCTCGCCTGGATCGGCGCCGCGCTCGCCGCGATCGTAATCGCGTGCTGGCGTTTCGAAGCGGTGGATCGACCTGGTCGCGATTCGCTCCATCTGCTGCTCTTGCCGCCCGCGAGTGGCACTGGGTCTTACGTTCTGCTCGCGGCGCTCCTGGGTGTGCTCTACGGCTTTGGCGGATTCGCCTTGTTGTGGCGCGCGGCAAACCCCGCGCGCTGGGCGATCGTCTCGGCGGTGACACCGCTATTGCTGCTGATCGCGGCTTATTGGCGCCTCGAGCATTTTGCGCTGAGCCTGCCCTGGGCCGGTATTGCGCTGCTATTGGCGGCGTTGGCGCTGGCCGCGGTCGAGCGGTTGGCGCCGCACGGCGACGAGGAGCGGCACCGTCTGGCGCTCGCTGTCTACGCAGTTGCGATGACCGCTGCCGTGACCTTGGCGTTGACACTCACGCTGCGCGTGGGATGGCTTACCGTGGCGCTGGCGCTGGAGCTGCCGGCGCTCGCCGCCGTAAACCGCCGCGTGCCGAGCCCGGCTTTCAAACGAGTCGCCGCGATTCTGGCGGCAATCGTGCTGGTGCGGCTGTTGCTCAACCCGCAACTGCGCCACTACGCACTCGATGCGCGGCCGATCCTGAATGATCTGCTTTACCTCTATGGCGTGCCGTTGCTGTCGTTCCTGGCGGCGTCGCAGCTGTTCCGACTCGACGAGTCCGATCGGACGCGCTGGCTGCTCGACGGTGGAGCCGTCGCGCTGACGCTCGCTTTGGTCAGCGTCGAAATCCGCCATCTCGTTCACGGGGGCCGCCTCGTCGGCCCCTACGAATTGGGCGAGCAGGGGCTTTTCTCGACGGCATGGCTCGGTCTTGCGGTGTTGCTGATGCGCTACGGCTTCGGCCTGGCGCGTGTCGTGCGGGAATTCGCCTGGCGCTTCATGGCGGTCGTGGCGGCGATCAATATCGTGGTGATCTCGGCGCTGCTCGCCAATCCGCTGCTGGTGCCGATCGACGTCGGCCACAATCCGTTCTTCAACGCGCTTCTGCTCGCGTTCGGTGCGCCGGCATTGCTGGCCCTGTTCCTGGCGCATCCGCTGGCGCGACGGACGCATCCGGGAATCGGTGCGCTCTCGGGCGTGCTCGGTCTCGCGCTGGTGTTTCTGTACGTGACCATGCAGGTGCGGCACTGGTTCGTCGGACCGATCCTTGCCGAGGGCGAGCCCTCGGATGCTGAGTGGTATGCATACTCCGCGGTTTGGCTGGTCTACGGCGCGGCGCTGCTTGGTCTCGGCATCGTGCGCCAGGCACCGATGCTGCGGATCGCCGGCCTGGCGGTCGGCGGCATCGTCGCCGTCAAGGCCTTCATCTTCGACATGGCCGCGCTGACCGGGCTCTATCGCGCCGCGTCGTTCCTGGGTCTGGGCGCAAGCCTCATCGGTCTAGCCTATCTCTATCAACACCTTGTGGTGCGGTCGCGCGCGGTCAACGGCGCCGGCGCTTTTCCTTCCGACGGAACGCCCAAAGCACCAGCAGGGCCACCACCGCCAGGGTAAGCCCCGCGGGAAGCCCGAGGATCGTCGTCGACAAGGGATCCCAGGCCCAAGCAGCGATGCTCTCAAGCGGTGCGCGGATCGCGAGCAGACTTTCCCGGTCGATGCGCTGCCAAAGCTCGCCGATCTCCGAGGCCTGATAATGGCCCGTGTCATAAAAGCCCCAGAGATCGTTGCCCGCGGCAACGATCGCGAGGAGGAGGATGATCCAACCGATGACGCGCCCAAGCACCATCCGAACCCCCCGGAGTCTCGGCGCTGATACGTCCGAACACCCCCGAAGGGTGCTCGGGCGTGACTTAGCTTAGGTAGGGCGGCGGCCGTCCGCAACGGAATTGCGCGCGAGCTTCAAGGCCGGTAGGCTCGCGCCACTTCGAGGGTGCAAACCCCTCGGGACGGAGGGGTGGCCGAGCGGCTGAAGGCGCACGCTTGGAAAGCGTGTTTACGGGCAACCGTAACGAGGGTTCGAATCCCTCTCCCTCCGCCAGCTTTTCATATGGTGAGACGGCACAGTGTCACACTGGGTATGCCTCCGCGGATTGAGGCCACATTTCCGTGGCTTGCGGGCTTGTAAGCTTTCGTTGCCGTCGTCTGAGACGCCCTCAATGCGGTCAACGCGCGGGATCGTGCGCGAAAGTCTCCTAGCGCAGTTTGAGTGGTACGACGAGCCGCGCCGATGTGATTCTTTGTCCGCGCAAAATTGGAACGTTGCGCGTGTCGGTCTTATTGACAACATGAATGACCCTACCCGACGCAAAAGAAAGGGCCGCGGGAACCCACGCCAACCCACCGTAGACACGTGAGAAGGTCGCTTCCCATATCTGGGGTAGCCGAAGCCCCCGGCGCGGCGTCGTCCAAATCGCGCATGGTATGGGCGAGCATATCGGGCGGTATGTCGGAGCGATCGAAGTTCTGATATCCGCGAGTTTCACCGTGTACGGCAATGATCACCGCGGACATGGCCGTACTTCGCCCTCGGCCAAACATTTCGGAGCGGTTCGGACTCGGCTGTTTCGCCAATGTCCGCTAAAGGTCTGCCCTTGCGCCGCGAGCGGAATTCATTCCCCATCTCAGTATCGCTACGGCGATAGGCACGCTGAGGACGCACCTATAGGATGGCGATTCGTGCGGATTATCTCTGAAAATACCTTCCTAGGTTGCAGGACCAGCCGGATGCGGACCTCGCGCCGCGGCGGCGCTGCACTCGCGCAGTCGGGGGAACTAGCTCATGGGCCTTCAGGGCGCGCGTCTATCTGCAGCGATCCGACAGCAAGACAGAAGCGGTCTACCTCGGGGAGATCGAGCTCGAGGTACGCCCCATTCGCAAGGGCCGCGCCAGCTTCATGCACGAGGGGAGAATCGAAATCGGCCACATCGACACCGTGGCGCCGCCCGATTGGGACGAAATCGGCGTGGTTCCGACCATCTACGTCGTGCAAAGGCAGCAAACCTGAAAGCGAAACGTCAAGTTTCGGCAGTGATGACCCTGCTTGAATGATTGAGCCCGACATAGCCGAGGCGCCGATGCAGCTCGATGTCGTCATCGAGATACCACGGTGGAATTTTCTCAAGCGAGGCTCCAGAGGGCGGGTGGATTTTGTCTCACCGCTTCCCTGCCCCTTTAACTATGGATCTGTGCGCGCGTATATTGGCAGCGACGGCGATTTTCTAGACGCGATTGTGCTGGGTCCGCGGCTGGTACGCGGTGCACGTGTGAGGGTGCGCGTTCATGGCGCAATTGGGTTGATTGATCGCGACATGTACGACGACAAGCTCGTTTGTAGCCGTGAGCCGCTGCGGTGGTGGGACCGCCGAATGGTATTGTTCTGTATGCACATTTACGGGTGGCTCAAGTGGATGCTGAACCGTTACAGATACCGTCCTGGACGTACGGTCTGCGACGGCTGGAAGGACGCGCAATGTGCGATTGCGCGAGCGCGTCCGTGCCAGGATGAAACGAGCATGCAACCAAGCGTGCCATTCTAAGAGCGAGCCCAGCTATGCCCCAGCGTGCAATGTCCATTGCGAGATTTTCGAGGTCTACCGCGGTCCGTAAGGGGTCAAGAACAGTAGTCGCCGCCTTTCCGGACCACGTCCGCTTATTGGCGACAATGAGACTTTGACTGGCGCAGTGTGAAGGACCGTTTGGTGCCGATACTGCTGCAAAAACCCTTTGGGCTGCGAAATGCGCAAGATTGATTCGTCCGCGACGCTCCGGCAAACACAAGATGATTCAAAAATTCGGCCGTCTCTGAACAAACATTGCGCTGCCGGGCGACCTGGCCGACTTTTGCGGCACTATCTGCCAAAAGCTGTCATCCGCCTATGTCACTCTGTCACGTCATCGGCGCTGACCAGGATATTGGGACCCTCCCGTAGCGTGGTTGATCGCGGCCTATCTCAGCGTCAAGCCCAAGAGCCGGCGCCAGCGCGATCTTGGTAAGCTGCTGACAATGTTCGACAGGAATGGTCAGATCGAGTGATCAGGTTGCTCTGGTAGTTGGGCGGGTGTTACTGTGCCTTTATGGCTGTACGGGGCGGAAGATGCAGCGTGTGGCCATCCTGGGAATAATCGCCACAGCTCTCCTTCTGGGGTGCACGCCTTATTCGCCATGGCGACTGCACGAGGCCACAGCGGACCAGCTAAAATTGCTAAACACTGCTGACTTGTGCGACGCGCTCCACGATGACGCCCTTCCTAACGTCGTCCAGGAACTCAAGCGCCGCGGCGCCCTAACCGCCGAGGACGGGAAGCTCCTCCTGGCACATCAGGAGGAGATCTCGATTGGCTTGAGCGAGTGCGCACTGCGTTTGGTGTGGGGTTCACCCCTACAGATCAATCACACCGTTGTGGCTGGTGGAGATCATGCACAATACGTCTTTGGCCCTTGCGATTGGGGCGACTGCATCTCGAACCGTTTTGCAGATGTCGAAAACGGAAGGGTGACAGCGTTTCAAGATTGAACGTCCGTCAGTTTGGTCGGCTACCAGGGCGCCTTCGGGCGCCCTTTGTGTTTTCCGGGATGCTGATAGCATCTAACATCTCCGTCCCAATGCGAGCTGACAGTGCGCCGCTCAGAGCGGATCATCGACGGTCGTCGGAGGGATGTCCGCTGTGAGTCTGCTTTTCACTTGAAAACAGACATCGTCTCTTGGTCGGGCGAAAATTTCAAAACTCGCGCGGTTCGGAAATACGAAGCCAAAATCTTATCGGGGTGGGTCCCTGTCCCGCCGTTTTCCCAGAGCACACCGTAGATGCGCACGGTGGAAATGAAACTGTCTTTCTCTACCCTGCCACCAGGGACGCTTGCTAACTGCGCTGAGAGTGAGCGACTGGCATCATCTATGGACGTCGAAAAAATTACTTCCGATTTGGTATGCGCTTTCGGACGCGGTACTCAGTCGCACCCCTCAGCTTGGTCGCGGAGCGAGAATCCGGATTTCGAAGCGCATTTTCGACCCCGCGTGACGCTCTCAGATCGAGAGGCGGTAAAGCGAATTCAGGGGACACTGGAAGCGCAGGCAGATTTGTCGATTCTCAAGCCTGCTGGATGGTTCTTTTATCCTGGCGGCGGGGGTTTTCGTATAGATATTCCGAATATAGTTGCCTGGTTGATTTCTGAAGCCTCAATTCATGATGCGGCACAAGTTGTCACGGCCTTTGCTGAGTTTATCAAGCGGAACGAGGTAATAGGATTCTATGCGTGCGCCGCCGCCGGTCTTTCCGTGGATTCGCCCGTCGAATTTGGAAACGGGGTAAGTATTGTGCCGTTCGAGAGTTTACCCCCCTCCTATGGACGCGGGTACGTACGTGAACAATTTATAAATCCGGCTGGTATCCCGCTCTTACCACCGCTGGCGGTTCTGACGATTCCATTCCGTCAGTCGCCAGCTATTGTCCAAATGGAGGGCGGCGAGGCGCCGAAAAACACAACTCTCTCAGAGACAGCCGCGGAGTCCCAAACTCTATTTCTGGACACATTGCGGTGCTTAAGCTTGGTCGGACCGCGCCATGTGGCCCCTCTGGGCTATTGGAATCAAATTGCTACACCAGGTGCGCCAAACTTCGGCGCCAGCGTCAGTAATTTTGCTACACCGAGTTTTTGGGTTCGAGTCCGGCCACCGCTTCCGCTTGATCTTGTTGACGCACGTCAACTCGTGGATGCGTTTTTTCAACTGAGTCCGAAATTTCGTGCCGAGCTGCGAATCTCCTCAGATAGACTAAACAACGCGCTGGGCGAATCTAATCCCGTCGATAAGGCAATTGACCTGGGTATTGCACTCGAAGCCCTTTTGTTGCACGGACTGGGCGCGAACAGGGGTGAATTAAGGTTCCGCCTTGCGCTTTACGGTGCGGCTTTGATAGGGGGATCGCCTTCGGAAAAAATGGCAAACTTCAAGCTGCTGCGAAAGTTATATGACCTCCGATCGGGCGCAGTTCATTCTGGATCTCTTCAAACATCGGGCGACCCCCAAAAGATTTTGACCGAAGGGAGCACCATGTGCTCGACCCTGATCAGAAAATTGATCGACCTTAAAGCATGGCCA
>Ga0335079_10009634_pt1 | contig 10995 bp, 10 predicted proteins | sample Lox_Sample_33_FD_206719 | JGI IMG/M metagenome (GOLD analysis project Ga0335079, IMG submission 206719) | Soil microbial communities from Loxahatchee National Wildlife Refuge, Florida, United States - Lox_Sample_3.3 | ecosystem: Environmental > Terrestrial > Soil > Wetlands | place: USA... | reverse complement strand
AGCCGATGTCGAGGCAAACCTGGCCAGTCACGTCGATGGCGAAATGCTGGAGCGCGGCGGCGAGCTTGAGACCGCCGCGGCTGACGTACGGAGGCCGCGCGAGCACTTCCACGGCGGCGTCCGGCATCACGGCCTGGCCGGGCTTGGCCGCTTTCTGACCATTGAGAAGCACCTCACCGGCCATGATCAAGGCCTGCGCCTTCTCGCGCGAATCCGCCAGGCCGCGGTCGACCAGCAGGCGGTCGAGCCGGATTTTCATGACTTGCGTCGGAGGATGAGATCGGCGAGTTCCTCGAGACCGGCCGCGGCCGGACCGAACGGCTGCAAGACCGCGTGGGCGCGGGCGCATTGTTCCTCGGCCATGCGGCGGGAAGCCTCGAGACCATAGACGGCTGGGAAGGTGATCTTGTGCTGCTGGGCGTCCTTACCGGCGGTTTTGCCGAGGGCTTCGGAGGATTGCTCGACGTCGAGGATATCGTCCACGATCTGGAACGCCAGGCCGATGTGCTCGCCGTAGCAGGAGAGCGCTTCGTATTGCCCGCCGGTGGCGCCGGCGCAGATGGCGCCCAGGCGCAGGCTGGCGCGCAGCAAGGCGCCGGTTTTGGCGCGGTGGATGGTTTCGAGCAGGAGCGCGTCGGGCGGCTTGCCCTCGCCTTCGAGATCGGCCACCTGGCCGCCGATCATGCCGCCGACGGTTCCGGCGGCCGCGCCGAGCTCCGCAACGAGCCGGGTCCTGCGATCGGGCGACAGATCGAGGTTGGCGAGCACCTGAAACGCGAGGGTGAGCAGGGCGTCGCCCGCGAGGATGGCCATGGCCTCGCCGAACACTTTGTGGTTGGTGAGCTTGCCGCGGCGGTAGTCGTCATTATCGAGGGCGGGCAGGTCGTCATGAATGAGCGAATAGGTATGGACCAGTTCGAGCGAGCAGGCGGCCGCGACCACTGACTTGGGAGCTTCGCCGATGGTTCGCGCAGCTTCGAGGCACAGAATCGGCCGGATGCGTTTGCCGCCGGCAAACAGGCTGTAGCGCATGGCGCGGTGAATGGTTTCGGGCGGCGCCGTTTCGGGCGGGACCAACCGGTCGAGCTCGGCGTCCACGCGCTGCTGGTATTCGCGCAAATCGATCATTTGGTGGAATTGTCCGGGCGGAACGGCTCCGGCTGGATTTTGCCTTCCTTCCGGATCAGGATTTCGACGCGCGATTCGGCCTCTTCGAGCTGCTTGCGGCAGGCGTCGCTCAAGCCCATGCCGCGCTCAAACAGCTCGAGGGACTTTTCGAGCGGAAGGTCTCCCGCCTCCAATTGCTTGACGACTTTATCGAGCTCATCGAGGCACGTCTCGAATGACTCGGCCGGCTTGGCGTCCGGGTTCTCCGCCATGCACGTATTCTAACAGGCATGTTTTGGGGACACTACGGCTGAAGAGGAGGCAGGCGGCGGGGGCCGCGGGAGTAATAAGAGTTTAAGGACTCTAAATATTCATATTGGCACGCCCGGTGCTATGCTGAGGGTGGCGAACCCGAACCGGTGTGACTGGTAACGGCAACGGGTCCTACGGGAAAGGAGGTGTGCGATGGTCACCTGGATAGTGGTGGTGGTTGCAGCAATCGTGCTCGGTTTCGGTTTGCTGCGAGCAGTTCGCGCGTACCTGGAGACCCGAGGCGTCCGGGTGGTGACATGCGTGGAAAACCGGCGGCCGGCGGCGATTACGGTGGCAGCGTGGCGGGCCGCGTTCACCGAGCCTTTCGGCCGTCGCGATCTGCGGGTTGAGCAGTGTTCGCGGTGGCCTGCCTGGAGCGGCTGCGCGCAAACCTGCCTGAAGGAAGTTCGCGAAGCGCCGCGCGCGACCCGGGTGGAAGGGATTCTCAAAAACTGGTGCCAGTACAATACGTGCATCTGCTGCGGCGCGCCACTGGCGAGGACTCACGTGGGGGCACACCAACCGCACCTCATCGACCGGGACCTGCGAATCTTCGAATGGAAAGAGATTCCGCTGGAAGACATTGCCGAGAAATTGCGGCAATGTGAACCGGTTTGCGAAACCTGTGTGGACGCGGAAACGCGCACCTGGTAGGCCGGTTTCGTGATCGCGTCCGGCGATTGCAGATCCGTCGAGGCGCTTCCTGTTTAGCCGACGAGGGCGAGGAAGGCTTTGGCGGCGTGGCTGAGCGCACGGCGGGTGGGATAGACGAGGCGGATTTTGCGCTCGAGATGCATCTCTTTGACCCGGACTTCGCATAAGGTCTTCTGCTCGATTTCCTGCTCGACACACATGCGGGGGAGAAAGGCGACGCCGAGATTGTTCTGCACCAGCTTGCGGATGGTCTCGATGGTGGGCATTTCGATATCGATGAGCAGCGGCACCTTGCGTTCGCGGAAGGTGCGGACGACGACCTCGCGGTAGGGTGAAACCACATTGTGGGCGATGAAAGTCTCGTTGCCGAGATCGTCGATGGAGACGGCCTTGCGATTGGCGAGCCGGTGACCGGGGGAGACGACGAACGCGAGCGAATCGGAATAGATGATTTTGGTTTTGAGGCGCTCGTCGGCGGGATCGTAACTGATGACGCCCAGCTCGAGGTTGCCATCGAGCAGCTCGTTGGGGATGTGGCTGGAGAGACTGCGGCGAACTGTCACTTTAATTTTGGGGTAGAGTGCGCGATAGCGCTCGATGTGGCGCAGCAGGTAGAGGGTGGCGGATTCATTGGCGCCGATGACGAGGCGGCCGGCGGAATTGTCGCGCAACTCGGCGAGGGAATTGTCGAGTTCCTGCTGGAGGCTCTGGAAGCGGCGCGCGTATTCGAGGATTTTGCGGCCGGCGTCGGTGAGGATCAGCTCCTTGCCAGAGCGATCGATCAGCTTTTCTCCAAGCTCCTGCTCGAGGCGCTGCACGGCGAGCGAGACGGCAGGCTGCGTGCGGAGTAGCTTTTCGGCGGCGCGGGAGAAGCTCTTCTCCGTGGCGACGGTGAAGAAGACTTGGAGGGAGTAGAGTTCCATGGGTCAAGACACGCCCGGCGACAAGATCCGGAACGGACGCAAGCGTCGCCGGCGCCACTGACTATAACACAGGTTAATATCTACCACGAATATTATAAATTTGCCAAATCCAAGCGGCGTCTCCATAATGGCTGCTATCGGTGAAATCAGATGAGCAACCGCGTATACATTTTTGATACGACGCTGCGGGATGGCGAGCAATCGCCAGGATGCAGCATGACGGTGCCGGAGAAATTGCGCATGGCGCGCAAGCTTGCCGAGCTTGGTGTGGATGTGATGGAAGCCGGGTTTCCGATCGCTTCGGAGGGCGATTTCGAGGCGGTGGGGGCGGTCAGCCGCGAGTTTCCGTGGATGCATGTGGCGGCGCTGGCGCGCTGCTGCACGCTGGATGTGGAGCGGGCCGCCGAAGCGCTCGAGCACGCGCGGAGGCCGCGTATCCATACATTTATTGCGACCAGCGAGATTCACCTGAAATACAAGCTGAAGAAATCGCAGCAGCAGGTGCTGGACGAAGCGATGGCCGCGGTCGAATTGGCGCGGCGTCATGTGGACGATGTCGAGTTTTCGGCCGAGGACGGCTCGCGGACCGATCCGGACTTTCTGGAAACGATTTCGAAGGCGGTGGTGGCGGCAGGAGCGCGTACGGTGAACATCCCGGACACAGTCGGGTTTTCGACTCCGGTTGAATACGGACGCATCATCGGGCGGGTGGTGAAGGCGTTGGGCGATTGCGCGGTGGTGAGCGTGCACTGCCACGACGATCTCGGGCTGGCGGTGCCGAATTCGCTAGCGGCGATCGAGGCGGGGGCGCGGCAGATCGAGTGCACGATTAACGGGATCGGCGAGCGGGCAGGGAACACCTCGCTCGAAGAGATCGTCATGATCTTGAAGACGCGGCCGGATTGCTATCCGTACCACACGGGAATTCACACGGAGCATCTCTATTCGGCCAGCCAGATGCTGAGCTCGATCATCACGTTCGGGCCGCAACCGAACAAGGCGATTGTGGGCCGGAACGCGTTCGCGCACGAGGCGGGCATACACCAGGACGGATATCTGAAAGAGAAATCGACTTACGAGATCATCGATCCGCGGTCGGTGGGAGTTCCGGAAGGAAAGCTGGTTCTAGGCAAGCACAGCGGACGCCACGCCCTGTTGAAGCGGTGCCAGGATCTGGGATTCGATTTGAACCGCGAAGAACTGGACGGGCTGTATCATCGATTCACGGCGGTAGCCGACCAGCGCAAGAAAGGGCTCATGGACGAGGAGATCACCGAGCTGATCCACCAAGGCCAAGCGGCCGCGCGCGTGGCGGCGGACTAACGAATGAACTTGAACATCCTGGTTCTTCCTGGCGACGGGATTGGCACCGAAGTCACGCGCGAAGCCGTGCGCGTGCTGCGCCACGTCGCGGATAAATGGAATCACACGGTGAAGGTGACGGAAGGGCTGTTGGGGGGGATTGCGATCCACAAGACCGGGAACCCGTTTCCTCCGGAGACCGAACGGCTGGCGGCCGACGCCGATGCCACCTTGATGGGCGCGGTGGGGCTGCCGGAGTTCGACAACGTGCCGCCGGATAAGCGGCCGGAGAAGGGGCTGCTGGGAATTCGCAAGGCGCTGGGCGTGTACGCCAACCTGCGGCCGGTGCGGGCCTATGCGTCGATGCTGGATTCGTCACCGTTGAAGAACCACCTGGTGGAAGGGACCGATATGATTATCGTCCGCGAACTGACGGGCGGAATCTATTACGGGACTCCGCGCGGCATTACCGAAAGCGGCGCGGAAATGCGGGCAGTCAATACCATGACCTACACGCGCTCGGAAATCGAGCGCGTGGCCCGCATGGCATTTCGTCTGGCGCGGGCGCGGCGCAAGAAGGTGACGTCGGTCGATAAATCGAACGTGCTGGAGAATTCGCAGCTCTGGCGGCGGGTGGTGACGGAAATCGCGAAGGAATTTCCGGACGTGGCGTTGGATCATATCCTGGTGGACAACTGCGCCATGCAGCTCATCCTCAATCCGCGGCATTTCGATGTTTTGCTGACCGAAAACATGTTTGGCGATATTCTCAGCGACGAAGGGGCAGTGCTGGCGGGGTCGATCGGGATGCTGCCGTCGGCGTCGATTGGAGATCAGAAGCCGTCGGGCGCGTGGGTGGGGCTGTATGAGCCGGTGCACGGCTCGGCTCCGGATATTGCGGGGCAGAACAAGGCGAACCCGCTAGGCGCGATCGGGTCAGTGGCGGCCATGCTAGCCTACAGTTTTAGTTTGAAGAAGGAAGCCTCGGCCGTGGAAGAGGCGATTGAAGGGGTTTTGAAGAGCGGGAAGGTGACCGCGGACTTGCGTCCGGCGGGGAAGCCCGCCACCACGGAAGAAGTGGGCGCGGCGGTGTGCGCGGCGATTTAGCAGGGCCGCCGAGTGGGCAGACCATCGGTTGTGTGGTCTGCCGAAGCGGCAGGCGACAAAAACCGATCGCCCGCCCCACTGTTACTCTTACTGATAGTGGCAATGCCACTGCTTCTGCTGGAATATAAACTTATGGCTCGTACCATCATTGAAAAACTCTGGGATTCGCATGTTGTCTATGAGCAGCCGGGGGCGCCCGCGCTGATTTATATCGATCTGCATTTGACGCATGAAGTCACGTCGGCGCAGGCGTTTCAGGGGCTGCGCGACCGCGGGCTGAAGGTGCGCCGACCGGATCTGACGCTGGCGACGGCGGATCACAGCATTCCGTCGACGGACCGCTCGCTGCCGATTGTCGACGAGCTGGGGCGCAAGCAGATCGAACAGCTCGAAAAGAACTGCAAGGAATTCGGCATTCCGTATTACGGGATTCACAGCGACCGCCAGGGGATCGTACACGTGATCGGGCCGGAGCTCGGGCTGACGCAACCGGGCATGACCGTGGTCTGCGGCGACAGCCACACGGCCACGCACGGAGCGTTCGGCGCGCTGGCGTTCGGCATCGGCACGAGCCAGGTGGAACACGTGCTCGCCACGCAGTGCCTGCTGCAGATGAAATCGAAGACCTACCAGGTGCAGGTGAACGGGTCTCTCAGGAAAGGTGTCGCGGCGAAGGATATCATTCTGGCGCTGATTGCAAAGATTGGGATCGGCGGCGGCACGGGCTGCGTGTTCGAGTACACCGGCAGCGCGATTCGGGCGCTTTCGATGGAAGAGCGGATGACGGTGTGCAACATGTCGATCGAAGGCGGCGCGCGCGCGGGGCTGGTGGCGCCGGACGATACGACTTTTCAATATTTGCACGGGCGGCCGCATGCGCCGAAGGGCGCGGACTGGGATGCCGCCGTGGCGCGGTGGAAACAGCTTCCGACTGACGAAGGCGCGCGGTACGACCGGTCGGTGACGATCGAGGCCGATGAACTGGAGCCGATGATCACGTTCGGGACCAACCCGGGGATGGGGGTGCCGATCAGCGCGCCGGTGCCGGCGCCATCGCAGATCGCGGACCCGGGCGCGCGGGCCGATTTGGAAAAAGCGCTGAAGTACATGAACCTCGAGGGCGGAAAGCCGCTGCTGGGGCATCCGGTGAATGTCGTATTTATCGGAAGCTGCACGAATTCGCGGATCTCGGATTTGCGCACGGCGGCGGGCGTTTTGAAAGGCCGCAAGGTGAGCCCGAAGGTACGGGTGCTGGTGGTGCCGGGGTCGCAGGAAGTGAAGCGGCAGGCGGCGGCCGAGGGACTGCCGGAAATTTTCCGCGCGGCGGGCGCAGACTATCGCGAGCCGGGCTGTTCCATGTGCCTGGCGATGAACGGCGACATGGTCGAGCCAGGGCAGTACAGCGTCTCGACGAGCAATCGCAATTTCGAGGGACGGCAAGGGCCCGGAGCGCGGACGTTTCTGGCGAGCCCGCTCACCGCGGCGGCGAGCGCGATTACGGGCGTAGTGACGGACGTGAGGACGCTGCTATGAAATTCGAGAAAATTGTCAGCCGTATGGTGCCGATGCCGGCGACCAACGTCGATACCGACCAGATCATTCCGGCGCGTTTCCTGAAGACGATCAGCAAGGAAGGGTTGGGCGCGAACCTGTTCTGCGACTGGCGTTATGATGCCCAAGGCAAGCCGAAGCCCGATTTCATCCTCAACCAGCCGCGCGCGCAAGGAGCGCAGGTTTTGCTGGCAGGAGATAATTTCGGGTGCGGCAGCTCGCGCGAGCATGCGCCGTGGGCGCTGACGCAGTTCGGATTCCGGGCGGTGATCAGTACCTCGTTCGCCGACATCTTTCGGGGGAACTCGCTGAAGAACGGTCTGCTTCCGGTGATCGTGCCGGCGGATGTGCATGCGGAGCTGTTCCGGGCGATAGAGAAGGATCCGGACGCGAAGGTGACGATTGATCTGGCGCGGCAGACGCTGACGACGCCGGGGGGACGCGAAGTGGAATTTCCGGTGGACGGCTTCTCGAAGCACTGTCTGCTGGAGGGCGTCGACGAGCTTGGCTACATGCTGCAGAACGAGGCGAAGATCGCGGCGTTTGAAGCGAAGCGGGTGGGGTCGATCAATACCCTCGCGTGATCGCGGGCTCTGCTTATGGAAGAACTCGCGCTCCTTCGCCCGCCGGCGTGCCTGGAGCGGATTCTTCAGCGAACCTCCGAGATCGGCTTCGCGATGGCGTCGGAGACGCGAACGGGCGCAATCCTTCGCGCGCTAGCCGCCTCGAAACCCGCCGGGCGTTTGCTTGAACTCGGCACAGGGACAGGCGTCGGCACCGCGTGGTTGCGGGACGGCATGGATTCGTTGTCGCAATTGATCAGCGTCGATCCCGATGCCGCGGTCCAGAGAGTCGCACGTGACGCATTTGCAGGCGATCCCCGAGTGGTGCTGCTGACGGAAGATGCAGACTCCTTTCTGAGCCGGCAGCCCCACGCCAGTTTCGATCTCGTGTTCGCGGACGCAATGGCCGGAAAATACGAGAATTTGGAAAAGGCCCTCGCGGTAGTCCGTGCCGGCGGGTTCTATATCGTCGACGATTTACTCCCGCAGGCAAACTGGCCGGATGGCCACGCGCCCAGAGTCCCGGCGCTGATTCGGGAACTGACCGCACATCCGGAGTTCACAGCGGTACCGATTGAGTGGGCGAGCGGCCTGGTTGTGGCAGTGCGGACCAGCCCAAGCATTCCTTCCCGATGGTGACGTGCGATTGAAGTACCATTCGCACGGCTTTTGGTATTCCCGATCGATGGCGCGGCAAGCACGGCTGACACACCGTGGGTCAATCTGTGTGGCGCGCCGGTCCTGAGCCTTCTCCTCATCCCGTACAATTGTCTGGACAGGAGGAGGCAGACTTGAAGACGCGATCCCGGACGACCCGCCGCCAGATGCTCGCGACCACGTTCGCCACACCGCTCGCGGTGTTGGCGGATTCCAAGGGTGGTCGCAGCGCGGCTTCCCCGCCCAATATCCTGTTCATCCTGGCGGACGATTTTGGCTACGCCGACCTCTCCTGCTACGGGCGCCCCGATTACACCACCCCCAATATCGACCGCCTCGCGGCGGAAGGCGTGAAGTTTCTGCAGGCCTACGCCAACTCGGCGGTCTGCACGGCCAGCCGTGTGGCGCTCATCACCGGCCGCTATCAATACCGGCTGCCGATCGGGCTCGAAGAACCTCTGACCTCCCGGGAGGTGGGCATACCGCCCGAGCACCCGACCATTCCGTCGCTGCTGCGGAAGGCCGGCTATGGCACCACGCTCATCGGAAAATGGCACTTGGGCCCGCTGCCCAAATACGGGCCGCTGCAAAGCGGCTACGATCATTTCTGGGGTTTCCGCGGCGGCGCTCTCGACTATTTCACGCACAAATCCGGCGGCGCCGAATCTGACACCGATGACCTATGGGACGATGACGTCAAAATTCACCAGAACGGCTATCTCACTGACTTGCTCGCCGGGCAGGCCATCCAATCCATCAACGGCTACCTCAAACAGCGCAAGCCATTTTTCATCAGCCTGCATTTCAATGCGCCGCACTGGCCTTGGGAGAGTCCGGGCGACGAAGCCGTCGCGCAGAAGCTTCCGGCTCTAAACACGTTTGACGCGGGCACGATTAAAACCTATGCGCGGATGGTAGGCGAGATGGACTTGCAGGTGGGCCGCATCTTGAAGGCGCTCGATGCCGCTGGCGCCGCGCGCAACACCATCGTCGTGTTTACCAGCGACAACGGAGGCGAGCGCTTCTCCGACACCTGGCCCTTCACCGGGAAAAAGACCGAGCTCCTGGAAGGCGGGTTGCGAATTCCGGCGCTCGTGCGCTGGCCGGGTCATATCAAGCCGCGCAGCACCACCAACCAGGTCGCGATGACCATGGACTGGCTGCCGACGCTCGTTGCGGCCGCCGGCGCGCAGACCGATCCCGCGTATCCGCCGGATGGCATCAACCTGCTGCCGTTCCTGACGGGAAATGCGCCGCTCATGCCGCGGCGCGTGTATTGGCGCTACCGTTCGAATGCCCAGCAGGCGGTTCGCGACGGCGATATGAAATACCTGAAGATCAACGACAACACGTTCCTGTTCAATGTGGTCGAAGATCCGTTGGAACGCGCCAATCTGAAGGGCCGCGAGCCGGACGTCTATCAGCGGCTCGTGCAGGATTACAACGAGTGGCAGGCCAGCATGCTGGCGCTGGACCCGGCGGCCAACACGGCCGGTTTCCATCCCAACCAGCTTGCCGATCACTACAGTCCTGAGCCGGTTTCGCCGGGGCCAGGCAGGGGGCCTCGCCGGGGCACCGGCACGCCACCCCGGTAACCGGAATTGTCAGTATTCGTAGGGATCCACCGCGACTGCGCCACTCCGGCGCGGCGATCGCGGCATCACAGGCGCAGTGACCAACGCAAAAGGCGCATCGGGATCGTCCTCGTCTTCCCGTTTGTTGGCCGGCTGAACCGCCCTGTGGATCCGAATCCAAAGCCGCGCGACATCTACGGCGATTGCTCGACGAGCTCTGGCGCGAAGCCGCTCCAGTTGCGACGGACGGATGTCGGGCAGTGGGTTCATCGCCGCTACGCTATCACTTCCGTCAGCCGGTAGGAAGCGGGACGGCCTTCATGGCCGTCAGTTCCGCCGGTATGATCCCAACTCGATACGCCGAATTTACCGATTCGGGTGCTAGCCTAAAGCATGTGAGCGCGGCGGTGCGCGCCGACGCTGAGGATTTCTTTATGCGGCTCAAAACCATCCTACTTCTAGTTGTCGTGGCGCTCGGCGCCTCCGGGCAGGCTTTGAAAATGAGTCCCCTGCCAAATCCATCGGGCGCGGAAAGTCTTCAAGCCCATTGGGGCGTGGCTTCCGATGGGAGCCCACTGTTGAGCTGGCTCGAAAAATCGAAGGACGGCTCGCTCACCCTGCGCTATGCGATTCGGCGTGGCGCGCAATGGTCCGAGCCGCGCACAATTGTTGCGAATCGACAGTTCTTCCGGCAGCCCGCGGAGTCGCCGTCGGTGATTTCGTTTCCGAATGGGTCGTTATTGGCGGAATGGGTCGAAGTGCCACCGGGATCGGGGGAAGCGGAAAACCTGTATGTCTCCGCTTCCAAAAATGGAACGCAGTGGACGGCTCCCGTGATGGCCCATAAGGACAGGAGCCCCGTCCAGCATGCGTTGGCCTCCATGAGTGTGAGCGGCGACGATGAAGCATCCCTTGTCTGGCTGGAAGCCCTGAAAGGAGAAGACGCTCCGTCCGCGCTGAAGAGGACCGTGGTCAACAGCAATGGCGCGGTCGTGAAAGAGGAAACGCTGGACTCCGACGTTTGCACCTGCTGCCCGACCAGTATTGTGAAGACCGCGAAGGGACTGCTGGTCGCCTACCGCGACCATAGTCCGCAGGACATTCGCGACATCGGGGTGATTCGTTTCGAAAACGGCCGCTGGCAGCCTTCGCGGATCCTCAACCCGGACAAATGGGAGATCAATGCGTGCCCGGTCAACGGAGCGGCGGCGGCCGCAAAGAACAACCGGGTGGCAATCGCCTGGT
>Ga0335079_10009632_pt1 | contig 11000 bp, 11 predicted proteins | sample Lox_Sample_33_FD_206719 | JGI IMG/M metagenome (GOLD analysis project Ga0335079, IMG submission 206719) | Soil microbial communities from Loxahatchee National Wildlife Refuge, Florida, United States - Lox_Sample_3.3 | ecosystem: Environmental > Terrestrial > Soil > Wetlands | place: USA... | reverse complement strand
CGATCGAGACCCTCTGGGATGTGACCACCGCCATCACCGCCTATGCTCGCAACGTGCCCCATAGCGATCGCAGGATCGAGCTGGAGCGCGAGGCCGGTCGGCTGATGCAACTCGCTGCCTGAACGCCAGACCCCGCAGTGGGAGACCGCTGTGGGGTCGTGGCGTCTTGAGCGCCTTCGCCGAGTTTTTGGGTGAATCGGCGACCGACGCAAGGACCGGTACTCTGGGGGCGTTATATAAAGCTTGCGCAGCCAAGCTTTGCGGATACCGGCGCAGCAGTGGGAAACACGCCGGCGCTCAGTACTCTGCCTTGCGAATTTGGGTGCATCGTTCATGTTTCGATGGTTGTGCTGCAACGCACGCGTTCGGCACGCACTTGGCTCTCGGCAAGGACGCACCGCTCGGGCGGCCTGTGCAGGTGGTAGGACGCATCGTACCGGTGCCCATCCTGGGCGGCCTTCACCACCAATACGTCCGGATCGCATAAACGGTAGGGACAACTTTGCCGAGATCGAGCAGGCCGCCTTCAGCCCGTCCAACATCGTGCCGGGTATCGGCTTCTCTCCGGACAAGATGCTGCAGGCTCGCATCTTCTCCTACGCCGACGCGCACCGCCATCGGCTCGGGACACACTACGAAGCGCTGCCGGTCAATGCGCCGAAATGCCCGGTCCATCACTATCACAAGGACGGGGCGATGCGGTTCTTCGCCAACAACCCGAATCCCGACGCCTACTACGAGCCTAACTCATTCGGCGGCCCGATCGAGCGGCCGGATGTAGCAGAGCCACCGTTGAAGATCTCCGGCGCCGCCGCCGAGCGCTACAACCACCGAGTCGGCAACGACGACTTCGGCCAGCCGCGCGCGCTCTTCAATCTGTTCGATGCGGGCCAGAAAAAGCGGCTGTTCTCGAACATCGCAGCCGCGATGGCCGCAGTTCCGGCCGCCATTGTCGAGCGTCAGCTGGCCCTCTTCGACAAGGTGCACCCCGATTATGGCGTCGGTGTGCGTGCAGCTTTGAAGGGGCAGGTATCGCAGCACGCGGCGGAGTAGCGACCGCATCCTCTGTGGCCGGTGCCGTTGCGCTCTACGGACGCAAACCCTTGATCTTCGCTGCGTGTGCAATAGAGTCCATTTTCGGAGTCCACGAAGATGAGACTCAGGAACGATGCAACTCTGGGGCGGCGATGGTTTGCCCGAAGCCGACTGCGCCTGCCGCGACATGAACGATAGGAGGACGAAAATGGCAACCGCAACCATAGCCGCAAAACCAGCGAAGCAACCGAAGCCGTTGCCCGCGCCTAACAGCGACTTCTACGAGGTTTATGAAACCTTGAACACCGAGGAACTCGCGACGGTGAAGCGGGTGCGCGCGTTCATGGAGGCCAAGGTGGCGCCCGTCATCACGAAATACTGGGTGGACGACGCCTTTCCCTTCGAGTTGCTCCCGGCAGTGAAGGAGCTCGGGATTGGTGGGCTTGCAATGCACGGCTATGGCTGCGCGGGTGGAAGCCTGGCTCTGCTAGGCTTTGTCCAAATGGAGATTGCACGCATCGACCCGTCATTCTCGACTTTCAACGGAGTGCACTGCGGCTTGGCGATGGGCTCCATCTACATCGACGGATCGGAAGAACAGAAGCAGAAGTGGCTGCCGCCGATGGCCCGATTCGAAAAGATCGGCTGCTTCGGTCTCACCGAGCCGCTCGTGGGTTCCGGCGTTTCCGGCGGCCTGACCACGACGGCAAAGCGCGAGGGCGACACCTGGATCCTCAACGGCGAGAAGCGGTGGATCGGCAACGCTCCGTGGTGCGATGTCTCCATCATCTGGGCGCGGGATCTCGCCGACAACCAAGTCAAGGGTTTCATCGTCGAGAACAAGACAACTCCCGGCTTCAGCGTCGAAAAGATCGAGCACAAGATAGCGCTCAGGGTCGTCCAGAACGGCCACATCACGTTGAGAGACGTTCGAGTGCCGGAAGCGAACCGCCTCCAGGGTGGCAACTCATTTCGCGACACCGCGAAGGTACTGAAGATGACACGCTACGCTGTTGCGTGGATGGCGACGGGATGTGCGATGGGCGCTTATGAAGCCGCGCTCAAATACGCGCAGGAGCGCATGCAATTCGGCAAGCCGATCGGCTCGTTCCAATTGGTGCAGGACTTACTCGCCAAAATGATTGCCAACATCACGGCCTCGCAGTGCCTGATCGTGCGCCAAGCGCAGCTTCACGCCGAAGGCAAGCTGACGGACGCCCATGCGGCGCTCGCCAAGGCGTTCGCCACGGCCAAGTGCCGCGAGACTGTCGCCTGGGCCCGCGAGGTGCTCGGCGGCAACGGCATCGTTGCCGACTACAAAGCAGCGCGGTTCTTTGCGGATTGCGAAGCGCTCTACTCCTACGAAGGCACGTATCAGATGCAGAATCTGATCGTCGGCAAGGCCGTCACGGGCCTCAGCGCCTTCGTGTGATGCGACGTGGCGGACGAGTGCTCTTCCCTGGTTTGCTCCATTTCAGACGGGACAAATGAACATGGCCTCAGCAACGGCAACGGTCACACCTTCGCCCGCAGCCACCGCGCCCGCGGCGCCGGCGGTAGCACTGACGCTCGCGAATGTCGTGTACGAGAAGAAGGGCGCCATCGCCTATGTAACGATCAATCGGCCCAAGGTGCTTAATGCCCTGAATACGCCGACTTGGCTCGACTTGCGAACTGCATTCGAGGATGCACGCTGCCGCGTCACCGTCGGCAAGCCGGTGATCGCGGCGGTCAACGGGTTTGCGCTCGGCGGTGGAGGAACCCAGCGTTTGCCGAGACTCGTTGGAAAGGGCCGCGCCCTGCAGCTCCTTCTCTCCGGAGAGATGATCAGCGCGCAGGAGGCCTATCGCATCGGGCTCGTCAACGAAATCGTTCCGGCCGCTGATCTTATTACGCGCGCCGAGGCTATCCTCAACGAGATCGCATCCAACGCCCCAATCGCTGTCAAGTTCGCGCTTGAGGCCGCGAATAAGGGGCTGGAGACGAGCCAGGGCGAAGGCCTGCTGCTCGAAGCTTCTTACTTCGGGCTCTGCGCCGCAACCGAAGACAAGAAGGAGGGCACGTCCGCCTTCCTCGAAAAGCGCGCACCCCGCTTCCGCGGGCGCTAAGGAAGTCCGCCGGTCATGTCAACTCGGGAGACACCAATGGCAAGCGACATCATTTTCTCCGGATTGAAGGTCGTGGACTTGGCGAGTTTCATCGCGGGTCCCAGTGCCGCAGTGATCTTGTCCGACTTTGGCGCCGATGTGATCAAGGTCGAACCGCCTGCCGGTGATCTCTGGAGAATGGCGCACAAGATACCGCCGCAGCCGCACGCGGAGGACGCGTATCCCTGGCACTTGGCCAACCGCAACAAGCGCGGCATCACGCTCGATCTGAAATCTCCGAGCTCTCCACAGGTCTTGGAGCGGCTGGTGAAGTGGACCGATGTCCTCATCGTCAACACGCCGCATCCCGCACGCAAGCGATTGAAGCTCGAATATGACGATGTCGCACAGTGGAATCCGCGTCTGATCTACGCGGATCTCACAGGCTTCGGCGAAAAAGGCCCGGACGCCGATCTTCCGGGATTCGACATCACGTCGTATTGGGCGCGAAGTGGATTGTTGTCCATGACGCGCGACGCTGGCGAGCCGCCGACTTGGCCGGTGGCCGGTAGCGGCGACAATGCGACCGCCGTTGGTCTCTATTCCGCGATTGTAACGGCGCTTTATCGTCGCGAGCGAACCGGCACGGGGTCTTATGTCACGACGTCGCTCCTCGCTGAAGGTGTGTGGTCGGCAAGCGTCTCGATCCAAGCGGCGCTGTGCCAGGCAAATTTCTTCGGGCTCCACGACCGAAAGCATCCCGCAAATGCCGCGCTCAATGTGTATCGCGCCTCGGATGGCACCTGGTTCGTTCTTATAGTCACGCCTGACAAGGTCGCCGCCGTGGCGAAAGCAATTGGCCGTGCGGATATTCTGACTGATCCGAGGTTCTCCGATCCGGCCCAGCTGGCGCAGAACAGGCCGCAGCTGAGCGCAATTCTCGACGAAATCTTCGGCTCGCAGCCGATGTCGCATTGGTACGAAGTCTTCAATGGCGTTCACGTCACGTTCGGCGCTGTGCGCGATCCTTATGAGGTCGTCAATGATCCACAGCTGCGGGCGAACGACATTGTTGTTCCGCTCGAAGGTGCGGGCGGCAAGCTGACCTCGACGATCAGCAGTCCCATTCAGGTGCATGGCGTCACTAAAGTGCGGGCAAAGCGCGCCCCCGCACTTGGAGAGCACAACGAACAGGTTCTTGAACTGCTCGGGTTCAGCGCGGCCGAAATCGACGGCTTGCACGCGAGCGGCGCTGTGCCGAGGGCAAAAGAACGCGCGGCAGCGGCCGTCGGATAGCTTGCACTGAACTATGCACGCGGAAAGCGTCGCTAGGTAGCTCGGGTGTTTCGGCAACAGATTTGGTAAGCGGCGAGGCGTACATGAAGGTGGCTACACAAACCGGGATGCTTTGGCGCGTTGCGAGCGCCCGCATGCCCACCAAATGGGGCATGTTCCACGCCATTGGGTTCGAGCGCGAGTTCGCGAACGGCATTCAGCGGGTCGAAACCGCGCTGGCCATTGTCATGCGCGATCCGACCCAGGACGCGCCCCTGCTGCGCATCCATTCGCAGTGCTTCACCGGCGAGGCGCTGGGCTCTCTGCGCTGCGATTGTGCCGACCAGCTTTCCATGGCCATGCGGACCATCGCAGAAGAAGGCCGCGGCCTGGTGATCTACGAGCATCAGGAGGGCCGTGGCATCGGCTTGATGGCGAAGCTGCAGGCGTATGAGCTGCAGGATGCGGGCATCGATACCGTCGAAGCCAATCATGCCCTTGGGTTCAAGGCGGACTGCAGGGACTTCAGCTTGCCCGCCGCGATCCTACGGGACCTCGGCGTCAGACGGGTTCGCCTTCTGACGAACAACCCTCGCAAGGCTCGTGCCTTGTCTGATGCCGGCATCGAGGTTGTCGCTCGGATTCCCTGCGAGGCTGCGCCGACCCCGTACTCCTTGGCGTATCTGCGGACCAAGAAGGAGAGAATGGGCCACGCACTCGGCCTTCGAGAGCGCGAAAGCACGGATCAGGCAGAAGTGCCGCGCGCGTCGAGCGACATGGTCGGCTCGCATGGCAGGGATGAGAGCCGAGCCTTCGAAATCGCCTGGCAAGCTCGCCGAGGCATCGAAGTCCAACTCTGACGCTGAAAGGAAAGACCATGGGCTCGCCCAAAATCCAAAGGATACCGAACACATGAACACCACATTCACTACGTCAGCGAAGATGTGGAACAAAAAAAACGAGAAGAACGCCGTCGCCGGCCGTATTTTCTTCCTCGATTTGGGAGCCGGCCGAGTGCTGTCTGCAAATCCCGACGGTTCCGATCTCAAAACGATCGTGGTGGAAGGCAGAAAGTGTCCGGATGGGTTGGCGGTCGATCTCGCGGCCGGGCATCTTTATTGGACCAACATGGGAAATTTCAAGGAGAACGACGGCTCGATTGTGCGTTCGGATCTCGACGGCCGAAACGTGATCACCATCGTTCCCCCAGGCGGCGTCTTTACTCCCAAGCAGATCCAGATCGAGAAGAAAACTGGAAAGCTCTACTGGTGCGACCGGGAAGGCATGCGCGTGATGCGCGCCAACCTCGATGGTTCCAACGTCGAGACGCTCGTCGACACGAGCCAGGGCGATCCCCGACCGGGTCCGGATGCAAAAAAGTGGTGCGTGGGCATCGTCGTCGACGTCGAGCGCGAAAAATTCTACTGGACGCAGAAAGGCGAAAGCAAATCGGGCACGGGACGGATCTTCCGCGCCAATATCGAAATCCCGCGGGGTAAGACGCCGGCGAATCGCCAGGACGTCGAATTGCTGTATGACGGGCTGCCCGAGCCGATCGATCTGGACATCGACCCGACTGCTCGCATGCTGTATTGGACGGACCGCGGGGACCCGCCCCGTGGCGACACCGTAAACCGCGCGCCCCTCGACTCCTTATCGGGCGAGCGCAAGGCGCCCGAAATCGTGTTCTCTCATCTGATGGAGGGCATCGGCCTGGCCTTGGATCCAAAGGGCGGTCGGATGTTCATTACCGATTTCGCCGGCTCGGTCTACAGCGCCAATCTCGATGGATCCAACCAGCAAACGCTGCTCTTCGCACAGGGCAACCTCACCGGCATCGCCTACGCCGAAATCTGAAAATCCGATCAAGAGGAGAATTGACCATGTCGACCACCAAACCCATTCGCCGCGTCGCCATTATCGGCACCGGGGTCATTGGCGCCAGCTGGGCGGCTCTGTTCCTTGCGAAGGGCCTGGAGGTCGCGGCGACCGATGTTGCACCGAATGCAGAGGAGGCGCTCAAACGTTTCGTCGAAGCAGCTTGGCCAGCGCTCACGAGGTTGGGCCTTGCGCCTGGCGCAGTGCGATCGAAACTGATTTTCACGGCCGACGTTGCGGCAGCGGTAAGGGGCGCGGACCTTGTCCAGGAGAATGGGCCCGAGCGGATCGATTTCAAGCAAAAGCTCTATCGGCAGCTCGATGAGCTGTTACCGGCCGACGTGATCATCGCATCGAGCTCGTCCGGTCTCACGATGAGCGAGATCCAGTCGAGCTGCGGCTCTCATCCCGAACGCTGCGTGATCGGCCATCCTTTCAACCCGCCTCATTTGGTCCCGCTGGTCGAGATCGTGGGTGGCGCGAAGACCTCCGAAGATACGATTCAGCGCGTTTCAGAATTCTACACCGCTATGGGAAAACGAACGGTTCGACTGCACAAGGAAGTGCCAGGGCACGTTGCGAATCGTCTGCAGGCCGCGCTTTCGCGGGAGGTTTATCACCTCGTTGCTGAAGGCGTCGTCAGCGCTGCCGACGTCGACACCGCGCTGTGCTGGGGGCCGGGCTTACGTTGGGGGATCATGGGCTGCTTGCTTCTCAATCATCTCGGTGGCGGCCAAGGCGGCATCGAGCACTTCTTCCAGCAGTTCACCGGTCCTATGACGGCTTGGTGGAAGGTTCTCGGCCAGCCGGTGTTGACACCCGAAGTGCAAAAGAAGCTCGTCGACAGCGTTCACGCCGAGGTGGGCTCGCGCTCCATTGACGAGCTGGCGGCAGAGCGAGACGAAATGCTGCTCGGCCTTATCGAGCTGCGCACCGGGGCAGAGAAAGTGTCTGGGGCAGGCCAGAAAACTGCCAGAGCCAGCTGAGAATTCCGCTTCGCCGACGGATCACAGGAGAAGACTATCGGAAACCTCATCCGAGCTGGATCGCGTGGCTGGATCAGGTAATCTGATACGCAATGATCGCCTGCCTGAGGCTGCTGACGTGCTTCTTGATCTCGGTGCTCAAGTCGAGGAGACGGCTTGAGGCCGAGGTTGTGGTTCTCCGACATCAGGTGAATGTACTGCGTCGAGCGGCTCCCTCGAAGCTGCGGCTCCTGCCTATCGATCGGCTGATTTTAGTCTGGCTCTATCGGCTATTTCCCTCCGCCATCGATGCTGTTGCCGTCGTTAGGCCTGCGACGGTGAGCGCGGCGATGACAGCGCAGTTCGTCACCGACGCTCTCATCATGGCGATCTGGCGCAGGGGCAAGCCCGATGCTCTGCTGCATCACTCAGATCGCGGCAGCCAATACACCAGCGATCAGTTCCAGCGGCTGGTGGCCGATCACGGTGTCACCTGCAGCATGAGCCGGTCGGGCAATGTCTGGGACAACGCCGCGATGGAGAGCTTTTTCTCGTCATTGAAAACCGAGCGCTCCGCGCGCAAGGTGTATCGGACGCGGGACGAGGCTAAAGCCGACGTCTTCGACTACATCGAACGCTTCTACAATCCGAAGCGCCGACACTCGACCATCGGATACATGAGCCTTGTGGAGTTCGAGATGAAGGCCGGATTAGCTTAAGCACGTGTCAACCAAACCGGCAGCAGGCCAGACCTCATTTCACGGTGTTGCAGCGTCGACCTTGCTAGGAGGAATTTTGAAAGCCTCAGCTTTGCCCGACGTGACCGCGTGATCTACGAACGCATTGACAGCTGCTGCCAACCACTTCCGTCTCTGATCGAGGAAATCCCGATACCGCTCTATAGCCCACAGAGGCTCTTCCAGCGTGACTCCCTGCTTTGCCAACGCCTCCTCCCCACGCGCCTTGATGACCGTAGGTAGGTATATGGATGGGCTCTTGTTCGATATCCACCGGTTCGTTTTCCCGCTGATGAATGCCATGTTTGCAATTTCGTTGATTTCCGCAATCGGAACATCCGCAGCGCGCAGCAATGATTTTGGGAAGATGTGGTGATATTGGATGTAATGTGCTTGACCCTGCTGTTCCAGGGAAAGACTGAGACCCGTCCGCCAGTCGGTCGCACCCATAAATTTGATTGCAAGGTACGCAATGGAAAAGAGAGGGCTTCGTTCTCCGCGCCCACGAAAGTCATCGGCAATGACATGCAACCTTCCGAAGCTTCTGCTCAGGCTCTCCACCAAGGAAGAGAAAGTCTTTCCGTCGAATAGCATACGGATATCGGCGTCGAGTGTGGTCTCGCTTGATCCCGAGTAGTGGGCGCGGTAGTTCGCCGCATAGAGCCACTTCAACATGTCCTGTTGTTCGGCGCGTGTCATCTGAGTCTGTCTTACGACGCCAAAGACAGAAAGTGGGATAACGAGAAATGCTGATGACAGGAGTAATACGTCCTCAATTCCGGCATTGCCCCGAAGAAAATTGATCGCAAAGTCCAGACCTTGCTGTGCTTGAACCCACGCTGCCTCTAGCTGCTTCGCGGATACATTTCCAACCGTTTTGAAACGACTCTGTTGGGTGGCAAAAACGACGATCAGTCGGACGAGAAGCCCAGTGTCAACGGCGAAGCCATTCTCCTCGCACTCCTCCGCATATTTTTCGAGCTTCTTAAGTGAGTTTGGCCATCTGGCAGTGATTTGCGCCAGTGCCAGATCGGAGCCTCGCAGCTTGGCACCGAGCGAATTGACCCGAACAAATATGTCAGCAACTTCCTCGTATGACATGGTCCGCGGAAGCACGTGCATCACGTACTGGTATTGTTGGATTGCCCGGAGGCGGTTCAAGCGCTCTGAATAACCCTTGTACCGGGGATCGTCGGGGCTCTCGATCAGATTCTTGATGATAGACCAATCGGACAGCTTGCCGCTCAGGACATCGGAAACGCGCACCCAGTTGGGGCGGGTGAAGAGAGCCTTAAAGCTTACTGCGAAGGCTCGCCGCTTCAGGCGCGCTAGAACGCTTTCAAGCTTTTCGGTCGGCTCCGCTTCGTCTGTATCCGAATCCTCCTCATTATTCGAAAGAGAACCTTCTTTGTCGTCCTCGACTTCCTGTGTCTCAGCCGGCACTTCATCCGGATGATCGAGATTAAACGCGATATCAATGGGCCGAACACGATTTCGGACCATCACAGGTTTGCCCCGGAGCACGGCCGACAGCGAGGTCAGCCTTTGCTGACCGTCTAGTAGGAGTTTATGGCCCGAGAAAGGGCTTACCTCCGACGGGACGGCCATTTCTCGAGTTGGCTGCGCGATATCCGTCTCCCAAACGAGAATCGCGCCAGAGGGATAACTGCGGTAAAGCGAGTCCAAGAGATCACGCACACGGGGGCCAGTCCAAACGTAACGGCGCTGCATCTCAGGCAGTTCTAGTTCTCCCCGTGCGATCATCGCGACGAGGTCGCCGACAGAAATGTCGATTTTTGGCATTTGGCCTCCAGCGAGCCGCGATCTCTTGTAGCACCAAGCCTAGACACTCTGCGACGGGCAGATTCGTCCAGATCGAAATTGCCTCATCCGCCGCGCAGACCTATCGTCTGCCCCCCCATAGTACTATAGCAACGAGATTTGAGTGACCCATAGCCGCCTCCTCTGCTTCGACGTCGAGACAATCCCCGACCGGGACGTCTTACCGGTGGATTTCGCGGAGGATGCCTTCCCCAAGAAGCCGATTCAGAACCGCGTCGTCGCGATCAGCTTCCTCGCCGCCTCGCTGGATCGCGACGACCATCTTGAGCGGTATGCCGTCGAGGAGTGCCGCTCGGGTGGCGCGCTCGACGCGACCGAGGAGCAGCTACTGCGGGGGTTCTGGAGCCGATTCGAGAAGGAACGTCCGCGGGTCGTCACTTGGAACGGGCGAGGCTTCGACGTGCCCGTGCTGGTCCAGCGCGCCTTTATGTACGGAATCCCAGCCGCTTTCTGGCACCAAGCCGGTGATCGCTGGACCGGGTATCGGAACCGCTATGTGGTCGAATCACATTGCGACCTGATGGACGCGCTCGCCGATCATGGCGCGTCGAAGGCTCTGAAGCTTGAGGAGGGGGCCGTCGCGCTGGGCTTGCCCGGGAAAATCGGCGGCCATGGCTCGGAGGTGCGCCACATGGTGGCGGCCGGGGACATCGCCGGCGTCAGGGCCTATTGCGAAAGCGATGTGCTGAACCTCTTCGTCATGTACGTCCGCTGGGCCCTGATTACCGGCCGGACCGATGCAGCCGGACACAATGGGGCGCTGCAAAGCATGATCGACTATCTCTCGGCCGAGCGGGCGACGCGGCCGCATCTGGGCGAGTTCCTAGACCAATGGCGCAGCGCGCGGCGGCCGGCGGCGATCTTCGTTCCGATGCCGACGACGGAGTAGGACCGCACTTATCGAGACAGATTCAGCAAACGTCCGTGCAGATACCAACCTGCGCCGCTTGCGCCGCAAGCGCGGTCTATCCGCGGGACGAACTGGCCTATGACGCGAACGTCAGCCGGAGCTACTTGAGCCAACTGGAGAGCGCGTTTTATGCGAGCCTCAAGATCGTGGCGCGGTTGGCCGAGGCGCTGGATGTTGAGCTGGCGGAGCTATTGAGGCCACTGATGCACCGGGCAAGGCGCGGCAGATAGTGGCAAAATGTTACTCAGCGGCGCCGTGACTGAAATGGGAT